>Ga0155653_102_pt3 | contig 26852 bp, 28 predicted proteins | sample RifCSPlowO2_01_FD_107310 | JGI IMG/M metagenome (GOLD analysis project Ga0155653, IMG submission 107310) | Candidatus Woesebacteria bacterium RIFCSPLOWO2_01_FULL_39_10b
GCAAAGTCTTTTTGTTTTGATTGAATAAATAGACGTTGAGGCCAAGATAAACTAAAAGGGTGAAATAGATGGCTGTGTCGGTAATGGGTAAAAGATGCAAGGTTCCTGAAACAAAAACTAAATATGCAATCACTAAAAAACCGATTGTTTTGGAAAGTCCATAACCAAGATCAAAAAATCTTTTAAAGATAATAAAAGTCAGTGGAATACTTACAATCCCAATTAGGAAAAACCACCACCACCACCATAAAATATAGACTAAGTCACCTCCCATGTCTTACAGTATAATAACCCTACTTAATGAGATCAAAGAGGAAAATTAAAAAAATTGCATTTGACCTTGATGGTGTGTTTATTAACAAACCGCCTTTTATTCCAAGAAAAGTAATTGAATGGTTATATAGGTCTCACAGAAACAACAAAAAACTTTCGTATAGAATGCCGACCACAAAGATTGAAAGGTTAATAAGAAGTTTTAGTCATCATCATCTTTTCCGCCCTCCAATTAAAAAAAACATTGAGTTTGCAAAAAAATAGAAAAGATATCACCCTTCTAGGTCCTTTGAAAAACTCAAAAGATTTAGCATGTTTCTACAAATCTCTTTCTTTATTAGTGCAACCCTCAAGAATAGATTGCTTTCCTTCGGCTCAGGTGGAAGCAATGCTTTTGGGTACTCCGGTGGTTTGCACTAACATCCCAGGTGCAAGGTGTGTAGTTAGGGCAACAAAGATGGGTAAGTTAGTAGAACCGAGAAATCCGGTAGAGAATAAGACCTCCTGAAAATAATAAAACCTAGATTCTTTTGAAGAAGACCGGTTATTTCTTTTTTATTTTTAATAAAGATGGCAAGATTAATAAGTAGGTAAGCAAGAAGAAGGGTGTATAGAAAGCCTTCTTTAAAGGGAACAATTTTAAAAGTGACACGAAGAAAGGAGATATAGGAGATTACTAAAAAGCCGAAAGTTTTTGAAAAGCCAAACCCTACATTTGTAAAATGCCTAAAGATAATTGAAACAAAAGGAACCCCCCCGCACCCACAAGGAAGAGAAGAAGCCATCAGCGAAGAATAAATATAAGGTCTTGATTGAACATCTATGGATAAATTCTGGATTTTTGACTTAGCAATATATTTAGAAGAAACATTTTGAGGACGACACAAATTTTCTGGATCACTTTAGGATGGCTTGAAGATTTGTGGTGGTAATGAGATTACCCAATAGTCTAAGATTACTCTTTTTATTAAGCCAAAAAAACACAATCTTAGGGTTATGTTTTGCAAGAAATTCAAGGAGTGGTAAATCATCATCGATATAGCGATCGAACCTGAGTTTTTTCAGTATGTTTTCCTTGAAAATGTGCGGCTCTTCATTATTGAAATTTAAATAAATATTATCAAAAATTCCCGACAATTCGTATTTGTTGAGAAGATACTCTGTTCTTGCTTTTAAAAAACCAAATCTGCTTGAAATAAGATAATAATGATGAGCATTTTGTGTGCATGTACTTTTTATTTTTTGTATATTTTCCCATATTGCCGGCCGAAACAGGCTAATGTGCGTTATATTTCTAATCCACTGTTCAGGCTTGGAAGGAAATCTATAGGAGAGCCCATGATCGTAACTTCCATACAGTCGGTCGATGAGTTTTTTAGGAATAAAGGGTGGCTTATCAATAAAAATCCCATCTAAGTCGAATCCTATTTTCATATCTGCTGCTTTGAATGTGGCAGAATTATTGTACTATTTCTCCTATTTGAAAAGCTATAGTTTTATTAGGGTAATAGATTGTCTTTTTTATTTTAAATTTCAGAACCTGATTGTTTGAAAGGTAAGTTGGAGAAAGGGCAAAAAGCTGTTTTCTAGAGGGGTTATAAAAATTGTCAGGAAGTCCTATTCGACATTTTAGACATGAGTTGGGTGCATAGAATTTGAAAAATATTTCAGGAGCATTAAATTCAGGCGCCATTACTAAATCGCTATATTCTATCCGGTGAGTATCAAAAAATTGTACAATATCTCTGGCCCCATATTGCCAACCCCAGAAGTCGGAACTATAAAGGTTGTATTCTTGAAAATACAAATTAAGGTAACGAAAAAAAGAGAAAAGAATAAGAGTTGTCAATAAAATTGGGGGGAAGAAGTAACGGAAAAAGCCTAACTTTAAAAAAGAAGAACCTAAATCTATCTTTTTAAAGCGTTTTCCGAGGAAAAATAAACCAATGCCAGAAAGAACCTGAAAAGGAACAACTCCAATGATCGACCTTGTTGCCTGAACAGTTGAATCAGCAGTAAGCATACTTCCACTAGGATAGAGAAAAAGCCAAACAAGCAAAACTGGGGCAACAGACCCCCATTTATTCTTCAGAAGATAGAAAACTGCAATCATAATAAGGGGAAATTGAAAAAGATAAAGCTCTCCCATACCTCGTATTGAATGACGAGTAATAAATTGTCCAGGCATATCAATATCTCCTTTTAAAAAGAGAAAATTTAACGAGAAGTGGCTAATGTAGTTTTTTACGATATGCTTTATAGTTGTAGTGTTTTGAGGTGGATTTGAGAAGATACTCACCTGTTTCCAACGGGACAAACCTTGCTTTGATAGTAGATGCAAGCTAAGGGGTAGAAGAAGTAAAAAAAACAAAGTACCGACTGTTAAAGAAGTTTTTGTGTTTTGTAAAAGCTGTCGGTAGTAGATTATTACTAGACTTAAGACAAAAAGAGGTATGAAAATTCTTGCTGGAAAATAGCTATACAAAGCTAATGTAAAAAACAACATGCTTAAAAAGAGATCTCTTGGATAAAAGCGTGCTTTGAGAAAAAAATATGTAGCAAAAACTGTGAAGCATACAAATGCCAACTGACCTTCAAGGGCAACCCTACTTAAATGGACGTGCCATGGTGAAATAGCAAGAAACAAAGAGGAAAAGGATGCGATAGCAAAAGCAGCCTTTCTCTTTTCAAGGAGCTGTTTAATTAAAAGGTAAAGGCCGGCAATACTCAAGGTGCCAAACATTACAGAAGGTAGTCGGACTGCAAATTCGTTAAGACCAAATAGAGCAATAAAAGGAACTGTTGTATAAATTTGGATGGGGTTTTTATATTCTCCAAAGGCGCGAAAAAAAAGAGGAAAACTAGTTCCATACTCATCCCTTCCCTTAACCAGAATGCTATAGGCGTTGTAGCCAACCGAAGCTTCATCTGCAAAGAATCCTGAAGGAAGAATAGCGAGATTATATACTCTGATACTAAAACCCAGAATAACAATAAGGATGGGAACGATGATGTTTTGCCTGCTAAGGATTTTCATTCGTCTTTTTAAAAATTAATACCTTTGGGTGGTCATAAACAGTGAAACTTTCGTCAGCATAATCATCGACGAAAGAGATACTGTCACTGTCACACTCCTGAAGTTTTCTTGCAATCTTTCCATACCAGGTCCAAGGGGGGGTTATGCAGATACTTCTAAAGAATGGAATGGTAGGCCTGGAGGTAAATTCTGCTACTTTCACAAAACCCAGCGAGGCATCGAATAAAGATTCAAAGTATTTACTCGTTTTGGGATAACGGTCAGGAACAGTCATGATGGAGCCATAAAGCCTGTTACTTGATAAAATGATGTATTCTGCCTTATCTAACTTTTCTTTTATTTTAATCCACTTTTCTTCTGTATCCGTATCATAGAGTGGTAGTTCTATGTGATTGTAATAATTTCCACACGGATGACTTTTGATGCAGAGAGGAAGCATGTCGTCCCAGTGTTCATGTGTGAGGTAGGACTTTGCTGGGATATTTCGGTATATCCACTCAGACGCTTTTATTCGAGAATGCCCCCTTGAGTAAATGGACATAAATGAGAGGGCCCAGATGACAGTTGGTAAAAGAATTAGCAAGGTTACGAATTTCCCAGTTTTGTTTCCTTTCAATTCAGTGAGAAAAAGCGCGGCAACTATTGAGAGGAAAGGATAAATTATATAGAAATATCTTAAATACTTTGCAAAAACTTGTCCTTGATATAGGAAGAAATAAGATATCCAAAAGATAATTAAGAGTATGGGCCAGTTCGAAGATTTTTGAATGTGTTTCAAACTTTTGAAGGATAGGAAGATCAAAGCAATAATGTAAGTTAGCCCCAAGGGTATACCAGAGCCCCAGAGGATAATATTTTCTAATGGGAAAAGGTAATCTTTTGCATTGATAAAAATGGTGGCAGGAGGGAAATAGATGGATATGTTATCTCTATATGTTTTTTCACTATACTGGTTATTTAGTTCCTTCCAATTATCAAGGGTCTTTGTGTTTAGCTTTAGAGATAAAAGGCTATCTTCGGCAAAAAGGTATGGCTGTGCTAAACGTATGCTAAAGAATGCCGACGTAATAAAAACACTAAGGCTCAAAAGGATACCCAGTAGATCCCTCTTTTTAGGTAAAAGTATTATCCCAATTAATAATGTGGGGAGAAAAAGTAGAACTTGGATTTTGGATGCGAAGGCAAGTCCGAACGACATACCAGCAAGGACACTTGTAAGTAAAATTGATGTTATTTTTTCGTGTTCTTTTAAATGTAGAATTAAAAGGAATGTGAGTGTGCTAAAAAAGACTAAGAACGGATCAACTGTAAAGTAGTGAGAAAGTTGAATTGGCAAGACGGAAAATGTGTAGATAAAAAGACTAAAGATAGAAGTTATCCAGCGTTTTGTAATTTTAAAGGTTATTAGGAAAACAAGAAATGCGGTTAGTGTGTCTAGAGTTGCAGAGATTAGACGACCTGTTAAAGTTAGGGAATTGTAGTCAGCCTTTCCTATAAATTCAGCAACTGCTTTTACAAAAAATAAGGGAAATGTGCCGTATACATAAAATCCGAAGTTGTTATTGTGAGGGTTAAGGGGAGATAAGTTAGTATCCAAATACTCGGACAAACTTTTAGGCCAGCTTACTGCTTGAGTAACCATTGTTAAAAATCTCTCGTCGGGATGGAGGTGTTGGTTTTGATCCCAGTTAATGCCGTATAACCGGAGGAAAAAAGCAAAGAGTAATATAACTAATAAGACAAGTGATGCATATAAATTTTTATATTTCAAGTAACTTTTCATATTCTAATGCTTCCTTGGGATTAACCTTTTTGTAAACCCTAATTACCGGGTGGTCAAAGACAGACCAAGTTTCCTCGGCAAGCTCATCAGGAATGACAAATGATAAATGACCAATGCTAAGTTGGGGATAGGAATTGCATTCTTGGATCTTTTCAAATCCTAACTGTTCTGAAAACAAAAGATCATAAAACCTTGACGTTAAAGGAAATTGATATGGTTGGTTTTGGTGATTAATAAAGATTCTTCGGCTTTGAATAATAAAATAGTCTGATTTTACCAAATGATCGACCAGCTCATTTTTTAATTCATACCTTTCATCTAAATTATAAAAGTCAAAAGGAATTTTTGTATATTCTCCTGTTAGTGGTGCTTCAAGCGTATTACCTGTTTCAGTGAGGATATAGGAATTTTTAGGAATATTTTTGTTTATCCATCCTGTTGCACTAATTCTTGAATCTTGGTGGGAGTATATTGACCAAAAGGAGAGCGTCCAGACAGAAGTAGATACCATTAAGAGGATAGCGAGCGCTTTTAGAAAAAGTGATATTATTGGCGAGTTTTGGGATTTTAGAAAGAGTTGGTAAAACGCGTATGCCGCGAAGATTGAAAAAAACGGAAATGTCGGAGCGATAAATCTTGTCCATTTGGCATAAAGTAGTGCATTTGGTAGAAAGAAAAAAAGAAAGGAAGATAAGATCGCGAGTAAAATTGAGTTAATTCTTCTTTTATTAATTGAATCATCTACTAGATGAATTGACATAATTAAAAAACCTGCTATTCCAAAGATTAGCAGCGGAATTCCAAGGGCATAAGGAAGAATTTTTGTTAACTGAAAAAGTATTGGTTTTGTTCCAATAAAAGCTCGGTTATAAAAAACAATTTGTTTTCCTGAGGCGACCGCAAATTCATAATTCATAGAAGACCTAAGTCCTTTAAAATCAAGGATTGCATAAGGAAATACAATAAAGAAAGATAAAAAAGTGATTAAAATAAATATTGACGAGCTGAAATATGATTTTATTAAAGCAAAGATTTTTCTGAGTAGTCCCTTTATTTCTAACACTTTTATAAACGGTGAAAGCAATGCCAATGGGAGGAATGTAGTTGCAACTATCTTTGTTCCAGCTGCCACTCCTAGGCTGGATGCCGAGGCTAGATAGTATTTTAATTTATCTTTTTCAAACCATTTAATAAGGAGTAATAAGGTTATCATTAAGAAAAAAGTTAGGTTTGATTCAGGTGTTGAAAAGTGTGCTTGTTGAATTAGCCCAGGTGTTATTGCTACAAAAAAAGTTGATAAGTAGGCGTAATTTTTTCTTTCTTTAAATAACTCAAGTGAAATTTTATAGATAACCACTATTGTCAGTGTGGAAAAAAGTGCGGAATAGAATCTTCCGATAAGAAAAGGGGAAGTTTCGAGGTTGAAAATGAGCTTTGTGAAGTAAATTAAATAGACTGGAAATGAACCGTAAGAGAAAAGATGCGGGTGCATTTGGGATGGATATGAAAGTTGGTTAACGGAGATTGTTAGGTGATATTCATCAGGATGAAAAAAATATCCCTCTCCCCAGTCTAATTTGTAAAAGCGTAAAACTGCGCCGATTGATATTATTATTAAAAGGTAGAGCGGATTTAAAAGGCGGTTTATCTTCACCAACTTCATTTTTTGAAGTATAACATTCACAGGTTATTTTGGTTTTTAACTAGAGCGCTAAAGCCAAAGCAAAAACTATTAGAAGTACGCCTAAAGAAACGCCTAAAATTGTTGGCATACCGATTCCAGCGTCAGGTAATGTTTCGCCGTTTGGAGTTGGAGAAGCAGCGGTTATTTTAGTTACTGTGGGTAAAGGAGTTGACGTTGGGCCTTGGGTTTCGGTCGGGGTTGGGCTTGCACCGCCAGAGGGAGTTTCTGTTGGCGAGAGAGTTGAAGTCGGTGTTGATGTTGGGCTTTCAGTAGGGGTTGAAGTCGGTGCACCAGTTGGGGTCCCAGTTGGAGTTGAAAGGCTGAAAGCCAAGGATCCACAGGCTTGTGATTCTAAGGTTATGGTTCCTGTGTTCTGACAATCCTTCAAACCAACCACTTTCCAACTAAATGTTTCTCCCTGGGGAACTGTAACAGTTCCAATGTTGGTAGATTGTCCAGCCGGAAGGTTGGGAACATCAAATGTTGCAACCAGATTATTATTTATAAAAACCTTAGCTTTTTGGGCGGGGCCGGTTTTTTCGGATTTGTTTTCCACCTTAACCTGCCCGTTTTGGTTGAGTGAGAAAATATACTTTTTGCAATCCCAGGCAAAAGGTTCGCTGGGAGTTGTGGGGGTGACAGATTCTTTTCTTAAGTTATAAAGTCTTAGAGCAGTAAATATTGCAACAGCCGCAAGTATAACTGTTGCAACAACAACCAGACCAGTTACAAGTTTGCCTTTAAAAAATTCTCTCATGTTTTATTTTCAGAGCCAGCCAAGCTGACTATGGTTAATCTGTGCCTCTACTGTAAAACTTTCTGTTCCCTCGGGGATTATAAACTCATCGTAAAACTCGTCGCTTGCCGGTTTTTTATTGCTAACTTCTGGTCTTACAACTCCATTTATTTTAAACCTGGCTTTATCGAAAGCACCTTGATCGGTAGTTCCTCCAATAGTGAATCTGATGCTGTCTCCTGTCTTAAGCTGTGAAAGTTGGCTTGAAGTCAGTTCATTCCAATTATTATCGAAAGCTTTGACATTATGGCACCCAGCTCCAATTTCAGGGGGGGTGGGAGTGGTAGTGAGAGATTCGGTTGGTGTTGGAGTAAAAGTAGGTGTTGGAGTAGTTTGATGACTCCCCTCATCCTCGCAGTCTTCTGACCCAATTACCTTCCAGGTGAAATTGCCAACTTCAAAACCAGCAACAGCGCAAATGGGGACTGTATCACCCGGATTGATTGCTGGAACGTCACATGTTTTGACAAGGTTGCCATTTATGTAAATGTCAGCTTTTTGTCCGGGCGCCTTTTTGTGAAATCCGTTTTTAACTGAAACCACTCCATCCTGACTTACCTTAAACTCGTAAATTGAGCAATCCCAGGCATCGGTGCGAGTCAACTTCTGATTCATTACTGAATAGACTCCTGCAGCAACGCCTCCGATAAGAAGCAATATTCCAAAAATAGTTGCAATGACTTTTCTGCCACCATATTTTTCTGGAACGTGTTGGGATGTAATGACTGTTTCAGGTTTGTCTAAATTAGACTTAGGCATTTCTTGAGGATTACTATTAGTATTTTTCTCATCCGGAGAAGATACTACTGGGGTAGATGTTAGTGTGTCTGTGGTTTCTGAACTGCCTGAACTGAATGGAAAATCGGTATTTTGATTTATTGGAGGTTGGTTTGATACAGGTTGGTTGGAATTACCGCCTTTATCTGTACCAGTTACTTTAAGTGGGGTATTTATCTTTGTGTTGTCATCCATCTTGGTAAGAAAAACTTAATTGATTAATCATAAGTATTGTTAAATGCCAAGTCAACGGCGAGGGATTTGCTCCAAAGCTTATTCGGTTGGTGTTCCCGTCGGTGTCAAAGTTATTTCTTCAGCCTGAGGTGAAGGAGTGGGAGAAGGGTTTTCGGAAATGCCTGGGGTAATTATAGTTTGTCCTTGCTCAAAGAAAATTCTTTGCTGAAGTTTATCTAAAGAGTTGATATCAAGAGTCGGTGATATAGGAGACAAAATTTCCGGAGGAATATTAAGTGAAGGTTCTGAAGTGAGAAGTTCGTAAAGACCATAAAAGACCCAAAAGATAATTGTTATGGTTGTCAAGACTGAAACCGTGACCAGGCGGGGTGCTTTGGGTTTTTTCATGGTAATTCTTTTAGATTGGAAAAGTAAAAAATCTTCCCATCAATTAAAAGCACTAAGGTTTCCCCCCCTTCTTTTTTACCCAGAGAAAGAGTTAGTTTATCTATCTTCAGGGGTCTTTGTAGATTTTCGATGTCGCTTAAGAAGTTATAAATTGGAATATACTCCTCAATGGGAGTTTCTACCATTATTAAAAGTGGTATTTCTTTAGCCCCTAAACTGCTTAGACTAGACTTTGTTTCAGGATCAGAGATGTCTTCTGTTCCTAAAATGGTCGACTTTCCCAAAGTGATTTTTTCAACTACAACAGGGTGTTTACTAGCAAGACCTTCAATTTGTCTTAGAAAAATGTTGGGAGAAGGGTTGGGAGGAATTGCTATTTCCAGAAGAGTGATTTTTTCTCTTTCTTGGTCATAAAGATTTTGGGCTTGACTTAGATTTTTCATTTTTTCATCCATCTTTACTAAAGTAGCCTTTTTTGCCTCTATGTCCTTTATCAGTCCCCCTATTGTTAAAAGGGTGGGGCGAAGAGCAAATATGGAAAAAATGGAAATTGTGGTCAAGGATAAAAGTATTTCAAGGTAAACTCTAATGTCCGTTCTTTCTTTGTACCTGCCGGCAATGTCTAAAAAGTAGGATCTATACCTTACGTAATTTTTTTTCCAATCTGTCGGTCTCATATAGGCTTTTTTCAAAACTCGCATATTCAAAGGCTCGTTTTGGCACCCTGAGGCGAGTTTATTGGTTTAGTAAAATGCTGGCAATCTTAAATTTTAAAAGACTTGGGCTTTCGATATCAGTTTCTATTTCTTCTAAGTCTACATTTTTAAAGAGCTTGGTTGATTGCAAGTTGACAATTAATTGTTGAATACTTTTTTCATTAGGCGTCACTCCCTCCATCAAAAATAAACTGTCTTCAGAAAAACCAACAGAAGTCAGTAAAAGATCATCCGGAAGATGTATCCTAACTTCATTAATTGTCTTTGCTGTCAATCCACTTTTTTCAGTTAATTCAGAGAAGATTTTTAGTCTATCCTGGGTATTTTTAAATTTATTTTCAAAGCCTAGAGAGGCGGCAATAACCGCCTGTTTTTCTTCGATTTCTTCAGTGAGATCAGTGTTTTGTGCATCTAACCAAAAGCGGGACAAAAAGGCAATCATAACAATTATTTCTGTAACAATTACGATTATTCTGAAAGTTGACAATATCCAGGCAAGAATTCTACCTGCGGTTGTTGAGGCAAAATCCTTTTGCGGTAGTAAATTTATTTGGTCTAAATTTTTTTGAGCAGTCATAAAGTTAGGGTAAAAGAAAACATACCTGTTCAACTTGACTCTTCTATCCTTTTACCCAATATAACATACAAAAAGTCTTGCATGAAGAGTGGAAGGAATAATTTCCTAAGCTAATCCAAAAGTATATAACCTTGACCTTTTTGAGCTTGGATGACATCTTTGTGAATTCCTCTAGATTTTATCTTTTTTCTGACTCTTTCGACAGTTTTTGTAATAGCGGAAAGTGAGAATTTATCGTATGAATCTTTCCCCCAAAGAACTTCGGCAAATTCATCGTAATTAACAAGGCTTTTTCTTTTTTGGATAAGAAGTTTGAATAGCTTCGACTCATTTTTTGTAAGATGAAACGGTCTATCATCAATAAACAAACAGTTACCTTTTTGTGTAAAGACTTGTTTTTTAGGAAAACCAAATTTTCTTAAATAGTTTTCCGATTGTTTAGTAAGTTGTGCCTGTTGTGTTGAGCGAAGCGAATCAAGGGTTGGTTTATAGTTTGGAAAAAGCTTTGCAAGTGAAGTTCTTGTCAAGTAAAAATCAATAATTGCTTCTCTTTCAGTGAAAGAGTATTTCTCGGGGGTTAAAATGTTGAGTGCGTAAATAAAAAGTGCCTCGGCAATATTTGAGATATCAGCATCTGCCCGTAGGTACAATTCGATTACATTCTTCCGTTTCAAGTAATAAGTGTAGTCGGAGCATATCGTTCCGAAACGAGTTAAGATAAATTTTATTTTTTTATTCGCAAATGGGCTTGGAACAAGAAGTGCTGAGATAATTTTCCAAAAACCCTTTTCAATCCTCATCCACTTTTTCTGCGTTTCAACAAAAGTTTTAGGCATATCTTCAGTCATCATGCTTGCGAGTTTACTAATAAAAGAACCACTTTTTTGTCTGTAAGTATCAGGAAATTTTTTCGCTTTTTTCCAAAAATCCTCGATCTTATAATAATCAAGGTTGGGAAAATAAACTACTTTCGGATTATTCTTAACAAGTTCCGGAAGAACTAGAAATTCTTGCGTTTGGTAAAAGTGATTTTGGATTGAGTGAGCAGTTTCTAATAAGCGTAAGGCTTCAGATTTTTTTGAGTGATGCCAGGTCGTTTTTGGGATTGTCATAATTTTGTCGAGATCTTAGCAAGTTTTTAACGTATTTTACAATAAACTGGCAACGGTTGGAGTAATCATGAGTGAGAGAAAAAAATGGCGGTTGTTGGGAGAGATAGTCAGGGGGTTAGAGCAGCAAGGTAATGTAACAACTGAGATTTGCGAGTATTTGAGGTAATTAGGAACTTTTTCGAGAACGGGGCGTTTGTCATTTGCAGCTGATCAAATTAAGGCTAAGTGTGTACCGGGGTATGAAGTTGAAGTTGCATCAGAGAAAGATTTGGATGGACATTTCAGAATTAGAGTTTTGAGAATTCCAAGTACGGACTAACTACTTAAATGGAAAATGGAACGGGCAGTATTTAGAGAAAGATTTGGTAAGGAGGAGGGGGAAAGAACATGTATCAAGATAGGCGATTCTTTGGTGGTGGTTTTATCGCCTTCGGCTAGTTGGTCGCATCCGCGAGTACCAGACGAGGAAGAGAAGGCTTTGAGAATCTTTACAGATAGAAATGTTTTAAAGAAGATGCGAGAGAAGTTAGACGAATTTAGCAAGGGTCATCCTAAGGCTTGTGGCTTAAGAGTTCCTATTCCAGTTAATATTGAAGGTGTTCAAGGAAATGTGGTTGAGAAAGAAGATGGAGGTTTTCTTTTCTTTATGGAAGATCAATTTTTAGGTCGTGAGAAATAGGGATAGTAATTAAGAAACCTTACCTTTTAAGTTATTAAGTTAGTTCTCTTGAAGTTTAAAATAATCCTATTTCTTTTTTGATTTAAAGTCAGATTTGGTTGTTTTCTTCATTAAGAGTTTCGACAACTTACTTTTCAGATGGGCGGCTTTGTTTTTGTGAATTAGTTTTTTCTTTGTTACACGGTCGACCAGTGAAATTGCTTCACGAATGGCTTTAGCGGATTTTAGTTTTTTTGCCAATCTTACGGCAATTTCCATTCTGGAAGATACTTTTTTATTTACTTCCTGTTTTCTCTTTGAACTTCTTAGTGCTCTTTTTGCTGTTTTGGTTACGGGCATGTTGTGAGTATAATTCAATAAGTTTTAAATATCAATTCTTTGCTCTTATGGTAAGTAAGTTTTTGTCCAAAGGAAAGATTTTATCAAAAGGGAAAAAGATTTTTACTTCCCCGCAAAACTCGGTCCTGTCAGCTGCGACTATTATTATGTTCATGGTCATCGTCTCTCGGGTTTTGGGACTGGTTCGCCAGAGAGTGCTGGCTCATTTTTTTACTGCAAGTGAGCTTTCCTTATTTTTTGCCGCATTTAGGCTTCCCGATCTTGTTTTTGAAGTTCTGGTTTTTGGAACATTTTCCTCTGCTTTTATTCCTGTTTTTACCCGCAGTTTAAAGAAAGGTAGCGAAAGTGCTTGGGATGTGGCAAGTTACGTGGTTAACTTGGGACTTTTGGTTTTTATTGTATTTTCCTTTTTACTGGGTTTATCTGCTGACAAAATTTACGCCCTATTTGCTCCCGGGTTTGAAACCACTGAGATAGATACGGTAGCTAGGCTAGCCAGAGTTTTATTTGCAGCTCAAGGTTTTTTTGTTATTTCTTACGTTTTGACAGGGGTTTTGGAATCTTTAAGACGCTTTTTGGTTCCTGCTTTAGCTCCTCTTTTTTACAACCTAGGGATTATACTTGGAACCTTTTTTTTGTCATCAAGGTTTGGTCTTTTCGCACCCGCTTTCGGAGTTGTGATCGGAGCCTTTTTACATTTTATGATTCAACTTCCCTTGGCAATAAAGCTTGGATTTAGGTTTAAACCAGCCATCCAGATTAACGATGCGGTTAAAAGAATAGGCAAGCTTGCCTATCCCAGGATGATTGAAGTTGTCTTCCTGCAGTTTTCAAAGGTAGCAGAGCTTTTTTTCTCCTCATTAATCTCAAAATCAGCATACACCTATTACACCTTTGGAAATACTTTACAACTTCTTCCCATTGGAATTTTTGGCACTTCGATTGCCAAAGCAGCGCTCCCCGCTCTTTCCAGTGAAGCTGGTTCCAAAACTAATTTCAGAAGAATCCTTTTTAATTCGCTTTATGAAATGCTTTTTTTACTAATCCCAATCACTTTCGTCTTTATAGTCCTGAGGATTCCAATTGTGAGACTGGTTTACGGAACAGATATTTTTAGTTGGGAAGCAACTGTCCAAACAGGTTATGTGGTAAGTGCTTTTGCAATAGGAATTGGTTTTCAGGCAGGAAGCACACTTTTAGCCAGAGGTTTTTATGCTCTTCATGATACTAAAACTCCTGTTATCGTCTCAATAATTTCTATTTTATTAATAGTATTGGGGGATTTTATTTTTATTAAAATTTTGAGGTTTGATGTTTGGGGATTAGCAGTGGCCTTTTCCATAGGGTCAGCCTTTCAGGCAATTACCCTTTTTTATCTTATCAATAAAAAGATAGAAGGCGGTTTATTTATCAAAGTAATATTTCCGATTGCCAAGTCACTATTAGCTGCATTTTGTTCAGGGAGCGTGATGTTTTCGATACTTAAAATTTTCGATAGATCTGTTTGGGTAAAACGGCTTTCTTTTCTAGGGAAGTTGGAAAGTACTAAAACAATTCCTTTTGAAAGATTTGTGCTGGATACAAGATATACTGCCAATCTTTTGATTTTGACTTTCGTTGTCTCTCTGGTAGGAGCATTAGTTTATTTGGGGGTATCGCTTATTCTAAAAAACGATCAAGTTTGGACATTTTATAAATTGGTAAGAAGAGTGCTGCTGAAGCGCAGACTTGCCCCAATTCCGGAAGAGCAAGAGCCAGTTACCCCAACACCAACAGATTCGGCTTCAGAATAAACTACCAAGGGCTAAGAGTTCTCGGTATTCTCGCCCTTTGGGTTCAACAAGTCCTTCGGCAAGCTCAGGCCGTTCGAGGCTCTGAGGAAGCCCTCAGGCTCTCGAAGAGATAGTAAGCATGGCCGAACCATTTGTTTCTCTGCATTCGCTCCTGCCTGCGCAGGCACGTATCCCAGCTAAGCTGGGTATTCGCGAATGCTTGAAATAAAAAGTCTGAGAGATAAAGATCATAACTCCAGCCTAAGTTTTCCTTCTTTTCCTGGCATTTGTCCAAAACTATTTTCCAACGCTAATCTTTTTTCTCTGAAATTTGTTTTTTCCAGGTCGTAGCTAATTACTCTCAATCCTTTTTCTTTGGCTTTCTTGAGAATAAATTTTAAAACCCTTTTTCCGGGCTTATACCATAACTTGTTTGGATAAAGAAAAGTCCCCAAATAAGCTGTTTTTGTTCTTAGCCTAATATTTTTTAATCCAACATGGCCTATTCTTTTTCCTTGCCAAAAAACCATATAATAATTAAAGCTCGAATTAGCTGTTAGATTCATTAACCAAAGATTAATCTCATTTTCTGTCTTTGGTAAAGCTGAGTATAAATATTTATTAACTTTCCTTTTGGGAAATAGGTTAAGGTAATAATTTAGACTCTCTTTATCATAGGCAATTTTTTTGAACAATAATCCTTTTGTTTTTATAATTTGATTTTTTTTGGATTTAATATTTTTTTTGTCCGTTTCTAAAACTATTCCCCCCTTTTTAATTACTTTGATATTACTGTCTCCACATAAGATTCTTAATTTTATTCTTAATCTTGAGACGGTTTTATCCAAAGCCCATTCACTTTTATTAACCCATTCGTTTCCCCATAATATCTCTCCGACACAATCCCTGCTTAGCAATTTCCCTTTATTTTTTACTAAAAAGGCAACTAACTTATTTTCCTTCTTGCTAAGTTTGTCTGATAAATCTTCACCAGCAAAAAATATTCTTTTTTTCACTAATTTAAACTCCCCGACCAGATTTATTCCTTCATCCAGTAAAAATTTTTCCAGCCATCTACAGGTTATTACATAGTCATTTCTTCTATTTCTTATAACCTCAGTTTTTAAAAGATAATCAAGGTTATCACTGATGCTAGGCTTTTCTTTGAATCTTTTTCTAAATATTTGTCTTAATATTATCTGTTCATTTTCTGCCAACTGGTAAAAAAATTTTTCTACGCTTTTTGGTTTATAGTTTTCCGGTAGCGGATAATACTTAATTTTTTCGAATGGGATATAACATTCACCAAGCTGTTTTTTTATTCTTTCGGTTTTGATATTTTCAGCAAAATGAAAAATGAAGCACAAATTATCTATTTCTTCAACCAGACTTTCTAAATTAGTAAAAAAACTTTCATACAAAGAATATATAATCTGTAGATTAAATATAAGCGTTATCACTTTTTTTCTTGCAAGCTCCTTTAATTTCTTTTTTAGACTTGCCAATAAGAAAATTGGATTGGTCTCTTCAGTCTTTTCCCCCACAGTCCATAACCAAGTTTGATAGATGGGTACCAAAGAAACCTGCGGTAGTTCTTTAAGATCAAAATAGCAAAAACTCGCTGTTTGATTATCAACCAGTTCTAAAACTTCACTTAATAACTTCTTTTTTATGGGAGTTATCGGTGTTGTCAAAATTGTTATATTTCCTTTTAGCCTAGATTTAGGCAGTATTTTTTCTTTAGCATTCGTAATTGTCATGTTTTTCAAATAATTGTCCAAATTATACATTTTAGTCCAAATAAAGCGAAATTTTAGACAAGCAAATTAATTTAAAGATATTAATATTTCTTAAAATTAGAACAAAAGAGAGGAGCTTATGGTTCTTAAAAAAATAAAAGGTGCATCTAAAGCCACGGACAGAAGAATAGAAGAATTAAGAGAAATGTATCAAGATGAAGTTAATGAAGGTAATATTGTTACAATAAGGGTAAATCGCTTGACAGGCGAAGAAAGCGTAGAGGTTGGTGACAAAACTGTTCACCTTAAAGAGGGAGAAGGGCGCATAAGAAAGGCTATCGGCAGTATTGGTGAAAGGTTATTTGGAGGTTGAAACCGATTTAAAGTTACTCCAATTTCAAAAAAACTCATCTTCCCGACATTATTAGAACCCTTCGGTAGGTGATGGAGACAGTTAATTTTACTCTTGACACCAATTGGCACTCGTGGTAACCTTCTGCTAATCCTAGAGCAGGAGTAGGTATATGAGCGACGGATTAACAGCCAGACAAACACATATATTAAAAACTCTTATTGATGAATATATTGACAAAGCCGAACCAGTTGGTTCTGAAGCCTTGGAAAAAAAGTACAATCTTGGGGTGTCTCCAGCAACCATAAGAAACGAAATGGCTTCATTAACGAAATTGAATTATCTGAGACAACCTCATACCTCTTCTGGCAGAGTTCCCACTCCCCAAGCTATGAAATTCTACATAAATCAGTTGATGGAGGAAAAACAAATGAGTTTGGCCGAAGAAGTTAAGACAAAAGAGGAGGTTTGGTCTGCAAGACGCAATATACATAGATTAATGAGAGAAGCTGTGCAGTCTCTGGCTCAGAGAACCGGAAGCTTGTCTTTGGCGGCTTTGGATGAGGGTAGGACTTGGCACGCAGGTCTATCCAACCTTTTTCTTTATCCGGAGTTTAGCGATTTAGAACTTAGTTCCAATGTTTTTTCCCTGGTTGAGGAAGCCAGAAGAATTCATGAACTTTTTTTTGAAAGGATGACAGGAACTTCTCCTGTTGAAGTTATCTTTGGAGAAGAGCTGGGCTGGGCGGGATTGAACTACATAAGTATTGCAGGAACAAGGTTTGATCTAAAAGATAGAAAATGTGCTTTAGCCATAGTCGGTCCGGAAAGATTAAGATACAAAACTGTTATTCCTGTTCTTAGGTATTTTAGAAATCTACTTCAGGAGATTACAAGCGCCTGATAAATTGATGGGAAAAGATAAGAAAATAAAAAGGGAAGAAAAAGACAGCCTTAAGCTTAATGAGTTGAAAAATCAACTAGCCAGAGCTTTGGCTGATTATGATAACTTAAGAAAAAGAGTTGAGAAAGAAAAAGAGGATCTTGGAAAAATAATTGCGATTAATATTGTCTTAAAAGTTCTTCCCATCTTTGACATGCTTGAGGATGCTCAAAGGCATCTTAAGGATTCGGGAGTTGCCATGATTCTCAGCGAGTTTGCCAAGATATTAAAAGGGGAGGGGATTGAGAAAATTAAGGTTGAAAGGGGGATGAAATTTGACGAGAATTTACATGAGGCAGTAGAAATGGTTAAAGGAGGAAGGAAAGGAGAGATAGCTGAGGAAGTTTTGCCAGGCTGGCAGTTTACTGGCGGAGGAGTTATAAGAGAAGCAAAGGTGAAAGTTTATGGCGAAGAGGTGAAGAAAAAAGATTTGGAAAGAAAGATGGCAGAAGAATATGCCTGAGATCCTAATGTTGAAATTGCAATTCAAAATTCAAAATTGTTAGATTTATGGGAAAAATTGTCGGTATTGACTTAGGAACAACCAACTCGGTTGTGGCTGTAATGGAGGGGGGTCACCCTAAAGTAATTCCTGCGGCCGATACTGGGAGAAATATTACTCCTTCTGTTGTTGAGCCGGTTAAAAATCTGGTCGGTGATGTTGCCAAAAGACAGATGATTCTTAATTCCAAAAACACTATCTACTCTATTAAGCGTCTTGTGGGGAGAAGGATTGGTGATAAAGAGGTTGAGCGAACCAAAAAGATGGTTCCTTATGAGGTTGAGGCAGGTAAGGATAAGATGGTGGTTGTTAAGGTTGAGGGTAAAAGTTATAGTCCCCAGGAAATCTCGTCGAGGATTCTCATGAAACTCAAAAAAGATGCTGAAGAATATTTGGGAGAAAAAGTTGAACAGGCGGTGATTACAGTTCCTGCTTATTTTGACGATGCTCAGCGTCAGGCAACCAAACAGGCAGGAGAAATTGCCGGGCTTGAGGTAAAAAGAATTATTAATGAACCAACAGCGGCATCTCTTGCTTATGGGTTGGAGAGGAAAAAGGCAGAAAAAATTGCTGTTTATGATCTGGGAGGGGGGACTTTTGATATTTCAATTTTGGAACTTGGGGAAGGAGTTTTTGAGGTAAAGGCAACCAATGGCGACACCCATTTAGGAGGAGATGATTTTGATGAGAAGATAGTTGATTTTATTGCCGCTGAATTTAAGAAAGAACACGCAGTTGATTTAAGAGAGGATAAGCAAGCACTTCAGAGAGTCAGGGACGCGGCAGAAAAAGCAAAGATTGAACTTTCGGCTGCCAGCGAGGTTGAGATAAATCAGCCCTACATTACTCAAAAGGGTGATCAACCGCTTCACTTGACTATGAAACTTACCCGAGCCAAGTTGGAAAGTTTGGTTTCTGACTTAATTGAAAAGACTATGAAGCCGGTTGAAGCCTGTTTAAAGGATGCCAAACTTGACCCTCATGATGTTGATGAGGTTATTTTGGTAGGCGGAATGACCAGGATGCCCAAAGTGGTTGAGGTTGTAAGGAATTATTTCGGCAAAGATGCAAATAAATCCGTTAACCCGGATGAGGTTGTTGCGGTTGGCGCGGCCATTCAGGCAGGAGTGTTGGGAGGCGAGGTAAAAGATATACTTCTTTTGGATGTTACTCCTTTGACATTGGCAATTGAAACTTTGGGGAGTGTTGCAACGCCGATGATTCCCAGAAATACAACCGTTCCCACATCCAAAACAGAAGTTTTCTCAACAGCGGCAGATAATCAAACACAGGTAGAAATTCATATAACTCAAGGGGAGCGACCAATGGCAGTTGATAATAAGAGTTTAGGAAGATTTATACTGGACGGTATTCCTCCCGCTCCTCGAGGAGTTCCCCAAATTGAGGTTACTTTTGATATTGATGCATCAGGAATTTTAAAAGTTACTGCCAAAGATAAGGCAACGCAAAAGTCGCAAAACATCACCATTACCGGAGCGGTTGGGTTATCCGATGAAGAAGTTAAAAGAATGCAGGAAGAAGCTGAAAAACATAAAGAGGAAGATAAACGAAGGGCTGAGCTTGTCGAAGCTAAAAACAAAGCCGATAATCTGGTTGCTGCTGCTGAAAAAGCTTTAAAAGATGCAGGTGATAAAGCACCTAAAGAAGTTAAAGATAAAGTTCAAGAAAAAGTAGATAAGGTTAAGGAAGTGTTGAAGGAAGAAAAACCGGATAAGGAGAAGCTGGAAAAGGCAACTAATGAATTGTCGGAGGAATTACAGAAGGTGGGTCAGGCGATGTATCAGTCTCAACAGCAAGCTGGTGCAGAGACTCAGTCTACAGCTGGCAGTCAACAGACTTCGGGCGACAGCAAAGCTAGAAAGCAAAAGAACAAAAAAACAGGAAAGGGTAAGGAAGCGATAGAAGAAGGAGAGGTGGTAGAATGACCGGAACAAAAATATTACGAAATAAAAACCTTCATCCTTTGGATGATTACTTTTACTTTCAAAGAATTGCCTCCCTTAGAGCACAACTGGCAGGCATTCATCCAAATGTCTGTCCCACTCCTGAAGCCCAAATGGTAGAGCGGCGGGCTACAGATGATTGGCTTAGAAATGAAATCCACCCTAATAAAGAAATATTGAAAAATAATAGGGAAGTATTGGGATAGAGTAAAATGTTGCAGGAGATGATTCTTAAACGTTAGCACTCATGTAAATTGACTGCTTAACAAAGGCTTCATAAATTGTTAAACTATTTTCTATGGCTGCAAAATCAGACTACTATGACATTCTAGGGGTGAGTAAAGACGCTACTCAAGATGAAATAAAAAAAGCCTACCGTAAACAGGCTTTGGAGTGGCATCCGGATAAACACAAAGACAATAAAGAAGCGGCGGAAAAGCGTTTTAAGGAAATTAACGAGGCCTATCAGATATTGTCCGATAAGGAAAAACGCTCTGCTTACGATCAGTTTGGACACGCTGCTTTTTCTCCCGGAGGTAGGGGTTCGGCCGGATTTACAGGCAAAGGTCCGTTTGGTCAAAGCGGGAGATGGGGACCTTTTACTTACACATACACCACAAGCGGCGATGAAGGCTCTCCTTTTTCTGGATTCGATTTTGGCGACCCTTTCGATATTTTTGAATCTTTTTTTGGCGGGACAGCATTCGGTGCCCACTCCGCTCGGATTCCAAGATATGGTATTACTCTTGATTTTATGGAGGCAATAAGAGGAGTCGAAAAAGAAGTTTCAATTGAAGGTAAGAAAAGAAAGATAAAAATTCCAGCCGGAGTTAATGAGGGGTCAAGGATTAGATTTGATGATTTTATTTTGTCTATAAATGTTAAGCCCCATGAGGTTTTTGAGCGTGACGGAACTGATATTTACATCAGAGTTTCTATACCATTTTCTCTGGCCGCACTTGGGGGCCAAGTCGAAGTACCAACTGTTGACGGAGAAGTAGAAATTCGTATCAGGCCTGGGACCCAATCTGGAATTATGATGCGTCTTCGTGGAAAAGGAGTCCCGGTTTTACGCGTTCGAGGACGAGGTGACGAATATATTCGTATAGTCGTCTCTGTTCCAGAAAAACTTACACGGGAACAAAGAGATCTTATTGAGAGTCTTCAGAAGGAGGGGCTTTGACTTCTTAGGACAAGTAGGGTAAAATTATGATAGTTTGAGACGTAAGTTTGGTGGTCAAGCTTAGCTTGACTTAACCAGGCCGAGCTTGGTGGGAGGAAGTGCCCACCTTTTTTGATAGTAGAGTAAGAGAGCAGGAAAGTAAAAGATTACATACTTTTCCACTCTTTCACTCTTTCACTCTAACATGCAGACACCTAGAACCGAATTTGCACAAGCCCTAAGGGCAGTTGCCACTGAGCGTGGTCTTGATGCCAATATAATTATAGAGACAATAAAACAGGCAATCATTGCAGCTTATAAGCGTGATGCAAGAGAGAGGGGAGAGGAGGTAGAAGAGTCGGAATTTGAGGTAGAAATTAACCCAGTCAACGGTGAGGCGAAAGTTTTCTCCTACCCTGAAGGAAAACCTGAAGAGAAAAAAGAAGTTACTCCACCGGGTTTCGGTAGAATTGCGGCACAAACTGCCAAGCAGGTAATCCACCAGAAAATAAGAGAGGCAGAAAAGGATGTAATCATGGATGAGTTTACAGGAAGGGTTGGGTCACTAATTTCAGGCATGATTTTGCGTTTTGAAGCAACTGATGTAAGGGTGGATTTGGGCAGGACTGAGGGTATAATGCCAGCCTCAGAGCGTATCCCTAATGAAAGATTAAGTCTGAATCAACGCTTGAGCTTTCTTTTGAAAGAGATTATAGAAACCCCCAAGGGTAAGTTAATTATTCTTTCTCGGGCTGATAGTAACTTTGTCAAAAAACTCTTTGAAAGAGAAGTGCCTGAAATGACTTCAGGGAGTGTGGTGGTGAAGGCCATTTCAAGAGAATCAGGAGTTAGAACCAAAATGGCAGTTTTTTCAAATCAATCGGGGGTAGATCCGGTCGGTTCTTGTGTCGGACAGAAGGGTGTTAGAGTCCAGGCAGTAACAAATGAGCTTGGAGGAGAGAGAGTTGATATAATTCCTTTTACAGAAAATGTCGCTGAACTGGTTAAGGCAGCTCTATCGCCGACAGAGGGTTTGAGTGTAACTTTGGACGAAGAAAATAAGTTGGCTAAGGTAAAGTCTCCGGCTGACCAATTGTCTCTGGCAATTGGAAGAGAGGGTCAAAATGTCCGTTTGGCTGCCAAATTAACAGGTTGGAAGATTGAGATAAAAGAAAGTCCATCTGAAAATGTTGAATCGGAAAAGACTTCTAAGAAGAAGGTAGAATCCGAAGAAAAAAAAGGAATAAAGAAAGGAAGACGGTCTGGGGACTCAAAAAAGAAGCCTGAAATAAAAGATATTGAAGAAAAAGAAGGCGCAAAAAAGCCTCAGGCTGAATCCTAAAGTGAACATGTTATTTTTCCTAAAACGAAAAAATTATTATGGAAAAAACTATAAAGGATCAAAATGGACTCTCACATCCGCCCGTCGTTTGTGTTTTGGGGCATGTTGATCATGGTAAGACCACTCTTCTTGATAAGATAAGAAAGACAAGTGTTGCTGAAAAAGAGTCGGGTGGAATAACACAAAGTATCGGTGCATCGATTGTAGTAACCAAGGAAGGAAAGAAGATTACTTTTATTGACACTCCAGGTCATGCTGCATTTGCCAATATGCGTTCTCAGGGAGCAAGAGTTGCTGATATAGCAATATTGGTGGTTGCGGGAGACGATGGAGTTAAACCCCAAACTAAAGAAGCTTTGAACTGCATATTAACCTCGGAGATTCCCTTTATAGTGGCAGTAACGAAAATTGACCTTCCCTCTTCACAAGTTGACTCCGTTAAAGCCCAACTTGAAAAAGAGGGCGTAGTTTTTGAAGGAAAAGGTGGAGATGTGCCATTGATTGCGGTTTCGGCCAAGACCGGTGAAGGAATGGAAGAACTTTTGGAAATGATAGTGCTTGTCTCTGAGTTAGCTAATGTAAAAGGGGAGGAAAAAGGCCAACTTGAGTCTGTTGTAATTGAGACAGGAAAAGATAAAAGGGGAATTTTTGCAACAGTTATTATCAGAAACGGAAAACTGGAGGTGGGTGAAGAAATAGTAACTGGGGACGCAAGAACCAAAATAAGGGGAATTTTTGACCATCAGGGTAAACCTGTTAAAAAACTTCTTCCTGGAGAGCCAGGGCAGATAATAGGTTTTTCTCATCCACCGGCAGTTGGATCAAAAGTTTGGCATTCTCAGGAGAAAAAAGATATCTTGGAGGTTTCGAAACCCAAGTTAATTCAGGTAATTAAAAAGAAGAATGAAGGAGAAATTTCTGTTGTAATTAAGGCAAAAAGTGCTGGTTCTTTAGAAGCAATTCTTTCTAATTTACCCAAGGGGATTTTTCTGGTTGATTTCTCAGTCGGAGACGTTAATGAGTCGGATATCTTTATGGCAAAGCCGGCAGGAGCTTATATTTTTGCCTTTGAATCAAAAACATCTGGGAGTGTTAAGAAACTGGCTGAGGCAGAGGGAGTCGGGATTTATAGTTTCAAAATTATTTATGAACTTTTCGAAAAGCTAGAAAAGGTTGTTGAAGAAAGCAAAGTCCAAATTTTAGGTAAGGCAAAGGTTATTGAGAGTTTTCCCTACGATGATAAAAGGATTGCAGGTTGTAAATTAGATGAAGGGAAAATAGCAAAAACCGATAAGTTGATTCTTACCCGCAATGAGAAAAAGTTAGGAGAAGTAAAAATAATCTCTATAAAAAAAGGCAGGCAAGTAGTTGAGAAGGTAAAACAGGGAGAGGAGTTTGGAGTTCTTTTTACCCCTCAACTTGAATTTAAGGTAGGTGATGTGTTAATATCCGAGCGAAACTAATGGAAAATTCATTTAGGAGTATTATCGACCAGTCAAAATCAATTCTTATTTTACTTCCCACAAAACCCTTTTTGGACCAGGTAGCTGCGGGGTTGTCTTTACACCTTTGTTTAAGAGAAGAGAAGAATATTCAGATATCCTCTTCTTCGCCAGTAACAGTGGAATTTAATAGATTGATCGGAGTTAATAAAGTCTCTTCCGAACTTGGTAATAAAAATTTGATTATAAGGTTTAGTAATTATAAAGCTTCCGATATAGAAAAAGTAAGTTACGATATTGAAAATGGGCAGTTCAGATTAACTGTTATACCAAAGCAAAGGATTAAACCGCCGGCCAAGGAGCAGATTGAACTATCTTACTCTGGAGTTTCTGCAGACACGGTAGTTATCATTGGCGGAGCCAATGAGTCTCACTTTCCAGCGATTACATCAAAAGATTTAGCCGGAGCAAATTTAGTCCACATTGGAACTAAAGATATCAGCTTGTCTTCAAATAAAAATTATATTTCTTTTTCCAGACCAGCATCTTCTGTATCCGAAATTATTTATAGTTTAATCAAAGAAAGCGGTTTTATTTTAGACCAGGACATAGCAACAAACCTTCTTATGGGAATTGAGGATGCGAGTGATAATTTCAGAAGGGGTGCAACAGCAGAAACATTTGCGGCTGTTTCGGATTTAATGATGGTAGGTGGAAAGAGGTTGTCCGAGAGCATTCCTCCCAAAATTACCTATCCAGCCGGAACTATCCCAGGACAGTTGATAAAACAACAGGCGGTTCAAGCAAAAAAAACTATGGAGGTCCCTCAGTATAAATTTACAAAACAAGGAACCTCTAGCCAGAAGCTGGATCAAAAGGATAATGAAGAGAAGGTTGATGATGCTCCAAAAGATTGGCTCGAACCAAAAATTTTTAAAGGCACTTCAATAAGTTAAATCGGTTTTTTTGGGGTTTTTTTCTAGCCATTTTTTGACAGTTGTTCCTAGAATTTTTTTTCCCCAACCAATTCTATCTAATATTTCTTGAACCTGGGTTAGCGCTTCTGGTAAGTTATTCTTTGAAAATAAACCGTAAAGTTCTGACCATAGTCCAAGTGCATAGCGCTGGAGTACTTCGCCAAGTACCGTATGGTACTGGCTTCGCACACCTCGGAGGTGATTTACAGTCTTACGCAGGTAGACCTGTCTGCGAAACTTGTGACAAGGTAGTGTCAAATTTGCTTTTGCTAATTTAAAACCCTTATGCTAGTATACAATCCGATGTAGGCGAGGTTTGTTGACCTGTCCGATCGCAGACTTTGGCTTAACATGACAATTTATGGCACTGGGCAAGACCGAAAAGATAAAGATAATAAAAAAGTTTGCTAGGGAAAAGGGCGATACAGGGTCTCCTGAAGTACAGATTGCACTTCTTTCCTCTCAGATTGACAAACTCGCGAAGCACTTGAAGGATCATAAGAAGGATGTTCATTCAAGACGCGGTCTTTTATCAATGGTTGCCAAAAGAAGACGACTTCTAAACTATCTTAAGAGCCGTGATGAGGAACGTTACAGTAAACTTGTTAAGAACTTGGCTCTCGAAAAGTAGGTTTTTGAATTTTTCAGAGAAATATTTAGGTAGCAGATGAAAAGAATTGAGAAAAGTATTGAACTGGGAGGGAGAAAGTTAACTCTTAAGACCGGAGGTTTTGCTGAACAAGCTTCTGCTTCGGTTATGGCCCAATATGGAGAAACCGTGGTTTTGGCAACAGTGGTTTCAGCTCCCTTAAAACAGGACTTGGGTTATTTTCCCTTAAGCGTTGAATATCAAGAGAGACTTTATGCTGGAGGAAGAATTAAGGGGAGCCGTTGGGTAAAGCGCGAGGGCCGTCCTTCTGATGATGAAATATTGATAGGTCGGTTGATCGATCGATCAATAAGACCCCTTTTCCCCAATACTTATAAGAAAGATGTTCAAGTTATGATCACAGTTTTGTCTGTGGATTTGGAGAACTCTCCTGATTGTCTTTCAGCCATTGCCACATCCTCTGCCTTAGCAATTTCTTCAATTCCTTGGCAAGGACCAATCGGAGTAGTTAAAGTTGGAATGAAAGATAAAAAATTCTTCACCAATCCTTTAGATTCGGAGTCTAGTACCTCTGACATGGAGTTAGTTGTCTCAGCAACTAAAGAAGCAGTCATCATGGTTGAGTGTGCGAGCAAAGAGGTTGTTGAGGAAGATATGGCTGAGGGAATTTCTTATGCTCAGGAAGAGGCGAAAAAAGTTATTGGTCTTATAGATAAGTTGGTCAAAGAGGCTGGAAAGAAAAAAGAAGTTGTTTTGTCGGAGACCGAGGATAAAAATTTGGAAAAGAGTGTGAAGAAATTATCCCAGGATAAAATTGAGGATTTGATAAAAAGAACCGCCTTAAAAAGCGAGGGCTTACTAAGTTACGAAGAATTGAAAGCAGCTATTGTTTCAAATTTTGAAGCCGAGGATGCCAGAAAAGCTGGTGGAATTTTTGACCGCCTTTTTAAGAAAAAGGTTAGAGAAATGCTTCTTTCTGGAAAAAGACCTGATGCTAGGAAGCTAGATGAGATAAGACCTTTGTCTTCGATGGTTGGTATTTTACCCAGAACACATGGCTCAGCTCTTTTTCAAAGAGGTCAGACTCAGGTTCTGACGGTAACGACTTTAGGCGCTCCTTCTTTAGAACAGCTAATTGAATCTGCTGAGGGGGAGGAGACTAAAAAATTTATTCATCACTATTCAATGCCTCCTTTTTCAACCGGAGAAACGGGGAGAGTTGGATTTCCTTCGCGCAGGGAGATTGGACACGGAGCCTTGGCTGAACGGGCCTTAATTCCAGTTGTGCCGCCAGAAGATAAGTTCCCTTATACAATTCGCGTAGTTTCTGAAACTTTATCATCGAACGGTTCGACTTCTATGGCTTCAGTCTGCGCCTCGACTCTGTCTTTGATGGATGCGGGTGTTCCGATTACTGCTCCTGTTTCAGGGATAGCTATGGGCTTGGTAATTGAAAGCGCCGAGAAATATTCAATTTTGACGGATATTATTGGTTTGGAGGATTTTAATGGAGACATGGATTTTAAGGTGGCTGGTACAAAAAAAGGAATTACAGCCCTGCAGCTTGATGTTAAGACAACAAATCTTACTCCAAAAATAATAAAAGAGGCTCTTGAACAAGCCAAGCTAGCAAGACTTGAAATTCTCGATGCGATGCTTAAGGTAATTGACAAACACAGAGAAAGCGTTTCT
>Ga0155653_118_pt2 | contig 26093 bp, 31 predicted proteins | sample RifCSPlowO2_01_FD_107310 | JGI IMG/M metagenome (GOLD analysis project Ga0155653, IMG submission 107310) | Candidatus Woesebacteria bacterium RIFCSPLOWO2_01_FULL_39_10b
TATTATTAACAAGCCACAAATTTAAGTAAGACGAGTATATTAAGCGGTTTCAAAACTACTTCACAAATATTTAAATTTGAGATCGAACTTAAAATTTGATCTCAAAATCCAATATCGGTGGCGTAAGGCTGGTGTCTCTGATATTAGTACCAAGTTCTTTTTCTAAGATATTAATATCTTCTTCAAGTTTCAGAATATTTTTATCTTCCGCCCAGATTGATGGTTTGTAGCCTTGATAATCTAAAGGAGTCGGAGTGGGAGTTAAAGCACTATCCTGAGCGGAGTTTTTTCTCAGAGAAGTGAAAACCCTGGTACCAGTAAAAAATAATATTAATAAAAAGGTAAAAATAAGTAAAATAACGGCCAGTTTTTGCAATATACTTTTTAAATTACTAAGCGGGGAAAAATTCCTTATTCGGCTCAAGTATTTTTGGTTCAAAGTGGGTTTTCCCAAAGATGATACTGAAACTTCTGCTTCTTGAGTAACTTCCTTTTCCTCTATTGATTGCTGGTCGGAAATTTCGAGTTTTTTTCTGCCAAAGAAACTATTGAACCAATCGAAAATTGCTTTTGGAATCATATTTTTACTCGGCGATTTTAATTTCTCTGATTACTTCTTTTAATGACGAAATTGCCTCTTTAAAAAAAAGCTGACTTTCTCCCAAGACGGTTTGTGATTGGTTATAAAGTGAAAGAGCATTGTCTCCAGTTTGCTTGCTGGCGAATGTTGCAATAAGACTTTGAGCATTAATCAGTTTTTCCTCCCCCCTAATTAACCTATTTTCGCTTTCAAAAATCCATCTGTCTATTATTTGAAGTTTGTAAGTTGAAAACTTATCTTCCACATTATCCTGACTTTTAATCTCTTCAAATTTATTTTTAACTCGATCAAGTATCTCTCTTGTTCTTTTGTTAAGAACTATAATTTTTGCCTCAGAGATGGTTGCCAAAAGGTCGTAAGACAAGACTTGAATTTTGGCAAATCTTAGTTTTGCTTCGTTTGAATCTTTAACCAAATTTTCCAAAGAAGCAGCGCTTGTCAGTTTTTCTTTATGCTCGTTAAACCACCCAACCTCTTGATCAATTCTTGCATTTAAAGGTTCATTTTTGGGAACCCCCACCTCGCTTGAAATTTTTAATTTTTCTTTGAGTACTTTTGAAAAGGCAATTACCAGATCGTCTCTTTTTTGGAGCATGGTTAAAGTTGCATTAAAAGCCTCTTCCTGGGATTTTAAGGTTTTGAATCTAAGATACTGGGCTTTTTTAAAAGAATAGTCACTATGGGTTTTTCTATACTCATCGAAAGTGGTTAAATATTCTTGGTACAACTTTTCAAAATCATTTTCCTGAGAGTAAGCCTTTCGGGGGAAAATGATACTTAAAAAAGAAATAATTAAAAATATCAAAAAGATAAATTTTTTTTGGTTCTTCATACTGTTTTTGGATCAGTAGATAATCTTTATTTTTCCTCCACTGTAAGTTATTTCAAATGAGTTGAGGGATTTAATCTGTACCTTGTATAAATTTCTTCCCCGCCAAAAAGGTAAATTGCCTGAAGAAACCTGTTGGTAATTGGCGTTTTTTTCAGTCGAAAGTTCACTGAAATCAACAGCGATCTTGTTGGTGTTATCATAAAGCCTGGCATAAGATTTGCCGTTTCCATGAGCGACTTTTAGAGAGGTTTCCCATGAGACAGTTGCCTTATCTCCATAATCATTTAAAAGATCGATGTAGACTCCTGAATCAGGGATCTCCGTCCAGGAAGTGGAGGTTGTGGAAAATGAAGTACCCATGGGAATGTATGAAGTTTTCTTTGAAGTATTGATTTTTACTTCTTTAACTGAAATCTCTGTATTTAATTTACTGGAAAGTGTTGCAACGGCATGAGAGACTTCTTCTGAAACAAGTCTTGAAAAACGGTCTTTGCAATTTGTTTCACACAGGTCTTCAATATTTACTTTTTTGTTTTCTGTTTTATTGGCGCTGCTATTTAATAATTTTTTTTCTTTTACTAAATAATCTACTTTCAGACTAAGTTTGAAAAATTCTAAAAAAAGAAGGAAAATTGATAAAAAGAAAAAAAGATTTAAAAATAAGTTTTTCTTGTTTTGCATTTAGGGCAAGTATTAAGAATTTTATGACATTTTTATACCTTCAAATTTGAAACTCTAATTTTTTTTAACCTTGTTCCTTCTGATGTGTCTTCCACAGTATAACCAATTTTAGCAATTTTTTCGCGAATTTTATCTGCTTCTTTCCATTTTCCAACTTTTCTTAATTTTTCTCTTTCTTTTAACAAATTGCTTGCTTTTTCTGAAATTTGAAATTTTAAACCTGTTCTCTTAGTAACTGAGGCTGTTTGTGATAAGTCCAACCCTAAGACTTCATCAAAAGCGAGAAGAAGGTTATACCTATCTTTTCCAGGAATACTGTCTTTAAGCATTTTCCACAAAATAGAAAGCGCTTGAGGAATATCAAGGTCATCATTAACTGCTTCTCGAAAACCATTGATATAATAATCAACTTTATTACTTTTTTCTTGAGATAGGATAGTTCTTTGAGCTTTCGAGTTTAAAGATGGAGTTTGTTGACGTAAGTTATCTAGTGTGCTCTGGGCGGCTTTTAGACCGTCCCAGGTAAAGTTGAGTTGTTTTCTATAGTGAGCCGTAAAGTAAAGATAACGCAAAGTCAGTGGATCAAAACCTTTTTTAATTATGTCGTTAACGGTATAAGCATTTCCAAGGCTTTTACCCATTCTGCCTCCATCTACTTTTAATGAGGCTCCATGAATCCAATATTTAACAAAGGGTTTGTCTGTTGCTGCCTCGGATTGAGCAATTTCGTTTGGGTGGTGAGTGGATTGTAAGTCTTCTCCTCCGACATGAATATCAAAACTCTCTCCCAAATATTTCATACTCATTGCCGAACACTCGATATGCCATCCGGGAAAACCTATTCCCCATGGACTTTCCCATTCCATATGGCGGGTACCTGAGGGCCGGGATAATTTCCAAAGCGCAAAGTCGCGAGGATTTCTCTTTTCAGAATTGGGTTTAACTCTTTTTCCTTCTTTAATTTGATCAAGATTGGATAACTCCCCGTACCTTTTGCCAGTAACTTCCTCGTATTTTTTTGTGTCAAAATAGATTCCATCATTAATTTTATAGGTGTATCCTTTCTCTTCAAGCTTTTTAACCAAATTTATTTGTTCTTGTATATGATTCGTAGCCTTTGAAAAAAGTTTTGGTTTTACCAAATTCAGTTTTTCAAAATCCTGATAAAAAGCTTCCGTATAAAATTTTGCTATATCCCAAGCAGTTTTTCCTTCACGTTTGGCTGCCTTAACGATCCGGTCTTCTCCTGTATCGGCGTCTCCCAAATTATCACCGGACAAATGCCCTACATCAGTAATATTCATAATAAAGGTCACATTAAATCCGTTGAATTTTAAAACGCGGAGTAAGACGTCCGAAGTAGTGTACGTACGAAAATTACCAATGGTTGCGTAGTCATAAACGGTAGGACCGCAAGTGTACATAGCCACATTGGCAGGATTTATTGGAATAAATCTCTCTTTTTTTTTGCTTAAAGAGTTTGTTAAAAAAATATCAGGCATAATTTTTAAACTTACTTTCCAGTCTTTATCAATTCTCCACTTCCTTTGCTTTTTCTAACTCCTGGCAAAAAATGTCCTTTTTTACTTGTCGGAGATATTGATATTATTTTCTCTTCATCTTCAGGCTTTTGCATAAGTTTTACTTGCTCTCTCTTCCATTCCTCATCTTTTTCTTTTCTTTCCTTTCTCCACTTTGCTAATTCTGCCTCAAGTTCTTCTAATCTTTGGATAGTTTGTTTTTGAATAGCGAGTTTTTCTTCTTGAGAAATCTCTCCATCTTTAACTATCTCGCGAACTAAAGAACTTTGATCGACTCCCGACCCACCCAAAACCTGCTTTTGGGCAGATTTACCCAATTCTTGAGTTTCCTCAATAATTTTCCTTGCGGTTTTTTTGGCAACATCGCGACCGGATGTTTTGACAGCCTGTTTTGCTTTTCCGATTAAGCCGTTGGTCATATTAAAGTTTATATCAGTTTCGAGAAAACCCCCGAGTCAGACTCGGGGTATGAATTGAACCTGATATGTCGTCCTTTTTTAGAAGGAAATCCTGCGCTATCTGCGCGGGGGAGGACGTCATAAAGCTCTTCTTCCTTCGATTGCCTCTGTTAAGGTTAGTTCATCCGCATATTCTAAATCTGCTCCGGTTGGCACTCCCATTCCTAACCTTGTGACTTTTAATTTTTCACTTTTCACTTTTAACTTTTTTGCAAGATACATTGCTGTTGCGTCACCTTCCATTGTCGGATTGGTTGCGATAATGATTTCATTAACTAATTCGGGTTTTCCGTTTGATAAGCGATCCAATAAATCTTTTATATAAAGCTCATCCGGGCCAATGTTTTCTAGGGGGTTAATTGCGCCATGAAGAACATGATAAAACCCTTTATACTTGCCCGTTTTTTCAAAAGCCAAAACATCCAAAGGTTGTTCAACAACTAAAATTGCTGATGAGTCGCGACTTTCATCCGAGCATATCGGACAGGGACTTCCTTCAGATACATTCTTACAGATTGTGCAAAGAACGGTTTCTTTTTTAAGCTTGGACAGGCTCTGGGCAAATTCGTCAAGCTCAGCCTGAGGAACATGGAACAAATAGTAGGTAAGTCTTTGGGCGGTTTTTGGCCCAATACCCGGAAGTTTTTGGAAAGCATCAATAACTCGAGCCAGAGGTCTTGCAATTTTCATATTCTTAACCCATTCTAGCAAAAAACCACCTCTTTTGTCATAGTGAGATTGCATTGAGCATGAATCTTTGCAAACAAGTTGCAAACAAAAACATTTTTGGGATACAATAACTTAGTAAATTGCAAGGTTAACTAATCATGCGAAACATACTGGAGCTGGGTAAGTACGATTAGATTCGGTGGACCTGAGCGAGCATGGGCCTATTGTTGAAGGAAGAGTGGAATGAGCGAAGAAACCTAAGAAGGAGTAGTCATTATCAGTATGAATTCTACATTCCGCCAAGAAGTCCTGATAATCCACCCCCCATTTCAACCATCTTTTTGGCAGCTTTTTTCTGAACTTCCTTCATTGCTTTATTGATCAACTCAAGTAGTATTTTTTGTTCTTCACCATTTGCTTCCAGGTAGACAATTTGCTGGGCACCATTGACTTTCACTTTCAATCTGTCCTTCTCTTCAGTGTGTTCGATCTTCTCAAGTTCACTCTGAAGCTTTTTTGCCTGTTGGCGCAGCTTTAATAAATCTTTTCCTTGTTTAAATTTATCAAACATGCTATTGAATTTAAAATCTGAAGTAATTTTTTTAATTACTCAAATTTGAATCGTAATTTGTAATCTTAGAGCTATTTTACAAATATTTCTTCTGCGATTTTAATAATATCTTCATCTTCGGTTTCAGTCAAGACAACCTCGGATTTTTTACTTTTTTCACCTTCAATTTTTTTGGGAGCTTCTGTTAAAGTGCAAACCACTTTCACTTTCTTTCCCAGTATGGTCTGACATACGTTTTCCAAAATGTTTTTGTGAAGTATGCTTTCAAGTCGTTCTTTGTGAAAGTTGTAGAAAACTCCCAATGTTAAGTTACTTCCGTCAAAATAAAGTGGCCTGGTTGCTCTTAAAAGCGCTTCGGTTGAGGTGTTTTTTGATTTTATTCCTGAAAGTATTTGATTCCAAATTTCTTCAGAAATTCCGTTATCCTTTTTGCCTTGCACTTTAATAAAAGTTTTAGTTTTTTTAGAATTTTTTTTATGACCGCTAGATTTATATTTCATATCCAACTTCCTTTTTCCTGAAGTTTTTTTTACTTTATCAACCCATACCTTTTTTGAACCAACTTTTTTTTTCAGACTAGAGTCCTTTTTTGTCATTTCGCACCATTCAATAATGGCAATTTCTAAGGGGATCTGTTCAATAGGACTAAAAGGAATTTGACTTGCTGATTGATTGAGTAGTTTAATTAATAAAACCAACTCGTTTTTGTCGATGTCGATAATTTCTTGGTTTTTTATACCAATCTTTGAAAGAAGACCGTTTCTCAACTTTTCCGAGATATTTGCCACCATGTCTTTGGCAGACAAACCTGCTTCAATTCCTTTCTCGATCATTTCTAAAGAGCTCTTTGCATCTTTTTGTGAAAGGCAAACGATAAGTTTGTCGACATTAAAACCACCTTTGGCAAATAAAAAACTTTCAACCCTTTCATTCTGTAAGGGTATGTTTTCTGAAATCAGTAGTTCCAAAATCTTGTCAGCGTCTCTGAAAGAATAACCTGCGGCCCTGGCTATTAACTTTAGAGATTCTTTATCTGATTTTAAGTTTTCGCCTTTCACTTTTTTTTCTAAAGATCTGACTATTTCTTCGTCTTTTGCCTTGTTAAAAATGATGTTCACGGTTCTTGATCTTACGGTTTCAATTAATTTTTCCGGGTTGGTTGTTGCCATAATAAACATAACGTGGGAAGGTGGCTCCTCGAGAGTTTTTAACAGGGCGTTGGCTGCTTCAGTTGTTAACATATGTGCTTCATCGATGATATAAACCTTCTTTTTTGCCTTGGCTGGTGCAAGCTTGACTGCGTTTCTTAAAGCTCTTATCTCATCAATTCCTCTGTGACTTGCAGCATCAATTTCAACTACGTCAATGTTATTACCAGTTGTGATTGAGACACATTGACTACATTTATTACAAGGTTCTATTTTTTCAGAACCCCGAAGTTTAGTCGAGGAGGATTCACAGTTGACTACCTTGGCTATAATTCTGGCTGCGGAAGTTTTACCCCCTCCCTTTGGTCCTGAAAAAAGAAAGGCATGTGGGATGTTGCCCGATTTGATAATGTTCTTCAACGTCTCGCGGACGCTTTCTAAGTCCAGTTCATCAATGGTTTGAGGACGATATTTTAAGTACAAGGTCATATTAAAATTGGTAAATTACTAATTGAAAATTTAATTATGTTCTTCTCCCAATAAATGTTTTACACCATGTTCCGCCAGTTCATATACTTTTTCTTCAATCAGTCTCCCTTCTTTTTTGGCCTCTTCAAATGCTTTTGGGTAACAAACTACGATTTCACCCAGTCTGATGACTGTGTCCGGATAGACAAATTTTTCCACATCAGCCTCACTAAAGGTCAGAACGTTGTGAATGTTGGTATCTTTTAAATATCTCCATCCAAGATCTCTTATTTTATCTTCACCAACTAGGCTTACAAATAATATAGTTTCTGAAACAATACCCTTTTTTGTCAGAAAGTTTCGAAGCTTCTTTTTTAACTTAGGTGCATCGACTGGAAAGTTGGATTGTTTTTTAACATAAATCCGAATCATAATAGTTTTTTTCTCACAATTTCAGAAGCCCTCTTGCCATCTACTTTAGAACCCGATTTTAATGCTTGGGCATTTTTTATTAATTGAACTGGCAATCAGACCGCTCTTTCTGGTGTGACATCTCCCAAGAAGTGAACATGCATGTGGGGTACTAAGGCTGCATCACCTGCATTGTGTACGAGTCGAAAACCAGAAAGCCCTTTTTCCCGAGCCATATAAACAGAGACATCTTTTATTTCTTTCCACAAATCATCTTTTATCTCTGTAATATCTTTAATATGTTTTTTGGGGACAATAAGAAGGTGGATAGCTGCTTGTGGATTGATGTCGATAAAGATAACAAAGTTTTGAGTCTCTTTGATAAATTTAGTTTGGGTTTCACCTTTGACAATTTTACAAAAGATACAATCATCCATTCTAAATCAAATATAACAACTGAGATAAACGATAACAAGAGGTATTTATCCGCCTTTGCAGAAAACAATGATTGTAAGTTCGGGGGAGCTTTATAACACACTAATACCTTTTAAAGCTCTAGATTTCTCCCAGAACTTAACCAAGATTTCAACTAATCTTTCCCTTAACTTTTTCTTACCTCCGACATGTACGGTTCGAAGTACTTCCTCTTGATTCAGCCATTTTTTTGCTTTTTCTTGCGGAAAAAAATATAGCTTTACCAATTTTCCATCTGACTTATCCAGAAAATCCTCTAGAATCAGCTCTCTTACTCTCATTTCCTCCTCAATCCAGCTTCGGACCCTGCCTTTAAACTTCAAGTTGAATGGGTGATGCAAAAGTTCAAATTTTTTGGGGGATTCTTGCAACTTCCCACTTGGTTGTGGATATTTTAATTTAATAATTTTTTCTGGTTTTATTTTAGGCAGCCAAGGCTGTGATGGCTTTACCACAACCTATATTTTACAACTGTGCAAAAAGATTGGAAAGTATTTAATTAGCCCAGAAGTTTTTCAATTACTTTGTGAAGAGTGAAGAAGTAAACTTTATCGGATTCTCTTTTTTTCCACTCCAGTTTATTGCCGGTTTTTTCACTGACAACAAGTCTTATTGGAATTCCGATTAAATCGCAATCCGTAAATTTTTCTCCAGCCGAAATATCCCTGTTATCCCACAAGACATTAATACCATTTTCATTTAATTTCTCATAAACCTTCTTTGCTTTATATCCTTCTTTCTTGGTTTTTAGTTCAATTAAATGAACATCAAAAGGGGAAATTTCTTTATTCCAGACAATTCCTTTTTGGTCATGACTGACCTCAACCCAAGCACCCATCAGACGGGTTGAACCTATTCCATAACTCCCAAACCAAACAGGTTTTTTCTTACCAAATTTATCCTGATAATAAACATGCATTCTTTCCGAATACCAAGTTCCAAAAGGAAAAATATTTCCAACTTCTATAGCTTTAGATTTTTTAATAGCGGGACTTTTACAGGCAGGACACTTTATTGTTAGTAATTTTTTGTTTGTGACCAATTCTTTATTTGCTCCCCAATTACATTTCTTGCAGTAATAAATAGTGTCTTCCCCTCCTTCAGCCAAGACCTGAAACTCATGAGTGTTATTATCGGTGAAAACTCCCCCTTCGGCCTCAGTTATTTTTACGTCGAATCCCATACGTTTAAAAATTCTTAAATATGCTTGCCTTACCTTTTCGTAATATTTCCAAAATTCTTCTTCAGTTGCATGAACGCTGTACAGGTCTTTCATCATAAATTCTCTGCCTCTTAAAATTCCCGAACGGGCTCTGGGTTCATTTCTGAACTTGGTTGAAAAGTGATACAAGGCAATTGGCAAATCTTGGTAGCTTGTTATGTGTTTTCGAACTATATCTAAAAAAATTTCCTCGTGAGTGAAAGATAAAGCATATTCTTTACCGCGATGGTCTTTAAATTGGTACATTATTTCCTTGGCTTTTTCCCATCTTCCGGTTTCATTCCAGATTGCTTTTGGATGAAGAAGAGGCATTAAAACTTCCTGGGCTCCGGTTTTATTTATTTCCTCACGAATGATCGCGTTAATTTTTTCCACTACCCGCCATCCCAAGGGAAGAAGTGTCCAACTTCCAGTCATAAGCTGGTCAATAAATCCGGCACGGACTAAAAGTTTATGATTAGCGCTTTCTGCCTCACGGGGAGGCTCTTTTCCTGTTTTTGGAAAAATCTCTGACTGTAGCATTCTTGAAGCTATTATCTCAAAGATTATTTTTAAAATCCAGAAGCTTTTATAAGGTCGGACCTTATAATGCGAGCGTAAAACCACATGCGTAAGCTTGTGGATATAAGCTCCAAATAAGTCTCGCGTATGCGAGCATTACAAAATACCATCGGGCGTAAGTCCGTGGTAGTTTATTTAGAAGATAGTCCGGAGAGAAAATCCAAATATCCGGTAATTCCGAGTGAATTAATAAGCTTTAACTCCTTTATTGTGATAGCGAGAAGTAAAAATACTAAAATTGTGAGACTTGCCGCATGAAGCCAGGCTTCAACTTTGGGCAATACCTTTCTCCCAATTATCTTTTCGATAATTATAAAAAGAAGGTGTCCTCCATCAAATGCGGGAATCGGAAGAATGTTTAAAATTGCCAGATTGACAGAAATTATGCCCAACCAGTTGATAAGAGGTAAAATTCCGACTTTATAAACTTCGCTGGTTATTGCGTATAGACCAACCGGTCCGGCAATGTCCTTTGGCACAATTCCTAGGAAAAGTCCACTTATTATTTTTATAAAACCCAAAATGATCATGCTGCCCCAAAACAAAGCTTCCTTAAGTCCAAAGTAAATTCCAAAGATTGGTCTTTGCCAAAGTGGCGGAAAGTAAATTTCACTGTCAGAGATTATAACTCCCAAAGGTCCCTCGCCTTCCGGGGGGTTTTCTCTGGAGGACAGGAAAATTGGCAAAGTTGCCTGAGATTTAGGCTTTTGTATTTCTAACCTAACTTCCCGGCCTTTTTTTTCTTCAACCCTTTTAATAAATTCTTTACTGGTTGATACTTTCTTATAGTCAACACTCCTCACAATATCTTTGGGAGTCAACCCTGCCTTTTGAGCTGGAGAATCTTTATTGACATCCAAAACTTCTATATACCCTACTTTTCTGGGAATACCGCTAAAAGAATAAACCAGGGAAAAGGCCAGAATTGCCAGTAAAAAATTCATAATTACTCCAGCTGTTACTATTAAGGCCCGGGATTTTTTACTTTTGTTTAAAAAAGCTTTTTCGGGTTTTTCAATTTTATCTCTAGCGCTCTCGCCATGGAGTTTTACAAATCCTCCGAAGGGAAGTAAGTTTATTGAGTAGAAAGTTTCACCTATCTTTTTTCCAAATATTCTGGGCGGAATACCAAAGCCAAACTCCTCAACCCAAACACCTGAGCGTCTTGCGGCAATAAAATGTCCCAATTCATGCGCTAAGATAAGGATAGACAAGATAATTATAAAAATCAAAAAGGAAGTCATAACGATGTAAGTATAAATTAGTTAGTCCTAAACTAGCAAGAAGCGTGCAAAAACCTTAAGAATTAGGCTTCCCTTTCTCGGGAAACTCCAAACCTAATTGGACCACCTCCAAATGAAGGGGGAGATTCAACGGAAATACTAACAGGGTCTCCTCCCTCCCTCATTTCTCTTTCAAACCGAAATATGTGTCCTTCAGGAGTGCTATATGATCCATGAAAATCAGCGTTTACAGAAGATGTGGTATCAGGAGGTATGGGGGTTACTCGCACTTCGGCGTAATCTTCTCCTCGAGGATCAATATGTAACCGGTATAATCGTCTCCAGGCTCCATAGCTATCTGTCCCTTCTATCGAAACTGCCAAACTTTTGCTGCTATCCGGTGGCATATGCGAAGGAGCTTAACACCTTCATCCGAAATTGTCAAAAAAGTATACGTAAAATATTAAGGTCTGGTTGTCCCGAACGTAACCTCTCCTCGGAAATGTTCCAAAAATACCGGTTTTTTTCCTCTCCGGCCATATGTCATTATAAAATAATTATGAGGTTTGTCAGTTCGAGGTAATCCCGCACTTGGTATCTTATCTAGGGCTGCCGATAATTTTTGGTGATCTTTCAGGGCAAGATCACAAGTTGCACATGCCCTTCCAAGGCGAGTCGGAGGTATTTCACACTTTCCAGCCTGTAGAACTGCACATCTTGACGTAGCGCGCTCACCAACTTTCTTTAAATCAACTTCCCTACCTAATGTAATTATTTCCATGTTTTTCTCAATCAGGCTGTATTTAGATAGAAGGATTGTAACACCCCAAATTATAAATTGTCAAAATACGAAAAACAATCACCGCTTAGTTGTCAATTTTTAAATTTTTATATGCATTTTTGATATTTAACATTTGATATTTAATTTTTATTCTACAGCCCATTTCAAAACCCTTTTTGAATTGGGATGCTACAAGCTCCCGCAGGGCTTTTCAAACCCAAAACCCCGCTCAGCGGGGCGAGGTTTTGAAATAGCTTCTAAATCTGCATCAGTTCCTCTTCTTTTTTCTTTCCAAGAGCTTCAATTTCTTCTATAAACTCATCAGTTATTTCCTGTAAGCGTTTTTCTAGGTTAAATTTTTCATCCTCGCTAATTCCCCTGCCCTCAAAAGATTTTTTTATATAATGCATGAAGTTTCCTCTTATCTGTCTTACCATTATTCTTCCATTTTCCAACTTTGTCCTTAACAGTCTGATGTAGTTTTGTCTGTCCTCTGTGGTTAATACTGGTAAGCTGATTCGGATAATCGTTCCACTGATAACCGGGTTTAAGCCGATGTTGGCAGCCAGAATCCCTTGCCTTATTTCGCCGATTATAGATTTGTCCCAGGGTTCGATAAGGAGTGTTTGTGAATCGGGAACAGAAATAGACCCTAATTCGTTTACTTTTAATTTTTGTTGTCCTCCATAAACATTTAAACTTAGGTTATCGATGAGCGTGGAAGTTGCCCGGCCGGTTCTGATTGAGGCGACATCGGAGGTAACTAAGTCCAAGACTTCCTGCATTTTGGAGTAAACCGAAGATTCATCCATATGATATTAGTTTATAAATTCTTCCACCCTTGGGGTGGATTGGGTACGCTACCTCAGGACAATATGCTCGAATCACAAATAAAGTTAAATTATTACCTGGCTAATTCTAACCTAAATATTCTTCCTATGCGAACATTTTCCCCTGTCTTGGTAATGACCTCTTTAACCAAATCAGAAATTTTTTTACTCGGGTCTTTAATGAAATCTTGTTTTTCCAATTCTTTTGTATTCTTGGGATTCATTGAAGCCACTTGTAGGGCCAGACTGTGGGCTAGTTCTTTAAAAAGTTCATTTCTGGCCACGAAATCAGTTTCGCACAAAACTTCTACGGCAGATGCGATCTTTCCGCTATGGTGAGAGTAGGTTGCAATCAATCCCTGAGAAGTTTGTCTTTCTGATCTTTTTGCAGCTTTTTCAAATCCTTCTTTTTTTAAAACTTCCTCAGCCTTTTTTTCGTTACCTTCTAACTCTTGTAAAACTTGTTTAATCCGCATTATTGGAGCACCGGTTTTATCTCTGAGTTTTCTTATTTGATTCAACGAAACCTTTCCCATAATCTGTACTTAAATCATTTCTTTTCTACCTTTTTCTTTTTCAGACTTTTGTTCTTTTTCCTAGGTGTTTTTTTGGCTGTTTTGGGCTTTTTACTTTTAGCGTCTTTTATTTCAACTGCTTCCTTTTTTCGTATTTCAGTTTTCTTTTGGCCTTGAATAATCGCTTGTTTCATTAATTCTAAAACATACTCAATTGCTTTGGTTGCGTCGTCGTTCATCGGTATTGGGTAAATAACCAGTGTCGGATTAGAGTTCGAATCGACGATTCCGATGGCTTCTATATTTTTGGCAATCGCCTCTTGCAACGCTCCTTTCTCTCTTCTTGCATCAACGATTACCAGTAGATCAGGAAGTTCTTTTATTCCTGCCAGTCCGCCAAAAAATCTTTCCAAACGCGAAATCTCTCTTTCTTTGAGAAGTCTTTCCTTTTTGGTAAAATTTTTATACTCGCCTTTTTGCAGCTTTAATTTCATATCGGCAAGCTTGTCAATCGATTTTTTTATTTGGGGAAAATTGGTTAAAGTTCCACCCAACCAGCGCTCGTCTACAAAAAAGTTCCCTGTTTCATTTGCGATTTTACGGATATTTTCTTTTGCCTGTTTTTTGGTTCCGACAAATAAAATCTTTTTCTCCTTTTTTGAAGCGTCTTCTAAAATTATCAAAGCTTCCTCTAAAAGCTTTTTTGTCGTTATTAAATCAAACACATGAACACCGTCTTTTTTTGCATACAAAAAGGGTTCCATTTTTGGATTCCAACGACGTGTCTGATGTCCGAAATGAGCTCCTGATTTGATCAATTCTTCAAGAGAAACCTTAATTGTCATAGTCAGAAAAGTTCCTTAGTCCCCAAGTTTTACTTGAGGTCCTCTACTCAAAGCCGGGGTACTTATGAAGCACCTCAGGAACTTATGAGCTTCAAGTATGCATTTTGAGTATTCTAGCAAAACAAAGCTAACCATTGCAAGCCTAACACCCTACGGGTGATGTAGGATTACACCTCTTACTTTTGTATACTTGGGCTTTCTCGATACTTCGATTGAGCGCACAAGATTTTCCAAAAGATAATAAACCGTCAAGGGACCAATCCCCCCGGGAACAGGAGAAACAAATGAGGCTTTTTCATAAGTACTCTTATCAACATCACCTTCAGGTGAACCCACATCAATAAGGACTACTCCTTTTTTAACCATATTTCCTTTAATTAATCCAGGAACACCCGATGCACAAATTAAAACATCAGCATCTTGCATCCTTTGTTTCAAACTCCTGTCTCCTACTTCTAAATCAAGTTCAATCACACTCTCATTTCCCTTGCCAGGAATAGTCTCTTGTATCAAGGGATTATTCCTCCTATTGAAAAATCTAACGAGCTTTCTTCCCACAACTCCCCTTGCTCCAACAACCCCCACCTTTAAGGGTGCCACCTTTAAAGGTGGGCGCACAATATTTAGTGCTTCACTCGAAACATAGTTCACTGCTTGTACTACCGGTGCGGTGAATGGACTATCCTCTCGCATTCCGTCAATGTCCTTCTCAGAAGCAATCGCATTTATTAAATCGTCACGACCTTCTGAAGAAAAACTTGCAGGCAAAGGAAGCTGAATCATTACTCCGTGAACAGAAGCGTTCTTATTTAACTTCCGGATCAACTCAATTAACTCGTTTAGCTTTATATCTTTCTTAAATTTCCTAATGACAAATTCCACTTCAACTTTCCTTGCCGCCTTTTTCTTTTCCCGCAAAAAAATTCCACTTGCCTTATTCTCCCCCACCCGAATGGCAACCAACTTTGGAATTATTCCCGTCTTCTTGACTCGCAGGATTCTTACAGTCAACTCGTCCAACTTTTCAGAAGCTAATCTTTTACCGTCAAAAATATGAACCATCAAGAAGTATTTTACGCCACCGGGAATTTTTTACAAAGTTCCTTTACTTCTTCAGCTATGTTAAGTAATATCTTATCTTTCACAATTTTTTTCTTCAAATCCTTTATGAAATTCGGTCTTACCTCTTTCGCTCTTGGAAGTTTGTAAGGGTTAACATGTTTAATTACATCAGCAATCCAGATGGCAATGCGTTTCATTTCTTGGTTCCCCATCCCGCGAGTTGTCACGGCCGGAGTTCCAAGCCTAATTCCCGAAGGATAAAAAGGAGGCTGGGTGTCGTTGGGCACCGAGTTTCGGTTAGTAACAATTCCTGCAACTTCCAAGCCTTCCGCAACGACATTTCCCGACAATCTTTGATGTCTTAAATCAATAAGCATAAGATGGCACTCGGTCCCGCCACCCACAAGTGTAAGTCCTCCCTCACACAGGGCACTGGCTAGTGCCCTGGCATTTTTAACCACCTGCCTTGCATAACTTTTGAACTTGGAGCTAGCTGCTTCCTGCAAACATATTGCAATCCCTGTGGTGATATTATTATGAGGACCTCCCTGCATTCCCGGAAAAACTGCACGGTCAATTTTTTTTGTCAAATCCTTATCCTTTTTTAGACCTTTCTTTGTCACCATAATCATAGCTCCTCTTGGACCGCGAAGGGTTTTATGGGTGGTTGTAGTAATAACATGCGCGTAATTAACCGGGGTTGGATAGATTCCGCTCACAACGAGTCCGGCTACATGAGATATATCAGCAACAAAATAGGCACCAACTTCATCAGCAATTTCTGAAAAAGCCTTCCAGTCTAGTTTCATCGGGTATGCGGTTGTCCCAACAAACATCATCGAAGGTTTCTCTTTTTTTGCCATTTGCCTGATCCTTGTAAAATTGAATTTCTGCTTTTCATCTAAACCAAATTGAATTGATCTGAAGAAAGTACCGGAAAAAGTTACATCTGGGTGTCCATGGGTTAAGTGCCCTCCGGCTGAGAGTTGCATACCCATAATAGTTTCACCGGGTTTGCAAAGTGCAAATAAAACTTCGGAGTTTGCAGGAGAACCGGAGTAGGGCTGAACGTTTGCATATGGAATTTTAAAAAGCTTTTTGGCTCGCCCAATTGCTAAATTTTCAATCTCGTCGACAATTTCATTTCCCTGGTAATACCTTTTTCCCGGATAGCCTTCCGAGTATTTATTCATTAAAACCGATCCCACGGCTTCCCGTACGGCTTTACTTGCATAATTCTCCGAAGGAATCATCATAAGCGTATTGCGTTGTCTGGCTTCCTCTTTTTTAATCAATTTCTCTATTAATTTCATATAAATTGCAATTGACAAGCTCTGCTTATTAATTCGAATATCTTATCTTCTTTTTGCATAGTTACCAATTATAGCTTGGCACTGCTTCGCATTGCTAAAGTCTCAGACTGTCTTTTTTCTTCCTGTTTAATTAAACTAATTACTTTATCCATTATCTCAATTATAATAATTAAATCCAATTTAAGGATATCTAAATATTATCATGTGATGATACCCAAGTTTATTGGAACCTAATTACTAAAGAATTTTTTCAACAATTTCCCAAATATAATCAGCTACTTTATTGGGAGCTTGATTTGCATTAACTACTTTCCAACCATATCTTTCCGCAAGCATCAAATGGACTTCTCTTGCTTTTTGCCAATTTGCATAATCTTCATAGCGATGACCTTTTTCCACTCCTGAAGCGAATCTTTGTCCGTCAAGCAGTATTTCCAAATTATTTTCTAAAAGATCTCTATTTATTTCCTCCATTTCGTCTAAAGATGCACCTTGTGTAATCCCCCAAGCAATACCGGTTCCTTTATAATCTTCTGCCACTACCCAAACATCCTCGCCCAGAACCCTTTTAAGCTGAGGTTCAAAGTCTCTTCTATTTTCTGCAAATTGTTTTTGGAGCTCAAGATCCGAAAGTTCTAACCCTCTCCGTAACGCCGCATTAATTATTGGACCTGTCGGCTCAAGATCATAAACCGGGTATTTTAAATAATTTGCTTTTATACCTTCTTCTTTTAATCTTGCTATTAATCTATTCGCTTGTTCAGTTTTTCCTAAATTATTTGCTCCATAAATTACAATAAACTTTCCCTTTTCAACCATAACTCAATGTCCTTCGTGACCGTCGGAAGATATTCCTAGAGTCCGATCACTTAGTTGAAAATCACTCCTCCTACCGTGATCTTCCGGAGGATACGGACAAACAAAAACTCCTGTTCCAGGTGCTTTAACAAAGTGTGTAACATCAGGATGAATCGGACATGTGGAAGCAATCTCTACTAACTCCCTGCTACCTTTCTCAACAGCCTTTCTTTCCTCTGTCATAAATTCATATCTTCTTAAAACAGCTTGCAAGTCCCCAAAACTCACACCTTGGGATAATCGGTTTTAACAACCTTTGTTCCGTCGGCTAAATTGACAATTTTATAGTCGCTAAATGCAAGCAGGCTAACTTTCCTCAAACATAAAAAGACTTTGAAGATTGCCTTTCTTATTTCTATTTCGGCATGATCGCTTACCCGCATGGTGATAATATGCCTCCATGCCCTTAAATTTCCGGTTGCGATGATAATTGCTTCAGTTTCGTTGGTTAAAACAGCCCGGGCTGCTTGACGAACTTTCTTCCTCTGGTCCGTAACCTTCTCACCGGAGACAATGTCTAAACCTTCCTTCTGAAGCTCTTCGAGCTTTGAGGTATAATTTTCGTATTCCGCAAAAACTCTATCTATCCTTTGTTCAAATTGTTGATGAAGAAGTCTATCCTTTTGAAATTCAGGTCGCTCGACAAAACGCAAAACAGGCCCGCCCACATACCTTTGGCTTTCTTGAGAATAACCCATTCCGGCTCTATGACGCACCAGTTCGTGAGTAAGACTTCGGGAAACTCCGTATAAAAGAAAGGTAAAATTTGCATGCTCAAGTACTGATCCATGACCGGAAGAAACAATATTTGCTAAATACCTATCCGCGTCTTTGTTCCAAGTTCTTTTCGGACCAAAACTCATGTAACAAGTTTGTCCGGCAAACTTGGACAAAGAAACTGCAGGGTCAAGCTCCACTCTATCCCTAAGATAATCAGGAAACTCCAGCCGCTTATTAAAACCTTGAAGAAATTTTCTTACACCCAAATAGTCAGGGATACTTTGTGCAACAAGGACTACTCCTGCCTCTTTCAAATACGAAGTTCCTTTTTTAGTTTGATAAACTTTTGTATGATAAGAAGGATAAAAAGGTTCCTTTATTTTCACTCCCCACCCCTGAAACTTTTTATCAAACTATAAGAGGCCGTGTCAACTAGCAAGAAGGTTTTCGCTTCGGAAACTCTGCATAACGCTGGGTATCATCCAATAGCTTGGTTACTTGATAGTTGAACCGACCGCGATAAGGGTCAAAAACAACATCAACGGTTGTCATTCTGAACTTGCTGCATTTGGTTTCCTACTTGCTCTCCCACCTACTACCCTAATAGCCATACGAAGCGCTTTATTAGCAGAAAAACCTAAGTGCTCGAGTTTCTCAGCCTCCTCCAAAACTCTTGTACGCGGCAATCTTTCCTCCTTAAAAGCTTCCTCAACTTCCGCCGGACTAACCATTCTGTCAAGGTGTACGGGAACACCAGCTTCTTTCAAAACCTCCAGTACCAAAATTACCACCCCCTTTCAAATTAAATAATTATAGGTAATTTAATATGTCAATGCGGTTAGTGTCAATAGTTATTTTGCAAGATTTTGTAGGGGGGGTTCGCACATTTCATCCAATGTCGTTTCTAAAGCATCTGCAATTATTATTGCGTACTCAAGAGAAACACGAACTTGCCCATTAGGAATCCTGGGATCTCCTCGATCAACAATAGCACGTAAATAGGAAGGTGATATTCCTGCCTTCTCGGCTACATTTCTAAGTCCTCGCCTCATGCATTCTCTTCTCAAATTATCATTAAAATTTATAAGCGCCTCTTCAGTATCCTTTAAAACTTCTTCTTTTGTAGGAATTCTACCTCTTTTACCTCGGCGTTCCATACCGACTTTATAGCAAAATCAGACTACCCTTTTCTTGACCTTAAATTTTTTATTTATTTGACGTATCTTTGACATCTTTTGACTTTATAAATTCTTCCTGTTATAAACCATCTAAGTTAACCTTTTTAATATTATTTTTGACAAATTATGACTCAAAGTTATCACGAAATTTTAGGAAATGATTATTTTGGAAATCTATATCAGAAAATCATAGCTAGCCTAACTCGTGGAGAAAATGTCTGTATTTCAGTAATTTCCGGTTTTGGAACTAAAACATTATTTAATTTTTTGGATTTTAATATAAGGAAAGACAGACTGTTTGAGCAAGTACTCGTTTTCGACCCTGAAATTGAAAAAGACAATTTAGTTGAATTCACGAGGAAGGCAATTTTAAAATTCCCAAATAAAAGTAGACTTATAATCGTCAGGTTTTTTGAGCAGAGTGAACATAAAAGGGAAACTTTGGAAAAACTTGATAGTCTGCGTCGCCGTACTCCCAAGTCATTAGTATTTTTAGTATTTACTGATCACTCCGCCGTTACCGAAACGGGTGAATATCAGGCAAAATCGACTATTTTTTTCACCGGAATTTATTACATGGAACCCTTTTCCAAGCTTCAGTGTGAAAAAATGATCAAATCATTAAACTTTTTTTATGGATGGCACATCAGCGAAAAATCATACGAAAAAATTTTTAATCTTTCCGGAGGCATACCAAGACTTGTAAAATATATCTGTAAAGAAATTTATGAATCGAAAACTCCCATAGATAATTTGGAAAAATTCATAAACTCTCCACAAATATCCTTCCAACTTGAACTTCTAACCAAACTTTTAATTAAACTCTCAAAAGAAAATCTTGAAAGATTAGGACTGACTGAAAATGGAAAAATCAAATCAAAGATCTTAAAAATCTATTTTCAAAATTACCAAAACGAGATAGTTGTGCAAATTTTTTCAAATTTAAGCAAGAAAGAGTCAAAAATTCTAACATTCTTTTTAGAAAATCTAAGTACAGTTATCTCGATCGACAAAATTGCAGATCTCATAGAAATGGCTGATGAGGATTTTTCTCTTTGGGCGATTTATAAAACCATTTCAAGATTAAAAGTGAAAGTTAAAAAACACTTTAATATAAAAAACTTCAAAGGGCAAGGTTACTTGCTCCAAAAGATTGATTTTTAAAGGAAGATCAATCATTGCAAGGTGCATATAGTTTACTCAAGGTCTTTTTTTTTATCTCTTTATCTTTTTCTGTAGCTCCTTTGATTTCTGGTTTATTCCAACTTGCCCATTTGCAGGTTGGGTAACTTGAACAACCGTAGAATTTTCTGCGGCGTTTTGTGGTCTTAACAATAACATCTCCTTTTTTGCAATCAGGGCATTTCATACCGATTTTCTCAAGATATTTTTCTTTATAATCACAATCTGGAAAGCGCGAGCAGGAAACGAATTTTCCGAATCTGCCGACTCGAACGACTAATTCGCCATCCTTGCATTTAGGACATTTTTTACCAAGTTTTTCGACAGGAATCTCAACACGTTTTGCTTTCTTTTCAACGCTTTCAAGTTTCTTCTCAAAGGGCGAGTAAAACTCCCCCATCATCTCCTGCCACTTCCTATTTCCTTTAGCGACATTATCCAAGTCATCTTCCATTTGTGCCGTAAATTGATAATCAAAAATACTCTCAAAATTCCCAATTAAAAAATCATTTACTGTAAGTCCGACCGGAGTCGGCTTAAACTTCCCTTCATCTTTTTCAACATACTGCCGAACTTGTATTGTTGAAATTGTCGGTGCGTAGGTTGATGGTCGACCAATTCCCAACTTTTCCAGAGTTTTTATCAATGAAGCTTCATTATATCTTGGTGGAGGTTCGGTAAACTTCTGCTCAGATAAAACCTTCACAAGATCAAGCGCTTCATCCTTCCCAACCATTGGCAGTCCAGGTTCCTCATACTTCGATAATGGAATCACTTTTCTCCAACCATCAAATTTCATTACCTGCCCGGAAGCTCTCAAAACATACACCCTCGAGGTGGGAAGATCTTTCACCTCAGGGGTGGTTTTTGCTTGCACATTTATCACTGTTTCGTCAAAAATTGAATCAACCATCTGGCAGGCCACAAATTTCTTCCAAATTAAACCATATAAAACTTTAGCATCACTAACAAATCTACCATTCGTCATTTGAAATTTGTCATTTGTCATTCCGATATTAGTCGGTCGTATGGCTTCATGCGCCTCCTGGGCAACTTTTGAACGCACTTTATAAAAACGTGCTTTATCGGGCAAATACTGCCCTCCATATTCTTTCTCAATAAATTTTCGAACTTTATCAACCGCAGTTTGGGCTAAATAAGTCGAGTCAGTTCTGTGATAAGTGATCAATCCCTGCTCATACAAACTTTGTGCCACACTCATTGTCTTTTTGCTCGACCAGTGGTATAGCCTTGCGGCAGCTTGAGCCATAGTTGAAGTCGTAAAAGGTGGATATGGATTTTTCCTAATTTCCTTTTTAATAACATCCGCTATCTTGTAATCTGACTTTTCAAGATCAAAAACAACAATACCTGCTTCTTTTTTGTTCTTTATTTCAGCTCTTTTATCATCAAATTTGATCAACTTAACTATAAATTCCTCAGTTTTGAGTTTTGAGATTTGAGTTTTGAGATTGCAATATATTTCCCAATATTCTTCCTGTTTAAAAGCCGCAATTTCCCTCTCGCGTTCGACGATCAAGCGCACAGTTACAGTTTGCACACGTCCAGCAGAAAGACCTCGACGAACCTTTTTCCAAAGAAGTGGTGAAAGTTTATAACCGACCAAACGATCAAGTACTCGCCTTGCGATTTGAGCGTTAACCAAATTTTTATCAACACTTCTCGGGTGTTCGATCGCCTCCTCCAAAGCTTCCTTTGTAATTTCATGAAAAACAATTCTTCTTATCAGTAAGTTAGAGCTTAGAGGTTTGAGCTTAGACTTTGTCTTTTTATTAACCTCTGGTTCCTGACCTCTAATCACTTCTTCAACGTGTTTGGCTATTGCTTCGCCTTCGCGATCCGGGTCTGTTGCTAAATATATTTTATCTGCCTTAGTTGCCTGTTCTCTTAATCGTTTAATTTCTTTCTCCCTTTTTTCAACAACCACGTGTTCAGGTTTGAAGTTATGTTCAACATCAACCCCTAAAGTGCTTTTCGGCAAATCCTTAATATGCCCGTAAGTTGCTTCCAGAGAATAATCTTTCCCTAAGAAACGGGATAATGTTCTTGCCTTGGTTGGTGACTCAACGATAATAAGGTTCATGATAAAAAAAACACTTAAAACTCAAAATCTTAAGATTTTCTTGATTTGTGTTTGCATTTTTAAGCCTGAATTTTGATATTTAAATTTTCTTATATATTCCATTGCCAACATTTTTTACCATTCCTTTAAGTTCCATAACAGATAAGTTAGCAGAAACACTACTTACTTTTAAAGAGCTAATTCTAGCAATTTCGTTAAGATGAAGCGGTTCATTTGCTAAAATTTCCAATAATTTTTTCTCATCAGGAGTTGAAGGCATGAGATTTTCAAGAGTTTCTAAATCTACCTTAAGCTGCATGTTCAGTTCCTCCAAGATATCCTTAGAAGAGGTGGCCATTTTAGCACCATTTTGAATTAGAAAATTTGGAGCTTCGGACAAAGGCGATGTGATTTGTCCTGGAACGGCGAAAACAGGTCTTCCTTGTTCTGCTGCTGCACTGGCTGTAAGCAGCGTTCCACTTTTCTTAGCTCCTTCAATTACAATGACAGCCTTTGACAAACCGGAAATAACCCGATTTCTGTTGGGGAAGTTAGTTCTTAAAGGGGGGTATCCAAGCGGGTATTCGGAAACAATCGCGCCCCCCCTTCTTATTATTTCTCTTGCCAAAAAAAAGTTACTTTTAGGTGTTATTATATCCAAACCAGAGGCAAGAACCGCTATAGTCCTTCCCCCATGTTCAAGACAAACTTTATGAGCCATAGCGTCAACTCCAAATGCTAAGCCAGAAACAATTGTGACTCCTAAACTAGCAAGTTCAGAAGCGAACCTGGTAGTAACTTCTCGTCCATAAGAAGTCATTTTACGACTTCCTACAATGGAAACAGCGTTTATGTCAGAAGGTAATATTTTACCTTTTATATATAATACCAAAGGTGCATCATCTAAGTCTTTTAAATTTTTTGGATAATTTGAGTCGTTTATTGTAACAAATTGGTAAAAACCTCTCTTCAATCTACTGAAGTAATTCGCTAGGTCAAAATTTTTTCGATATTGGATAAAATTATCAACAACCACGGTTTTTATACCTGTCTTGGTTAATTTTAATTTGCTTGCCCCCCAAACACTTTTGGCGGATCCAAAAAAAGAGATTAGGAGTTTTGTTCTAGCTGGGCCAAAATAGGTATATGTGTAAAGAACAACTAAATATTCTCGTTCAGTCATAAGATTTGGGCAATGGGCTACTTAGGCATCAGGAATATAGGTCCTTCTAGCGCCTAGCAATTAATTGCTACTGACTATTATTTTCGAACCAATAATTAAATATTTCCCTGGCAATGGGTCCTGCAATTTTCGATCCTTCACCGCCATTTGCGACCAAGAGAGTAAGAATAATCTTAGGATTGTCAGGAGGAGCAAAAGCAGTAAACCAAGAATGAGGATTTTTTATTGTTCCTGTCTCCGCCGTACCGGTTTTACAGGCAACATCGATACCAAATTTTTGTTTGAAATCAAAAAAGGGAAAACCAGTGCCACCAGAACTGCAAGCGGCGATCATACCTTGCTTAACAACTTTAATATTCTCTTTACTAACATTTAAGTTTTTGCATTGGAAAATTGCTAATTGTCCGTTCGATTGTTCGATCGAAGAGACTACTTTGGGTTGACAGTACTTACCGTCTGATGCGATAGCTGCAATTGCGCTATGGATTCCTATAGGAGTAAGTGCAATATCACCCTGACCGATAGCTAAATGATAAGTATTTCCCAGGAACCACTTTTCTCCTTTCTCTCTCAACTTCCATATTGGAGAAGGAACAGTTCCTACTATTTCAGCAGGGAGATCTATACCGGTTTCCTGATTAAGACCAAACTTATGTGACCATTCATTCAGTTTTTCCACTCCTATTATCTCGCCCAGCTTGTAAAAAAAAGTATCAGTTGACCTGGCAATTGCACGGACTAATCCGATTTTGCCCTCGGTTTTTCCGTATTGAGAAAAATACCAATTTTTATATGTGAAATTTCCGTACAAAGTATTGATTGTGATAACTCCCCTATCATCAAAAGTATAATTTTCATCAATTATTTTTTCTTCAAGTGCGGAAATTGCGACAATCGGTTTGTAAATGGATCCGGGAAGAAATCTACCAGATATTACTCTATTGATCATTGGTTGAGTTTCTTCGTTCAGAATTGAAGATATTTTTTCGGGGTTTCCCTGTTCGAAAACGTTGGGATCAAAAGAAGGAAATGAGTATAAAGCCAAGACATTTCCATTTCCGTCTGTAATTACCAAAGCGCCACTTTTAGTTTGAGTAAACTTACTTTCTTTTAGGACTTCGGCAACCTTTTTTTGTAAGTTTATATCAATTGAAGTTTTTATATCATTTCCTTTTTTGGGTTCTCTTTTTCCAAGTATTCTTACTATACTCCCATCAGCATCAACCTCGATGAATTCTTCACCTGAAAATCCTCTTAAGCTACAATCATATTTTTCTTCCAGGCCGCCTCTTCCCACCAAGGCTCCTAGTTTTAATGGTCCTTTTTCGGGACATTCAGCTTTAACTCGATTTAGTTCTTCAGCTTTAACTTCATTTAGAAAACCACTTAGATGAGCAAAATCATCTTTCAGATGATATTCTCTTATCCACTCAGTAACTATCAGATCTTGGTTTTTTTCATCAGGAAATATGACTTTTTGGAAACCGGTTTTGTCATCGAAAACAATCATTTTTTTTATATCACGGTTTCCGACTAAAACTTCGCCTCCTCTGGCTAAAATTTTTCCTCTCGGAGAGTCAATTTCAATCCTTCTTATCCTGTTTCCTTCTGTCAAACTTCTATAATAAGTTCCTTCAATAATCTGGAGATCGATTAGGCGAGTGATTAAAATAAAAAAGCCTGTGATTAGTAAACCTTTTAAAAAAAAAATAAACAAACTTTCTTTCTTAGATTGTGAAAAAGTTTGCATAATTTTTTACTTTTTGTTTACAGTCCTTTAACCAGCCTAATTTTGTAAAGTAAACTTTTGTCTTCCAGTATCTTGCCGCAGCCTCTAACTACACAAGTCATTGGATCATCGGCGACAACAACTGGCATTTTAGAAGCGTCAGAGATGAGACTATCGATTCCTGTCAAAAGAGAGCCTCCTCCTGCCATAACAATTCCTTTTTCCATAATATCACCAATCAGCTCAGGGGGGGTTTCTTCTATGGTATTAACAATGTTTCTAACGATTTCCTGAACTGTTTCCGCTAAGGCCTCTCTGATCTCTGTACTTGTAAGCTTGATTGACTTGGGTAGACCCGATTCAAGATCTCTGCCTCTTACCACAAACTGTCTCTCCTTTTTTAGTGAGACGCAGGTGCCAATATTAATCTTGACCTCTTCAGCGCTAGGTTCGCCCAAAAGAAGTGAGTATTTTAAACGTACATAATTAATAACTGCCTCGTTCATTTCATCTCCGGCAACTCTTATTGATTTTCCTATAACGATTCCTCCTAAAGAAATTACAGCCATTTCAGTAGTCCCCCCGCCTATATCGATAATAAAGATTCCTTCAGGCTCCTCAACTGCAAGTCCTGCCCCAAGTGCTGCTGCCATGGGTTCTTCAATAAGATGTGCTTCTCTTGCACCGGAGGCTAAAGCTGCATCAGCAACGGCCCTCCTTTCAACTTCAGTTACTCCGGAAGGAATCCCGATAACGACTCTTGGTTTTGGAATTTTGGGAATTACGGTACCTGATTCATGAACTTTTTTAATGTAGTATTTAAGCATGGCTGATGCTGCATCAAAATCAGCAATCACACCATCTTTTAATGGTCGTATCGTTTCTATGGTTTGAGGCACACGACCAATCATTTTTTTGGCCGATGTGCCAATAGCCAATACTTCTTTAGTCCTT
>Ga0155653_103_pt5 | contig 24960 bp, 22 predicted proteins | sample RifCSPlowO2_01_FD_107310 | JGI IMG/M metagenome (GOLD analysis project Ga0155653, IMG submission 107310) | Candidatus Woesebacteria bacterium RIFCSPLOWO2_01_FULL_39_10b
TAAATACAAAATATTTGCTTCTTCGTTGTGAGCAGGAATGCTAACAGTGACTGTAAATTTTTTGTTCATTTTGCGATACTTTCTTTGAAATAACATTTTACATTTGAATAGATTCTTGCCCAGTTAGTAAAAAATGCGCTAAATTGGGCAATTGTGTGAGTTCTATCAACACCTATCCTTGGTATTCTAAAAAGGTCGGTTTGCTTTGAAAGACTAGCCCAATGGGTCGTAAAGGCCCCGGAAAATCCCGCCAATTTTACAGCCTTCAAAACCTTGTCATTGTAAACTCCTTTGGGATAGGCGAAATATTTAATTTCACAACCTAGTTCTTTTTCGAGAGTTTTTTTGGCATCTCTTATTTCTTTTTCCGTACCTACTCCTCTCAGAAAATCGGGGTGGGTTGCACTGTGGCACCCAATTGTCCAGCCCAATTTTTGCAGTTTTTTAATTTGATCTTTCTCCAAAAGTTTCTTGTCGTTCTCGAGTTCGTTTCGATTTACCCTATCCGGATCTGATAAAACAAATACTGCCGAGGGTATGTTATGATTTGCCAAAATGGGAGCTGCATAATCGAGTAAATCGTCATACCCATCATCAAAGGTAAGAACAACAGACGGCCTTTTAATTTCGAAATCTCCTCTTACGAAACCAACTGCCTCCTCTAAACTAATAACGTCGAAATTACTTTTTAGAAAATGTATTTGCTTTTCAAATTCCTCTGGGAGAACGTCAACGATTGTTCCGTCATTGGAAATCGAATGATAGTTTAGTATCATCAATATCGGTGGACTCGCCTTGAATAAACTCTCCATCTTGGTTATATATTTACTAAGTGTGTCTTTCATATTTTTAGCCAATCTTTTTTGTCGATAAATCCGCTTTCCATAAGGGATTTATTGCCTGTTTCCTGCTCTTTTTTCTAATTCTTGTATACAAAAATACCAGCGTGTAAAGCGTTGTGAAAAGTGGATTTGATACGAATTCTGAAATTCCTGCTTTAACATAAGCGGAAAAAGGAATTTTGTACTTTTTACTCATGTCGCCAAAATACGTCTCCAGCTCATATTTAGAGTATTGAAACCTGCTTGACTGGTTCAAATGCTCACCCAGTGCCTGCGGGCTTTTCGTATAAACTTTTGCGCTATTTACAAACTTAAAGCTACCTCCGGTTCTCTCGTTTTCAAAATACAAATATGCGTCCAGGTTCGTAACTTCGTCAGGGATTCGCATATTTTTAAGATGAGCCACTTTAAAAGCAATACACCGCCCGTTCGCCATTAAATAGTTATTTCCTTTATTCCAGCTTTCTCCAACTCGATAAGCCCCACTCGCGCCAACCTCAACAACCTTTTCCAAAAAGCTTTCTCCCTTATGTGGAATAACTTTAGAAATCGCCATAGTAAGTTCAGGGTCCTTCTGAAAAGTCAAAAGCATTTGATATAGTGCGTCCTTCGAAAATTCAAGGTCATCCTGTGTAAATACAAAAATATCCGTATCTAAACCTGCAATCAGTTGTCTCATTTTCGAGGATAGAGTTCCTGGTCTTTTGTTCTGTCTAACCACAACACCCATCTTTATTAGCTTCATTAAATGAGCTTTTTTAATAGGTTTTGTATCAGAAACAATCATAAAAGGAAACTTTCCGACATTTTCCGACCCGACAATACTTTCAGCAGTAGTAACCAGGCTTTTGCCCGACGCCCGAGTCGATATCCCAACTGTTAGTGTTAATCTAGGTAAGTTCATATTCAAAAATTAAACAATTGCTTTTTTGGTTGATCCTAGCACTACCCAGCCAGGTTCTATGCCGTCTTTGTTGGGAACCACCCTGACGAAAAAATTAACTCCCAATGCACAAGTTGTATAAAAAGGGCTTCTAGCCAAATACTTCAAAGTCGCCCGCAATTTATAAAAAGCCGGTATTTTGTACTCCTGAAATATGCGCTCCCCAAAGTGTACTACTAATGTTTGTTGATCCCGCCCCAAAGTTCGCGCCGAAAGCTTTCTATAATCAGAAAGATTACCAACTGTCCTGTACATTACAACTGACTTGTAAGAATATGCAAACTTCCCAAACTCCCTTGCCCTCAAATACAAATACCCCTGATCTGTTAAAACTGTCCTCGGATATCTAATGTTTCCAGCCAAATCTCGCCTCAAAGCAGTAGCGCCACCCTGCAAATTGTGAATATGGTCGCCACCGTTTACATCAATTCTCGTTTCTTCCCACAACCTATACGCCGTAAAGAAAATCCTTTCTTTATAGGTTTCCGGCTTTACCGGCACCTGGTGCGCTGCAACAAGAACAACATTTCTATCCCTTCTAAACTTATCCAGCATCGTTTCAACTACCGCTTCATTAGATAAAACTACATCTGCATCAAAAGTAAATATAATATCACTTTTATTTTTCTCGTAAATTTGATTAAGTCTTGCCATCTTGCCCATCCTCTCGCGACCAGCAACCAAAGCTACTCTTTTGTCCCGTTTTCTGTATTCCCGGACAACCCTCGCCGTTTTATCTGTGCATCCGTCGCCTACAACTATTAGCTTTTCAAGCTTAAAGTTTCCCTTTTGCTCCAAAACACTTTTGAGCAGATTGCCAATATTTGTCTCTTCGTTGTACGCCGGAACCCCGACAGTAACCGTTAACCTTTTAGTTCTTTTCATTTTTCTCCTTTCCAAAAACCTCCAGTTGCTCCCTCCACAATTTGTCTGTAAGTCTCCCTTCAGGAACTTCAACGTCGTCAAAGGTAATCGTCTGACCTTTTACGATATCTTTCTTCAAAACACAGCCGCCTGACAACCCAACTGGCAATAAGTTCTCCCGACGGGCAACTCCCGCGTTTTCACAAACTCCATACAAATCATACCCTCCAATACCATCCAGCACTTTCCCTTTCTTAAGAGAAATCTTTGCAATACTCGCAACTTCAACCATAGGTCCCCCAATCGGAGCAGCCGTTGCGTCGTTAAATAAAACCGCTCGAGCAATGCTTGTCGGAACTTCAAAATGGCAAAGGTGATACGGAGTGTAGAAAAGGTAAAGCGGGCCCTTCCCTAATTTATAAAGATCCAAATACTTCTTCTGCACATCGTCTTGGGTCGTTCCCAGGACGAAAACGCCAGGAGCCGGAGTCGCGCCCACAACATAGTCAACAATTCCCTCTCCCTTTAACACTTCTTCGCTCTCAAAAAACTTCGCTGCTTCAGCTATGTGCATTCCTGCTTCAACCTCAAACCCGTGCATCCCGCGTCGAGCAACTCTCATTCCGGTTGCATTCGCAACAACTGCCTGTTCAAACGAAATCTTTGTCCCATCAGCAAATGCCGTTACCATTCTCACGTTTTGCCCCCATTTTTCGGCGAAGCTTTTCTGTGTTGTTGGGTTTCTGTTAACATCGTGAAGTCCTTTAATGTTCCCGCAAACAAGCGGTTTTATCCCAATCCCGGCGACAAAACGGTACAAGTTCATAATAACTCCCGGCTGATCGCCATCAGTGTTACTGTAAATTACTCCAGCCTCATCCGCGTATCTTTTAAGTATCGGGCCCAAAGTCGCATCAAGCTCAGAGTTCATGACCAAAACCGGCTTTTTGCTTTCCAGGCTGGATACTACCACTTGCCCACCGTAATCAACGGCCCCTGTGACCTCAACAACAACGTCAACCTGCTCAGACTTTGTTACCAGCTCAAAATTGTCGACAACGGCAACCTTTCCTTTGGCTATTGCGCGAGACATCGCTAGAGCTGAGTCAACAACTTCCACACTCTTTAGCCCGACACCAGCCAAATTATCCATTGCCCGCTCAACACTTCTCCCCACAACTGCAACTAATTCCATCCCGGGTGTGTACTTTGATATCTGAAGCGCTATACCTTTCCCCATAAAACCGGCGCCAGCCATTCCCACTCTGATTGGCTTTCCGCTTTTTTGTAACTTTTTTAGTTCTTTGTCGACAATAATCATAACTTCTTCTGCAAAGAAAAATCGGGCCAGGACAGATCCTTCTTGGTAACAACTTTCGGCTTAACAGGCCAGTTTATTGAAAAGACAGGGTCATCAAACCTAACTCCTGCTTCAAAACCGGGCTCATAAAATTGCGTTACACAATACAAAATTTCAGTATCATTTTCTAAAGTGACAAACCCGTGAGCACAACCCTTAGGAATAAAAACAATCTTGCAATTGTCATCCGTCAACTCTACTGCAAAATAGTTTCCATAAGTTTTCGACTCTTGTCGAACGTCAAGGACAACATCATAAACTGCACCCTTGGTCGTCCGCACTAATCTATCCTCAGCAAAAGGATTTTTCTGATAATGCAACCCCCTTAGGGTTCCCTTTTTCCTGCTTTTTGACATGTTCATTTGAACAAAACTAGTCGGCAATCCCCGTTCACGAAATTCTCTTGCGCAAAAGGTGCGGCCAAAAAACCCACGGCTATCTCTTCTTTTTACCGGCTCAATAACATAAACTCCCTCCAAACTAGTTCTTGTAAATTTTAGACTTCCAGTTTTTTTCATTAAAGTACCCTCACTTTCTCACTTTTTCATATCTGTTAATCTGCTCAAGTGTTTTCGCCCTAACATTGCGACCACATTGATAAGTCCTATACCACTCAACAATCCAGTTAAGAGTTTCGTCCAATGACAGTCTCGGATACCAACCTAGCTTTCTTTTTGCTTTAGAATTATCAAGGCTCAAGTACATATCCTCGTGCGGGTGCACTTTTCCATCAGTCTTCCAAAACGCTCCCTTTTCCCACTTTTTTGCCAAGTAATTCGCGATATAAGAAACAGATTTTGCATTGTCCCCATCCGGTCCAAAATTCCAGGCCTCAGCAAAACTGCCTCCCTTCTCATATAACTTTTGTGCAAGCATTAAGTACCCACTCAACGGCTCCATTACGTGCTGCCACGGCCGGGTGGATTTTGGATTTCTAATAAGCACCTCCTCTTTTTTCCCAAAACCACGGACAATATCAGGAACCAGCCTGTCCTTCGCCCAGTCCCCCCCGCCTATAACATTCCCCGCTCTCGCGCTAGCAAGCGCAACTCCACTTCCCTCCGCAAAAAATGAGCTTCTGTAGGCAGAAATAACAAGTTCTGCACCTGCCTTACTGGACGAATATGGGTCGCGTCCACCAAGGCCGTCTATCTCCCTGTAGCCCCAAACCCACCCTTTATTCTCGTAACATTTATCACTCGTAATACAAACTACCGAGACCACAGAAGGTGTATTTCTCACCGCTTCCAGCAAGTTGACAGTTCCAACAACATTTGTGGTGTACGTCAAAATTGGATCCTCATAAGAAAGCCTTACAATTGGCTGCCCTGCAAGGTGAATTACAATTTCAGGCTTCTCCTTCCTCAAAACTCTCGTGAGCTTCGCAAGATCTCTTACGTCCCCGTCAACCGATCTCATTTCTTTCCCAACTTCGGCAGCCTCAAAAAGGCTGGGTTTCGTTGGAGGCTTTAATGAATAACCAACCACCTCCGAACCCAAGTCCTGCAACCACAAAGACAACCAGCCTCCTTTAAAGCCCGTGTGACCTGTTATTAAAACTCTCTTATTCCTCCAAAAGTTTTTGTTTACTTTTACCATATCTCCTTTGTCAAAAAAATTTTTATTTCTTCTCTAATATTTTTGTCTTCCTAATAAATTCATTTACTAATGTCTTGTTACCAGCAATTATCATTGGCGATGTGATATCAGTATCAACAACTACGCCCCCTGCTTCTTGAACAATTATCGTAGGCCCCGCCTTATCCCATGGCTTAAAATTTGTATGAAAGAAAAAATCAGTAGCACCCTCTGCTACTTCGCACACAGAAAGAATTCCGCTTCCACTCGCAGTGAAGTAAGGAGTACCTATTTGTTCAAGCAAGTCAAGATGTCTTTTTCTAACTTCTGGCGTAAAATATGTATCAGTTGTTACATATGCATCTACTAAACCCTCTTGGTTACTAACTTCAATCTTCTTTCCGTTTAGGTAGGCACCGCCATCTTTGAATGCGTAATAAAGCTTGTTATTAACTGGACTAAGAACAGCTGTAGCTTTAGGTACCCCTTTTTCCACATAAGAAACTGATATAGCGAAAAAGCCACGTCCTCTCTTGAAATTCAGAGTTCCATCTATTGGATCTATCACCCAAAGTTCCTCAACGTCATTTGGATTTTCCAAGTGAGGTTGTGATTCCTCCGTTAAAATAGAGGCGTTAGGATATCCTGAAGTAACAGTTTCTATAATTACTCTCTCGCTAGCCAGATCAGCCTCTGTGGAAAAGTCGTGTTTACCATCCTTCGAGCTGAACACCAGCTTTTGTGAATCCTTCATCTCAAGCACAACAAGGCCAGCTGATTTTACTGCTCGTATTGCAGTTTTCATTCTTTCTGAGAATTTTTCTTTTTCTATATCTAACATAATTACCTCCAAACTTTCCAAGGCGCTTTGCCTGTCGCCCAAATTTCCTCCAATACATTCTTATCTCGCAGCGAATCCATGTTTTGCCAGAATTTGTCATGAACGTAGGCGGCAAGTTTCCCTTTCTTCGCCAAATCGGGTAGCGACTGTTCTTCCCAATCGAGTGATTCGTCCTTGATATAGTCCAAAGCTTGCGGTTCTACCACAAAAAATCCACCGTTGATCCATGCACCGTCTCCATTTGGTTTTTCCTTAAAACTGGTAATTTTAGTTTGTCCATGCCTTAAGACAAATCCGCCGAATCGGCCTGGAGGCTGAACTGCCGTCACGGTAACGATGGCTTTCTGAGACTTATGAAATTTAATAAGTTTATTTATATCAATATTTGCTACTCCGTCTCCGTATGTCAGAAGAAATGTTTCATTTCCGACATATTGTTTAGTCATTTTGATTCGCTTACTTTTAATCGAGTTTTCTCCTGTATCAAGAAGTGTTACACGCCACGGCTCGCTACCATTAGAGATGATTTCCGTCGTATTATTTTTCAAATCAAACGTAACATTGGAGGATTGTAATGAATAATTTGCGAAATATTCTTTTATTATATGTCCCTTATAACCGCAACAAATAATGAAGTCATTAATCCCATAATGAGAATAGATCTTCATAATATGCCATAAGATCGGCTTTCCGCCGATTTCAACCATTGGTTTAGGCCGAACTCCAGTTTCCTCGCTCAAGCGAGTTCCGTAACCTCCTGCTAAAATTACTGCTTTCATAGTATTCGTGTATTATAATGTTAACCTATAGGGTAGTCAACGTGTGTACTTTGTGTAAAAACCACCTCTGCACTTGGTTCAAGTCTTCTTAATATCACTCTCATAAACTCTCTCGCGGTTTTATCCCAACTAAAAAGTTTTGCCCATTCATATGCTTTTTTAGACAGGTCTTTTCTAAACTTCCTGTCAGTTATTATCCCTTCCATGGCTTTAGAAAGAACTTTTTCGTCTCTTATCGGTACCAATAAACCGGTTTTTCCGTCAACAACCGAATCGATTAAACCGTTAATTTTTGAAGCAATAACAGGAGTTCCTACAATATTGGCCTCGATCACGGTTATTCCCCAACCTTCAAAAGAAGAGGGTTGTATTGACGCCCAAGACGAAGCCAAAAGTTTATATTTTTGTCTTTCGTCAACAAAACCCAATAATTTAACCGATGTTTCAAGTCCTTGTTTCTTAACTAAAACCCGCAAGTATTCCTCTTCCTCCCCCTTGCCGGCAATAATAAATTGAGCGGTTTCATATTTTTTAACGATGTTCGCGAAAGCCCCTATTGCGCAATCTACATTTTTATAATGTTTGAGTCTGCCCAAATAAACAAAACTTGGGTATTTTGTTTTCTTTATTTCTTTGAATGTAGGGTTATTTACTCCTGGATTGACTACTTCTACGCTCTCCTTCCTTGCCCATCCCAAATTTACAATATCTTTCTTAGAAGAATCGGAAACAGTAACAATTCCCGTTTTTTTGTAAAAAAGAGGTATTAGTTTTAATTCAGCAAATATAGCAAAAGAGGAAAGTGGAAACGAGAGATGTTGTCGAAAAACATTTTGGTGTACATGATGTATAAGAAGAATCTTGGGTATCTTTACATAAAAGGGTGTGAAAAATGGAATCCCATTTTCACAATCGATAACTAAATCAAACTTCCCCCTAAATTGAATAAGGTAATAAAGCATCGCCCACAAATACACCGTATAAAAACCACCTCTACGAACTATTCGTACACTATCAACAACTTCATTTCGCCTGCTTTTTCCGTCATTACCACAAAAAAGAGTTATAGAATGACCTTCTCTTACCCAACGCTTTGCGATTTCGTGTACATAGGTTTCCGCACCGCCGGCGTAAACGTGCTTTGTGTCTCGCCAATTGAAAATTAAAATTTTGAGTCTACTCTGGGATCTTTGTCCGTTTGTACTAATTGGAGAAAAAATTTTGAAAAAATCAACAAGATTTCTTGCAAAAATCTCAAGAGTACCATAGACAAGGTGTAAGGAACCTACGGCAAAAAGTTGTGTAATAGATAAAATTGAAACAACTATTGCAATTTCGGAAACGTTCGAGTGTCTGGAAGTTATTGCCCATACTTCTAAGAAAGAGAATAATAAACCTACAACCGGAAATATGTAACGTTTTTTTATCTGATTATAGGAAATGATGGCTGTTGTAACAGAGAGCTGGGCTAAAGCCATTCCATATATCGGAAGAAGATAAGTAATATCTTTAGCGCGCTCACCCAAAAGGATGGGGATGCTAAATTCTCCCAGCAAGCCTACCCCAATCCAGGCAATAAACGAGCTAAACGCAGTTGCAGTTAAAATTTTATAGAAAGTAACTGATGAATCTTTGTTTGCGCCTTCTCTTTTGCTAATGACCGGAACGATAAACTGTGAAAAAATACTGCCCAAAAAATAAATCATTTTTCCGGCCAAAGAAAGAAGAGCATAGCGACCTGCTTCCACAGGAACCAAGAAATGTTTAGCCAAAACCACATCCAAACTAAGGAAGGAAACTGTCGAAATCCCCGTTAAGATAGAAGAAACAAAAAATCCCTTGGGGAAGGTCTTCACTGATTCGACGACAACATTCTTTTGACCACCGCCAATTCTTAGAACAAAGATTGAACTTAAAATAAAGGAAACTAAAATTGATACGGGGATAGCTGCGTAAACGAAATCGGTAAGTCCTAATTCTACAAGAATTAAAGCCGAACCCAACTTAACCAAGGTTTCGATAACGGCAATCAACCCTATTTGTAAGAATTTCAAATTTCCGGATAAAAAGCCCGTGTTTATCGATCCAAGCAAACCCACACTCAAAATAGGGGTAAAAAGCATAAGGGGTAAAAATGAATCGATATTGAAGTAAGAAATTAAAAACGGAAGTAAAAGGATCCAGATGGCAGTAGTAAAAATAGAAACAACAGCTGCCCATTTAAAGTTATGTGTCCAGAATTCTTTGGTTGGGTGATCTAGCTTACCCAAAAGATAAGCGGTTTTGTAAGTAACACTACGAGCAACCGCGCCAACTGCAATATTGGATATTGCAAAAATGTTACTTAACAGACCAACTATCCCGAATTCAACCAAGTTGAGATTTCTTCCTAAATACGCGTTATAGATAAAATTCGAAAAGTTAGCCAAAATTGAGGATAAAATCAAAGCAACTGCGCCGAACGCTCCATTTCCTGCCCAATTTCTAATTGAGATGAAACGCTTTTTTCTTTCTCTCTCGGCAATAATTTTTTGAGCTTTCTTTAATTTCTCCTCCTCTTCTTTAGCCAGGTGAAAACCGTGATGTGTCTTTTCCCAATAATGTGGTTTGAATATGAGTTGATGGGAAGCAACAACAGCAGCAATACTTGCTAAAATCCAATAAATGGGGGCCAAGAAAACATACTTTATTAAAGACCAGTTCTTCCTTTTTGCGCAACCGATCATGTAGTTGTAGAGATACATAAAGTTGCCAAAAACCAAAGAGACTACGGCCATATAAAAAATTGGTACAGGGTAAAGTGCATCAATGGCAGGACCGACAAATTTGTAGGCAATGAAATACAAAATCGTGGCCGACCAAAGAAAGGGGTTAATAAGCATGAAAGTCATCCTCGTGCCAATAACCAGCTGAAAAACTAAAGCCTGAATTCCGTGTTTTTTAAGAAAGTGAATGGGATGTCTGGTGTGTACTAAATAAGTTTGTAAATATCCTTTTATCCATCGCGAGCGCTGACGGATCCAATTATTAACACGACTATTTGCTTCTTCATAAGTCATTGAGTCTAAAATTCCCGTTTTATAACCAGCCTTAAACAACCTTACTCCAAGGTCGCAATCCTCAGTTACGTTAAAAGGATCCCAACCGTGAATCTTTTTAAGATCTTCCGTCCTAAAATGATTGCTTGTCCCACCCAGTGGAATTGTCGCTTCAATAGATTGAAGTCCCGGTAAAATTACATCGAACCATAAAGAATACTCGGCGGTAAATAGGCGCGTGAGAAGATTCTGCTTTGGATTATAATAATTAAGTTTACCTTGAAGACAGAATAATTTACCGTTGTATCTTTTAAATGCCAGATATGCTTTTTTCAATTGAAGGGGTTCGGGTCTATCTTCGGCATCGTAAATAACAATGTATTCACCTTTTGCGTGATGCAACCCATAGTTACAAGCTTTAGGCTTTGTCTTAGGAAGAGAATGCGGAACTGTTATAATGCGAAAATGCGTCGGTAAGTTAAGACTGTAAGCAGTCTCTTGAGTTTTCTTGTCGTCTTCTTCTAAAAGGAGAAGAACATCAAGTTTATCTTTGGGCCAGTCAAGAGTTTCAATTGAGTTAATAAACGAAGGCAAGATTTTTTCTTCTTTATACAAAGGACAAAGAATCGTATAGATGGGAAGATTTTTTTCATCGAGTTTTTGTATTTCTGAATCTTCAACCTTAATTTCAGGGGGAAAATGCAAACTTTTTAAAAGAACAAAAAGGCTGAATATAAAATCAAGAAAGTAAATAAAAGTGAGAATTGCTATTAAAATTATTAATGTTGATTTTGCATCAATTATTAATCCGCTTGAAAGTATAGCTAGTGTTAAAAAAATGGTTCTTTTTTGCCAGGGATAGAAAGTATGTAAAGCACTTTTTTCATAAGAAAGATTGCTGTGGGTTAGAAAACGAACTCCTTTGTGTGCAAACCCCGCTCCTAACGGAAAATTCTCCGATTGCGATTTAATAGGATAAACTTTTTTCCTTGCTAATTTAAGTTTAATTGCCGATACTGCGATTTCCCGGGCAGTACTCAAAAAATTCACATTCGACTTTCCATTCCTTCTTTTATCAAAATTAATATCGATACTGCCAATATTGTAACCAAGCTCAAGCGCAATTTTTAATAAAGGCATGTCGATTGTCCAACCCGATACATCTTTTTCATTCAGGTGCTCGATTATCTCTTTTTTGAAAATTTTTAATCCTGATTGTGTATCAACCTTAAAGCCATGAAGAAGCTTCTCAAAAATGAAAATATTTACTTTAGAGCCTATCTTCCTTAATACTTGGGTATCATTTTTCCTCCTGTTGGCTACCACCATCCCATACTTACTTATCAGCTTAAACATCTCGGGAAGTGCCTCGGGAGGATACTGCAAATCTCCATCAATCATGGCAATATACTCACTTTTTGCAACTCTTGAACCTTCCAAAATACTGTATGCTTTACCTTTTTTCCCTTGTTTGAGCAGTAATTCCGTAGGGTACTCTTTTGAAGCTTTTTTTATTTCCTCAATAGTATTATCTGAGGAATGATCATCCACAAAGATTGTCCTATATTTTATATTTTCTTTTGATAAAGAGGAGTGGATTCTTTGGCTAAGCTCAGCGATATTACCACTCTCATTATAAACTGGTATAATGATATCTAAATCTTGCATTTTTTGACAAAAAAAATTCAACCGCTTAAGGTTGAACTGTTTCAACTTGAAAGGTTATAGTATTATACTAGAGGACTCAAGTTAAATCAAACGCGAAAGGTATTGACCTTTTACCTATATTTCTTTTAGAATAATTGACAGTGAAATTCAAAAAATCGTCAATAAATTTAATAAAGATTTTGAGTCAGTGAGATTTTCTTAAAGAAAGATCGAATGTATGGGAAACGCTGAAAACATTGCAAGTCAGTATCCTTTAACAGGTGGACGTCTGCCAGAAGGAGTTAAAATTGTAGAGTTAGATGGTAACGGTCCGCCAGTTGAAGGACAGTCATGCTCAGCACTTGTCGATAGAGAAGGTGAAAAACATTTAGTTATAGTAGTTGGTCCTTTGCAAGATAGAGAAAGAACAGATGAATTTCCTGACTTTTAAATTAATGAGTTTTATGACTGGTCTAAAGCAAGAAGTTAAATCTGTTTTGTTCTTTTGTAGAACTTTTCAGCTTCTTTTTTCAAAGGCTTCCACAACCAATCATTTTCCTTATACCATTGGCAAGTTTTCTTAAGCCAGTTATCAAAATCGTATCTTGGCTTCCAACCCAATTCTTTTTTAATTTTTCTAGTATCAAGAACATATCTTTTATCATGCCCCGCACTGTCGGGAACATACTTTTTGTAGGTTTTAGGCTTGGCGTAAATCGTTAAAAGTGAGTCTGCAATATCTTCTATACTTTTCTCGACCCCAGTACCGATATTGTAGGCCTCGCCAACTTTTCCCTTTCGACGGCTTCATTGTGATCATCAACATAAATCCATTCACGACAGTTCCGACTACTTTTATATAAGGGAATTTTTTGATCATCTATGAGGTTTGTGATAAATCTCGGAATGATTTTTTCGGGAAACTGGAAAGGTCCGAAATTGTTAACACAATGACTAATGGTAACAGGAATTTTGAAAGTGTGAAAGTATGCCATGACAACATGATTAGCTCCAGCTTTTGAGGCGTTATAAGGAGTTCTGGTATAAAAGAGTCGTCCTCTTTAAATGCTCTTTTCTTATTCAGTTCCAACTCCCCAAAAACCTCGCAAGTTGAAATATGGTGGAAACGTTCAACACCTTCCCTTTTCGCTGCTTCCAACAAGATTTGTGTGCCTAAAACGTTAGTTCTAACAAAAACCCCCGGATCTTGGATCGCCCGATCATTATGAGATTCTGCTGCAAAGTTCACTACAACATTAACTTTCTTCATAGCAAGTTGTGTTGTTTTCAAATCCGCAATATCTCCTTTTATAAACTTGTAGTTTTTGCTTTTGGAAAAATCTTTTGTAGTTTCAAGACATCCTGCATAAGTCAATTTATCTAAATTGACAATCTTATCCTGAGGATACTTTTTCAACCAATATTGAATAAAGTTTGATCCAATAAATCCTGCTCCGCCAGTAACCAAAAGCTTCATAATGTTGTGCGTCTATCCTGCAAGGCCGGGCCTTGTAAGGTGTATATCGTATTTAAAGCCTAACTTGACTTTTCTCGCCAACAAATAATTCTAAACAATTACCATGTTGACTCTTGACATCGCTAATCTCAGTCCCTGTTCCGATCAGGCTGTTGTCAATGGTCTGAAGCACATTTCTGATTGTTACACCCGCCATTAAAACGCTATTTTCAACCCTACTATTTTCTACAAAACAATTTTCAGAAATCGATGTATAAGGACCAATAAAGGAATCTTTTATGACTACCTTGTCTCCAATCACAACCGGTCCGCGGATTTTGGAGTTTTTTATCTTACAATTTTTTCCTATTGTGACTCTGCCTTCAACCAAAGATTCCTTATCGATCTTGCTTTTTATTTCTCCATTTGTATTTCTGTCCAAAAGATATTGATTCGATTCTATCCAGTCTCCAAATTTTCCAGGATCAAGCCATCTTCCTTTATATTCATAAACATCAACTTTATATTTATGATCTATTAGCCATTGATAAACATCTGGAATCTCATACTCGCCTCGCGCCGAAGGTTTTATTTTATCTCTTCCTTTGAAACACCTGAAAACATCATTATTAAAAAAATATACGCCAATTATCGCTAAATCGTTTGGAGGGTTATTAGGTTTTTCTACACACTTAACTAATTTCCCCTGGCGATTAAAATAGGGTACTCCCATTCTTGCATTTTCTGGATGTCTACCTACACAAAGCAAGCCGTTAGGTTTACCTTTAATAAAACTTTCATATGCATCTTTAAAACCATCAACAAAAATATTATCACCAAGATGGAATACAAACGAATCCCCATTTAGGTAGTCCTCACAAACCTGAACAACATTTGCTAACCCTAAGGGTTTTTCCTGTAAAACATAAGTAAATTTAAGTCCCCAATTTGAGCCGTCTCCCAAATATGATTTGACCACATCCAGCCAACCAGGATTATAAGTTAATGCAACTTCTTTTATCCCAGTATCAGCAACAGCCTCAATCGGATAATGAATTAAGGGCTTATTGGCGACAGGAATAAAGTGTTTGTTGGTAGAAAAGGTCAAGGGTTGCATTCTTGTTCCGCGACCCCCTGTTGGAATAATCGCCTTCATGCGAAAGATTATACTACATTCTTCCTTACCCTTTAATATTTCCAAGAGGTTTGAAAGAAGCAACTGGTTGGGAAATGTCAGCAAGCGATACAGCTTTCACAACTTCATTTATATCTTTATAAGCAAATCCAGCTTCTTCGGCAAGTCCTGAATAAGAAGCTGTTTTAACATAAATTCCTTGTTTTTTCATCTTTTTCTGAAGTTCCTCGCCTCGAACTTCGTGTTTTGCTTTAGTTCGACTCATCGTGCGACCAGAACCGTGCGCGGTTGATCCGAAAGTCTTTTCTATTGCAATCTCACTCCCAACCAGAAGGTATGAACCTGTCTCCATTGATCCACCAATAATAACCGGCTGATCTGGATAGGCTCTGGTTGCTCCTTTGCGATGGACCAATAGTTTTTGGGCTTTACCCGCTTTGCGAGACATCTTCGTCGCCATAGCTTTGGGACCTCGGGGACTTGGCGAAGGCGGAATTATTGAGCTTTGAGTCCCAAGGTTGAACTTTTCAACCTTGGCAATGTTGTGTGCAACATCATAAACAAGTTTCATTCCTAGCTCTTCTGCACTCCTCCCAAAAACGTGTGCAAAAACTTCGCGTGCTTTATGGGCAATAATCTGCCTGTTACAAAATGCGCAATTGGCAGCAGCTGCCATTGCGGAAAAATATTTTTTACCTTCAGGAGACGAAAATGGTGCGCAGGCAAGTTGTCTGTCAGCAACTTCAATTCCGTACTTTTCCATTACCGGTTCAAACGTATTCAGATAGTCTGTTCCAACCTGGTGCCCAAAACCACGGCTGCCGCAGTGAATCATAATTCCAACCTGTCCAACCCCTAAAATTCCCATCTCTTGAGCAGTTTCCTCGTCAAAAATAGTTTCAACTTTTTGCACCTCAAGATAATGATTTCCTGACCCCAATGTTCCCAATTGATTAATCCCGCGAGAAATAGCTCGTTCACTAACCGCTTCTGGATCTGCACCCTTAATACTTCCCTCTTCTTCAATTCGTCTAAGGTCTTCTTGCCAACCCAGTCCTTCTTCAACAGCCCAAATCGCACCTTTAGCCAAAACATCTTTAAATTCACTTTTTGATAATCTAACAGAGCCTCCTCCACCAACACCAGCTGGAATTTCGTCAAATAGACCATCCACAATTTGTTCAATCCTCGGTCGAACTTCTTTTTCAGTCAGGTTAGTCAACAACAATCTCATTCCGCAGTTTATGTCAAACCCAATGCCTCCTGGAGAAATAATACCTTTTTCTAAATCAAAGGCAGCAACGCCCCCAATAGGAAACCCATATCCCCAATGCGCGTCCGGCATCATAAAGGAAGCTTCAACTATTCCCGGAAGTTCAGAAACATTTACAGCTTGCATTACAGCCTCGTCGTCCATATCGCGGAGTAATTTATCAGTCGCCACCACCCTCACGGGCACCTTCATTTTTTTCCTATAAGTCCTAGGCAACTCCCAAATCCCTTTCTCAACTTCAGTTAATCTTTCAAAAAGTCTCGCATCCATAGTATGCACAAGTTTCGCACTTCCCTTAATAACCACCTCGGAGGTGATTTAAGCCTGTCTGCGAAATTTGTTGTATGTTTATTTTATCACCGAGTCTCCACTCAAACATCCAGAACAACTCTGCAAACAAACGAGGCACTAGATAACTTTTTCAGACTAAAAAGGTGTTTCGTTACTGCTTTGACATCAACTCCTAATTTATGCTTTTTAGGATCAATTTTTTCCCCACTTAACTTACAATTTACAACGTACAACTTACCGCTTTTTTTGACTTCGCACTTTATTTGATTAAACAACATTTGTTCAGCATCTTTCAGAAAGACTAATTCTTCCAAGAAGGATAATAAAAGGTTTTCCAAACTTTTATTACTTAATTTTATAGACTGTGTTTTCAAAGATTTTAGAGAATCTAAAGATACCATTGTGGTTTCCAGAGCCAAGCCTACGCTTTCAAAAAGTTCACCATAATCTTTTCCGTACGCTTCAAAAGCAATATCAGCAGTGGCTATGTCTGGAAGAAATCTAAACTTCTTAATCAGTTTTGAACTTTGCACGTTGAATTTTTAAACTTTTTAGGTATGTTTATCAGCAACAGAGGTTGCACCCCAACTTTCCGGCTTTGTCTTTGCCGTAAAACCACTTCCATTGACCATTCCCACAACCTCCCTAATCATTTCCCTAGTCGGACCGAGTGGTCCAACATCAATATGAATTTCCAAATCATATTTTTTGGGCGAGACTCGTTTTCTTATTTCAGGAACAATCATCTTGGCAACATCCAAGCTTATTAGAGTTTCCGTATAAATCTTATCCCTGAGAAAAGAAGATGAAGATTTTTTACTTTCTCTGCTGCCGAACAATCTTTTATTCTTTTTCCAAAAATATCTGGCACCCTTTCCCTTCCTGTAAATGATGACTGCTGTAACAAAATCCACTTCAGAACCGCTATCCACCTTTCTTGTCTGAGAATCAGTTCCTATTATCAAACTGTAAAAACCACTCGGTTCCTCATCCACAAACCTGGCAATATTTGAAATCATATCGGCAGTCTTCAACGGACCATAAGATGGGCTTACGAAAATACCATTTCCTGCCTGTTCATCAAAAAAGCTTGTATATTTCTCGACTTTTCCACTTTGTAGGCTAAAGCCATCAGAGCTCATATCCGTAAATTATACTTCTAAGATTACTTTCTGGCAAACGAACTAAATCCAAAAATGATTCGTTTTTTTATGTTTGAAAGTTAAAAAATGGTATAATCTTCCCAAGTTGTGAAAAAAGGAAAAATTAAAATTAAAAAAGCAGTTATAGCCGCTGCCGGTTACGGGACACGTTTTCTCCCTGCAACCAAAAACCAGCCGAAGGAAATGCTTCCCATTATTGATAAACCCATAATCCACCATTTAGTTGATGAATGTGTACAATCGGGAATAACAGACATAATAATAGTAACGAGATCGGGACAGGGAATAATGGAGGATTATTTTGACAGCCACGTTGAACTGGAACATATGCTTGACGTCAATGGTAAAGAAGAACTTCTGAAAAAAGTAAAAGAAATACCCCAACTGGCTAACTTTATTTATGTCAGACAAAAGAAAAACTTCCCTTACGGCAACGCTACGCCACTTTTATGCGCTGCACCACTAATTGATGATGATGAAGCATTTGTCTATATGTTTGGAGATGATTTAACAATTTCAAAAATACCTGTCACAAAACAGTTAATTGATGTTTTTTATCAAGAAAATCCAGCTGCCATCCTGGCAGTACAGGAAGTTCCTGACAGCGAAGTTGAAAGATACGGGACAGTAAAGTATAAAAGAAACACAAGGTATAAATACGATATTGAAGAAATACTTGAAAAAATGCCACTTGGCAAAAACCCTTCAAACATGGCCCAGTTTGGAAGATTTGTCTTTAGCCATAAGGTAATTAGAGAGGTAAAAAAGACGAAAGTCGGTAAAGACAACGAACTTTGGATAACAGATGTTTTAAACAACTTAGCTAAAACGGGAAAAAGAGTAATTGCCCAACCTATTTTAGGAGAATGGATGACTACAGGCGACCCTCTCCGTTATATGAAAACCCAGGTTAAGTTTGCCCTCGAAAGAAAAGATATCGGAAAAAAATTCGCGGAATTTCTTCAAAGCTTAAACTCTAAGAAGAACTGAATAGATAATAGTTAATCCTAGGAAAGCAATAACCAAATATTCAATAATAACTGATAAGTGCAGATCTTTGTGAATATGGTGATGAATTATCCCCCAAGAAACATAAGCACAGGCAGTAGAAATAGCAAGTATGATTTGAAAAATCTTATCATAGGAAAAAACAGTAAAGCCAAAAACTCCTGCACTTAGAATTCCCAAAAGAGGCAAATAATGCTGTAAATGTTTACTTATCCTCCTCATTCCCTTTTAAACCATCAACTAATTTTACACTAAATTTCTCAAAGTATTTCTCCTGCTTTTGCAACCAGAACCAAAGCTAAAATCATTCCCAGAAATGCCATATGGGCAAAAGTTCTGCCGCCAATTCTGGGAATTTTCTTTCGGGACACGACAGCACCATCAACTGTCATTATTATAAGTAAAGATATTATTGTTACCAATGAAACCTTCCTGGTAGTATCAAAAGGAGATATCAAATCTTTGAAACCTTGAGCTTCTTTAACCGGAGGCGGTTTAATTAATTTTTCATAAGTTGAAGGCAGAGGAGAAATTAAAGCTAAGGGCAAAATCGGGGTAGGAGTTGCTAAGGCTTCTTTGATAGTCGGAGTGGGAGAGTAACTTGTTTGTGGCTTAGCCTGGACAATAGGAACTCCTGAGCCGGCTTCTGTAAGTTTAGTTCCAAAAAGTTGGACAATAATTGTCGTCTCAATCCCCGATAGATCTCCTTCAACAACAGCAACTCCAATCTCCTGATATTTTGCGGAGAGTATATTTTCTCTATGGGAAGGGGAAGCCATCCAAGCATCAATCGTTGACTGGGGATTCGAGAAATCTCTAGCCAGATTTTCACCCGCATACCTATATTTATAGCCTGCTTGAATAAAGAAAACCCAAGGATCCGTCCCGTCTGGCGCCACATGCGACCAATAATCATAATTCAACATGTGTTCTCCCTTTGATCTGGCTGCTTGCTCCAAAACAGGACTGTAGTTGAGTGCTGAAAAGCCAGCTTCTTGTCTTTTCTCATTGGTGAGAAGGATTACCTGGCTAGGTTGGATGTTAGCCGCATATCCTAAAATTTTTAAACCTGTTAGGGGAAAGGTCTGAAGAATTAATTGGTATAGGATTAGAAATAAGGAAAGTAAAAACAAACTTGAGGTATGCAAAAGTTTTGCCTTATGGTTATTTGAAAAGCGGGGATAAAAAAAATGAGAAATAGTATAGGCTAAGTCCATCTCATATTAATCATATAGTGAGCTTTTTCGATAATCAACAGTTAGCGAATCGTGTTCTTCCGCCCTTGGGGTGGATTAGATACGCTACCTCAGGATAATATGCAATATTATTCTTGTTTTCCTGCCTGCGGAGGCAAATTTGTGCCCGAAATGAACATTTAAAAGAGCAAAGTATTTGGGCATAGTAAATTTAAGGTCGCGTAATTAAGATAGTTATACTAAGCTATAGTTTTATCTAATTGACATTATTTTTTGAATTGCTTTAAAGTAGATAGTACATCGATCCAGAAATATTTTCTCCTGCCCAGACCCTAAAAAATACGTTTTCTCAAACATTCTGTCTGCTTTTTAACGGGTCATAAAAAAAACAAATTGCTGACCGCAAACGGAAGCATATGCACCTGAATAACATAACATCAATACTATATATAACTCCCTACTTTTTAAGAACTAGCCTCTTTTCTCTTTTTATTTACATAATAGGCTTAACAATACACTTTCTCTCATTTGCAAAATTCCAAACATACTTAGATCTGGCAAATTCGCTAAATAATTTCAAGGTAATCCTGCTTCACCTAAACTACGCAGGACGAAAGGGGGTGAGAAAAAGTGAAAAAAATTACTTATAAAATAGGTGCTGGAATAATTGGTGCTACTTTGTTGGGAGCAACTCTAATTCCGACAGTTTTAGCGGCCGATTTGGAGATCACCGATAACGGAAGCGGATCGAACAATACAATTATCGTCGCCAGTAATAACTCTTGTGAGGTCACTCAAGAAAGTGTTACTTTGGTCGGGGCAATAGTTGGAGCGTCAGCAGAAACAGGAAATAACGTGGCAAACGGAAATACTGGAGGGAATGTTAGTGTAACCTCTGGAACAGCAACTGCTAATGCTTCTCTTTCTGTTTCAGGCGGATCAAACACGGCGACTAATCCATGTTGCTGCAAATCGCAACCTGATTGTTCAAATCCTCCCACATCAGAAATCAGCAATAACGGAAATAATTCTACCAACACAATTACAGCTACGAACGGAAATAGTTCCAATGCACAACAAGGTACTTTAACAGGAGTAAGAGCTCTTGTTGATGCGAGGGCAAGAACCGGGAGGAATCGTGGCAATAATAATACTGGTGGTTCAACTACACTGACCAGCGGTAATTCCTCCGCAACACCAAGTCTTTCAACTAGTGGAGGCTCTAATACATTAACTAATCCTTAAATAATTCTTTAAGGAGTCAGTGCCCTGCCTGAAAAGGCAGGGCACTTCGTTTGATTAAACTAAGCTTAATCTCTTGGCGATAATTATCAATCTTTTAGAGTCTTGAAAACCAGAACAGGTGTACAGTGTAAGTGTTTCATTCTGAGTTTCTGCAATTACCTCAATTTGCTTGGAAAAAACTTCTTTAATTTCCCCGACCTCATAGATATACCAATCCTCATCCGTCAAAACATAAACCCTCACCCCTTTTTCAACTCTTCTAAGAGGAAGAAACAAACCCTCTTTTGCATGAGCAAAAATGACCTGATTTCCCATCTTTCCTGGAACTCCTGAACCCTCACCCCATCCTGCAGCGTCAGAAAAAACCTCCCAATATCCCCCAATCACCTTCGCAACTTTAACTTCCAAATCAATTGAAACTTCTGGAATTATAATTCTTTTGGGCAACTTTTCTGACTTAACTTCTCCGCCCGAAAGGCCGGAAATTTTAACAGGCTCTGTTTCAAACGAGGAACTGGGAATAATTTCCCTTTGTCCTTCAATAATTAAAAAGCCTAAAAAAAGAAGAGCAATACCAAGCATTAACCTCGAGCTCTTCCGTTTTTCCTCAGTCATTTTTTCCCTTTTGGCAGGTGAGGAAAGATTTCATTGACAACCATCCTACCTCCAAAAGCAATCATTAATAAACCAACCCAAAAGAATAGTGTCTGAGCAGCCCCACTTGAAGTATCAGAAAGTCCGACTATTCCAGGACCACCTGCCTCAGTTGCGGCAGCTGAGGGGAGAATCGATCCACTACTCTGACTCTCACTCACACTACCATCGCCACTTTCTCCTCTCTGGTTTTCCTCTCCTCCACCAACAGGTAAACCTTCCTCACCATCAAAATCTCCCCCATTTTGTTCGTCATCATCCCCCGGATTGAAAATTCCACAACAATCAATCTCAACTCTAGCTATATTGGCAAGATTTCTAATAAAGAATTCCAAAGATATATCACCTGTTTTAATATTCAGTTCTCCAGAAGTATTTGAATTGGCTAAATTCCTTCCGGTATTTAAATTCCAAACCACAAAATTTTCTATTTCAGCTAACGACCTTGTGTAAATTTCCGTGTCATTATTAAATTGAGATAATATAGTATTTGTTGAACCATCCCCATTTTGGGAAATTTTTGCACTCCAGCCCGTACTTCCTTTTAAATAAACATTGGCAGTATTTACCGGACCGTTAATAATCTGACCAGCCACACTTATATCTCCGGTTTGAATGGAAACATCACCTGAAGTATTTGAGTTGGCAGTATTATCACCGGTATTTGCAACTCCTTCTATACTATTGTTAATAATAGCTGTTTGAACTAGAGAAAAGGTCTCCCTATCTGATTGAGAAAGGTTGATCGTGTTTGTTGAGTCGTTCCCGTTTCCAGATATATTTGCTTCTTTTTCCGAAGAGCAACAATTGCTATCCATCAATAACTGATTCAAACTATTTTCAATATTTATGTCCTGATGACTGTCGCCTGTTGTAACCGTCACATTACTTCCAGTATTTGCAGAAAGCAAGTTTTCCCCTGTATTTGAAGAAGTGCTGACATTATTATCTACCTCTCCCTCATTTACCTGCTCGACAGTGATTGCATTTTGTGTCTGGACAGAAACTTCACTTACTGACCCTGTGCCATTATTCGAAATGACCAATTCCAACGCCTTTGTATTGGGAGCAAAAACCAGGATTATACAAAGAAGTAAAATTAGCAAAAAAGAGAAAGCCTTTTTTTTCTTTAGTTGCTCTTTCTTCATTTTACCCATAATGGGCAGAAGAATTCAGGAATCGCCTTCGAACAAAGAAATAGATTAACCCAAGCGGCAGAAGAAGGGTTGCCCAGGCAAGGTTTATTTGCAAAGCCTTTTTTCCAGAATTTTGGTTAATACTTTGTGCCAAAGCAATCTTCTCATCCCCGCCCTGATTACCCGAAATCGTAAAAGCAACCTTCCCGAAAGTGACAGGCGTTTCCGACGACTCTATTACACTTGATAAAGCATTACTTGAATCAATTGAACTGGTTGAGCCTTGAGAATTCTGTCCTTGTGGAACCTGATCAGAATGACTATCACTGCCAACCCCTGAATCCCCCGGATTAGCAGCTGGAATACCACCAATTGCTTCCTTATTACTATCTGTTGGCAACTGTGCTGAGGCTTCATTTGTCTGTCCCGGTCCAACAAAATTGCCCACCCAACTTCCAAAAACATTGACTACATTTACAAAAAGTCTTCCCGTACCAACTATATTGTTATTAACAAAGTTGACTATATTCGCAATTATATTAGCATCTCCTGTCGTTATAGTTGAGTTTCCTCCAGTATTCCTGCTGGCAGAATTTTCTCCGCTTGTTGCTGAAAGAATTAGGTTGTTTACAATATTCGCGTTGTTTACTTGAATAACTGAATTATCAGCGCTCTGCGTCACTGAACCTGTATTTGTTGAGTCAGAACCGTTCCCCAAATTCGTAACCAAAATTTCACCAGCCTCATCGATACTAAATTCAAATCCATCAGACCCAGCTAAGTGAGCATCATCCGAAGCTCCCAAGATTTTCCCAATCCACTTTCCGCCTTCATTAATAATCACCAACCACCAATTTCCACCGATAATGTTACTGTTGGCAAAATTAACAACCTGAGCCAGGATACTGGAATCTCCTGTTGTAACAGAGTTATTTCCATTTGTATTTCGATTTACCAAGTTTTCCCCAGTTGTTGCTGAAAGAATTAGGTTGTTATCAATGTCGGAGTTGTTTGTCTGAGACGTCTGGTCAGTGGAATTTAGACTAAGCTGGGAAGTATTGACCGATGAGTCTCCGTTCCCAATATTCTCTGCGGTCAAGTCACTAGTGCAACAAGAAGCGAAAAAACTTTCAGGAAGAATAATATTTCCAACCAAGTCACCAAAAATATTGACAACTGCATAAACTACATTTCCGCTTAAGTTGTTGTTGGCGAAAGTCAAAACGTTTGCAGAAACATTAGCGTCCCCTGTTGTTATTGTTGAGTCTCCGGCTGTATTTCTGTCAGCTTGATTTCCACCCGAGTTGGCAATAAGAATCATGCCATTTTCAACAGTTGCATCATTTTGCTGAAAGGAGGTATCGCTTAAATTAGAATCTATCAAAGCCTGATTTGTCGAGGAGTCGCCATTTCCAGAATTAACTGCGCTAATACTACCTCCTCCACAACCGCCTAGACAACTTGTACCCAAATCCAAAACAATATCTCCAATGTGATCATCAACTACATTGAACTCAGAAACGGTAACTCCATCGACATTTGTATTAACAGAGGTAATTACTGTTCCTGTTACATTAGCATCCCCCGTTGTGATCGTTGAGTCTCCTACATTTCGGGAAGCAGAATTCTCCCCGGTATTACTAACTTGGTTGAGGGTATTTGCGACTTGAGCGCTATTAATCTGATTCTGAGAGTTCTCTTCCGAAAGTTTAACAGAACCACTGTTATCGGAGTTTGAACCGTTTCCCTCATTAGCCACTCGAACCCCACCGGAATCGGAAGTTGGCGTCGCAGAAAGATTATTGTTTGCATCTGCCGTAATGATTGCGGAATTAGTGGCGTCCCCAGTATTGACCTCTGTATTTCCTACTTGTCCATCACCTATCTGACCACCAGTAGAATTACCCGAAATCTGGCTAGCTTCACTATTAACATTTTCTTGAGAAGAAGATCGCTGGGGTTGAGATGGCTGGGTTGGTGAATCAGGGATCTGATTTGTACTACCATCCGAACCTTCCGAACCGGATCCGTGCCCATCAGTCTCAGGCATAGTTGGTGAATCAGGAGAATCAGGTGAATTGGGAAAACTGGAAGAGATCTCACTTTCGCTTGATGGGTCAGTTGGTGCATCTGGCGCTTGTGGAGGTGCAGGCGGTTCTTGCATAGATTCGGTTGGACCGTCTGGTACAGAAGGAGCTGAAGGAGCGCTTGGAGCAGCCGGAGCAGATGGCACTGCCAAAACTCTCGCAACCGGTCCTTGAAACAAAATAAGAAGAGCAATCAAAATCCCTATAACCGTCCTTTTAAACAAATTTATTCTTTTTATCATTATAATCTTTTTTTTACTTTTGATCTTTCTTTAAGAAAATCTTTCCCTGCCGTGCGCTTTTTATGAGCAGGTCCAAAAATTGGAATTTTCACTTTTTTTATTTCGACAATTTCTTCAAATTTTCTCAAGGCAGGTATTGATCATCAATTTCTAAATCTTTTTCTTATTTTCTTCCCTCGGGT
>Ga0155653_110_pt2 | contig 24490 bp, 30 predicted proteins | sample RifCSPlowO2_01_FD_107310 | JGI IMG/M metagenome (GOLD analysis project Ga0155653, IMG submission 107310) | Candidatus Woesebacteria bacterium RIFCSPLOWO2_01_FULL_39_10b
TTCTTGATATCCACAGGGAAACTGTAGGCAAAATTGTTTCCGATGAAAAAGTGGGAGTTTTAAGGAAAACCCAAGTGATAATAAAAGAGGAAAGAAGCGGAAAGATAATTCTCGAACCTCCGCCCTTTATCGAAATTCCTTATATCTTGGAGGATTTTTTTGAATGGTTTAATTCGCAAGAGGCAATGGAGGTTCATCCAGTCTTAAGGGCGGGAATTGCCCATTACATCTTGGTAACAACCCATCCTTTTGTCGAAGGGAACGGTCGTACAGTTAGAGCCTTTGCCAACCTTGTCTTAGTGAGAGAGGGATACGATATAAAGCGTTTCTTTGCTTTCGAGGAACATTTTGATCAAGAACCTGCTTCCTATTACGAAGCCTTTGCAGAAGTTGATAGGCAGTCTAAAAATATTAGTGATCGGGATTTAACGCCTTGGCTTGAGTATTTTACCCAGGTTGTTGCCATAGAACTTAGTAAAATTAAGGAGAAGGTGCGTAAACTTTCAATCGACATGAAGCTTAAGGGCAAGATTGGGACGCAAATTGCACTGACCGAACGTCAAATGAAACTTATCGAGTATTTGTCCGGGGGGGGCTCAGGAGTAATGCAGGATCTTAAAAAAGTTTTGTCAATGGTTTCTGAAGATACAATTTTAAGGGATTTAAGTTATCTTATAGAAAAGGGAGTTGTTAAAAAGCAGGGGAAGACAAAGGCGTCAAGGTATATAATAAAATAAATTCAAGGATCCTGCCTTTGTCAAATCATCGGCGCTCTAAAGCTATGGCGACGGATCGTGGCGGGCAGGTAAAACAGTTTAATTATGACAACAGCTGACCCACAATTTTTATATATGATATTAGTCCTTCCATCTCTTTTTGGTCTGACTTTGGTTGGAGATGGGTTGAATAAAGTTGTTCATGAGGAGTCTGGAGGTTACATTAGTATAGTTTTTGGGTTAATTTTTATAGCGGTTGTCATTTTTGCCTACCTTTTCTTCTCAACATATCTTTCTCAGCAAGTGTAATCGAAAAAGACACGGTTGTATAATAGCCTTATGGATTTTAGAAATTTAGCTAACTTCCTTGAAAAGCTGGAAAAAACTAGGTCAAGAATCGAAATTACTAAAATTTTAGCTTCTCTTTTTAAGAAGGCAGAAAAAGGCGAAACAGAAAAAATTACCAATCTTTTACTAGGACAACTTGCTCCAGGATATAAAGGAATAGTTTTTAACCTGGCTGAAAGGATGATGCTTCAGGTTATAACCCAAGCTTATAAAAAAGATTTAAAAGAGGTTAAAAATTTATATAAAGAGGAAGGTGATCTAGGCAATGTTGCGGGAGAATTAGCCAAAGGCTCAAGCTTTAAGGCCAAAAGAAAATCGATTATCGAAGTTTATGACTTTCTTTTGGCCATTGCTCAAGACGAAGGAGAAGGAAGTCAGGAAAGAAAGATAGAAAAAATGGCAAGACTTCTATCAACACTGGACCCGTTAAGTGTACGCTATGTTGCAAGAATTCCTGTTGGGAAACTTCGCCTTGGCTTTTCTGACAAAACGATTTTGGATGCCTTAAGCTGGCTGGAAAAGGGAGATAAATCGGCAAAAAGTGATCTTGAAAAAGCCTACAATGTTTTACCGGATGTGGGACTTTTGGTAAGGAAGGTAAAAGAAGTTGGGATCAGAAAAGTCTCTATAGGAATAGCTCCAGTTATTGGAGTGCCGGTTCTTCCTATGTTGGCGCAACGTCTCAAAAGTCCAATCGAAATGATTGAAAAAATGGATAAAGTTGCTGTTGAGCCAAAATTTGATGGTCTAAGGATCCAGTTACATTACAAGTCAGGGAAAAATGGTTTCATAAAAGCTTTTACCAGAAACCTTAATGAGACTTCCTGGATGTTTCCGGAACTGGAAAGTATTGGGAGTCAGGTTAAAACAAAAGAGTTAATTTTGGATAGCGAAGCTGTTGGGGTTGATGAGAAACGTAAGTCTCTTGTCAACTTTCAAACCACAATGACCAGGCGAAGAAAGTATGAGATTGAAGATATTGCTAAAAAGGTTTCTATCAAGTTTTATGTTTTTGATATTTTGCATTGTGATGGTAAGAATTTGATGAATTTTTCATATCTTGAAAGAAGAAAAATATTAGATAAAACACTCGTAAGTGGAAAATTGTTGGAAGTTGTAGATTACAAAATTACCAAAGATTCAAAAGTAATTGAAGAAATGATGCGCAAAGAACTTTCTGAAGGGTTAGAAGGCGTGATTGTCAAAAGAGCAAACAGCAGGTATGTTGCAGGACGAACCGGCTGGCGATGGGTAAAAATGAAAGAAGAAGAAACATCATATGCAAAATTGGTGGATACTTTGGATTGCATTGTTATGGGTTATTCAGTTGGAAAAGGAAGAAGAGCCCAGTTTGGAGTTGGACAGTTTTTGGTAGGAGTTTTGGGTATTGAGAAAATAAAATCAATTACCAAAATAGGAACTGGAATTACAGACGATAAATTCAGAGAGTTGAAAAAAAGATTAACCAAACTTGAAGTTAAAGAACAACCAAAAGAATATGAAATTAATAAAGATTTAAAACCTGATTATTGGGTGACACCATCATTAGTGGTTGAAATTGCAGCTGATGAAATTACCAAAAGCCCCAAACATACTAGTGGATATGCGCTTCGTTTTCCGCGTCTGGTAAAATTCCGGGAAGATAAATCGGTCGATCAAGCTACTACAGTAAGTGAGGTAGAAAGGCTTTTCAAGTTTCAGAAACTTTAATTTACCCGGGGTTTGAAGCTAATCAACACCCGGCGTTAATTTTCCTTGCTTATATAATTTCAACAACTTTTCCGGTAATTTCTTCTATCACTTTTTTGGTTTTTTGTCTGGCTAAGTCGGAGTCACTCCCTCTTAATTGACAAGTACTTGACCAACCATAAACTATAATTTTTGTATCACTTACTCGTCCAAATACTCCAGCATCATCTACTTCCACCCTGCCGTCATCCGAAGATTCTCCAATACCATTGGCAGTTGCAATTTGCCGGTGGGTAACTGATTGTTTGTCGAAAGCAACCACTTCCTTAACTCTTACAAACTTTTCTACTTGAGCAAATGGTAATTTAGTGTCTCCTTCTAAAATTGGCGCCATTTGGAGGGATTATAGCCGTGTGTGTGGATTTGTCAAGTTTAATGGGCCGTGAGGAGTGAGTGGTGAAATTTGATTTGTGGTAGCATTAGGTAAAAGTTAAATGTCAAAAGTTAAATGTCAAAAGTCGAAAGTTGTAGAGGGTTTGACTTCAAAAGAGGCAAAAGAGAAATTGGAAAAATTTGGCCCCAATGTTTTACCGGAGAAACTTCCTCCAACGGATTTGGAGATTTTTATTTCTCAGCTTAAAAATCCTTTAGTTTATGTTTTGTTTATTGCGGGAACAGTAACTCTTATCCTAGGTGATTTTAACGATACGATAATTATTTTTCTGGCGGTTCTGATAAACACTGTATTTAGTTTTTTGCAGGAAAGAAAAGCGAGTAAAGCTCTTTATGCTTTAAAAAAGTTAATTCACCCCAAAGCCAAAGTTATAAGGGATGGTGAGGTTATCCAAATTGATGTAAAGGAGGTAGTTCCGGGGGACGTTGTTAGTTTAAATGCCGGCGATAAAGTTCCTGCTGACGGAATAATAGTTTTTGCCAACAGGCTCTTTATAACCGAAGCAGTTCTTACCGGAGAATCGGTACCCGTCAGTAAAGAAAGGAAGGACAAAATTTTTATGGGAACAATTATTAGTTCAGGTCAGGCAAGGTTTTTGGTTGAGAAGACAGGCGAAGAAACCGAAGTCGGAAAAATTGCAATTTCAGTGCAGGAAGAAGGCGAAGATACTCCCTTAACAAAACAGTCAAAAGTTTTTAGCAGACAATTAGTAATTTTAGTTATAGTTCTGACTACTTTTGTTTTTATATTTGGCGTATTAAGCGGAAGAAATCTTATGGAGATTATTATTACTTCTGTGGCATTGGCAGTTTCTTCAATACCTGAAGGTTTGCTTATAGGTCTAACCGTTATTTTGGCCATAGGTATGCAAAGAATATTAAAGAAACGCGGCCTAGTCAGAAATCTTGTTTCAGCCGAGACTCTTGGTGGCGTTACAACTATTTGTATTGATAAGACAGGAACCTTAACCGAGGGAAAAATGCAGGTTGTAGAAGTGGTGGGTGATGAAAGCGAAATCGCACAACAGGCAATTCTTGCCAATGATCTGGATGATCCAATTGTTATTGCATTCTGGGAATGGGCGCTGGGAAAAATCCCAAACCCCAAATCCAAAATCCAAAAGTATCCAAGGTTAGATAGCATCCCTTTTTCTTCAAAAGAAAAATTTTTTGCATGTCTGACTAAATGGAATGACCAAAAAAATATGATTTTTATTAATGGCGCGCCCGAGTATTTGCTCAAATGGTCGGACTTGAAAGGTGAAAAAAGGAGGCTGGTTAAAGAAAAAATCAATGAATTAACATCTTCTGGAAAAAGAGTTATCGGCATGGCGATGAAGAAAATTCCTATAACTTATAAAAAGCTGTCTGCCAAAGACGTTAGAAACAATCTTGAGTGGGTGGGAATTTTAGCTTTTTCTGACCCGCTTAGAGAAGGAGTAAGAGAGGCTTTGGAGAAAGTAAAACTTGCAGGGATAAAATTATTGGTAATAACCGGGGATTATCCCCAGACTGCCATATCGGTTGTTAAGAATTTAGGAATTTCAATAGACGAGAAACTGATTCTAACCGGGCAAGAATTAGAAAAAATGTCATTAAGAGCTCTTTCCAAAAGGTTGGGGAAGATTGGCTACGCCGGTATTTTTGCCAGAACTTCCCCTAATCAGAAAGAAAAAATAGTAGAAGCACTGAAAAAAAGGGGAGAAGTTGTTGCCATGATGGGAGATGGTGTAAATGATGCGCCTGCTTTGAATAAAGCCGATATTGGAATTGTGGTTGGAGAGGCAAGCGACGTTGCTAAAGAGACTGCCGATTTAGTGCTTCTTGATTCGAATTTTGCCACAATTGTAGCTGCAATTGAGGAGGGAAGAGGAATATTTAATAACTTAAGAAAGATTATTCTTTACCTTATGAGCGATGCTTTTGAGGAGATTATTGCAGTTTCCGGGACTTTAATTTTAGGTTTGCCCCTTCCTGTTTCTGCAGCCCAGATCCTTTGGATAAATTTAGTTTCAGATGGCTTTCCTAATATTGCGCTGACGCTTGACCCTAAACAAAAAGGAATAATGGAAAAATCGCCCCGCTCGCCTAAAGAGGATTTGGTTACCTCCTGGATGAGAATTTTAATTTTAGTAGTTTCTTTAGTGGGGGGAATAATGGCTTTGATAATTTTTTCCTTTTACTATAAAAATACTAACTTGCCTCTTGCCCGATCCATTGCCTTTGCAACCTTGGGCGTAAATTCCCTGGTTTATGTTTTTTCTATTAGAACCTTGAAAGAGCCTTTCTGGGAGGAGAACCCTTTTGATAATTTATGGTTAGATATTGCAGTTATAGGAGGATTGTTTTTACAGGTTTTACCGTTCGCTTCAGAACGCTTAAGAGGATTTTTTGGAATAGTGGCTTTGTCTTATTCTCAATGGTTAATAGTTGCTGGTACCTCAGTTTTAATGTTTATAATAATTGAAATTTCAAAACTTGTTTTTCGTTTCGAAGCACTTAAAAAAACTAAATGATAATCGGCTTAACATCCATAATTTTTTTCTTCTCGCTTGTTTTTATACTCAACAAACTCGAATTTGCATAAGCAAATGAGAGTTTTTGAATATATAATCTCTTCCGAAGAGTTGCAAACTTGAGTAAGAGGAGTATATCAAGTCAGCTGATATCTTTATACTTTGTTTTCAATATCAGAATTTAGTTGACAATCCTATTTTGTGCTAAAATGCAAATCCAAGAAAGTTTAAAGTTTTTGAAAATTAATGAAAGTAATAACAGACCTTCATCTTCATTCGAAATACTCTCGTGCAGTTAGTGCTTCGATGACTCTTGCTAACATTTCTAGATGGGCAGAAAAAAAAGGAATTGATATTGTGGGGACCGGAGATTTTACTCAACCAATGTGGTTTAAGGAAATCGAATCGCAACTATATGAAGTAAGCGATGGAATTTACAAATTGAAAGAAAGTGATGATAAAACTTTGTTTCTTTTAACAACAGAGCTTTCTTGTATTTACTCGCATAACAGTAAAGGAAGGAGAATCCATTTTTTGGTTTTTTTCCCTAAGATTTCAGATGTAAAACGCTTTAACAGTACACTTCTCCAAAGAGGTATCAATCTTTTTTCAGACGGAAGGCCGATATTGGGAATGAGTCTTATCGAAGTTAGTAAAATTGCACTTGAAACTAATGACAAAGCAATTGTTATTCCAGCTCATGCATGGACACCTTGGTATGGTTTTTACGGCTCAATGAGCGGATATGAAAGCTTGAAAGAAGCTTTTAACGATTTGGAAAAAAATATTCCTGCTATTGAAACTGGCTTATCAAGCGATCCGGCAATGAATTGGCGAATGGATGAACTTAAGGAAAAACAAATTGTCTCCTTTGGCGACGCTCATTCGCTACAGAAGTTGGGAAGAGAAGCAACTGTGTTTGAACTATCGGGGGTAAGTTATGAGAATGTAAGGTATGCACTAAATCAGTCATTAGTTTTTAATCGTCAGAAAACCGGCAAACTACAATCTGAAAACAAGCAAAAAAGAAGTGATAATAGAATTGCCTATACGATTGAGTTTTATCCAGAGGAGGGAAAATATCATTACACTGGTCATAGGGACTGTAAAGTGTCTTATTCACCTAATGAGGCAAGAAAAAAAGGAGTTATTTGTCCGATTTGTGGTAGGAAAATGACAATAGGGGTTATGTCCAGAGTCGAGGCTCTGGCAAAATCAGATATTGAGGTAGACTCAACGCTTGATAGATATAAAGTTAGGTGGATAAAACAAAAAATGGGGAGAAGGCCGCCTTTTGTAATGCTGGTTCCTCTTTTGGAGATAATTGCAGAAAGTTATGGGTTGGGAATCAGTGCCAAGAAGGTAGAGGAATTTTATGAAACCCTTATTTCAAACTCTGGCAGCGAGTTTAAAATACTTCTAGAAACAGACCTTGATGACCTAAAAGGTGTAGCGGATTTTAAGGTTATCGAGGGAATAAAAAAGGTAAGGATGGGCGATATTATTATCAAACCCGGCTATGATGGTGTTTTTGGCACGGTTAAGATTTGGAAAGAGGGGAAGGAGTTAAAAGTTGGTCTTAACCAAGAGAGTCTTTTTTAAGGGTAGAAAAGTATAGTACTTGACCAGAAGAGGGTTTTTTGAAAAGATTAAAATAGATCTATCTTTACTTAAGTTAAATGTTTAGTATTTAAGTTTTTTTGCAGTTTAAAACGAGAGGTGGTGATAAAAATGGCAGCAGTAAAACCGAAATCAGCTACAGGCTTACCTAAAACCACAGCAGCAGCCCTGTCTGTAATCTTGGCTCCGACAGTTGTTGGGACTTTGGTCTTTTTGTTTTTGGAAAAAGACCCCTTCGTTCGTTTTTACTCACTCCAGGTTTTGGTTACCGGTCTTATTTTAATTATTATTCAATGGGCCTTATCAATTACGCTTGTTCTTTTACCCTTAGCAGGATTGGTAACAATTCTGGGTTTTGTTCTTTGGTTAGCTATGATATATAAAGCTTGGCAAGGTGACGAGTGGGAAGTTCCAGTTTTGGGAGATATTGCAAGAAGAATAATGAAGAAAATTTAAGCTGTCCGCCAGACTATGGATAAGCGGGTAAAGATGGTGAGTGAAATTAAAGAAGTCTATGGCCTGGATTCTTCGGAGGTTCTTTCAGCGATGCTTCAGATTCCTAGAGATGCGTTTGTCCCTAAAAAGGAAAGAGGTATTGCTTACCAGGATGGCCCTGTTTCAATTGGCTATGGTCAGACAATGAGCCAGCCTTATACAGTTGCTTTTATGACCTATCTTTTGAGTTTGAAGGGTAGAGAGCGTGTTTTGGAAATTGGGACAGGTTCAGGATACCAAGCAGCAGTTCTTTCCAAACTAGCTAAAGAAGTTTATACGATAGAAATAGTCGATAAGTTGGCTAAGCGTGCCGAGAAAATTTTGGGAGATTTGGGTTATTTGAATGTGCATGTTAGATCCGGAAGTGGGCAATGGGGGTGGCAAGAACATGCACCCTACGATGCAATTATTGTTACAGCTGGAATTGAAGATGAAGTGCCGGAAGAACTTTTCCGGGAGTTAAAAGAAGGAGGAGTTTTGGTTACACCAATTGGGAAAGGGTACAATAAAGTGATGACTCGTTATAAAAAACTAAAAAACGGAAAAACTAAAAAAGAGAAATTCGGCATTTTTCATTTTGTGCCTTTTGTTGAGGAAAAGAATTAAAGCTAGCCTTGACGACATACGACATATAACATACAATTAAGAAACTTAAATCTCAAAAATCAAAACTCAAAAGTTGAGATGCGAAGCTTTGTTTATTGAAATATGATAAGAACACAGGTTTACTTACCGGATGATTTATACAGGGAACTTAAACTCCTTGCAGCAAGCGGGAAGGATAAATTTTCCGATTTGATTCGTGAAGGAGTAAAGGATGTTGTTAAAAAAAGAAAGAGAAGAGTTAAAAAGTTTGATCCCTGGAAAGATTTTATAGGAGCAATAAAAGGAGGTCCAAAAATAAGTGGTCAAGATTTAATTGATGATTACTACAAGAATGGTGTTGTATGAAGTATCTTGTTGATAGCGATTTTCTCTTCGGACTTGTCGTTATAAATGATCCCCACCACCGTGTGTGTAAAAAGGTATTTTCCAGCCTAAAAAAGGATGATGTAGAATTGCTAGTTCTTAATTTAGTGCTTCAAGAAACAGCAACAGTTATAAGTAAGAAGAGAAGCCAAAAGGAGAGTCTTAAATTTTTAGGTTTGTTTCGGAAACTACCGACCCAAATTGTTTATCTGGATTTGGAGATTGAAAAAACTTCGTGGGGGATTTTTGAGAGTCAAACTAAGAAGGGAACCTCGTTTGTTGATTGTGTAAATCTAGCAGTAATGGAAAAGTACAAGCTAGATGGAATTTTGTCTTTTGATGAGTTTTATCCGAAGAAACTTCTGATTAGATAAAATATTATTCTCTTTGATTTATCTTCTTCTTCCTCTTCTTGTCAACTTGCGTGGTAAAATTATTAAATTGTAATTGGTAAATAGTAATGAGTAATTCGGAGGATACAAAGAGTTATTTATCTTTAGAGAAACTTGATGCATATAAAAAGGCACGAGAGTTAAGTAAAATTGTCTGGAAGATTTATAACAAACTTATATGGGAGGACAAGAAGATCGGAGGCTACCAGTTTATTCAGTCAACTGATTCTGTCGCGGCGAATGTGGCAGAAGGGTATGGTAGGTTTCACTACTTGGATAAAGCTAAATTTTATTCGAACTTCGCGAATACCTCGCGGCTTGCCGCGAGGATGAAACGAAGCAGCGAACAAACTCTTCCGAAGGAATACTTCGCAGCTTGCTGCGAAGTAGTTTATTATAATGCGAGAGGATCTTTATTGGAATCGCTGCACTGGCTTGAATTATTGGATGAAAGAGGAAAAATAGATAAGAAGGATAAAAGTGATTATCTTCAGTGTTATAAAAGTTTACGTCCACTCTTGAACGGTTTAATTCGATCTGTCATTAAACAGAAGAGTTCCTAATTACTAATTTCGAATTACAAATTACTTTTAGTTTATGAAACTTATTATTGGACTTGGTAATCCTGGTAAAGAGTATGAAAGAACCAGACATAATGTGGGTTTTTTAGTCGTTGACAGATTAGTGCAGGAATTGGGAATTGGGAGTTTTGAATTAAGGAAGGAACTTAAGTCTTCAGTTATCAGTTATCAGTCATTAGTTATTCTTGCCAGACCCCAGACAATGATGAATGACTCTGGTATTGTTGTAAAATTCCTATCTACTTACTACCAGATACCAACTGCAAATATATACGTGATCCATGATGATTTAGATTTGCCTCTAGGAAGTTATAAAATTCAAAAGGGAATTGGCCCGAAACTTCATTATGGAATTCAGTCGATTGAAAAGGAATTGGGAAACAAAGATTTTTGGAGAGTACGAGTTGGAATAGATAACCGTGTTTCCGGTGCCAAGATTCAAGGAGAAAAGTATGTTCTGCAGAACTTTGAAGAGGATGAAAAAAAGTTGATAAGTGAAATTATTGCTAAAGTTATTCAAGACATTGAAAGAATTCTTTTAGCAAGTGGCATATAGTATGAGAGCCAAAGGTTTTATTAAAGTAGGAGATGTATTAGAAAAGTTTTCAAGAGATGAAGATAAATATATTTCTTATGAGTTTCAAAAATACGGTTATGAACTGGCTGAGGAGTTGGGGGATTTAAAGCATAAATCGCTTTATATAAAACTGGCCAAAGACATTCCCCGCGGGCTATTAGAAGCGGCGAAAAATTATGTAAAAGATGCAGCAAATGTTAAAAGTAAACCAAAGCTATTTATGTGGAAATTACAACAGTTAAAAAAAGGGCCAAAAAAAGGTCTTAGCTGATTTAGCAAACGACTCAATCTAAGCGCGAAGACTGTATGGACTTATCCGGTAAATTTTTTTTTGGTCTAAAGATGGTGATTTTGGCTCTTGCAAACGTTCCAAGAAAGAATATTCTTATTCTCAATTATGGGATATAAAGTTAGAATACTTGAGATACTTATCGAAGGTCCCAAAAGTAGAGAACAATTGGTGAGAGAGTTGAAAATTAAGCCAGGCGGGCCTGAATATTGGGATTTTTTGAGAGTTCTTGACATATTACAGTCAAAAGAAAGTGGAAGACCAGCTAGTGTAGGAGTCGCTATTAAGGTAGATAAAAGTGTTACGGATGAAAGAAGATTTTATTATTTAAAAAGAGACGAGACAAGATTAGAAGAAGAAGGCGTAATTGGGCCTGAAAGGAAACAAGAAAACGGTCTTTTACGATACGTTTTCGAGGAAGGTTGGATTAGAGAAAGTGATTACAGGGGGAGAATAAGGGGGGCACTTGAGAGATTAAAACCAAGAGGTTGACATTATGATTTAAATTTAATAGCTTTGGTTTCCCTCCTTCGCTTAAAAGTTTAATAAATCCATACTTAGTCCGTAGGTGTAGGATCAGAGTATTTCAGTTGTGTTAGTTAATTATAGTATCCTTGTTTATAAAGTGGTCAAGCGTATTCCCAGGGGAAAAGTAGCAACGTATGGGCAAATTGCAGAAACAATTCAAAACTCTAAAATTTCTGCGAAATTTAGGCAATCAGGCAGTTTTACTTTTAAAGTTACTCCAAGATTGGTGGGTATGGCTCTTCACGAAAACCCTGATCCAGAAAATATTCCCTGCCATCGGGTTGTTAATAAAAACGGGAAATTAGCAGAAAATTATGCATTCGGTGGAGCAAGAGCGCAGAGAAAAAAATTATTGGAAGAAGGGGTTACCTTTAGGAAAAATTTATATGTTGACTTAGAAAAAAGTAATTGGAGATTTGCGGATCTTGCTAAACTAACTAGAAAAATGCAAAAATGAGTAAGTGATTAAATAAATGAGAAAGGATCTTTTAACTCATTTCGCTTTTTTTCTTACTTCTTTTGTTCTTATTAGTTTGGGAAGGAAATGGTTGAGTTTAGATTTTGTCCCATTTTGGCTGGGAGGAGCCTTAGGGACTTTTTTGCCCTATCTTGATAACCTTATTTATATTTATTTATTAAGACCAGACGAGAAAATCTCACAGAAGGCAGTAGAGTACATTAACGAAAAGAAAGTCAATGTCTCACTTGATTTACTGGTTAGTACCAGAGCCCAAAGAGAAGACTTGATCTTTCATTCAGTTTATTTTCAGGTTGTTTTTGCAGTCTTTACCTTTTTGGTAATTAGCTCATCCGGAAACCTTTTTGGGAGAGGTATAGTTTTGGCGTTTTTCTTGCACCTTTTAATAAGTCAGGTGATGGATTATGTTGAAAATAAAAATCTTAACAGCTGGTTTAGAAAAGTTTCCGTAACTTTCGATCAGGGACAAACGCGCTTATATTTATTAGCGAATTTTATAATATTTCTTCTTCTTGCTTTTGTCTTTTGAGAAAATTGCCCTTCATTTTTTTGAAATATTTTAGTAAACTATCTCCATCATGGAAGAAGTTAACTTAACTAAAAAAGAAAGGCGAACTTGGGCGAAAGAAGAGAAAAAGAAAGAAGCGTCGCGTAATTTAACTTATGATAGACTGAAGAAACTTCTTATAGTTGCCTTCGGAGTCTTTATTTTAGTTTTTGCTGGTTTCAAAACCTTGCGGTGGATAACAACCCCAACTCCAGAGATTGCTGGAGTGGGAGTTGAAGTACAGGAAACTGATTGGGTTGAGGGAAAGATGAGTGCTCCGATAAGTTTGATTGAATACTCGGATTTTCAATGTCCGGCCTGTGCCACCTATTCACCTTTGGTTAAGAAGCTTTTGCAGGAATACCCGGAAAATTTGAAAGTTGTTTACAGACACTTTCCTTTGGTTTCTATTCATAAAAATGCTCTGCCAGCAGCTAAAGCGGCAGAGGCAGCAGGTAAACAAGGAAAATTTTGGGAGATGCATGATATCTTATTCGAAAGGCAGGATGATTGGACTAATGAAGGAAATCCAAAGGAAAAATTTATAAAGTATGCGAAAGAACTTGAACTTGGTGAAGATATCTTTTTAACTGATTATGAAAGTGGCGAGGTTGAGGACAAAGTCAAGTCTCATCTGAATCTTTCCAACCAACTTGGTCTTAATGCAACCCCCACGTTTTTCATAAATGGTGAAAGAGTGAGAAATTTGGGTGGATACGAGACTCTTCAAAGTCTTATTGAAGAGGAATTGAAAAAAGTTTCTATACTCAATAAACTTGAGTTTGCAATCGCAAACGAGAGTTTTTGAATATATACCCTACCTTAAAATATTGCATATTCAAGATGGGTATAATTTAGGGCAATAACTAAAATGGTTATCAGGAATCTTTCTTTACTGACTTTTGCCTCAAATTTTTTTTTGCTTTTAGTCTTTTTAAGCTTTTTTTGGAATAAGTTGGGTAAAGGAAAAGATACGTCCTGGAAACCGATCTTGGATAAATTTAGGGGGAAGGAGACAGTTTTTTCTTTGATTGTTTCTATTACAGCCACCTTAGGTAGTCTTTATTTTTCTGAAGTTGCGGATTTTACTCCCTGTAAACTTTGCTGGTATCAGAGGATTTTTATGTATCCTTTACCCTTTATTTTTGCCAGCGCATTAATCAAAAAAACTAAAGAAGTTTGGAATTTTGTTTTACCCTTGAGTATAGTTGGAGCAATTATTGCAGCTTATCATTATTATCTGCAAATCAATCCTGATGCTCTGGCCCCCTGTTCAGCAATTGGATTTTCTGTATCCTGCTCTGACCGATTTATTACCTATTTTGGCTACATTACAATTCCCTGGATGTCGCTCTCAGCGTTTCTTCTTATCAGTTTTTTCATGCTTATCTTGAAAAACAATAAAAATTAATTAAAGTCGAAATAATTGGTTTTTTTATTTTTAATTTTCAATAATATTCCCGGGTCTGGATAATCAGGAAGATTTTCTAATTCGTAAATTCCGGTCGTAATTAAATGTTTAAGTGCAGAAATGACTGCTCCGTGTGTGCAGATAGCTAAGCATTTTCCCCCTTCCTTTTCTAAATCTTGCAGAAAGTTTTGAACCCTAGATTTTAGCTGATCAAAAGTTTCCTTTGGTTCCATGAATTCTCCGAGTCGTTCGTCGTTTACGAATGCCCTTCCAGTAATTTGAGAAATAATTTTTGCGGTTTGGGTACAGCGGATGAACGGAGATGTATAATAAGAATCGATAATTTTTTCCTTTAGATATTTAGACAATCCTTTTATTGCTGGGATTCCTTCAGGTAGGATTCGAGCAGTTTTTATTTTTTCTTTGTAAGGAATAGAATACTTTGTTTTAAAAGTTTGGGCGTGGCGAAAAATAAAGTAAATCATATTTGCCTATTTTACTCCGTTTTGAACTTTAATAATATCCGGAATGGGTATATTTGTTTTTTTATACTTCTCCGGCTAAAATAGCTTCAAGATGACACTATTGGATCCGAGAGTCAGAAAACAGGCAAGAGTCTTGGTTAAACACTCAATAAAGCTTAGAAGGAAAGAAAACGTTCTTATCGCTTCTGATTTTAGCGCAAAACCTTTGGTTTTAGAGCTTTACCGACAATTAGTTAAAGCCGGGGCAGGAGAGATACGACTTCATCTTGATTCTTATGAATTTTCAGAAATTTATTTTAAGACAGCCTCGGATGAACAGATAAGGTTGTTTCCCCAAGTGGCGATGGACGAAATGAAAAAAATGGATTGCTATATTAGAATTGCTTCCTCTACAAACACGAGAGGATTGACGGGAGTTGATACAGGCAAGATTACAAAAAGAAGTAAAGTTATCCGTCCGATTACTGACTTTCGAATCGAAAAGACGAAATGGGTTGTTAGTCGTTTTCCCACCGAAGCTCAGGCGCAAGAAGCCGACATGAGTTTGTCTGAATACTCAGATTTTGTTTTTAATGCAATAAATAAAGTTAATTGGGAGGAAAAGTTTAAAGAACAGGAAAAGTTAAGAAAAGTTATAGACCTGACGAAGGAAGTTCATATTGTTGGTTTGGAAACCGATTTGCGTTTAAGTATAAAAGGTCGTAAGGCAGAAAATGCATCAGGAAAGTACAACATGCCGGATGGCGAGGTTTTTACTTCTGTGGTTGAAAATAGTGCGAATGGTTTTATTACTTATTCGTATCCGGCCATTTATCTGGGAAGAGAGTATCGTGATATCCGACTGGAGTTTAATAATGGAAAAGTTGTTAAAGCTAAAGCCGGTAAGGGTGAACAGGATTTGAATAAAATTTTAGATATGGATTCTGGTGCGCGTTTCATTGGCGAGCTTGGATTTGGCAATAATTTTCAGATAAAGCGTTTTACTAAAGATATTTTATTTGATGAAAAGATTGGCGGTACGATTCATATTGCCCTTGGCAAAGGCTATAAAGAAACAGGAAGCAAAAATGAGTCAGTTCTTCACTGGGATATGATCAAAGACCTTCGCGGAGGTGGCGAAATTAGATTTGATGATAAATTGGTTCAGAAAGGTGGCAAGTGGATAATCCAATGAAAAAACAAGATAAAGCTTCTTTTTACTTAGATTTTTTAAAATATTTTCGGTAATTTTTTCCATATAATCCCGGGATTTGGACATAATTAAACACTTAATCAACACCCTGAGTTAGAGTTGGTGTAGGTAATTTATAAGACAGACTTATAAATAAAGTTCTTTATTTTGTGTTTCTTTTTGGGTTTACTTTTTCTGTCGGAGTAATCGATGAGATTTGGGATTTACTAATAGGTGCTATTCATTCACAAATTGAATCAACGTTAGACTTATTAGTTGGCTCTTTTGGATTTTTTTATTCGTGACTTCAAGAATTCCCCGATACAAGTATTGGGAATGAATCGAAGAAAAGATAACATCTTTCTTTAGAGATAATACCTCGCAACAAGTTTCGAGGAAGATGTTATTTCTTGCTGATAGAAGATTTTTTATAAAAGATAAACAATTATTCCTTACAACAATCAATTGCTTTTTGGACTAGTACACCCAGTTTGGAGAAGACGGATTCTTTGCCTTTCTCCTCAGATTTCTCATCGATAAATTTAACTTCTTTTTCGTCTTTCGTATTGCGTATTGCGTCTTTCGTGCCCACGACCCCCAAATTCAGTCCCCAAAATAGGGAATAGAGTTTATAAGATTTGTCAAAAAGTTCCCAGGCTTTGTCTTTTAATTTAGCTGCTTCAGCAGGCTCAGCACCTGCGGCTTTCTTTAATTCTTTGGTTCCTACCTCCATGAGTCTCATAGAGGCTGCAAGGAGGTGTTTTGAGATGCACCAAACCTCTCCTTTATAATCTTTGATAATTTCTTTGAGAAGCTCCGTGCGCATTTTTCGGACTTCATTTAGGATGTCAAGATATTTTTTGTCTTTTGTTTTTTGGGAAGTATAGAAGAGATGTTCTTCGATGGAGATAAGGTTCATTATTCCAATTGAGAGGTCTTCGCCGGAAGAAAGGTCGAGATCCTTTTGTTTACTAACCTCTTGCACTTTTTGTAAAAGGGATTTGTAGTTTATTATTTTGTTAGCCATTTATAAGTGACAAGTGGCAGTTTATTTTCAATAAAGGTATCCGCCGTAATAGTAGATTAGTAGACTTGCAATTACAAGTGAAGTTAGCGGGAAGATTACCTTTTGATAATTAAAAAGCTGCCTACTTTTAATTTCTCGGACCTTTTTATCTGCCCAGACCCCAAATAAAAACGCAGCCGACCCGAGACCGGTTCCAAAGAGAATTTTATCGATTCCTAAAATTGCGTTGACTGAATTGCCTATTATTTTTCCGTACCAAAGAGGGAGTAAAATGAATGTGTACATTCCAAGGAAAATTAGTAGTTTGTAGTTTATAGATAGCGGGTGGAGCTTCTTTTTAGAAATCCAGTCAATAAGCCATAAAGAAGAAGAAAGTATCAGTCCACCAACCCAAATTCCTGAAATTATATCGTCAATTCCCAGCCAGCGGGAAAGTCCAAGTCCTGCCCCAACAGCAACAGTGCAGACAGGACAAACAGCCTGCGCGTCAGTTGTAAGTTGCGAGAAGTTAATTATGACGAGTAAAAATATTAAAAGAATTTTTGCGAGTCTTTTCATTAACGTTATTAAAAAGTTATTGATCAATCGGGATTAATTTATAACCGCTTTTTTCAATAACCTGAGATATTTTACCTTCTAAAGCCTGGTTATCCAAATTTGCCTTTAAGGTGCCCTTGGCAAAGTCACAAGAGGCGTTAACGCCCATTTCTTCAAGATCCAACTCAATCATCTTGGCACAAGCGTTACAGTCCATGCCAGTGATCTTATAGGTTTTTTTGATCATATAGGAAATAAACTCTTTTTTATTTCAAGCATTCGCAACTACCGAGGGTTAAAACCCTCGGTAGTTTTATATTACTTCGAAATATCCCGCATACATTCCCATGCTGCAGCTGTAAGTTAATCTTCCTCGTCTTGTTGGTGTGAATTCGACAATTTTTATTCCTGTTTCCGGGAGTATCTGGGTGATTTCGTATTCGGGAATTGTGAATGCCCGTGAGCAACCCTTGGTATTTTGTGTTGTCAGTTTCAGAGAAACGGGAATGCCTGCTTTGATCGTTTTTACGCTTGACTGGTAACCGTTACTTAAAACACGGATTTCAGCTTCCTGTACACCTTTTGCGCTTACACTTGCCACTTGCCCGGAAGAGCTTTTTTCTTTACCAAGCTGATCCGTTGCGACAGCCCAGTAATTTTGCAGGGTATGGACAGAACCTCTCAAAATCTGGCCTGTGTTTATGGAAAGAGTAGCCAAGACAAATATAGCTGAAGCAGCTAAGTATTTTAGAGATTTTCTTTGGAGTATTTGATTTGAGGCAGCACCCAATGCGAAAAAGACGGGACTAGTTCCCAGCGTAAATGCACCCAAGGTAAGACTACCCCAAACAGGGCTTCCTGTGGAGATAGATAGAAGCATCATTGCTTGAGTCACCCCGCAGGGGATAAAGACTGTCAGAAAACCCAATATTGCCGACCCAAAAAATCCCTCATTCCTACTTCTGAGACGAATTAATCTGTAAGCAACCTTTGGAGGAGTAATTACGAAGTGGCGAAAGATGGGGTGAATGTCCAAAAGTTTTCCGACCGTTGCCAGCATGAAAATTCCCGCGAAAATTTGTAGCAAGCCCTGAAGTTTTGGAGATATGACGAGAGACGAACCAAGAAGACCAAGAAATGCACCAAGTAAGCTATAAGCAATCAGCTTACTTGCCAAAAACGAAGTTATTACCAGCTTTTGATTGTTGTCTTTCTGATTGGTTAGAGAGCTAGCCAGAAGTCCTCCCTGAACCGCAAAACATGATATTCCGCCGGTTGTAAGTCCTGTAATCAAAGCAAGCCAGACCGTATCCATGAGTCTTAATTTTCGCAAAAAGGAAAGGTTTTTTCAACATCACATTTTTCAGGCCTTGACAAATAAAGAAAAGGATGGTTTAATTTTTAATTCATTAATCCCCCCCGAGGGGAGGGGATAAGAGTTTGAAATTTCTACATAAATAAATGGATAAAGTAAAAGAGCAGATATTAAAAAGACTGTCAATTGTTGAAGGACATTTAAAAAAGATTAGAAAGATGGTTGAGAACGAGGAGTATTGCCCTGACGTTATCCACCAATCACAAGCAGTCCAAGCAGCCTTAAGAAAGATTGATGAAATTGTTCTTCACGGACACTTACATTCTTGCGTGCTTCATGATATTCATGAGACAAAATCTCAGAAGGAGAAGTTGGTCGAAGAGATTGTAGATTTATTTAGGAAATCGGAAAGGTGAGATTGATGAGTATTTAAGTTATGGGAAAAGACATAAAAATTCTTATTTTTTCTCTCGGGCTTACCTTTTTACTTATTATTGTATTTGTACTTTGGCAGGGAAAAAGTCCCGGTGAAACTTTAGAACCCGAATCTACTGTAAAAATAGAAGGGGTTGAAGTCACACCAGAGGATTATGATTTGGGAGATGTTCCAATAAAAGGAGGGATTGTAACCAGGGGATATGAAATCGGAAATACAACCGAAAGAGCGCTTAAACTCAAAAAAATAACAACTTCCTGTATGTGTACGACTGCCTCTGTCTCGGTTGGGGATAAAGAAACTAGGTTTTTTGGCATGGAAGGACATGGAGATAAAAACCCCTCTGTTAATCTCGAGATAGGCCCTGACCAGATTGGAAAGGTGGTTGTGCGTTTTGATCCAGCTGCGCATGGACCCCAAGGTGTAGGGTTGTTCGATCGATCTGTCTGGTTGACATTTAGCGATCCGGTCGGGGTGAAAGAATTAAAATTTAATGGAACCGTTGTTGCTAACTAGATTTAATATTAAAGACATGGCGGTCTTGATTATGCCTTTTTTTATACTTTTTATTTTTTTATTCATAAGCGTAACTCCAATTTATGCCCACTGTCCTTTATGTGTCGCAGGCGCTGGGGTGGGATTGACGTTTTCAAGACTTTTGGGAATTAACGATTCCATCACCGGAGTCTGGATTGGTGCATTTATAGGAGCATTGGCATTTTGGTTTCAACGAATATTAGGCGCAAAGAATAAACTTTTTTTTAAGCCTTCAACAGGAGTTTTCCTCTATACTTTATTTTTGCTAGCGACTATTTGGTCTTTTTACAAGTTTGATTTAGTTGCAAGACATGGAGAGATTTTCGGGTTTCACAAATTAACTTTTGGGATGGTTGTCGGAAGTATAGTATATTGCTTAGTGGATTTGCTAAATACTTATATAAAAAGAAAAAGCGGTAAGTCTTTCTTTCCTTATCAATCGATTGTTTTCAGTTTGAGTTCGATTGTTTTGACAAGTGTTGGAATCTATATTCTTATAAATTACTATATATGAAAAGGAAACAAAGAAATAAAAAATTTTTAGCAAAATTAACAGTATTTTCCTTGCTTATCCTTTTTGGTTTTTTGTTAGGCCTAAGGAAAGAAAAACTTCTTGAATTTTTACCGGGGTCTTTCTCGCGCAGCACTTCTTTAAAAGTTGACAAAGGTGAAATTATTAGTCCGCGTGATTTGAAGAAGGCTCTCTCCCAAAAAGATTTTATCTTTATCAACGTTCATACACCTTATGAAGGGGAGGTAGAGAAGACAGATTTGTTTATAGACTATGATTTGCTTGTTGCTAATAAAGATAAGCTTCCCCAAGACAAAAATAGCAAAATCGTCCTTTATTGTAAGACTGACCGGATGAGCGCTGATGCCCTGGCTACTTTGAAAAGTTTGGGTTACACCAACATAAAACATTTGAAGGGAGGAATGGATGCTTGGAGGAAACAAGGTTTTGACCTTTTGGATTTAACTAACTTACCAAGTCAGGTTTTGCCCGATCAAGGATTCGAGTTGCCGATTTCTTGGGGAAAAGTTGTGCCCAGGCTTGTCGCTTTGGGTGTGATTGATAAGGAGAAATTTGAAAAGGCTGTTAATATGGGAGAAGAAGAAAAACTGGTTTTTGCAGGCAATGTAGATATACCAATAAAGATAAACAGTCAAAATAGCCAGTTTGTGGTTGATGTATTATGGGCACTCGGACTGGCTCAGAAAAGTTTGGTTTATGAAGAAGGCCCAATGGGAAGAGAGTATAAAGACCGAGCGGGTAATTTTGCCTCAACTGGGGGTTGGACTCTTGCCAAGGGCAGTGCAATGACCCATTACAACACCCATGAACTTATTCCATTAACAGCCGAGGATCAGATAAGGGTAATGGAAATTGCACAAAATATATACCGCCCTTGTTGTGGGAATCCGACTTCCTTTCCCGACTGCAACCACGGAATGGCAGCACTAGCTGCAATTGAATTGATGGTGGTTAAGGGATTACCTGATGAGGAAATTTACAAAAACGTTCTGAAACTTAATTCTTTCTGGTTTTCCAGCCACTATCTGACTCTGGCAACTTCTTTTGTGAGGGAGGGAATTTCTTGGGATAAGGTGGATGCGAAATTGGCACTGGGGTCCGAATATTCCTCAGGCAATGCCGCCGTGAAGCTTAACAAGAAAGTCGGTCCCTTGCCGTTTGAAGCTAATTTCGCTGGGGGTTGTGGGGCTTAAAAATATATATGGATAAAGTAGTTGTTACGCTTGGAGGTTTTTTTCTTATTGCTTTTATCTGGTGGTTTTTCTTTGGAAAAAAACCCCCCTTCGTCGAGGCTACGGAAGGGAAGGAAACGGTTGATATTATTGTTGACGGAGGTTATAAGCCTGCAAACGTAAAGTTAAAAGTTGGTAAGACTACAAGGCTTGTATTTATTAGAAAAGATTCCAATTCTTGCCTTGAAGAAGTCGTAATTCCATTCCTTAGGATTAAAAAATATTTGCCATTGAATAAGCCGGTTGAAATTGAGCTTGTAGCAAAAGAGAAAGGGAAGTTCGGCATGCACTGTGGAATGAATATGTTTCATGGAAAGATAATCGTTAGTTAGTTACTTTAAAATGAAGAACAGTGTTCGAAGTAGCAAAGTAACGAAACACGAAGTAACTAATCGGAAACTCACGTTTCCGATTGTCGGGATGCACTGTGCCAGTTGTGCGAGGTTTATTGAGAAAAGACTTTCCAAGACTTACGGGGTTTTAAATGCTTCAGTGAATTATGGAAGTGAGCAGGCGACTGTAGAGCTGGATGCAAATCGGCTAGGTGAGGGAGAGTTAGTAAAGGTAGTAGAAGAAGCGGGTTATAAAGCAGTATTTGCGAGTCCAACCCACCCCCGGGGTGGTGTTGCTGCGGCACGCCCCGGGGGTGAAGAGTCGGTAGACGAGATAAGGGAAGAAGAAAAGAGAAATGAACTTGAGAACTTAAAAACAAAAGTAATTATCTCTCTAATAATTTCTAGCTTTATCTTCTTAGGAAGTTTTCCGGAATTGTTCACTTTTGTACCCAGAATTCTGACCCATCCTTTAATCCTTTTAATCCTTGCAACTCCAGTTCAATTTTGGGCTGGAAGAAGTTTTTATTTGGCAACCTGGTCGGGTCTGAGAAATAGAACTGCAAGTATGGATACGCTAATTGCCATAGGTACCTCTGCGGCATATGGTTATTCATTATTTTCGTTGATTTTGGGAGGAAATATATATTTTGATACTGCTGTAGTAATAATTACTTTGATTCTTCTCGGGCGATATTTAGAAGCTAAAGTAAAGGCTCACACATCAGACGCCATAAAGAAACTTCTGGGACTTCAAGCAAAAACCGCCAGAGTCGTGCGTGGTAGAAAAGAAATAGATATCCCGATCGAAGATGTCAAAGTCGGAGATTTAATTCGAGTAAGACCGGGAGAGAAAATTCCCACGGATGGAAGTGTTGTGGAAGGCATAAGTAGCATCGACGAGTCTATGGTCACAGGTGAATCTATTCCGGTTGATAAGAAAGTTGGAGACAACGTAATCGGATCAACCATCAATAAGTCAGGAAGTTTTATCTTTAAGGCAACAAAAGTTGGGGTAGATACAATGCTTTCGCAAATTGTAAAAATGGTTGTTGAGGCTCAAAGTTCTCGTGCTCCAATTCAGCGATTAGTCGATGTTATTTCTTCTTACTTTGTTCCTGCAGTATTAATGATAGCTGTTGCTACGTTTGTTGTATGGTATGACTTTGGTCCCTCGGCAAGCTCGGGACTGATGGCGTTAACCAACATGATTGCAGTTCTTATTATCGCTTGTCCTTGTGCAATGGGATTGGCAACTCCGACTGCAATTATGGTTGGGACCGGACGGGGTGCAGAAAAAGGAATTTTGATAAAAGATGCTGAGGCTCTTGAGACAGCGCACAAAGTAAAGACAATTATTTTTGATAAAACGGGTACTTTGACCAAAGGCGAGCCTAAGGTAGTGACTTCTTCGATGAATTCGCAGGAACTCGACCAGAAGACCCGTAAAAAACTTACCAGTTTTGTTAAAACTAAAAACTCTGACTTTGCTTTAGACAAGGCGTTAACAATGGTTATTAAAAAAGTTGAAGAGCAGTCTGAACATCCTCTTGCTAAAGCTATAGTTGAGAGTTTTGAGGAAGAGGCGAAAGGCATAAGAATTTCAAGTTTTAAGGCACTTGAGGGATTTGGAGTGGAAGCCAAAGTTGACGGAATATCGGTTCTTATTGGTAGTAAGAGGTTGATGGAGAAAAAAGGAGTTGAAACTCCGGGACATTTTTTACGAAGCGAGACGGCTTATATAAGACACGGAAATACATTGGTTTATGTTGCCATAAGCCAAAAGTTAGTAGCTTTGTTTGGAGTTGCTGATTTCTTGAAAGATCATGTTTTCGGAATTGTGTCTGGGTTGGAAAAAAGAGGAATAGATGTGTGGATGATTACAGGAGATAACGAAAGAACCGCAAAAGCCATAGCGAAGCAGGCTGGAATTAAAAATGTTTTGGCAGAAGTTCTGCCGGAACAAAAAGCTTGGAAAGTTCAGGAATTAAAACGAAGCGACCAAGTAACAAAGAACAAACTAACGACGATTGCTTTTGTTGGTGATGGAATTAATGATGCTCCGGCTCTAGCAGCAGCAGATGTAGGAATCGCGATGGGGACAGGAACTGATGTTGCTATAGAATCAGCTGGAATTACCCTTTTAAACAAAGATATAAGAAGTGTGTTGACAGCATTGAATTTGAGCCGACTCACTCTTTCGGTCATTAAACAAAATCTTTTCTGGGCGTTTGGGTATAACGTAGTCTTAATTCCGGTTGCAATGGGAGTTTTATATCCATTCAACGGTTGGTTTCTAAATCCGGCTCTTGCAGCTTTTGCCATGGCTGCAAGCTCGATTTCGGTTGTTGCGAATTCTTTAAGGCTTAAGAAAGTGGAATTGTAACTACCCTTAAGACTCAGCCCGTAAGACAAGTGCTTTAGTTATTGACGCGGTATGAAAACGGAGGTTATATTTAAAAGCGTATGTCTATAGTCGTGGTAAAAGATTCTGATTTTGAAGAGAAAGTTTTGCGAAACACAAGTCCTGTCCTGGTTGATTTTTGGGCGTCATGGTGTAATCCTTGCAAAATGGCTGAACCGATATTGGAGGCACTTTCGGAAGAATATAAAGATAAGTTGATAATTGTAAAGTTGGATGTTGATCAAAATCCTAACCAAACGCAAAAATACGATGTTATGTCTATTCCAACAACCATTCTCTTTAAAGAAGGGGGAGAGGTTGGCCGGCAGATAGGATTTGCGGGAAGAAAAGCATATGAGGACCTTTTGAAAAAGGATCTTGAGTAGAAAGGCAGGAAAGGATGTAACTGCTTTTGTGAACGGGGGTGATAAAAATGGATCCACAAGACGATCGAACTCAACAGCCAACCGGACAGGTTGGGGATACTGTTTCTGATCAACCAACAGAAGATGGGGTAGCTGTACCAATTGAACCATCTGAGACTGTTAACCCACCGGCCGTATCAGAGGATCAAGAGAGTTCCAGTCCTTCTGTTGGAGAAAGTAAGCCGGAAGAGTCGGGAGTAAGTGCAGGAAGTGTTGTTCAAGAACCAGTTGGTGAAGAAAAAGTTGATGCAGGTAGTCAAGAGAGTTAAGAACAGGTAGTTTGGTTCTTTTTGACAAAATGACCAAAAGACTCAAAGATCCTATCAGGGCAGGGGGTGAAGGAATTAAAACTTGGGATGTGGCGATTATAGGTTCAGGGCCTGCTGGGCTAACGGCTGCGATTTATGCTACCCGCGGAGCTGCTTCAACTATAGTTTTGGCGGGCGAG
>Ga0155653_112_pt1 | contig 21533 bp, 26 predicted proteins | sample RifCSPlowO2_01_FD_107310 | JGI IMG/M metagenome (GOLD analysis project Ga0155653, IMG submission 107310) | Candidatus Woesebacteria bacterium RIFCSPLOWO2_01_FULL_39_10b
TCCAAATTTATGAGCAATGGGAATACCCTCCGGAATTCCTGCTGCTAAATGGTCCTCATAGATTGTATCAGTCAAGAGAGAAATTATTTCATCTTTTGATTCTTCAGATACTACATTTCCTCTCCACAAGTTTTCTAAAAAAACGCCAATATCATAAGGAGTCGTTTCATTATCCTCCAAAGATGTATTTGCCATGCCGGTTTCAGAAATTATATTATTTATTTTTTCATCTCCTAAGACATTTCGTACTATGGCAAAAGCAGTATTATCTGATTGTTTTCCCATTAGTCTAATTAAATCCCGATAAGTTAATGTGTAACCAACCGATTTTGCATAAAGACTTCCAGACCCGACTTTTTTGTCGCTTAACTTAAGAGTGTACTTTGTATCTAGATTTAAATTCCCCCCCTCAACCTCTTTATACATCGCAACCATTACCGGAAGTTTAATTAAAGATGCTGCTTGAAAAGTTTCATTTTCAGAAACACCATAAGCTGAACCATCTCCAAGTCTCACGACATAAAGTCCATACACTCCTGATAAATTCTTGCTTGCCTCTTTAAACTTAAGAATAACATCCCGCACTTTTCTTCTATCAACAAGGCTTTCCTCACCTTCCAAAACTATAGTCTTTTCTGCGAAATAAGGAAATTTTAGTGAGGGAACTTTCAACTCGGGAAATCCGGGAAGTTTCCAGGCGCGAGCAGATAGAGAAAGGATTCCCGAAATACCAGTTGTCATTACGATTAAAAAAAGTACCAATATTCTCTCTCGCCTTCCCCAGGGTTTGGGCAGATCTTTTTTCCTTTTTTTCTCGTATTTTAATTTCTTAAAGTCCGAATCATTTATTGGCTTTTTGGCAGACACATCCTCATAATCTTCTTCGCCATCAATTTTTCTTTTCTTTAGAAACAGCATGAAATTATTTTACAATATAAAGTTAGTAAATTAACCATATTTGTGTTTTTTTGGGGAAAGAGGGTTTGAGATTTTTTGAGGTTTGCTTGTTTATTTTTGTTATCCAGAAGCTTTCATTTTCTCCGCTTTTCCCAAACTTCTTGATTAACTAAATTTTCTGGTTTTTCGCCGCTTAACGTCTTCAAAATTGCATCTACTGCTTGCTGTCCCATCTTTTCTCTTGCCTCCCAAGTTGCTGATGCTATATGGGGTGTTAGAACAACATTTTCCATCCCTATTAACTCCGGGTTAATATTTGGTTCGGCATCGTAAACATCCAAAGCAGCGCCACCCAAATGACCGCTTCGAAGTGCCTCAACCAAATCATGTTCATCAACAATTGATCCTCTTGCGGTGTTGACCAAAAATGCACCTTTTTTTATCTTTGCCAAACTGCTCTTATTAATCATATGTCTTGTTTCCTGAGTTAAAGGAACATGAAGAGAGATAAAATTACTTTCTGACAAAAGTCCATCAAGATTACGAAATTCAACACCCAGTTCCTTTTCCATCTCCTCATCACGTAATCTTTTATTGTATAAAACCTTCATTCCCCACCCTCTGGCTCTCCTTGCCACCATTGATCCAATTCTTCCCAATCCGATAATTCCTAAGGTTTTACCAATTAGACTAACACCCAAAAAAATATCAGGTTCCCAACCGCGATATGCACCCCGACGCGTTGCCTCATCAGCTTCAACTATTCTTCGACTCAAAGACAAAAGAAGTGCCCAGGTGTGTTCGGCAACTGCTTCGTTGACTTCATCAGATGGAGTATTTGTAACTACTACTCCCCTTTCTGTTGCAGCTCCAACATCAATATTGTCAAAACCAACTGCATAATTTGAGACTATTTTTAATTGGGACCCAATTGCGTCAATCACCGCAGCATCAATTTTATCTGTAAGAAGAGTCAAAAGAGCATCTTTCCCTCTCGTTTTTTCTAGGAACTCCTCAGAAGTTAAAGGCCTATCCAACTCGCTAACCTCCGCTTCATGCTCAAGAGAGGCTAATCTATCAAGTGCAGTTCCTGGAAGCTTTCTTGTTACAAAAATTTTCATATTTTTAGCCTACAGTCCACCAAATACTGGATCAAGTGTTAAAACATCAAGACTAAAAGACTTATCCAATTTAAAACACAAAAGTTTCTACTCCACAACTTTTGGCTCTCTCCAGCCAATCCGGTATCTCACCTTCCCTCAACAAACCCCCCTGTGAACCGATATAACCAATAACTGAAGCTGCATTCACCGTTCCCCAAAGAAGTGCTTCTGGAATACTTTTTCCCTTGATTAGTGCACTGATACAAGCCGCACCAAATGCATCGCCTGCTCCTGTCCTCTCATAAGCATCAACCGGCAAAACACCTGCTTTGTAAAATTGATTATTGATAGCGTCATAAACAAACGACCCATTAGCACCGTCAGTCATTATTGAAATCTTGGGTCCCAAAGCCGATAAAGCTTTTAAAAGCTTCTTATCCTTACCATGAGAATCATTCATATTGGTTAAGTCTTCTGCCTCTTTTCTATTTACATAGATAACCTCAGTGAGAGCCAGAACAGGTTTCAATATCTCTACTCCAGCCCTTAACTGCCTGCTTCCTGGGTTAAAGGCAAGTCTAATCTCGACATTATTGTGAAGAAAATCCACAAAATGATTGTAAAAAGGCTGGAAAGCCTCCCCCATTGAAGTTAAATAAATCCAGGGCACTTTGGGTAAGTGAACCGGAAATTCATAAGATCTGGGCGCATGATAGGAAAAAATCGTTCTCTCGCCAGAATAGTTTATTATGGTCGAAAAGTTTGTCCCTGTGTTGGGCTGCTGAACTACAAACGTTAAATCTACTCCTTCCTCTTCCAGTTCTTTAAGGATTTGATCACCTGATGTATCAGCTCCTAAGGTAGATACTAAGCCAACTTTCAACCCCAATCTGCTTGCTCCAACTGCATTATTCGCAGCGTTACCACCCAAAGAATAATCAACACTCTTTACCGGAATTTTTTCCCCATAAGTAAAGCAGATAAAACACTCCTTATCGTTTAAGCTGCAAAAAGCTTCTGACTCGGTTGGAGCTAAAAAAACATCCATGGTCACGTCTCCGATTGATAATAAATCTAAATTATTCTCCATTTTCCGCCTCCATTTCTTCCTTATACTGACCAGTTCTTGCAAGCGAATTTCGTCTTGCTCTTTTGTAAAACACCTTTTGCGCTTCTTTTATTCTACTGGGATCACCCATCCAGACTTGCAAGACCTTTTGTTGTAACGCTCTCCCGAACGAAAAGCTTATCTGCCAAGAAACTTTATCAATTCTGTTCATATCATTAATATGGATTGTTGACTCCTCCGGTGAATCTCCTCCTGAAAGAAAAACTAACCCGGGAACTTGGGAAGGAACAACCTCTTTCATAACTTTTAAGGTTGCCTCAGCAATCTTTTCATTACTAGCCTTATTTTTACAATCTAATCCATGATGAACCCAGTTGGGTTTAAGAAGCATCCCTTCAAAAATAACCTTATAATCCATCAATCTTTTAAAAATAGTTTTAAGTACTCTATAAGTTACCTCCTCGCTTTTAGTGATATCATGCGTTCCCTCCATCAACACTTCTGGTTCAATGATTGGAACAAGATCGACTTCTTGAGAAAAAACTGCAAAACGTGCCATTAAATCCGCGTTTGACTCAATACACACAGCGCTTGGAGTTTTTTGTCCAATTAAAAAAACTGCCCTCCATTTAGTAAAGCTCGCACCCATCGCTTTATACTCCAAAAGCCTTTCTCTTAACCCGTCCAGGCCTTCTGTTATTTCTTCACTGGGAAAGTTTGGTATCTTTACTTTTCCTTTATCAACTTTAACTCCCGAAATTATTCCCCGGTCTGAAAGAAGCTTTGGAAAAGGAATTCCGCCATCAGTTTTTTGTCTTAATGTTTCGTCAAACATGATAACTCCTGAAATAAATTCCTCGATCCCTGGTGTTGTAAAAAGAAGTTGTCTATAAATCCTGTTGGTTTCAGGAGTCGATTCAAGACCAATTATCTCAAAACGCCTTTTTATAGTTGGCGTACTCTCATCAGCAGCTAAAATCCCTTTTCCCTCCTCCACCAATACCTTGACTGTGGATTTTAAAACCCTGATATCCATAATTCAAATTCAATTTAACACTATTCCTTTCCCAGGACAACTGGTGATGTATAATCAATTTATATGCGTAAACCCCACCTAGCCTTAGAAGAAAAAGTTAAGAAGGTTCTTGAAACCGATAAGCTGCCTCCTCTTAAAGAAAAACCACGCGCCTTACCTGCAATCCTAAATCTCAAGTATTTTCAAGCTCTATTAACATGTGTCTTACTAATAATCCTTTTTACAACCACGTTCTTTTTAGCTTATCTTACGGATAAAAGAAAAAGACTAATTCCCAAAAATTTTGAAGATTGTCTAAAACTAAAAGGAAGCGTGATCCAAAAATCCTATCCCCCAGTATGCATAAACAAGGATGGAAAACGTTTTATCCAGAATCTCCCCGATCAAGAAAAAAGACTCCTTGAAGCTGATTTTGAAAAGACTAAGGTAAAAGGCGTAAGTTTCAATCCAACCAGCTTTTCTACCTCTTGTATTGAAAGAGGGAAAGAGTTGTTAGAAGAAGTAAATAGATGTCAGCAAGTTACAGAAGAGGAATGTCATAAAATAAAACAAGAATTTGATAAATGTGTCCTATCTTGTAAGAAAGATTTAGGAGAAAATGAGTGTTTTGTAATCTGCAAGCCAGTTTGTGAAAACCAAGTCACCTCTGATGGTATTTCGATAGACTCCTCCAAGATGGAATAAATTAAAAGAAGATAAAAAAAGAAGCAATTAAATACCTCCTTAAGCTAGAAGAACCGGGTGATCTTGGTTACGATCAAACAGCATATATTTTTGTTTTTGATAAAGAAGAACCATTACTGACTTTTGTGTTAATGGGAAGCAATCAAAAAACACTAAATCAAATCCTCTCCACATTCAGGTTTACTGATTGAAACATTATCTTATCTTTTTGCAGTACTTTTTGAGCCAGGTGGAAATTTTGCTTATGTCAGGCTTCTCATTATCAACCCAAAGCATAAATCGCACAGCATCATCCTTGTCGGCCCTTAGCTGATAACCATTTATATACAAAAACCTCTTTACAGAAAGCCAGGCCGTTCTTTTGTTGCCATCCGTAAACGGGTGATTTAAACAAAGAGATTGAAGTAAAGCTGCTGCTTTTAAAAAAAGGTTGGGGTATAAATCCCTACTTTCATAAGTTGCTTTTGGTCGCTCAACCGCAGAGTGAAGAAGCGCAAAATCACGAACCGAAGCCTTGGTACCGGCTTTTTTAATTACAGCCTCGTGGATAAGGTAAACCTTTTCAATATCAACGAACAGCCAATTCATCCAAAATCTCCTTGTCTTCCTGAAGAACGTTATCAAGCCAGTTTTTGAATTCCCTGTCAATTGTCTTCTCTTTTACCTTTGCAGCTTTTGTGGCTTTTCTGATAACAATAGCATCTTCGCCTGGTATTTTAGATACCACCACATTCAAGCCGGACTTAAATCCTAACTCCCGAGATAAATTTTTAGGAATAGCAACTACATTGCTATTTCCTGCCCTGAAAACGATTTGCGTTGGCATACCTGTAATTACGATGTTATTACAAAACACTAATTTTGTCAACATTATTCATATTTAAAAAAGTGCTACAATAATTTAATGAAAAATAACTTTCAGAAAAATACTTCTGATAAAAAAAGGAGTCAATCATTCTTTCAGAAACTTACAAACACAAAACACTTTCCCCTCTCACTTACTGTCTTTCTACTAATCATTATTTTCACTACTTCTTTTTTGATTGCATATCAAAACAAGAAGAACTCAACTCCTGTTCAACCAACTGCCACCCCAACTCCAACCACAACCAGTGCTAATATGTCAGGCTGGAAAACATATAGAAATGAAGAGTATGAATTTAGTTTCAACTACCCGGCTGAGTGGGTGGTTGGTGAAGAAGCTAGAACTGATTTACTCCTATTAGTTTACATTCGACCGAACAAAAAGGAGTTAGCGGAAACGCCACATGGTCTAATAAGAGTACTTATTTCCGATTCCGAAAGTATTGAAGACCACTTCAAGTCCCAATACTGTGACGGTGTTGATATTGAAAGTTGGTGTGTAATAGAGAAGATATCAGACAAAGTGATAGGAAATAATCAAGCAAAAAGAATAGTCCAGAGTTCAGTAGGGACATTAGTTGAAAGAATTGCTTTCAAAGGAGATCTTAACATTATTGAATTCAATATATTCCCTGAAGACAAAAGTTTTGAAGAGTTTTACACACAAGAACAAAAGATAGAAATCTTCAACCAAATCCTCTCCACTTTCAAATTTATAAAGTAAAGATATAGATTGAACATGGTACAATAGCTTAATGGGAATAACTACGATTTCCGCGATACTAACAAGCCTGGATAAAAAGAAAAAAGTAACCGGAAAATTTTTAATAGATACAGGAACTGCCTACACAGTAGTTCCTAAAAAAATGGCAGAAAGACTTAACCTCAAGCCATTAAAAACTCAGGAATTTACGCTTGCTGATGGAACAACTGTCAAAAGAAAGTTAAGCCATGCAATGGTCGAAATAAACGGCGATAAAGCGCCATCAACTGTAGTCATTGGTGAAAAAGACGACTCTCCTTTAATTGGTGTAGTAACACTGGAAAATATGGGTTTGATGGTCGATCCCTTTAAAAGAAAACTCCGCCCGATGAGGTTAATGCTTGCTTCTCTTGCTTTTCCAAAAGCTTCGGTCAGTTAATTTATCTTTAACTAAGACAACCACCACTAGAAGGATTAAATCTTAAATCCTAATAACAGATTCGCAATGATTCACCATTCCTTTTAATTTGACTCACTTGTCTTTGTTTTTCTGTACTCTTCAAAAGAGGTTGAAGCTTTAAGATTCACGCCTAGCAAAGATTCAACCACCTTAGCAGCAATTTCGTCTGTACTAACAACTCCACCCTCAACAGTATTAGCCCAGATTTCAACTTCTTGAACAACCTTTTCTGCCTCCTCTTCACTTGCCCCAGATTTGATCACACCGGCAGTGATTTTGCCTTTGTCAAAATCCTCCTCACTCCCATCTTTCTTTTTGACTCTTAAAATCCCCATCTTTCTCACCCCCCCTCTTTTCGATAATCTTTTCAACAGTCTCCCTAATACTATCAGATTTCATTCCATATTTCTCTAAAAGCTCATCGGGCTTTCCTGATTCACCAAAGGAATCATTCATTCCGATAAACCCCATTGGTACAGGATAATTTCTTGCTAATACTTCAGCAACTGCCGACCCTAAGCCCCCATTAACTTGATGCTCCTCAACTGTTACGACTTTCCCACACTCTTTTGCAACTTCAACGATCTTTTTTTCATCAATTGGCTTTATTGTATGGCAATTAACTACGATGCTCCCGACTCCTTGCGCATCTAATTTCTTTGCAGCCAAAAGCGCTTCGTAGACCAATGGTCCGCAAGCAATTAGAGCAACCGAGTTGTGAGTGATATTTTGTACTCTGTCACTTACCGAATCCCAAAAGATTTCGGCTCGACCAATTTTAAATGGGGTTTCATCAGTCGTAAAAACCGGAGTCGCCTCTCTGGTAAAACGAATATAAGTCGGTTTGCCATTATTAGCTGCTTCAATAACTACCTTTCTAGTTTCAATCGCATCGCCCGGAGCAAGGACTACCATATTAGGAATCACCCGCATCAAGGAAATATCCTCTAATGCCTGATGACTGGCTCCATCTGATCCAACCGAGATCCCTGCATGAGCTCCCCCTATTTTTACAGGAACGTTGTTTAAAGCCACTGTCGTTCTAATTTGTTCCCAATTCCGTCCAGGAGAAAAAATAGCGTATGAGGAGATAAAGGGAATTTTTCCGTAGGCAGCCATCCCGGCGGCAACTGTAACCAAAGCCTGCTCGGCAACACCAATTTCAACAAAGCGCTTTGGAAATTTCTCTTGGAAATGATGAGATCTTGTCGATTCGGTAAGGTCAGCACACAAAACAACAACCCTCTCATCCTTCTCTCCTGCAATGACCAACCCTTTCCCATATCCATCTCTACATGCCCTCTTTTCAATATCTTTTTCAAAAATCTTATTTGATAGTTTTAATTTGGAATTAAGCATTCTCGAATAGTGATTCTTTTTTTCCTAATTCATCTTACTCATGCTCACTTCTTATTCTACCTCCCAAAGTACGTAACTCATGCAAGGCCTTTTTTGCCTCCTCTGTATTCGGCGTCATCCCGTGCCATTGGGGTAATCTTTCTATAAAATCAACCCCCTTACCCGGAATCGTATGGGCAATAATGACTGTCGGGTCCTCATAAACTGCTTTGGCATGGTTAACCGCATCAATTATCTCTTCAATATTGTGTCCGTCAATATGAAGTACGTGCCAGTTAAAGGCTTTATACTTAGCTTCCAAAGGCTCCAAAGACATAACATCCTCGGTATAACCATCAATTTGAATGTTATTCCTGTCAACAATAACCGTTAAATTGCTGAGATTATATTTTCCGGCAAATAAAACTGCCTCCCAATGATTCCCAGAATCATGCTCGCCATCGCTACAAATACAATATACTCTAAACTTCCTCCCATCCATTCTGGCGGCATAGGCGAAACCGCTAGCTTGTGCTAACCCTTCTCCCAAAGGACCAGAAGTTGATTCAAGTCCCGGCAGTCTCGTTCTTTCTGGATGACCTTGAAGTCGAGATCCCAGTTTCCTTAACGTCTTTAATTCATCCCGAGGAAAATAACCAGCATGAGCCATGGTGACGTAACGGACAGGTACCGTATGGCCGCATGATAAAAAAAGCCGGTCGCGATCCTCCCATAAAGGATTTTTAGGATTGTGCTTCAGAATTTCAAAATAAAGTGCAGTAAAAATATCGGCTTGTCCCAAAGAACCTGCAGAATGCCCTGAGCCTGCCTTAAGAAGCATCTTGATGACATCCTGCCTTATCTCATTGGCTTTTTTTTCAAGTTCCCGAGTAGTCATTCAAGTTTTGTTGCTAATAATCTAGCATACTTCATAAGATTTCCAGCCCATCTGCGCTCTTCTTGCGTAATGACTCATCTTCACTTGTCATTTCATAAATGCCCTATCAACACAGATCTTACAATCGCTTTTATGGTCAACGCTTTGAAGCCTCTTCTCAAACCTTCTTATTGTGGGTAAAACGTTCTCCTTTTTTCTCACAATTTCAAAAACCGACAATTCCTCACGATCCAAATTCATATTCCTCTTAATACAATCAATTACTTCAATCCAAAAATCTCCAAACAAAATGAATGGTTTGTGGTGTCCGAAATATATTTTGGCCAAAACCCAGGCTGTTCCAAATTCAGAAATTGTTCCTGACCCGCCTTTAAAAATGATAAAACAATCCGCATGCTCAAGTAATTTAAACATCCTCTCAATATAATTTGTCGTTTTTATCTCAACATCAGTTATATTGCCAATATACCAACCTTCAAACCCCGGTGCGTCAGTGGGAGAAAACGTGACAGATAAGGTTTTTCCTTCTCCTACCTCAGCGCCTTGAGTCGAGGCATTCATCACTCCGGAACCGCCACCATTAACAATAGTGTAACCTTCCTTTGCTAAAACTTTGGCCACCTCAAATGCATCTTTATAGACAGGATCTGATTCGGAAACGCTGGCATCACCAAAAAAAGCGATATTTTTAATTAAAGTTCTTGGAACTTGTTTAGCTTTATCCTCTTTCATATTTTTAGTCTTCCTATTTTTAGTCTATCTTATAGGCTACTTTTCTAAACCTCTTAATGTTTTCTGCCAAATCACCAGCAAATAAAAGTCGTCCGACTGAGACCTCGTTTGCCCCTAGCCTATAAACATTATATATTGATTCAGATGTTATTCCACCATCGACATGAATTTTAAACACTCTTTTTTTTTCAGCCCTAACTTCGGCTAATCTATTAATTTTCTCAAGAACTCTTTGATCAAAACTATGTCCCCCAAAACCAGAAGGCACTGCCATTAGCAGAATAACGTCAAGTTCATTAAGAATCGTCGCATCCAGCCTAGCAACCGGTGTGGCAATATCAAGAGCCAGTCCGGTTGAAACTTTAGCTTCTTGAACTTTTGCAATAAATTCCGCCTGGTTACTCATTTTCTCTATATGCCCTATAATCCTGTCTGCCTGACCTCTTACGCATCGCTTGATCCAATTTATCGGCTCCAAAACCATCAACTGATAATCAATCTTGAGATTAGTATCAAGGTTAGATAAAAAGCTGGGATCGACAGTTTTGTTATTGACAAACTTCCCGTCAATAATATCTATAGACACTCTCTTGACAACCCCTTTACACCTGGTAAGCATTTCTCTTAACTCTTTAGGGTCATTTGTTAAAATTGATGGAATTATATCAATCATTCTTTAAACGAAAGAGTTATCGGATCGCTGGGAGCTTTTTTACTGTCCAACCTTTGTCCTACTCTTATTACTTGTTCGATAAGCCTATTGGCATAGCCCCACTCATTATCATACCAAGCAAAAACCTTAACCAGATTTCCAGCAACAACTTGGGTTAGAGATAAATCAACGATCGCTGACTCACTTCTTCCGATAATATCAGATGAAACCAGAGGTTCTTCGGAAACTGCTAATACACCTTTATAAATCGAGTTTCTAGTAGCATCACTAAACGCCTGATTCACTTCTTCAACAGTAACATCTCGTTTAACAACAACTGCAAAATCCGTAATTGACCCTGTTATAACAGGCACACGAAGTGCTCTTCCGTCAAAAAGTCCCTTAATGGCTGGAATTGTTTCGCTTGTTGAAATTGCAGCTCCGGTTGTCGTGGGAACGATATTTTGGGCAGCTGCCCTAGCTCGACGCAAATCTTTATGAGAATTATCATGAAGGTTCTGATCATCTGTATAACCATGAATCGTTGTTATGGCTGCCTTTTCAATTCCAAACTTAGCCTGAAGGACTGCGGCAACTGGTGCCACACAGTTGGTAGTGCAGGAGGAGTTGGACAAAACTTCAGCTTCTCCCTGGTATTCATTGACGCCAATAATATAAGTTCCCACATTCCCGCCTTTCACAGGAGCAGACACAACCACTCTTTTGGCACCGCCAAGCGCGTGTTCCTTAGCATCCTCTTCTGAAGTGAACTTTCCTGTTGACTCGATAACCACATCAACTCCATATTTTCCCCAAGGAATTTTTGCCGGATCCCTCTGCGCAAGTACTGGAACTTTTATATTTTTTTCTCCAATCAAAAGGTACCCTATTAACGGATCTTCATCCACCTGCCCTGAGTTTGTCGAACGGGTTACCTCTTCAGGCTTTCTAACCTCTTTGGCTTTAACTTCATATTCAAACTTTCTATAAATCGTATCGTAATTTGCAAGATGCGCCCAACCAGCCACATCCATGCTTCCTGAAGTGTTAATTGCAGCAATATCCATTTCGCCTGTGTATTTCAAAAGCCAAATCCTAAAAGAAATCCTTCCAATCCTCCCAAAACCATTTATCCCAACTTTCACCATACCTTAATAATATACCCATCTTACTCGGATTTTCCATACTTTAAATTGGAGAACAGCTAAAATTTCCCATACTCGTAGTGGAATTTATCAAATTTTTTAATCGGGCCTTTAAATAAAAAACGCAAATTTAATCTTAAAACTCTTGAGAGAAATTTAAGCCTTCCTTCTGACTCTAATCTTCGAACGGACGTATAAACCTTAAGATCTCTCAAAACTCTGAGTTTGTATCCCTTTTTATTAAGTCTTTTCACCAAAACAGAGTCTTCAGCATACTTAACTTTTTCATCGAATCCGCCAACTGAATTAAATATTTTTCGTTCAATATAAATAAATGCACCGCCCGAACCGGGAAAAAATCTCCTTAAAAATTCAAGATAAAAAATGTTAAAAACCGAAAATAAGAAAAGATCTACCAATTTACTTGAATCTGGTCTTAGCCAAGAAGTAGCCAAATAAACATTTTCTTTACGGATCTGCCTTTCCAGTTTTTCTAAAAATTTATCTTCAAGTCTGCCGTCTGCATCCAAAAAAACTAAATTGTCAGATTTTGCTCTTTTAGCGCCAAAATTTCTTTGAACCGAAGTTCCTCTAAGAGAAGAATATGTTTTAAGCTGAAAAGCATCTTTGAAACCATTGGCGATCTTTAATGTCTTATCTTCTGACCTGCCATCAACAATGATCACTTCAAAATTCTTAAACACCTGTTTACCAAGACCAAAAAGTAGTTTCCCCAGGTATTTCTCTTCGTTAAGCGTGGGGACAACAATACTTAATGCCAGTTTCCTAACTCTCTTCATATTAAACTTTAGATGGGTATATAATATCAGAAAAATGGTCGAGGAAGATGAAAAACTACATCCCAAGTATGACCTTGGGCAGTCTCCCCAATCAATTCCCGACTGGATAGTAAACGGGGCAAATCTCATAAACAGGGCGTTAGGCAAAGGTAGAATAACGCTTCCTGAAGCTAGTGAAGGATTGCTGAAAGAACAAGATGTCCATGAGATGATGGGAAAAAGTATCTAAACAAAAAGAAAAATCAGAATAGTAGATCTTACGAAAAAGATATTTTATACGGCTCTTGAGGACCCAACAAATGACCTCGAAGACAATATCCAGCTTAACTCCGCGACAGAAGCCGAATGTGATTATTCTTTAACCAATGATAAAAATTTGCTGAAGATAAAGTTTTTTGGAAAAACGAAAATAATTTCTGGGTTCAAAGAGAAGTAAATTTATCAAGAATCATTGGTGGTGCCACACTCATAAATTCTTCCCTCGTTAGAGGAACGCCAGCAAGAAAACCTTTATACCCCCACTTTCCACCATCGTCTGTACCAGAAAAATAAGTCAGCTGTATAAATTGTGGATTATTAACTTTTACTTTTTCCCCAACTTCAACACGCCCCTGTTGACTAAATGGTATATAAAACCGTAAAATCACCCCTTTCTAAAGAACCGGACTTTGCCTCCATTAGATCTCTCCTACTGTGAACCCCGACAAAATCATTAAAAAGGGGCTGAAGCATTAACTATTTGCACACCCGATAATCTCTCGGAAACTGCTTGCCACTTTCCTCTTAATTCATCAGATTCCTTTCCTATTCGCATTGATGTCTCAGGAGTTAATCCTTCTCTTATATCTTCTACCATTAAAAGCAATTGTAGTAGTAGAGTTAGTCAATAAGAATTTCAATTCCAGGAAGAGTTCCTTTGGCCAAAAATTCAAGCATTGCTCCGCCACCAACAGAAATCCAATCGAATTTATCTGTTAAATTATACATTGTGAGTGCTGCCTCTGTATCTCCTCCGCCCGCGACCTTGTAAGCTTCGGAGTTTGCGACTGCTTTAAATATTCTCTTAGTTCCCTGTTGATGTCTTTCATCTTCGTATTTCCCAACGACTCCGGCAAGGACAATAGTTCTTGCTTTTTTTATTTCTTGCTCAAATACTTGAGTTGATTTTTCGTCTATATCTAATCCGTCTTGTGTCAATTTGGCAATTTTTATTTTAGAAATGTTATTTTGATCGAGTCTGACTCGATTTTGATTTTTAATTTTTGATTTTTGAATTAATAAAGGCAGCCTCCCCCCGACTAAAATTTTATCGGCAATTTTAGTTAGCGACTCAATCATCTCAATTTTGTCTTCCTTAATACCGCTAATTAAAATTAAAAGTGGTCGCTTAGGATTTTCAATAACCTGACTTAAGTGTTCAACTTCTCGGATAAACCTAAAACCAGCGGCTACTGAATTCTTAAACTTAGACTTAAACTGTTTTGGAATTCCTACAATTGACGCGTGGACTCGGTGAGATACTGCAAAAGCTTCATTTACATAAACGTCGGCTAAATCCGCCAGTTTTTTTGCAAAACCCTCATCATTGTTTTCTTCTCTTGGATCAAATCTCAAATTCTCCAGAAGAAAAATTTTTATATTACTCGTTTGTGTTATTGTGGCTTTTATCTGTGTAAAATCCATACCATCTATAAACATTACCTGCTCTTTCAATATCTTGGTAAGCACCGGAGCTAACTTTCTTAAACTTAGACTTAGACTTATACTTCCTTCTGGCCTTCCTTTGTGTCCGATTAAAATTACTTTTGCTTTTTTCTGAAGTAAATAGTCAAGCGTTTCTTTCGAAACCTCAATCCTTGAATAATCCTCTTCAGGGACATCAAAATCCATTCTCACTATTACTCTTTTCCTAAAAACACCCAAATTTTGAAGTCTCGGCAGATTCATACTTTCAATATTAGCACAACGTAGAATGCATTTCGTATTTAGCATTTAGTTTCCGGGCGTTAAATTGATTAACACTTTTTACTCTTCACATTTAGCCTTGACATTCACACACACAGCCCATAATACAGGATAATATGTCTTCTGAAAATGTCGCAAATAGAGCCCGTCTTACAGGGAGAAGAATGGTAAGAGAAGCGAGAATTGTTGATCCAGAATCTGATGAGGAAGAGCAGATAGTAGAGATTGCTGCAAGATATCTTATAAAATTAAGCAAAGAAGGAGAATGTACACCTATATTGATAAAGGCGGGTGCACTTAAAAGCGGAAAGCTTAGGCCGGAGGATATCAGACCACTGTTCGAAGAAGACCTTGAAACTGTTCAAGCAATATTAAGAAAAATAAAATAAAACTGTTCAATCTTCAATTATTCGCCTCAATTTCTTCAATGTCTGAAAATCTTTTTTTATGCCTTATTTTCTTTATTAAAAGGAAAGTTGTTCCCAATGAAAAATGCTTGTAACTTCTCTTTGAACTCTCAAGCGTTTTCTGAAACATGATTTAAGCCAAGATTTTCCACAACCCCCTCAACAATCCCTCTAACAACCTTGCCCTCCTCTAATCCCCATGAGTTTCTGTTAGATAATCTTCTAAGCGCATTTCTCATTCTCTCAAAAGATGTTAAATTTCTATCCTCAATTTCGTCATAGCAATCTCCGATACTCCTCCAAAAAATCAGTATTTTTCTTGCAACTTCGATTTCATTACCTACATCTAACTTCCCATTACGACCCCCATCTAATCCTGCTCCAATAAACACATTACTAACCTCTCTAAATATTGGTAAATTTCTCCACTCTCTAGAAAGTAATCCGTCCAAGGTAGGTAACTCCATACGACGAAAAGGAGTTCTAATTTTAATATCCTCCCACAACTCTTTTTCCTCCCCACTAACCCCTTCAATTTTTTGGGCATCATGCATATCTATCACCCTATCTAGTCTAAAGGCGTTAGTAAAAGCCCTAAGCTCCAACGGCGTATCAATTACTCCCCCGATATCTCCCTGCCCTATCCTCTGGCTCAAATCAACCACATCTCGCAATACTTCATAAACGTAATCTAGCCTAGCATTTGGATCCGTACCAATAAAATAAGGAGGAATATAATTCGAAGTATCACGATAACCGGATACTCTCGTTGCAAAGGCATTAGACAATCTCAAAAGCCTTTTTTGATTCAGAATCTCCCTTTTCGTTGCATCAAGAGTGTGGACGGGTTCATCCAACACATCAGCTGATAAACTATTAATGAGACTAACCACGCCTGTATCTCCGGAAAAAATGCTTCCCTGCAAATATTGAAAAAGCGATTGGGCGGGATCATCAAGCCCTACACCAAGAAGGACTCTAACTTGCTCGAGTCGTTCAGAAGTATTACTACCTATTCCCTCAACAAGTTCTCTACTTTTCCCAAGTTTTATTTGTCTCCTATTCTCATACCAATCTTCTCGATAAAATAATTGCGCTACACTTATAATTCCTCGTGGAGATTGATACCCAGAAAAAGAACTCTGCATTTCTTCTGTTGACATGTTTCTCAACCTGTTGGTTCTGTATTGAAGCCTATCCCACCGATCCACTAACTCATCCCATAACTCCTCTATTTTATTGCCACCTTTCACATCCCAAACTAAAGCGTTTTCCAAACAATACATGCTCTCGACAACCTCCATTACCAATCTTTTCTCACCCTCAACACCACCCTCCAAGTAACGCTTATCAAATTCTTCACCTGACAACATTTTCTCGACTGAATCCTGATATGCTCTTTTTACCTCATCTCCAACCGACTCCCATAATTTACGGTACACATCAAAACCCATTCCCTTTATAAACTGATCATTTTCAAGAAGATCGGGATTTTTCTGCCTTAAAAAAGCAACTATTCCGGCATCGTCAATATCCCACACTCCTTGTTTTCTTAACTGACTTTCAATATCCACCCTCATTTCTTTGAACGGTCTTTTGCAAATTTCGTTCCAAAGACTTATTAGATCAACATCCTCATACCTATTAATTAGTGGTAAAGCAGAATTTAAGTTATAAGTCATGTGTCCCTTTCCTGCCAGAAGTGCCATCCCCTCATGAACAAAAGCTTCTACATATGATTCTGGATTCGCAATATGCAAGAATTTATCTAAGGGCATTTGGTACAAACGAGGTGTTTCATCTCCAACATCTTGAGATCGAGGTTGACTATCAACTTCAGCCTCCAAAACCAACACTTCCAACTTTCTTTTAATATATGCATTCCCAGAAACACCCCTTTCTTGTGCTGCTTCCAAAAGCATTCTCGCAAAACGCTTAGCATCTTTTCTTAACATCCTCTTCATATCTTCCTTGTCGATAACACCTCCTTGATTTTCAAGCACCGATCTTAAGGCAGGATCATCGCTAGTTAATATCTCTTGGTAACGTCTTTGATAAACTTCTTTATGAAGATATGCCCACATTCCCTTACTTGAAGCCAGGAAATCTTTCCCCAGTCCTTCTCTTCCTTTTGAAACGTCTTCTGCAAGCCTAGCAAAATGAGCATCACCCGCTTGAGAAACACTTTCTCCACCGTCTCTCCAAGCTTTCCTTAGAGCATCAAATGCCAAGTCATATTCAGGAAAAACTTTATCCCTATCCTTTTCAAGATAAGAGACAATAGCTGGCGAAGTTCTTTTTAACTCCAACCAAGCAATCTCTGGACTCAAATTTTCTCCTACCCATTGGTAAGGTTTTAGTCTTTCAGACATGGGGTAATTATATCAAACATCCGAGTTCTTATAAACCTATAGTCGTTATTAATCAGCCCGTAATCAGGGTGGCTCTAAAGATGTTTTGTGTAAAATGAACATTGGCACATCATATGACATATATACCACTTACTGAAATTTGTAATCTTTAATGTATGGACATGTCCCTGCTTGTGTAGGCAAGTGCGAAGACAGGTATATGTTCAACCTGTTTCGACGTCATTAAGCAAGACTTAAAACCAGGGGATAGAAAACATTATTAATTATTCTCCTCAATTCTTTTAATTTCCTCCAGCCTTCTTTTATGTCTTTTCTTTTCATCAAACTCTGTTTCCAAAAACGCTCTCGCCATCTCCTTCGCTTCATCCTCACTCGTATAGTCCGCGGCAATCACCAAAATATTCATATCATCATCCCTCCTTCCTGCCTTAACCTGCTTTGCCGCCTTTCCAATCGAAGCTCGCACACCGTCAAATTTATTTGCAGTTATATCCATACCAACTCCGCTTTTGCAGAGCAAGATTCCCCGTAAGTTTTTACCTTTGCCTACAACTGAGGCTACCTTCTCTGCATAAATAGTATAGTCATCATGTGGGTCAAATTTAACCGCCCCCAAATCCTCAAACTTATAACCCCAATGAATTAACCAGCCTTTAATTTTTTCCTTCAACTTAAAACCATGATGATCTGTCCCAATGTAAATTTTCATAAAAAAATTTTAAATATTTGATTTGTATATTTAATTTTTGAAATTTGATCTTTGACTTTTATCTGAATCCTTCGACTAAATCTAAAATTTCTTTCCTGGGATCTTTAGCTGTCACCACATCCGAAGAAACTGCAACACCAACCGCTCCTGATCCTAAACTTTTTCTAACATCTTGAGCCGACCTAATTCCTGCACCAACAATAAACGGAACATCGTGAAGATTTGTAATCTTAACTACCTTATTGATAATCTCAAGTTTTGCTTGAGCAACTGAAATGGTTTTACTTCCGATAAGATCGGGCGGCTCATAAGCTATGTAGGTTGGCTTAAGATAAATCAATTTCCTTAATTCTTCCAAATCGGCTGCAAAAACTAAGGTTTTTAATCCAACATTAGTCGCTCTCTGATGCGCTTTTTCAAGCTCTTTAAAGTCTTTAAACTTATGTTCAGAGTGATTCAGGAAAGTCCCAATAGCCCCATCTTCAAAAACCGCCTCGGGAAGAATAAAGCCTGTGTGGGCACCATATTCAACCCAGTCTACATGTTGAACCCAAATTTCAAGTTTGGAAAAGGAACTAATCTCCCTTACATCAGAAGCCTGGACAACAGGGATTATTTTCACCTGTGCCTCGTGAGCAACCGACTCTAAAATACGCACCAAATTAATGGCATCAACACCTGTTCCTTGTTGGTAAGTCTTGAGGTTGACAAAAAGCACTTTCTTAAAATTACCACAGTCTTTGTGAAAAGAACAAGAGGCGATGCTGAAAAATCCATCCGGTGGAAGAACGAAACAAACTCCTGGCAGGCGAATATTTAATAAGCTGTTTTCCAGCTTGCGAAGTTTGTAATTATTTAAGCTCCAAAATTTGATCCAACCTATTTTTATCAAAACCGATTATTGTTTCTTTACTTCCATCATTTTTTACAATCACTGAAAACGGAACTCCTAAAAAACCTCCTGATACCCCAAGCATTTCCGCCTTTGCCTTTTCATCCTGATCAACCAGTTTCTCAATATATTCAACCTTTTTCTCACCCAAGTAGTCTTTGAGCATTTGGCAATATGGACAGCTGGTTGTTGAATAAATGGTTATCTGCACCCAAATCACCCCTAGTTTAGGATATCACAACCATTAAGGCAAAAGCTATACTTGAACTTTAGAAAGAACCTTCAAGAATATATTTTTCAGGAGTCTTATCTTCCTTTTCTTCAATTGTCACAACCACTTTACTATAGTCTGAATAATTGGTTTTTGAGCTGAAATTTAGCATCCACCCGCCTTTGGCAATCTTTAATTTTCCTGTTGAGATAAGTTCCCCACCTTTAACCAACCATCCCTCATAAAACTTTCCGGATTCGGGGTCAGGAAGATCAGCCAAAATGCTATGTTCAAACACGCTCTTTTCAAATTTCCTTGTAGCTAGCCCAGAAGAAGTACCTCCGCTAACGTCTTTTAGTTCTGCCTTATCTACTCCCTCTGGAATTACAAGATTGAATTTCTCCTCTATTTTATCTTCTGTAGATAAAGTTTGGGGAACTTTGAGTTCTTCTTCACCACCTCTTTGCCTTAGATACACTGCACCAGCCAAAAGCACAAGAATCATAAGACCAACTACTATATCTTTCTTATTCATTGTGGCAAGAATAACAAAATAAAAATTATAAGTCAAACTTATAAACTCTTAATCGCTTTACGTTTTCAAAAAGAATTACCGCACATTCTCCGTAGAATTACCGCACAGTCACTTCTTTTTACAAACCTGTTTTCAAGTAGACTCCGAAAAGTGCTAAAACACTGGCAACCAAAAGCCATTGAGTTGAAGCAAGCCAGATGTCGGTTCCCAGGTAGCCTATGCTTGCCAAAAATACTGAAAAAACAGATATCGCTATTAAAATCTGCGAGCTAAGCTTCAAATCCTTTTTACTCATTTTTTTCACCCCCTTTCGAAAAATAATTAAAGGATATAGTTTTCAATTACATAGCCAATGAAAAAAGCAGCTATGGCGGCAAATCCGCCGACCAAAAGGATCTCAAAAATACTCTTTATAACTCCGTTTTTAGTATAAACATTTTTTAAAACTCCAACTCCGATAAGTGCAATGGCCACTAAAAAAGAAGACAGGACAAATGAAGATTCTTGACCGAAAATAAATGGAATTAAAGGAACAAGTCCCGCAAGATTAAAAAAGACGAATGTTAAAAAAGCATGTTTAAAAGGAGAGACCTGAACATCGGTTCTTCTACCTTTAGCCTCTTCAAAATCGATCTCGCTTTTTACACCTAGGAATCTTCCTGCTGCCATTGAAATCCCGTCGGCAAAAAGGTTGGCAAATCCCAAAATAAGAACCACTGAATTCCCCAAAGAGGCACCTTCCGATCCGGCAACAATTGCAAAGGTAGTTACAATACCATCACTGGCTGCAAAGACTGCATCACCCAGAAATGAAGCTCTCTGATGAACGCTAAGTTTTTTCAAGCTAGAATCACCCTCTTTTCTTTAAGTAATGCCCAACCCCGGCCAGAAATAATGTTCCCATTAGGGAAAATATTCCGACTAAAGCAAAGACAAGCTTATAGCCAAAACTGACTGCCAAAAGCCCTCCCAATCCGGCGGTAAGTGCTGCACAAAGATCAGTTGCGCTAAAATACAAACTCCACTCAAAACCCTCTTCTCTTTTATCTATATGTCTTGTAAAGATTGCAAGCCAAGATGGGTAGGAAAGAGCTCCTCCCAATCCGTAAATAATCTGAACTATAATCACCTGCCAGGGGAACTTGACAAAAATATAAAGAAATGCAGCCAAGCTAATGATTAAAGAGCCGAAAATCATAATCCGAAAATCGTCTTTTTCTCCCTTTTTGAAATCTATATATCTTGCGACTGGAATTTGAACAAAACTTTTGACCAGAAAGTAGGTTGTTGATGCCAGTCCTGCCAAACCTACACTTCCCCCTTTAACTTGGTCGGTAAAAAAAACGGCAATGATTGGGTTTATCAAACCCCATCCTGAAAGCATCAAAATATCAGATAAAGTCAAATATTCAATTACCCGATTTATTTTAACTCCAACCAATACTTTCCTAAAATAATTCTTCATTAATTAAAATTTAGCACCAAACTCTACAAATTTCTACTCTGCAAAAGTGTCAGGGAGGACATATTTATAAGGGGATTGCAGAAAATCCAAGTTCTTATAATGCGAGCGTAAAACCACATGCGTAAGCTTGTGGATATAAGCTCCAAATAAGTCTCGCGTATGCGAGCATTACAAAATACCATCGGGCGTAAGTCCGTGGTATTTATTTTCCGCAAGCAGTCTGAACCATGTCTAATGTTAGAGTTTGCCCTTCAAAACCCACACCTCCATCAGCCAAATCCATAATTCTTGATTGAAAGGTTCCAGAACTTCCTTGATTCCAACCCCAGGATAAAACCGCATCTACGCCATTTGCCCGGCAAGCACCAATAAAATCTTCCCACCAGTAATAATTGTTCGTCTCATACTCACTTGTTCTATTTGCCAAAAAATACATTGATGAAGCATTTGCATAACCGATTGCAGCGCATTCATAATATTCCTGAGACGAAGGACCTGTCCGTTCACGGCTTTGGTAACTTAAATAACCCAAAAGGCTATTTTGTCCCAGAGGCGGTAACCCCTCTTTCTGGCGTAAAAGATTAACCCTATCAACC
>Ga0155653_113_pt1 | contig 20907 bp, 18 predicted proteins | sample RifCSPlowO2_01_FD_107310 | JGI IMG/M metagenome (GOLD analysis project Ga0155653, IMG submission 107310) | Candidatus Woesebacteria bacterium RIFCSPLOWO2_01_FULL_39_10b
TACCTCAGGCAAAGCCCTCTGAGGTTGTAATGTTTGAGTCAGGAGAAATTGGTCAAGTTTTGTCTTTGGGTGAGGATTTAGTCGAAGTTTTACTTTTGACTAGATCAGAATTAAGAGTAGGCACTAAAGTTGTTAGGACAGATGAGCTCTTACAGGTGCCTGTGGGAGAGAGTTTGCTGGGAAGAGCGTTTGATCCCTTGGTCAAGCCGATTGACGATGGCAGACTGATTGGCGGATTAAAAGTGAGCCCTATTGATACTCAACCTCACGGAATAATAGGTAGAAAACAAGTTTCCGAGTCCTTGGAAACTGGAGTGACCATAGTTGACCTGATAATTCCTCTGGCAAAGGGTCAAAGGGAACTGGTGATTGGAGACAGGAAGACGGGAAAGACAGGTTTTCTTCTTCAGGTAATGTTAACCCAGGCCCGGATGGGGACGGTTTGCATATATTGTGTTATCGGTCAGAGGTTGATCGATATTAAAAATAGGTTTGAGTTTATGGAAGAAATGGGTATTAAAAAAAATTGTTTGATTGTGGCAACCAGCTCCTCAGATGCTCCGGGACTTATCTTTCTGACTCCTTACAGCGCCATGACAATTGCTGAATTTTTTCGAGATCAGGGTAAGGATGTGCTTCTTATTTTGGATGATATGACAACTCACGCCAGATATTACAGAGAAATTTCGCTTCTAGCCAAAAGATTTCCCGGTAGAAGTTCTTACCCAGGTGATATTTTTTACACACAAGCAAAGTTAATTGAGCGGGCGGGTAATTATAAAAAGGGTTCGATTACCTGTTTGCCTGTGGCTGAGGCGGTTTTGGGGGACCTTTCAGGATATATCCAAACAAATTTAATGTCCATGACCGATGGCCATATATTTTTTGATATAGATTTATACAATCAGGGTAGAAGACCTGCTGTTAATCCCTTTCTTTCAGTAACCAGAAGCGGACATCAGGTTCAAACATTTTTGCAGCAGGATTTAGGCAGAAAATTAACCAGCTTTTTGGTTGAATATGAAAAAATGAAAGAGTTTATGCATTTTGGAGCAGAAGCTGGCGAGACTGTCCAAAATGTAATTGAGCTGGGGAGAAAACTGGACATCTTTTTTAATCAACCTCTGGGTAAAACTATACCCGTCAACGCCAACATTTTATTAGCTGGGGGGTTGTGGTCAGGAGTTTGGAGGGGAGGGGATGATGAAGATTTTAAAAGGAAAATCGAGGAAGTAATATTGAATTATGAGACCAATAAAGGATACAAAACCAAAGTTGATGAACTCATTAAATCTTGTAATAAATTTACTGACTTAGTTAATAGTTTGAGAATGGACAGTGAGGTATTGGGAGTCGCTCAAAAAATATGATTTACAAAAAAGAAATTGATGAGGAGATAAAAAGTGTGGAATCGCTTAAAATCCTGACGGAAGTTTATGGCGAAATTGCCTCAATAAGGATGATAAAAATAAGGAATTTTGTTCTTAAAAATAGAGAATTTTTGCAGACAATAAATGAGATATTTCAAGATTCATTAAAAGCGTATGCCAGTAAACTGACTGAGCTTGTCAGAAGGGGAAAATTAAAAAAAGGAGGAAGGGTAACTTTTTTAGCTCATAATGGAAAAACGGTAGCTGTCCTTATTTCAGCCAATACCGGTTTTTACGGAGAAGTGATTCAAGCGACTTTTGAGAAATTCCTTGACGATGTGAGACAGGGGAATGTAGAAGCAACAATTATTGGGAGGATGGGTAGATCCCTTTTTTTAGAATCAGAACCCAAAACCCCCTATACCTATTTTGACTTTCCTGATTACGGGATTGACCATGTCAAACTGTCTGAGGCAATAAGACACTTGGTTTCCTACGAGGAGATCAGAGTTTATTTTGGCCGCTATCAATCTATTATTAAACAGACGCCCTCGAAGTTTTCAATATCAGCGGGTACCCCCATCAGCAAAGAAGTTGAAGAGCCAAAAGTAAAATATATCTTCGAACCCTCGGTTGAAAAAATTTTGATGTTTTTTGAAACCGAAATATTCGCGTCGCTTTTTGACCAGTCAATTAGGGAGTCACAACTTGCCAAATTTGCGTCCAGAATACTGGCAATGAATGTTGCTTCTGAGAATATTCGAACAAGATTAGATAGCCTTAGTCTGGAAAAACTCAAGCTCTTTCATAGGTTAGTAGAAAGAAAACAACTTAACTCATTATCTTCAATTATGTTTTCTAAGTAGTTCTGACGATGGATAAAAATATTGGTGAAATAATAAGTATCAAGGGCCAGATAGTTGAAGTTAAGTTTTTCAATCGCAAACCGGCTATCAATGATCTTTTATTTTTGCAAGGTGACCCTGATATCAAACTTGAGGTTTATGCATCTTCGGGCCCGGACACTTTTTATTGTCTGGCCTTATCCAGAACCAATAAACTTTTTCGAGGGGCAAAGATTGTAAATAGCGAAATGCCAATTTTATTTCCCCTGGGAGAGGAGCTTCTAGGCAGAGTGGTTGATATTTTTGGCAGGCCAATAGATAGCGGTGAAGATATTAAAACTCAGGAGGTTAGCCCCATCCACCAAAAGACGGGTAGAAGAGTACATATTGAAACAAAGCAGGAAGTTTTGGAAACAGGAATTAAGATATTGGATACTTTTGCCCCGCTTTTGAAAGGAGGAAAGGTGGGTTTATTTGGTGGGGCAGGCGTTGGTAAGACTATTCTTTTAACTGAGGTACTTCACAATGTGGTTGATAAGGCGAACCAGTCAACGGTTTCTGTTTTCGCAGGGATCGGAGAAAGAGCCAGGGAAGGGCTTGAGCTTTATGAAGCTTTAAAAGAGTCTGGAGTCAGCCCTTATTCTTCTTTGATATACGGTCCGATGGGCGAGAATCCATCTGTGAGATTTATGACAGCTTACTCGGCTACCACCCTAGCTGAATATTTTAGAGATAAAAAAGGAAAAGATGTTCTTTTTTTTATTGATAATGTTTATAGGTTTGCCCAGGCTGGTAATGAATTATCAATATTGACAGGGATAATTCCTTCCGAGGATGGATATCAGGCAACATTGGAATCTGAAATGGCAGATTTCCATGAACGTCTGGTTTCAACAGAAGATGGAATAATAACCACAATAGAAGCAATTTATGTGCCCAATGATGATATTCTTGATCATGGAGTTCAGGCAATTTTCCCCTATCTGGAAAGTGTAGTTGTCTTGTCTAGAAATTTATATCAACAAGGTTTGCTTCCTGCGGTTGATGTTTTAGCTAGTTCTTCAACTTCTCTTAACCCCAATATGGTAGGGGATTTACATTTTGAGGTGGCAATTAAAGCCAAGTCGATGTTAAAACAAGCAGAAAGATTGGAGCGAATGGTATCCTTGGTCGGAGAGCAAGAACTTTCTAACGAAGATCAGTTAGTTTTCCGTCGCGCCCAAAAAATAAGAAATTATATGACTCAGAGTTTTTTTGTTGCCAGGTCGCAAAGGGGAGAAAAAGGGGTATATGTTCCTTTGAAAGAAGCTGTTGAGGATCTTAAAGGAATAATTGAGGGAAAGTATGATCATATTCCCGAAGAGAAGTTTCTTTTTATAGGGGCTGTTTCTGATATAAAGAATGAATAGTGAGAAGACATTTTTTCTTAAGGTATATTCCCGTCAGGGTATGCTTTTTGACGGTGAGGTTGAATCGGTTACTTCTTACAATGAAGAGGGTAGATTTGATATTCTGGCCCAACATGCCAATTTTATTTCTCTTATTCAAAAAAAACTGATTATTAAAGACTTTCAAGGAGTAAAAGAGATTGATGTAAGTAATGCACTACTTAGGATGAGAGAAAATAAAGTTGAAGTCTATCTTGGAATTCAGGATTTAGGGCATTTAAAGTTTTAAAGTTTCTCTGAGAAAGCCCAATTTCTGTGAAAAGGAGTAATTTTAATTAGCTTAAGTCAAAGGAAAAGGAAAGTAAATTTACCTTTTAGCGCTTATTAATTAAAAGTGCTAGGAATATAAATTTGGTTTTTAAGTCATTGAATTGGCTTTTTTACAAGCTTAATTTGAGTAAATGGAAGAGCGTGAATTTTATGGGCTTTCGGACGGAGTTTTTAATGATAGTAAAATGACTGAATCAATTTTTAAGTGAAAAATATTGAAATTAAGCTCCCTAAAGCTTTTCTGAAGTCTGAAGAAAATTGTTTTTGTAGCTACAAGAAGTATATAATAGCTTTTACAAAGCAAGCTTTTTTAGAAATTTTTTCTTAAATAGGTATGCGGTTCAAACATAAAAAAATAGAAAGAAAATGGCTTGGAAAATGGCTTAAAGACGGGATTTATTATCCTTCTAAAATGGTTGGGAAGAGAAAGAAGTTTTATAATCTTTGGATGTTTCCTTATCCATCAGCCGAGGGACTTCACGCAGGACACGCTTTTGCTTCTACAGGAAGTGACGTTTACGGCAGGTTTATGCGAATGAAAGGCTATGAGGTTTTTCAGCCTATTGGTTATGATTCTTTTGGGATTCACTCTGAAAATTTCGCCATAAAGGTTGGCAAACACCCCAAAGAATTTATTTGCAAAACTACGAAAAACTATGAAAATCAACTTAAAAGTTTGGGACATGCATATGACTGGACCAGGACAGTGACAACATCCGATATAGATTATTACAGATGGACACAGTGGTTGTTTGTACAGATGTTCAAAGCAGGTTTGGCGTATCGAAAGAAGAGTGAGGTGAACTTCTGTCCTTCCTGTAAAACTGTGCTGGCTGATGAGCAAGTAATGACTCCAGCACAAGCAGGAAAAATTCCTGTCGGATTTAAATCTATGGAAGAAGTATCTGAGGGAACTTATATTTGCGAAAGATGCGCCAGTATCGTTGAGAAAAAGGATCTTGAGCAATGGCGCTTTCGTATTACAGATTATGCTGACAAGTTATTGGACGGATTAGATAGAATTGATTGGCCGGAAAAAATTAAAATAGCTCAGAGAAACTGGATAGGAAAAAAAGATGGAATTACTATTACTTATCCGGTGAAAGAAAGTGACTTAACCATTTCTTGTTGGACTTCAAGACCTGATACTAACTTTGGTGCAACCTTTGTTGCTATTTCTCCAGAGTATAAAGATGTTTTAAGACTTACGACTAAGGAAAACAGAGGAAAGGTAACAGAATATATCAAAAAGGCAAAAAGTAAATCAGAAGATGAAAAAATTGAGCAAGGAAAGGAAAAAACTGGTGTTTTTACTGGGTTATTTGCAATTAATCATTTAACGGGTAAAGAAATGCCAATTTGGGTAACAGATTTTGTTTTATTTGATGTAGGGACAGGTGCAGTTGTAGGTGTTCCAGGACATGATAGACGTGATTTTGAGTTTGCCGAAAAGTACGATTTAAAAATAATTCGTGTTGTTGTCGGCTCAGATGGCGATATCTCGCCAATTATACAAGTGGAGCAAGTTCAGGAGGAAGAAGGGATGATGATAAATTCAGGATTTTTGAATGGGATGGACACACATAAAGCAACAAGGAAAATTATAGATTATATGGAAAGTGAGGGTCAGGGTGTACGAACTACTTCATATCATCTTCGAAACTGGATTATCTCACGTCAAAGGTATTGGGGGCCACCGATACCGATGATCTATTGTAAAGCTTGTGCAAAAGAAAGTATGAGTTGGTTTACCTTTAAAGACGACACTTCCAAGCGTGAAGCCTTGCGTAAGGACCAGAGCGATTGGGTGCATGCTGGCTGGTATCCTGTTGATGAGGCTAAGTTACCGGTTAACCTTCCTGACATTAAAGATTATATACCCAAGGGTGAGGGAAGGGGACCTTTGGCCGATCATCCGGAGTTTTACCAAGTAGCTTGCCCTGAGTGCGGCTTGCCCGCACGAAGGGAAACAGATGTTTCTGATACATTTTTAGATAGTTCGTGGTATTTCCTTCGTTATCCGAGTGTTGGAGCGAAAAGGGTTGGCCTAAGACAGGATAACCTACAACCAACAACTCATAAATTACAACTTCCTTGGGATGAAAAAATCACCAAAAAGTGGCTGCCTGTTGATCTTTATTTCGGCGGTGCTGAGCATGCGGTGTTACATCTGATGTACGCCAGGTTTGTGACGATGGTTCTTAATGATTTGAATTACTTAGAGTTTGATGAGCCATTTCCTCGCTTTTTTGCTCATGGTTTAATGATTAAAGACGGAGCCAAGATGAGTAAAAGCAGGGGCAACGTTGTTAATCCTGATGAGTATATTGAAAAGTACGGGGCAGATACCCTCAGGCTTTACCTAATGTTTATGGGACCGATGGATGGTTATCCGGATTTTCGCGATACCGGGATTGAGGGGATGAGAAAGTTTGTTGAGCGTGTTTGGGATTTATTTCAGAACTCACAATTTATAACTCATCCTTCGACTGCGCTCAGGACAAGCAACTCACAACTATCTATCAAAATGCATCAAACTATAAAGAAAGTTACCGAGGATATTGAGAAGTTTCATTACAATACGGCGATTTCCTCGATAATGGAGTATGTTAATGCTCTCCGTGCTCAAACTCAAAAATCCCTGCCTGCGCAGGCAAAAAAACTCATAACTGATAACCTCAAAGCTCTAGCTTTGATGCTCGCCCCCTTCGCCCCGCATTTGGCTGAGGAAGTTTGGGTAAACGTGCTTGGTCAGAAATTTTCGGTTCATAAAGCTTCCTGGCCGGAATATGATCCTGAGTTGATTGTCGAAGAAACAGTTGAAATTCCTGTGCAGGTAAATGGGAAGCTGAGAGCTACGCTTACAGTCGACAGAGTACAGTCTACGTATAAAAAGAAAGTAGTTGAGTTAGCTAAGGAAGATAGAAAAATTGCCAAGTGGTTAGCCGGAAGGAAGATAAAGAGGGAAGTTTTTGTACCTGGTAAATTGGTGAATTTTGTGGTTTAAGAAGATTTAAGAAGGTTTTTCCACCCTCTCAAGCCAGTTGTTTTGGTTCCAAGAAGTTTGCGTTTTACCATAGGGGACTACACTGTGGTCCGCCAGACTAAATTCTGTGAAAGTTTTGTCTCCTTGCATGGTAGTGAATTTTACTCTTACCCACATTCCTTTGCCACGGCAAACCTCTCTTTCGTAGGGTCGACCGACTATTTCATACGTTCTGCCCCTCACTTTATTGCCGTGTTCATCCATGTAGCACTCGACTACTTTTACCCCCGGGCGAATGTCCGCAATCTCTTTTATTTGTAGTTCACCAAATTCCGGGCGCCCGGTCGCAGAGGTCGATATTTTATCAGGTTGACCTTTTCTTTTTCTTTCTCTTCCCCACATGATTATGGGCTATCTTACTTCTTCTTCCTCTTCTTGTCAAATTTATGTATGAATAGGTTTTCCTGCTTTGCTAAAGGCTTTGAGAGGTCATATACTCATCTTATTCGAGTTTATTGAGTATAAAATAAGTTATGACTACTAAAGATGAAATAGGCCTAGCCCCTGAGTTTGCAAGTCTTGAAGCTTCAAATTTAACTAGCGGAAAGGAGAAAGAAAAATTTGATCTGGAAAAGTTTTTCTATAGGAATAGATTCTTTTTGTCAATTTTTCTGATTGGGGCAATTTTTTTGGCTTTAGGAATCTTTTATTTGAAAAGAGGAAATAACTTTTCAAAAATAGAGGTCCTAGAAACTTCCTTAGGAAGCCAGAGTGATGTTCATGAGTTAATTGTCGAGATTTCGGGAGCGGTTGAAAATCCCGGTGTTTATAAACTGGGTAACCTGAGTAGGGTTGAGGATTTACTAATTGCTGCCGGAGGATTGTCTGCTGAAGCGGACAGGGTCTGGGTTGAAAAAATGATTAACAGGGCAGGAAAACTTACTGATGGACAAAAAATATATATACCTGAGCACTCAGATAGTGCGAGTGCTAATTTTACCAGTGGGTCTGAAGCAATTTTAGGGGGTGGTTCTCAGGAGGCGGGAGAGTTGATAAATATCAACTCAGCCAGTCAAAAACAGCTGGAGAGCCTACCTGGAATTGGTCCCGTATACGCCCAAAACATCATTGAACAACGTCCTTACTCATCTGTCGAAGAACTGCTTTCAAAAGGCATTCTAAAAAAATACGTGTATGAAAAAATAAAAGATAAAGTAACAGTGTATTAACAATGCGTAATTGGATTATTCTTCTGGTTTTACTTGCACTTAGAATCTTTTTCTTTTATCAGACAAGACCTTCTTTCCCGGATGGTACAAAGTTAAGAGTAAGTTCCAAAGTCACTTCGGAACCGATTCGTTATCCTTCATCCCAATACATAAAAGTATCCGGTTTTTTCTTGTATCTTCCTTTATATCCTGAAATTTTCTACGGAGATTTTATAATGGTTGAGGGAGAGGTTGAGAATGGGGTTGGGAAGCGGGGAGGCTTGAAAATGTCAACTCTGAAGAAAGTAAGATTAATTGAGCTTAAGCAAAATCAAGGATTTTTATATTCCTTAAGAAAAAACTTAAATAATATATATTATTTAAGTTTGCCTGAGCCACACGCATCTTTGGTTGCTGGAGTTACTTTGGGATCTAAAGCAACAATCCCCAAAGATTTTTGGCAAAGTCTAAGAGCAAGCGGTACGACTCATGTGGTGGTTGCCTCAGGAATGAATGTTGCCTTAGTTGCCAAATTTTTGATTGGTCTTTTGCTTATATTTCTTCCCAGGCGAAAGGCGCTACCTTTGGCCCTAATTGGAGTTTGGGGTTATTCGGTAATGGCCGGTTTTGATGCGCCGATAATTCGCGCTTCCATTATGGCAAGCTTGGCTTTTACGGCTCAAGCACTTGGAAGACTCAATTTTGCCTGGAGAGCTTTGATCTTATCTGCCTTAATAATGCTTTTTATTAAGCCGGAGTGGATAGGAGATATTGGATTTATTCTTTCATTCGTTGCAACAGCATCATTGATATTGTTTGAGGCAAAGATACATAAAAAGATAGGTTTTATACCTGGTATATTTCGAGAGAGTTTTTCAACCTCTTTGGCAGCTCAAATAGGTGTTGCACCAATTATATTTTTTAGTTTTGGCCAGTTTAACATTCTTTCTCCGATTATTAATGCATTGGTTTTATGGACGATTATGCCCATTACTGTTATTGGTATGATAGGGGGATTAGTGGGCGTATTGGTAAGACCCTTAGGCCAAATAGTTTTATATTTAACCTATCCTCTGACAAGTTGGTTTATTACGCTTATTAGCTTGTTTTCAACTTAAGGTTACCTTAAGGGTCTGTCCTTGGGGCTACGAATGAAATTAATGCAAATTCGCTGGAAATTCATATTAGCTTTTTTATCTTTGGCAGCTTTCCTTTCCTGGCTGGCTGTTTTGGCTTTCCCTGATCGAAAGTTTCATCTTATTGCTTGCGACGTTGGACAGGGTGATAGTATTTTAGCAAGTTACGGAGAAACTCAAGTCTTAATAGATGGGGGTCCTGATGGAGGAAAAGTTTTAGAGTGTTTAGGTCGCCATATGCCTTTGTGGGATAAAACAATTGAGGTGGTTTTACTAACTCACCAGCAAAAGGATCATTTCAGGGGGCTTATCGATGTATTCGAAAACTACAAGGTGGAATCTTTTTTGGCAACTTCTCTAACTTCTAGCAGTCAGGAGTGGGAAGTGCTAAAAAATATGGTGGGGGGTAGTGGAGCAGGGGTAATTAACCCTGTCTTAGGTTTGGAAGTTGAGTATAATTTGATACATTTAGACATACTTCATCCTTCTGAACAATTTTGGGTTGAAAATGCAAGTGAAAATCTGACTGAAAATCTTCTTGGATCAATTGATTCACAGGCAAAAAGTTCTGAAAAGTTGAACGGAGGAAGCGGAGTGTTGGGTGCTTACACAACAAGCAGGGATATGAATGATTTTTCGCTTGTTGTCATTTTAAGCTTTAAAGATTTTGACGCTCTCTTGACAGGAGACATGGGTCCTGGAATTTCAGATGAGGTTATCAAAGCCATTGGGGAAAGTGGTAACCGAAGTATAGAATATATCAAAATACCTCACCACGGCAGCAAAAACGGTTTGACTGAAGAATTGCTGAGAATTGCTAAGCCTCAACTGGGAATCATTTCTGTTGGCAAAAATAATTCTTATGGTCATCCTCATAAAGAAGTGATTGAGTTATTAAATAAAGAGAATGTGAGGGTGTTAAGAACGGATGAGATGGGAGACGTAGAAGTTGTAAGTGACGGAAAGACATTTTGGCTTAAGTGATTAAAGAGTCTGACTCTAAAATCAACCTTTAAAAAACCTATCAATATTAGTTTAAACTTTTTCTGCTTAGTGTACTATTCCTAGTAACCGTAAACGGGTGCGCAGGCCACTTGTTGGTGTGGCAAATTCAGTGGATTTAGGATCAGGATTATGTCTAGGATTTCCTAAATTGCATAAATAATCCTCTTCTTTTTTCGGATATCCCTGAAGAGTTAAATTGCCGGGATTTTTGCAAACACCATCTTGAAAAAACGGACAATCAGCGCATTTTCTTTCACCAGACATAAAAGCTGTTTCAAAATCAGTTGATGAGTAAAATTATAGGTGAAAGAAAGATTACTGTTAATTGGGAAATTATTAAGGGAGAACTGGGTTAAAAAGTTCTTTTCCACGGTCATCTTCTGCGACGCAACTGGATCCCCCCAGCATACCATTATCGTATCTTTGGGGATTGCCATTTGTGTCAGTAAATGTGGCGGTGCATTTGCCATGAGCATTTGGCACTTTCCCTTTTTTAATATAGTGAGTTCGACTTAGCGGCAATTGGTCAGAATCTATTTGCCAATGTTTACAATTAAAACAGATTTTTTTATTTTCAGGCATGTAATAATTTTAATACTTATGGTCAAGTGGATACTTTTGGCCAAGAGCTTATTCGAAAATCGGCTCCAACTATATTTCCAATAATAGTATATAGTATATTAGAATATATCACAAGTTTCGCAGACCAGGCTTAAGTCACCTCCGAGGCGGTTATTAAAATAGCATTTTGGGCGCAAGGTTCTGGTGCAACTATCTGTCATTGGAGTAAAATAGGACTAGTAGTATGGTAAAAGATGAGATAGCCCAAGTAATTCAAAGGGCAACAGGCGAGGAAAATATTCATCTGCAAATTCCGGAAATTGATGAATATGGTGATTATAGTACCAATTTAGCCTTACAACTTTTCTCAAAACCCCAAAAGGGCAAAGTTTCAAAATTTAAAAACCCGCGAGAACTGGCAGAAGAAATAGTAAAAAAGCTATCAAAAGATAAAAAACTGTTAAAAATTGTTTCAAAAATCGAAGTAGCTGGTCCGGGTTTTATTAATTTTTGGCTGGCTACTTTCGTTCTTATAACAGAGCTTAAAGAGGTATTTTCAAAAGGAGATGATTATGGAAAATCAGACATTTTGAAAGGCAAAAGAATAATGGTTGAATACGGCCAGCCCAATACCCATAAACTTCCTCATATCGGCCACCTTTTTTCTTACATTTATGGAGAAAGTCTGGTTAGACTTTTGCAGGCGAGTGGCGCGCAGGTTTTCAGAGCTAACTACCAGGGGGATGTCGGTCCGCATGTGGCCAAATGTTTATGGGCCTTATTAAAAGAAAAATCTGATGTACCGGCTGACCTTAGTGAAAAAACTGATCTTCTCCAAAAAATGTACCAGTTGGGAAGTAACGCTTACGAAAAAGATCCTAAGGCAAAAATTGAGATAGATCAGTTGAATGTCAGGATCTACAGTGAAGATAAATCCCTGTTGGATGTTTGGAGGAAAACCCGCAAGTGGAGTTTAGATTATTATAAGGGGTTTGAGAAAAGATTGGGAATAAAATACGACCGCGCCTTTTTTGAATCAGAAGTTCATAAAAAGGGAAAAAGAGTAATTGAAGAAAATATTGGTACAATCTTTAAGCAAAGCCGGGGTGCGGTAATATTTGAGGGAGGAAAGTACGGCCTTCATGATCGGGTATTTTTGACTAGACTGGCTACGCCAACTTATGAGGCTAAGGATATCTATTTGCAAAAATTGAAGATGAAGATGTGGCCTTTTGACCTTCAAATTATAACAACAGCCAATGAGCAGAATGAATATTTCAAGGTGATTTTCAAAGCTCTTGAATTATTAGACCCAATTTTTGAGGGAAAACTTAAACACATCGGTTTTGGAATGGTTCAATTAAAATCCGGGAAGATATCTTCAAGAAAAGGAAGAATAATCGGCGCAGTTGAGCTTATAGATGTGACTATCGATGAGATAAAAAAGATTGTCGTTCAAAGAGCTGATTTAGACGGGAGAGAAAAAGAGAGAGTTGCCGAGGTTGTGGGGGTGGGAGCAGTAAAATATTCTTTTCTTAAAACCAACCCTCTTAAGGATATAAAATTTGAATTTCAGGAAAGTATCTCAAGAGAGGGAAATTCTGGTCCGTATTTGCAATACACTTACGCAAGAACAAGAAGTGTTTTAAGGAAATTCGAAAATTCCGTCTCGTCAACAAGTAAAATTCAAAATTTTAACGTTAAGCATTTAAACTCTGAAGAAATGTCTCTTCTTCGCAGTTTTCCCCGATTTTCCGATGTAGTAAGCGATGCGCAAGATAATTACTCACCCAATATTTTATGTAATTATTTATACGATTTAGCCCAGAAATTTAACACTTTCTATAATGCCCACAGAATATTGGATGATAAGAGTAAAAAGGAGGACGAGTTTAAGAAAAGGCGCGATTTTCGCTTAGCATTAACTGTTTCTACGGGACAGATTCTTAAAAACGGCTTAAACCTTCTAGGAATCCAAGCACCAGAGAAGATGTAAACCGGGTGGTATGTATCAGTGCTGTGCAGCTATTTGTCTCATATCATGTAATAATTCCAATGCAGCTTCACCTAATTCTAGGCCTCCTTTATCTTGTAAGTTTTTAATTTTTAGGCGTGCTTTTCGAGCTTCCTCTTCAGAGCCGTGAATTATCGCGTTTTTCAATTCTGGAGGAAGTTTATTTATCTGTTCTTTGTCTGCACTAACCGCTTTATCAACTGATTTCACCTCGGAGGAGTCCCTTCGGACTAACCGTCCGAGGTTGCTATTCGCGACTTCAAAAATTCCCCGATACAAGTATTGGGGATGAATAGAAGCTAGAAAACATCTAGATAATACCTCGCAACAAGTTTCGAGGAAGATGTTATTAAGGGAAGTGCAAAGTTTGATAATTTAAAGAATTATTGATGCTATGGAAAAATAGATAAAAATTGAAAGAAGGTCTTGAAGGATGGTTGTAAAAGGACCGCTTCCAATTGCAGGATCCTTACCCAATCTTTGTAGGAACCAGGGGATGGATGTGCCAATGATGGCTGAGCTTACAATTCCTAAAAACATTGAAAGAGAAACAATTGCCGCAACTTTCATATTCAGCCAGACTGCTGAAAATGCAAAAATTGTTGATGATAATACTGCCCCAATGAGAATTGCTGCTTTAGTTTCCTGAAGTAAAGATTTAATAAAGACGATCTTTTCCAAGGCGCTATAGCGGACAAAGATGGTCTGAGTTTGAGTTCCTACGGCATCATTCATATAAACTATAACCGGAATAAAAAAGGCTAGTGTCAGTTCGGTTTCTAAGATCTGGGAGAATTTATCAACTATCAAGGTTGAGGCAATACCTCCGGCAAGACCTAGTAAAAGCCAGGGAAGACGGGATTTTACAACTGCCCAGACTTTAGATTTATAGTTTAGGACCAAGGCTTCGTTATTTAGAATTCCGGAAAAGTGCATCAATCTTTCAACATGCTCTTCATGCATGATTTTGAATATTTGTTCGGCATCAATTATTCCCAGGAAGTGTCTATCCTGGTCAACAACAGGAATTGATTCAACTCCCTTTTTTATTGCCAGTTTGACAGCGGATTCCTGGTGCGAGTGATCGGTTAATGAGACAAAGTTTTTATTCATGATCTTTTCCAGTATTTGATTGGAATCAGAAGCCAGAAGTTTTATAAATTCAACCGCCCCAATTAGTTTATTTTGCCTGTCAACTACATAAATGGATTCGGTATTGGGCCAGCTTTTGATTTTTTTGCCAATTACTGAAAAAACTTTTTTGACTGTATCGTCTTTATGAAAGGTTAACTGGAAAGGTACTATATGCTCACCAATCACGTGTTTAGGATATTGGACTTTTTTCATGAGAGGTTCTTTAGTACAATATATACTCATCTTGGTAAGATTTGCAACTTAATATGAAATATAAATTAACAAGGTTAAGAAACAGTCTTCGCTTGATAGTTGTCCCCATGCCGACTTTGGAATCAGTTACGGTAACCGTCTGGGTTGGCGTCGGATCGAGGTATGAAGCCAAAATGGTTTCGGGCTTAAGTCATTTTTTGGAGCATATGGTTTTTAAGGGTAGTAAAAAACGTCCTTCGGCAAAAAAGATTTCAGAAGCAATTGACTCATTCGGAGGCGAATTTAATGCGTCAACTTCAAAGGAATGGACCAACTTTTATATCAAGGCTCGGGCTGCAAAGTTGTCAACGGCAATGGATGTTTTGTCTGACATGGTTTTAGCCCCCTTACTAAAACCCGAAGATATTGAGCGGGAGAAGGGAGTCATTTTGGAGGAGATGGCAATGTATGAAGACACTCCAATTGCCAAAATTGAGGATTATTTTGAAAGGCTTATCTTTAAAGGAAATTCTTTAGGGAGGGATATTGTTGGAGATCAGGATAGCGTTAAATCAATTGGACAGAGGGATTTTATAGATTATCGGGATAAAAACTATAGCCCCGAAAACATTGTAATAACAATCGCCGGAGGGGTAAGTTTTAAAAAAGCCTCGGAGCTTACCAAAAGGTATTTTAGTGCCATTAAGGTAAGGCCCAAAGCTAATTATAGGAAATTTGTCTATGGAAAGGTGTGTCCCAAAGTGCTTTTAAAATCAAAAAAAATCGAACAGGCACATCTGGTTTTGGGCTTTTTCGGAAATCCCCGCAAACATAAACTTCGCTATGCTGAGGCGCTTCTCTCCACAATTTTGGGGGGAGGAATGAGCTCAAGGATGTTTACCGAGGTTAGGGAAAAAAGGGGGCTTGCTTACGCGGTTAAAACTTCATCTGAACATTTTGTTGATTGCGGTTACCTAGCCACCTACGCTGGCGTGGATTTAAAAAGAATTGACGAGGCGATAAAGGTAATTTTAGAACAATATTTTGGACTTACTCAGGGTCGCTTTCCGATTTCCAAAAAAGAATTTAAGAAAGCCAAAGAGTTTGTTAAAGGACACTTAGCTTTGGCACTGGAGGATACCAATGATGTCAACGGTTTTTTCGGGATAAGAGAACTTTTGGACAAGGAAATTGAAACACCTGATGAGGTTTATAAGAAAATTGATAAAGTGGAAGTTGATGAGGTAGTTTCGGTGGCAAAGAGTTTATTTGTTCCCAGGAAACTTAATCTTGCTATAATTGGTCCATACAAAGAAAGCGCTCATTTCGAAAGTCTTTTGGCTTAAAATTTGTAGTTTATGAAAGGTTTAGAGTTTCCGATTATTGGTACAAAGGTCGATGGGTTAACTGCCAGATTTAATCTGGAAAGTCCGACTGGGCGGAAAAAGTATTTTAGTAAAAAAGTTGGGGATGAAATTTCGCACATCAGCGAATTTTTAGACAAAGGAAGCTTTATCGCTTATTTTTTGGGCAAAAAAGGTTCTGGCAAGGGAACTAATTCGAAGTTGGTAAGTGAAATTTTTGGGGAAGATAAAATCGCTCATGTTTCTGTCGGTGATTTGATTCGGGAGGCGGATGATTGGAAAAATTTTCAAAAAACCAAAAAATTTGACAAGTTAAAAAGTTATTACCGTGGATATGTTTCTTTTGATAAGGCAGTTGAGGCTCATCTTAATCGTTCCACTACTAAACTTCTTCCCACCGAGTTTATTTTGGCGCTTCTTAAAGCCCACATCGACGGCCTTAAGGGAAAATCGATTTTTATTGATGGATTGCCGCGGGATATGGATCAGATATCTTATTCACTCTATTTCCGCGATATTATTAATTACAGGAACGACAGGGACTTTTTTACTTTGATTGATATTCCTGAGGCGATTATTGAGGAGCGAATGAAGTATCGAGTCGTTTGTCCTAACTGTCAAACTTCCAGAAATTCTAAATTATTAGTAACTAGTAAGATAGAGTTTGATAGTAAGAAAGATAAGTTTTACCTTGTTTGTGATAATCAGAATTGTCAAGGAGCTAAGATGGTTGCCAAAGAAGGAGATGAGAAGGGTTTGCAGGGGATAAGAGAAAGGTTGGATAAGGATGAGGAGTTGATTAAAAGAGCTTTTGAACTTTACGGTATTCCCAAAATCGTTTTAAGAAATCACGTGCCGGTTGATCAAGTGAGAGATTATTTTGACGAATATGAGTTAACTCCTGAATACAGTTTTAGCCTGGCTAAAGGAAGAAAGGTAAAAGTTCACAAAAAATCCTGGACAGTTAAGGATGATAACGGGATTGAATGTTTTTCACTTCTGGCGCCGGCTGTTATAGTTTCTTTTATTAAGCAGCTGGTTGATGTTCTTGATATTTAAAAAAAAGAACTTACATAGATCCGTTCTCGGAATGGGATTTTGGAACGCGATTTAAGCTTTAGGCTGTAAGTAGCCAGCACGCGAGATTGACATTGGGCAATTATTTTTTAAAAATCAACGACATCATACTCATTTACGTCACTCTTATTTAAACTTTGTGAATAGCCAGCTTAAGCTGGCATGAAGCAAAGCCAGGTACCAGACGGTACTTGGCAAAGGAGTGAACAAATGGTTCGGCTGACTCACCATAGGAATACTTCGTAGCTTGCTACGAAGTAGTTTATTGAAACTTATGAAATTTCTCAAACACCATGCTCAAGCAATTGAAAGAAGGGCAGAACGGCCTGGAGAAGCGGATAAAATAGCTCGGGGAATGTGGGTTTTATCGGATCGTAATGCTATCCAGAGAAAAACTCTTGTTGAGGTAACAAGACGGGGTATAGATATGTAAGGAGGGAAGAAGCTTAAGGTTTTATCCGATGAAGAAATTATAGGGGGTGAAATTTGTGCCACTTGTCCAAAAGGTTTAGGTTCTAGTATAGGTGTAGTGAGGATGTAAAGGATGTTGCCAAAGAGGTAGAGAAGATTAACCCTTCTTCTAGCACTCCTCAAGAAGATTTGCGATTGCTCTACGAGGTTGCGAGAGAGCGACGTATCAGAAGGTAACAATGCCGCTTTTTATTAAGTGGAACAAAAGACAGAATACAAAGAAATCAGTTTAATAATGAGCAATCACCGAAATAAATCTTTTGATTGGTAATATCAACCCCATATTCTTCCTCTACTAACTTAGCTAATTCAAGGTATTTTTGTCGTTTTGCTTCCTTACCTTCTATACACTTGCTAAATTGATTATATGCCAAGAGATAGGTTCCAGTTTTTGCCCACTTGCTGCCTTTTTCATACACTCTTATGTAAAGCCCCTCTACCGGTACAATTGGCACAATACTCATAAGGCTATGAATGGGTAGTTTCTCTGCTAGAACGCCATATATCTTAGACTTATTATATTTATTAAACTTCTCAAAAAAAACTTTGGTTGGGCCTGAGTCTCTTTCGATATAGTCAACATTTACCTCCCAACCATTTTCATCCAACAAGACAGCAAATCGATTTAGGTCTCTAAAGAATATTTCTTGATTATCATTTTTCCAATTGCCACTTATAGAAACAGTAGCAGCTTTTCCTCGGGAAAAAATAACAAAGCTATAGAAAAGAATGAAAGGGCTTAGGAATACAACTGAGAAAAGCAGGATAAAGGAAGTTAACAGTCGCTTTTTACTCATAGATGCCCAATTCATCCACGCATAAGCAAAGCTTGGCCACGCTCAGCGTGGTAAATGCGTGGTCTTCTTGAACTTAGTATAAAATTCTCAGGGCTGAGACTATATATAAGAACTGGTTTAGAATAAATTAACATAAAGCTATAGGGAAAACAATTTATAACAGCATTCAAGAAAACTCCCGAGTCTGACTCGGGGAGAATGTCATAAAACTGAGTTTGGTTTCCTGCGTGTGTCCGCCAGCGTACGCAGTATTTCTACCTCATTGTCTGCCTAGAGTTGAGATTTACGAAAAAGTTAGAACCGAATTTCGCAAAGATTAGCTCGGCCGCTTCCCTTCGGCTTCGCTCAGGATAAACGCGGCCTCGCTTCCGAACGTGTCAGCTCGAAAAAGATCTTGTAATGCAAAATCCTCAAAAGAAAACAATATCTTTTATGTATGCGTATTCGAAAAAAATCAGATGAGGTATAATATTTTTATGTTAAACACTGATAAAAATAAGCTAATCTGGAAAATATTCTATCTCCTTCTAATTGTTATTTTTATTGACATAGCGATAACATTTCTTGGTTTTCAGATAGATAGTAATATTTTATTTAAACTTCTTTTTTTGGGATTACCAGTTATATTATTGCTTCTTCATTCATTTCAAACACTTTCGTTTACCAGAGGCGTATTTTTTATTATTCTCGCTTCTATAACTGGATTGCTAATGGAGATATGGGGATTAAAGGATGGTGTAATTTTTGGCGGTAATTATGTTTATAAGCAAAACCAATTAACATTATTTTCAGTTCCTTTATCCGTTGTTCTTTATTGGGCAGTATTTATATATACTGGTTATTGCCTCGTTAATTCCTTTTTAGTTTGGTTTGAGAAGAAAAAGCCAAACATTAGGCAGCACAACTTATGGCTGGTTCCACTGCTAATTATTGCAGATGGCTTGGTGGTTGTTGCGATTGATTTGTTTATGGATCCGATTCAGGTTTATAAAGGCAATTGGGTATGGTTAGAGGGTGGTCCATATTTTGAAATACCAATTGGAAACTTTGTTGGTTGGTTTCTTGTGACAATTATAGTCACAGGACTTTTTAGATATTATGAGTATTTCAAACCAAAAGAACAAGAATTTGATAAATCAATTTACATTATTCCAGTTTTAGGATACGGTATTCTTTCCTTATCTTTTGCCTTAACCGCAATGAAGTATCAAATGTTTAACCTGATAATTATTGGATTATCGTCAATGTTACCAACGGTAATTTTAAGTGTATTATTATTTCGAAGATATCAATATATTAAATGCTCGGCGGAGCCGAGCAAAAATCGCGCGCGCAAAAAATAATTGCGAAGAATTAGCATTCTTCGCAAAACGTGTCGGCTTAAACTTCTTTTTATCCAATCGGCAGCTCTCGGCAGAATATAAGCAAGCTTGTTTTTCGCTAATTGCTCAAAATAAAAAGGGCTTCTCGGCGCTCCGTGTGGGCGGCGGCGCACGGAGCGCCTCCAACTCGACGGACTCTTTTTCTCTTTTGGTCGGGTGTTCCCGAGTTGAACTAACAATATATAATGTATAGTATTATCTAATTTAGACTAATCAAGGATGAAATTATTTAATTTAAAATCATTTATTGCTTACCTATATGTCTCACTGACACTTCTTATTTTTTCTTCAACAAAGCCGGCAATAGCCCAGAGTCAGAACCCAAGTCAGTTATCCTGCAAAGTCCACACTTTTTTAGTTAATCAAGGTTATCAATTACCCTACCGTTATGATACAACCGAGGTCGCTCATGGCAGTTCTTTAAATGAAGGCAATTATATTGTTTATCTTTTTGAAGTCCAAACCAACACCTCTGATCCAAAAACAATTACCAGGGCAACAGTCAGTCAATTGATGCAGGCAAACGAACCAATCGAAATTGTGGCCGTCAGGGGTCAAGAAGGCTATCCCATGGGAATTGATGGGCAAAACAAAACCATCACCAGTGAGCTTAATTATGCTTTCACTCAAAGCGCTCATTATCCGACCGAATATCTTTTTAAAATTACTGATAATCCTTTAAATTACCCCAAAACAAGCTCACTTTTTACTGTCGAAACTAGTGTCGGGACAGCCGAATGCGCCAGCTTGCACCGGATCAAAAGCGAAACCACAACCAATCCGGTTGATTGGAATACTCCCTATGCCAGCCTAAAATCAACTGATCTCTATATTAAAATTGGCAGCCAAAAGTTCTTTGGCAAGGAACCGATGACAATTCATTCTGACCCGGGCATTGAGAAAACTACGCTTGAAGTTTCTTGGTCTGAAAATGGTGTCGAAATGGGATTCTTTTTATATTTTAAAAAAACTGAAAACAACATGTGGGAAATGTATGAATCAAGGACCTATAACGGTCAACCCCATGGCGATTGGCTTTATTATTGGGATTCTGATAATAATCCTGTTTCCAGCTTAATCGGCCAAGCAAATTATCGGGCTGGAAGACGGTTTGTCTCCAGTAACACTCAGGCGGAAATCAATTGTCAGCATTGCTCAATTAATGCTTTTATGCCCAAGCTCTTACCGATCTCTCCTTTGGGTTACTCACTTGAAGCCTTAATTGGCCTAGCGCAGGGTGAAATTATCACTCTTTCCACTCAGCCTAACACTGGTTATGGTGTCAACGTGCTTTTGAGAAACAGTCCAGGAGAGGTGATTAAAGACCAATTTGGTCTGACCTATAACTGGCGTGTCCAAAATCCTCAAATAGTTTCCTTAATGGCAGATATACTTGATTATGATAACGGTACTTGTGCCTATGGTATTAACCTCCCTTGTCCTCTCAATCATGCCGACTTGAGCGGCTTGTCAGCAGGTGAAACAACAATCTTGGTTGAAGTCAGGAGAAATGAGAACAATACAGTTGTCGCCCAAACATCTTTTCCTGTAAAAGTCGTTGAGGAAGATAAAATAGCTCAGGAAGTTAAAGAACAGAAGCTCAAAGAGCTTGAACAACAAGTGGAAAAGCTGACAAAAAAGGTTGAA
>Ga0155653_110_pt1 | contig 18889 bp, 18 predicted proteins | sample RifCSPlowO2_01_FD_107310 | JGI IMG/M metagenome (GOLD analysis project Ga0155653, IMG submission 107310) | Candidatus Woesebacteria bacterium RIFCSPLOWO2_01_FULL_39_10b
AGATTATTCTGACAAGCGAGGTTGGAGATATTGTTGAAAAAGTTTTGATTGAAAGAGGTCATGCAAAGACTGCCAAAGCCTACATACGTTATCGGGAAAATAAAAGACATCTTCGCCAGGATAAAACATTATTGGGAATAAAGGATGATATAGGTCTTTCTTATAACACACTCTACATTCTGAAAATACGTTATTTAAAGCGAAATGAAAAGGGTGAGGTTATTGAAACCCCCAAGGGTTTAATAGAAAGAGTTGCCAGAGTATTATCTAATGTCGAGAAGGGAAGGAACCTTAGGGAGAAGTGGTTCAGGGAGTTTTATAAGATAATGGCCAACTTCGAATTTCTTCCAGGAACTAGGACTTTGGTAAATGCAGGAAAAACTGCTTCCCAGCTGGCGAATTGCTTTGTTTGGCCGATTGAAGATGATATAGATAAAATTTTCGACATACTTCACAAATCCACTCTTATCAAGAAACATGGAGGGGGTTGCGGATATAATTTTTCAAAAATTCGTCCAGAAGGAGATATTGTCGGGAGAATTCCGGGTCTAGCAGCAGGACCGGTGAAGATGATTGAGATGTTTGATTTAATGACTTCTCTTTTTAAGCAAGAAGGTCGCTATGAAAGTGGGAATATGGCAGTTTTGAATAGCAACCACTCGGATGTTTTTAGTTTTGTCTCAGCCAAGCAGGTGGATGGATATCTTTCCAAGACCAATCTTTCTGTGGCCATAACCGACGAATTTATGGATGCAGTGATGAAAAATAAAGACTGGAGTTTGATAAATCCCAGAACGGCAGAGGTTGTAAATACAGTTAAGGCAAGGTCAATTTTGCAGTTGATGGCTTCGATGGCCTGGCAGACCGGAGATCATGGGATTTTACATTTATCAGCAATTAATAAAGGTACTAATCTTGCCAACCCGCTTTTTAAGAAGCGTGGCCCGATTTTCTCTACCAATGTTTGCGGTGAAATTCCTCTTTATCCCTTTGAATCATGCAATTTAGGTTATTTTAATTTTACTAAATTTATTAAAAACGGAAAATTTGATTTTGATAAGCTTTTAAAACTTATTCCCATAGCAGTAAGACTTATGGATAATGTCATTGACGCTTCTTGGTTTCCGGTTCCTGAAGTAGACAGGGCTGTAAAGGATCACAGAAGACTAGGGATTGGTTGTGTGGGTTGGGCTGAGACACTGGCCCTTTTGGAAATCCCTTATGACAGCCCTCAGGCTTTTAAATTAGCAGAGAAAGTAGCCAAGACTATGTATGAGGTTGCATTTGAGGAGTCTTGTAAGCTGGCCAAGGAAAAAGGAGCTTTTCCGCTGGTGGGAGATTCAATTTGGGCAGAAAAAAAGAAAAAACCTAGAAATGTAGCTTTGATTACTTTTCCTCCGTCAAGCGGAAATGCGGTAATTTGCGAAACTACCTTTGGTATTGAACCTTTTTTTGCATTGGCTTATGAACAAAACGTCCTTGATGGCCAGAGATTTAAAAATGTAACCCCACTTTTTGTTAAGAGATTGAAAGAAGAAAGTATTTATTCGGAGGAGCTAATGCAAAAAGTAATTGATAATCGTGGGAGTGTACAGGATATTGCTGAAGTTCCATCTCGTCTGCGGAAAATTTTTAGGGTTGCACACGATATTCATTGGCGCGATCATATAAAAATGCAATCCTCCTTCCAAAAGTGGACTGATAATGCCATAACCAAGACAATCAACATGCCGGGAACGTCAACTCCTAACGACATTGAACAGGCCTTTATCCTTGCCTGGAAATTAGGTTGTAAAGGCTTAACAATTTATCGGGACCAGTCAAAGGAGGGTCAAGTGATTGAGTTTGGTAGTCTTGCAAAGAAGAATAAGGTAAAGTTTTGTCCAACTTGTGATTTTAGATTGGTAAGGGAGGGAAAGTGTTATAAATGTAGAAGGTGTGGGTTTTCAACTTGTGAATTTTGAAATATTGTTGGAGATTCGTTAAACGTGACTGGAGCTGTTATGCTGGCGCCATCCAGTTTTATCTGGGAAGGCACTAAAATTAGTGTCAAAAAACGACCACACAATGGCTTCGGGCACGTTTAACGGGTCTTCAACTAGTATGATGGCAATCTATACCAGAAAAGGAGATAAAGGAGAAACGAGTTTATATGAGACATTTTCCTCAAAAAGAAAGCGGGTCTCAAAAAGTTCTTTAAGGATGGAATCATTAGGAGGTATAGATGAACTGAATAGCTATTTGGGTATTTGTATTTCCTATTCTGAAAACCATGAGTTTAAAAAAATATTAACTGAAGTACAGAAAGATTTGCTTACAACAGGATCGATCATTGGGGGATCGAAGCTTAGTTTTTCTAATTTAAGAACGAAAAAACTGGAAAAAATAATTGACAGACTTGAAGCAAGACTTCCTCCTCTGAAAAATTTTGTTTTTCCAGGAGGAAGCAGGTTGGCAGCCAAGCTTCAATATGCCAGGTCTCTAGCAAGAAATGCTGAACGGAAAGTTGTGGCCCTGAACAAAAAAGAAAAGGTTAGGCCTCAAGTCTTAAAATATCTTAATCGTTTATCGGATTTTTTGTTCATGCTGGCAAGAAAGATGAATCAGGAAATGGGAGTTAACGAAAAAATTTGGGTAGGTAAAAGAACTTAACTTCAGATTATTTGTATCGCTTTCATAAATTATAAATTCGGTGTTACAATGAGTTTTATATTATGGTCGTAACGCCAGAAATAGAAAAAAAATCCCAGATTCCCAGTCCTGAAGGAGTAATAAAAGAAGTTTCCAGAATACCAGAAGTCCCACCCGGGATAGAAGGGCCAAGTGATATTCAGGCAACTCAAATGCAACCAGCCCAACCAGTAACTGATGATGCTACCCGAGTTACAACTCAGTCATCAGTAGCCGGACAAACAGTTCAAGTTCCTGTGACTCAAAGTTTACTCGCCCTTTGGGCCAAGGGCGACCCGGGGAGTTCTTTAACCTGGTTTGCCAGCTTTTGGCTCAGAATGATCAAAAAAGCAATTTCCTTTGGCAAAAAAATTGTGTTTAGGAGGTGATTCAATGCCTAGTGGTTTTGATCCTACATTTATTTTTATTACTCTGTTATTTACAGGACTTTTTTTCTTGATGATTGTTGGATTGGGCGTTTTCCTTTTTACGCTTTTTAAGTCCAGAGGCAGGGAAATACGTTCAATTGATTCGGTACTTCTTCAGGTTGCAGTTCCCAAGGGAAACGAGATAAAAATTGATGCCATGGAACAGTTGATTTCTTCTCTTTATTCGATTAAGAAAGGCGGTTGGAAACAAAAATACTCAACTCAACCTTCGATTTCTTTTGAGATTGTTGCCAGACATGAAAATATTAGGTTTTATATTTGGACTCCCAAGGAATTTCAAGATCTTTTGGAAAAACAAATACATGGCGCTTATCCAGACGCAGAGGTCATTGAAGTTGAGGAGTATAACATTTTTCCAGAAAACGCAAAAGTTGCTTATAAGAGCCTTCAACTAAGAAAGGAGAATTACCTACCAATTAAAACTTTTAGGGAATTGCCCACGGATCCATTAGCAACATTGACTTCAGCTTTAGCCAAGATGGGTAAAGAAGAGGCAGCTGCTATCCAGATTCTTATTTCTCCAGATGATTCCAGTTGGCAGAAAGCTGGTTCATCGTTTATTTCCAAAACCAGAAGGCAGGAATCTGATCCTGAAAAAGCTAGATTTTCCGTTCCAGCCAAAACCTTGGAGGCTATAGAAAATAAAGTTTCGAAACCCGGCTTTGATGCGGATATCAGAATAGTTTGTGTTTCCCACAACCAATCATCAGCTAGCGCCCACTTAACCAATATCTCAAGCGCCTTTGCTCAGTTTTCTGGTGAACTTAATGGTTTTAGCTCCAGAAAAATAAGAAGAAAAGCGGCATTTGTCGAAGATTTTCTATATCGTTATCAAGCTCTTTTTCATATCTTCGGCAATAGGCCATCAATTTTAAATTCAGAGGAGTTGGCAACTATCTTCCACTTTCCCAATAAGTTAATAACAACCCCTCATATTTATTGGTTGTATTCAAAGACCGCCCCAGCTCCAGCCGAAATACCCAAAGAAGGGCTGTATCTGGGCATGAGTAGTTACAGAGGAATTAAAAGACCAGTATATTTATCCGGTGAAGATAGATTAAGACACGTCTATATTATTGGAAAAACAGGAACAGGTAAAAGTGAGCTTTTGATTGATCTTATTATGCAAGATATAAAAGCGGGGAAAGGACTTTGCTTTATGGATCCTCACGGTGATGCAATTGAAGATCTTTTGAAAATGATTCCGCCAGAAAGAGCCGAAGATGTAATTTACTTTAATCCTGCAGACGCAGAACGACCCATGGGATTGAATCTTTTGGAAGCAAAGACCGAGGACCAGAAGCATTTTATGGCAACGGCTGTTATAAATATGTTTTACAAACTTTTTGACCCTTACAAAACCGGAATTGTGGGTCCGAGGTTTGAACATGCCGTAAGAAACGCAATGTTGACGGCCATGTATGAAGAAGGAGCAACCTTTGTCGAGGTAATGAGAATTCTTACTGACTCAAAGTATGTTCAGGAGCTACTTCCCAAAGTTCAGGATCCAATTATCAGACGCTACTGGACGGATCAGATTGCTCAAACTAATGATTTCCACAAATCTGAAGTCTTGGACTACATAACCTCAAAATTCGGCAGGTTCGTAACCAACAGAATGATTAGAAATATTATTGGTCAATCCCAGTCTTCATTTTCTTTCAGAGAGGTAATGGATAGCGGAAAGATACTTTTTGTAAATCTTTCTAAAGGCAATCTAGGTGAGGAGAATTCGAGCTTTTTAGGACTTATTTTGGTACCAAGAATTCTTATGGCAGCTATGAGCCGGGCAGATGTTAGCAAAGAGGCAAGACGCGACTTTTTCTTATATGTTGATGAGTTTCAAAACTTTGCCACACCTGATTTTGCGGTCATTCTTTCTGAAGCCAGAAAGTATCGCCTGGGACTTTGTGTTGCCAATCAATTTATAGGCCAGGTGGATGAGGAAGTTAAAAATGCTGTTTTTGGAAATGTGGGAACGATTATCAGTTTTAGGATTGGAGTTACTGATGCAAGTTATCTTCAGCACGAGTTTACCCCAGTTTTTAATCAAGATGATTTATTAAATATTGAGAAATATAATGTTTATATAAAAACAATTGTTAATAATGAGCCAGTTCCTCCCTTTTCTATGAATCTTCATAAAGATATGGGCAGACAAAAGGAAATGATGAGTGAGAAGGTATCGGGAATTATTAAGGAAATGAGCAAGCTCAAATACGGACGGGATGTCAGGCTGGTTGAAAGCGAGATTGTAAAAAGGGCAAAACTTTAGGAAATAGTAGTTGGTAGTAAGTAATATGGGGAAAATGAAGGACGATAAAAAAACTCAAATTTGAGTATGTAAATTGGGAGGGGAAAAGGGGAGTAAGAAGCGTAAAACCGATTAAAATTTGGTATGGGAGAACAGAATGGCACCCAAAGGTTCAATGGTTTTTAAAAGCTTTGGATCTGGATAAGAATGAGGAAAGAGATTTCGCACTCAAAGATATAATCAAATTCCTTTGATTCTTTCCAATCTCCTTTGATATAATTAACTCGCATCTGTCCGCAGCTTATTAGTACGAGTGGTTGTCTTATTTTGAGCAAAGCGAAAAACAAGCTTTGCTTATCTTGAAAAGACAAGCTTTGCTTATAACGAAAATGGATCCGTAGTTTAACGGCAAAACAAGACTCTTATAAGCAGAGCTTGAAAACAGTTTTGGCCCGATAACTCAGTGGTTAGAGTGCGATTCTTATAAAATCGAAGTCGATGGTTCGAATCCATCTCGGGCCACTTAAGTTTGCAAGCGATGCTTACAAACTCTGTTTATGACATCCTCCCCGCTCTAAAAGAGCGGGGTTTCCTCTTAAAGAGGATGACATATCAGAGCTCAATTTATCCCCGCACTGAAGTGCGGGGATTTCTTGAGATCTGTTATAAAGTCTAGTCGAAGGTTCAACTCCTTCCGGATCCACCGAATTTTCGATATGTCGGATTAACAACCCGTCATAAGATGGAAGTTGAAGGTTCGAATCCAGGCGCATCCACAGAAAGGTTAAAGATTGAACCTCTTACACCCCTTCCAATCCTTAATGTTGAAAGTGAACTCGACCCATTCGCCCACCCCTTCGACTAGTTCGCCTGTTGGTTCCCCCTTTATCTTACTAGTCTCGATAAGCTTACATTTATCTGGCTATATACACCCTTCGATGGGACAGCCCTCTTTTCTGGAAGGGGTGATTTTGGCTTGTGTTTTCATAGTTTTATAACTCTGTAAGGGTTTGTTTTTTACCTGGTTCGGAGACTTGCGCAAGTTCAAGGTAGCGCTCGGTGGTCGAGAGCCTTCTATGACCAGAAACTTGTGATAGAAGTACTAAATCAACTCCGGCTTTTAGGTTTTCAACGATAAAGGTTGTTCGTAGATCATTTACTGAGTATTGACCAATTTCAGATTTTTGCATATAGCGATCAATTGCGGCTCTGATGTTTCTCACAGCCAGAGGTTTGCCATTCTTACTGACAAAAAGATAAGAAGAGTTTGTTTTGGGTCTTATAGAAAGATATTCATCTAAGACTTTTTTTGCAGGTTTATTTAGAGGAATTGACCGTTCTGCTTGGGTGGCGTAGGCTTCTACTTTTAACTGACTTTCCTTAATGTTGTTGATTTTAAGATTAGCCACTTCCGATATTCTCAAACCGGTTTGTAGAATAAGTTCTACTATGGTTGCAATGCGGTTGTCTCCTCGGACCACGTCTCGAAGGGCCCTGTACTCCAGTGGAGAAAGATATTTTGGTATACCCAGTTGAATTTTGGGGTGAGCAACATCCTCTGCCGGATTTAGGCTGAGTCTTTTCTGAAAACTAAGCCAGCGGAAAAAAGTTTTTACTGCATTTAACTTTCTGGAAACAGATTTGGCTGTATATTTTTGGTTTAAAAGGGAATCTCTGAAGGATTCGATATCGCTTTGGAGAATTCGAGATAAGTTTACTTTATTTTTTTCTTCTAGGTATTTCAAAAGTTGCGTTAGATCTGCTCTATAGGCTAGTATTGTCGAAGGGGAGCGATCCTTTTCTTCAAGATCTTTGATAAATTTGGGAAGCAGGTTCTTTAATGTGTCTTCAGACATTTTTTATCCTTTTAAATTCAATTTCAATAAGGTTAAGGGAACGGGTAGTTAAACTCTCTAATGCTATCGGATATTATGATAACATATGCTTTTAACAAAGGTCAATATATTATAAGCTGTTTTGAGGATTCCTTCAAGTTCTAGACATGGGGTAAGTTTCAGGCTGAATTTGATTTAATGAAATTTTTTTTGTTAGAATTTTACTACAGCTCATTTCAAAACCTTGAAGTGAGATGCTATAAACAAGTTTGTAAGCAGCGTTTGCAAAGAGTTTACAAGCTTTGTTTATAAGCTCCCCGAAGAGGTTCAAAACCTAAGCCTCTAGGCTTAGGTTTTGAAACAGCTTTTATGGTTTCGAGAAACCCCAAGGTTTGCTTGGGGATGAATTGAACCATGAACCAACATTTTCCCTTAGGGGCTTAAAGTAAAAGCCACCAACTCCTGTTGGTGGAAAGTGTTACTATGTCGAAAAATACTTTAATTTATGTTTAAGAGACTTTTATATCTGGCTAAAAGACAAACCGAAAAATTTTTAAGTCTAATATTAACCTTTTTGGTACTGATTCTATTAGTTTCTTCAGTCAGAGGTCTTTTAAGGTTGAGACAATCAAACTTAAGTATTAAAGATGCAGGGGAGAGTGTTGGAAACTTGGAGAAGGAAAGTGAGCGATTAAAAAAAGACCTTGAAGCTGTAAAAAGCGAGGCATATGTTGAGAAACAGATAAGAGAAAAGCTGGGTTTGGCGAAAGAAGGAGAGGTGGTGATTGTACTTCCTGATGAGGATACCTTGCGAAAACTTGCTCCAGATTATACTGAGGAAGAAGAGACTCTTCCTGATCCCAATTGGAGGAGATGGTTGAAATTATTCGATTTTTAAATTTGATTTATGGTTCTCCTTCTTTTCCTGGCTTTTTTTTACGTGATTTTCCTAGGGCGTTGGGATAATATTTGTGTTGTGGAGAGCGCTGGATCCTTAGCTCTTCAGTCTCAAGTCCGGTGTCTTTCATTTGTTCTTCTACAGCACCGGGGAGGGTCCATTGTGGGAGACGGCCACTATATTGCCCGTGCGGCCTCATTTCAAGAGTGCTGAAACCCAATTTGGCCAGATGGCGAAGATTAAGCAGATCTTCTTCACTGAGGCTTTCTACCCATTCTCCTACAGTCATCATCGCCCTTCTTTTTTTTGACTTTGACATAGAATACAGTTGGCTAAACTTCCCAATATTTGATTGGGAACCTCGTGCTTGCACTGAGCGAGCACACGAGTCGAATTGTTGCGGGGCCGGGAGTCGGACCCGGCCTGGAAGATTATGAGCCTTCCGTGCAGCCGTACACTACCCCGCATGTATTTTAGACAAGTAGTATTATATCACAAAATTTGATAGAATTTCGTTTGTAAGCCAGCGTAGCTCAGTGGCAGAGCGTTCGTTTCATAAGCGAGTGGTCACAGGTTCAAATCCTGTCGCTGGCACCTAAGGTAATAATCAAATTTCAGATAGAAGTTGTCAGTCCTTGGTGTCCTGTCCTTTACCAATGCTTCTGGTCTTGGGCTTTGATTCGGCTTCAAATTAGGGTAGAATTGATTCACTTATGGAGAAGAAGCGTGTTTTATCAGGAATTAGGGCAACAGGAAGGCTGCACTTGGGGAATTATCTTGGCATGGTCAAGGGGATGCTTGAACTTCAGGATAACCCTGGGTATGAAGTGTTTTTTATGGTTGCTGATTTACATGCAATGACCACACCCTATGACCCCAAAACTTTGCAGAAAAATATTTACGAGGTAGTTTTGGATTATTTGGCTGCCGGCCTTGATCCTGAAAATGCTTCGGTTTTTGTCCAGTCGCATATTCCCGAACATATTGAACTTGCTTATCTTTTTTCAACTGTCGTTTCGGTTGCCAGACTGAGCCACTTACCGACTTACAAAGAGAAAGTTAGGCAGTATCCCGAAAATGTTACCATGGCGCTTTTATATTATCCGGTTTTGATGGCTGCAGATATTCTTGCCTACAAAACAGAGGAACTTCCGGTTGGAGATGACCAACTGCCACACTTAGAAATAACCCGAGAGATTGCCAGAAAAATGAACGAAAAGTATAGCTGCAATTTTCCTGAGCCACAACAACTAAAAACAGAAGGACATTATATTCCTTCATTAACAGGGGAAGGAAAAATGAGTAAATCAGTTGAGGGAAGCTACATTAATTTGACCGATGAGTTGGGAGTAATAAAAGAAAAGTTTGCTAGAGTTCCGACAGATGTTGGAAGAGGAAAAAGTGTACCGCAAGAAGGAGGAGTTGCAGCGCTTCTTTCTTTAGTTGAGCTTTTCCAAGGAGAAGATAAAAGGAAGGAGTACGAGACAGAGTATCTTTCAGAAGGAGTGCAATACAAAAGTTTAAAGGAAGAATTAGCTCAAGCAATTTTTGAGGAATTAAAACCAATTCAGGCAAGACGTAAAGAGTTGGATCAAAAACCTAAGTATGTTGACAGAGTTATTGGAGGAGGGGCAGAAAAAGCTAGAAAGATCGCGAGAGAAACGCTTGATGAGACTAAAAGGAAGATGGGACTTATTTAGACTCTGAAAGTTTCCACAATACTAAAAGATTTCGCATTTCGTAAAGGTTAGCATCATGCTATAATTCTTTGATTTATGGATCCAATAAGAGATTTAAAGAAACTTAAACCGCGAAATATTGGAAAACCGAAAAAAAAGTTTGAATTCAGCCTCAGAATTAACTTATGGAAGGTGTTAATCGTCACCTTTTTAATAATTTTTTTCCTTCCCTTTTTAGTGTCGATCTATCAGCTTCAGAAAGTAAATACGAATGTTGACACTTCCAAAGCTCTTGTCGACATCAGGGACGGAAAGATAAAAGAAGTTTTAGTCCAGGAGGAGAAACTTATTTTAACTTATAACGATGATTCAACAAAAATTGCGATTAAGGAGGAAAAGGAAAGTTTCTCAGATCTTTTGGATAAGGCGGGTATCAACCCAACCTCGGTTAAATATAGAGTAGTTGATCAGTCATTGACGCGGGCGGTTGGTGAAATTTTAGGCGTTATTCTACCTATAGTAGTCATGGCTGCTTTTTTCTTCTTTATCATTCGTGCTCAAACCAGGGGTGCTCAGGACATTTTTTCTTTTGGAAGATCAAGAGCCCGGCTTTTCGCCAAAGGAAAACAATCGCTTACTTTTGAAGATGTTGCTGGGGTCGAAGAAGCTAAAAAAGAACTTGAGGAGGTTGTTGATTTTTTGAAAAATCCAGCCAAATACCGAAGGATTGGTGCTAGGACTCCCAAGGGAGCCCTTCTTTTTGGACCGTCTGGCGTGGGAAAGACTTTACTGGCCAGGGCAGTTGCAGGGGAGACTGGGGTTCCATTTTTTTCAATGGCAGGGAGCGAATTTATGGAGATGTTAGTTGGGGTTGGAGCCTCACGTGTGCGCGATCTTTTTGCAACTGCCAAAGCCGCGGCTCCGTCAATTATTTTCATTGATGAAATTGATGCAATAGGCAGACAACGCGGTCGCGGGTTTATAGGAGGACATGATGAGCGTGAGCAGACCCTAAATCAGATTTTGGTTGAGATGGATGGATTTACTCCCAATGATAATGTTGTGGTTATTGCCGCTACCAACCGCGGTGATCTTCTAGATCCTGCACTCCTTAGGCCAGGAAGGTTCGATAGAAGAGTTATGCTTGATATGCCTGATAGAGATGGTAGAAACGCGATTTTAAAGATTCACGCAAGAGGTAAAAGACTTGTCAAAGATATTAATTGGGAGCAAGTTGCAGACAGAACCGTCGGTTTTTCTGGAGCTGATCTTGAGAATATGCTCAATGAAGCTGCTATCTTAGCAGCCAGAAATGACAAAAAAGAAATTGAGGCGGATGATATTGAGGAAGCGGCAACCAAAGTTAAGTTGGGTCCTGCCAAGAAAAAACTGCAATCTGATGAGGACAGAAAGATTACTGCTTGCCATGAAGCAGGACACGCAATCGTTACCCACTTTTTGTCTAAAATGGACCCTGTTCACAGAATCTCAATTGTGGCTCGGGGAATGAGTCTGGGTCATACCTTAATTCCCCCGGCTGCTGACAGGACTCATGAGACGATGACACGCTTATTACAACAAGTTACCGCTATGCTTGGTGGAAGAGCTGCAGAAAAATTAGTTTTTAACGAAATGACAGCCGGTGCATCAAACGATATTGAGCAGGCGACGCGACTGGCGCGGGCAATGGTAGTTGATTTCGGAATGAGTTCTTTGGGTCCTGTTAGTTTGGGTCCGCAGTATGATATGGATGAAATGGGCAAGGCTTCTTGGTATGAGCCGGCTCAGGTCTCTCCGGCAATGCAAGAAAAAGTTGATGTGGAGATTAAAAGAATTATTGACGCGGCATATAAAGCGGCAGAAAAGATTGTTAAAGAAAAAAGGAAATTAATAGATTCTCTTGTCGAACTTCTTCTCAAAAAAGAAACCATAGATAAGGAGGATTTTGAGAAGATTGTGGGGAAGAAAGATGCTGGTAACTAGGGCCTTCTACGTGATAGTAATGCGCTTACTGCTTCCATTTTCGGAGCTCTTCCTAGGTAAATAGTCATTATTTCATCAACTTGTTTGGCTGTATTAAGTTTACCTGCGGCTGGACAAGAATTGCCCCCTGGGTCTTTAGTTTCTGAGTCTCGCCCGCCACAAAAATAGCATGGTCTTCTGTCGCACTGGGCGTTGTTCATTTCTCCTGCAAGTTGTCTTCCTTCTTCGGTCAATTTTCCATCTTTGATAAATCTTTCGGTCATACTTGGATATGTGGAGAGCATTCTACTACTACTACTACTACTGTTTTGTCAACTTGAAAGCTAAAATACCTATATGAGTAAGTTAGTTTTGATTGATAGTAACGCGATACTTCATCGGGCGTATCATGCACTTCCTAAGACTTTAACTACGAAGTCTGGTGAGCCGATTAATGCTGTCTATGGATTTGTCTCAATACTGCTTAGGATTATTCAGGATTTAAAACCAACCCATATTGCTTGTACTTTTGACAGAAAAGAACCAACTTTTAGACATAAAAAATTTAAGGCTTATCAAGCCCAAAGGCCTAAGATGGATGAGGAGTTATCGAGTCAGTTTGAAAAAGCTAAAGCGGTAATCGAGGCCTTTCAAATCCCAATTTATGAGATGGCTGGATACGAAGCGGACGATCTGATTGGAACAATTGCAAACCAGAGTGTAAGAGTAAAAGAGGAGTATAGGAGTAAAAGTAAAAAAATTCCCGCTCTCCCGTTCTCCCGCTCTTCCACTCTAATCGACGAAGTAATTGTTGTTACTGGAGATCGGGATATTTTACAACTTGTGAACAGTAAAGTAAAAGTTTATTTACCAATCAAGGGTCTTTCAGAAGCTAAACTTTTTGGAATAGAGGACGTGGTTGAAAAAATGGGGGTAAAACCTTCTCAAATTACTGATTATAAAGCCTTAGTTGGAGACCCTTCTGATAATTATCCGGGTGTTTCTGGGATTGGTCCCAAAACTGCTGAGAAATTACTGTCAAGATTCGGAACTTTGGATAATATTTACAAGCATCTTGATAAGTTAGATAAGTCTACCTGCGATAAGCTTGAAAAATACAAGGAAGATGCAGACATATCATATAAACTTGCAAAAATAGTTATTGATGTTGATGTCGATGTTAATTTGCAAGAAATGTCAAACTGGCAGGTTGATAACGATAAAGTATTAGATTTGTTCTCGCAATTCGGTTTTAAGACGTTAACAAAGAGAGTTAAAGATGTTGGGAAGGCAATTGTCAGCGAAAATCAGCTTAATCTACTATGAAGATTGCTTTGGTTCACGATTATATAAAAGAATATGGGGGGGCGGAGAGGGTTTTGCGAGTATTGGCAGATTTATATCCAAAAGCGCCAATTTATACCGCTTTTTCGGTAAAAGGAAGTACAGCTAAAAAAGAGTTTGGAGACAGGAAAATAATAGAAAGTTGGCTCGCACCAATACTTAAAATTGGAAAGCTTTACAGCCCACTAAGATTTTTGACCCCCTTAATTTGGAGAAGTTTTGATTTATCTTCTTACGATTTGGTTATAACTTCTTGCAGTTGGTATATAACTAGGGGTTTTAGAGTAGGACCAAAGACCAAGGTAATTGCTTATTGTCATACGCCCCCGCGCTGGCTTTATGGATACCAGACTTCGGTTGGTTTTACAAAGTACTGGCCGGTGAAAATTTACTCAGCGATTATCGGGCATTTTATGAGGATGTATGACTGGAGGGTTTCACAGAAACCCGACAGAGAACAGTTTAAGTTTAAGACTAAGATTAGGGGGGGAGTAGATTACTTTATTGCTAATTCGGAGAACGTCAAGAAACGTATTAAGAAGTTCTATAGCAGAGATTCGGTTGTTATCTACCCTTCAGTTGATGTTGAGGGAATTATTAAATCTACTTCAATACTATATAGTAATGAAGCGCAAGACGAGAATATGCAGCCATATTTTCTGGTAGTCTCAAGGCTGGTGGGGGCGAAAGGTTTAGAAGAGGCTGCAAAGGTAATTAAACAGTTTAAGTCTAAGTATAAGTTGAAGATTGTAGGAGAAGCGCATGGATTTTCGGATATTGAGAAGAGATTAAAGAAACTCTCGGGAGGAAATATCGAATTACTTGGACGAGTTTCTGATGAGGAACTTTATAAATTATACGTAAGAGCAAAAGGCTTTATTGCCCTTGCTCATGATGAGGATTTCGGCATGACGGTCGTAGAATCCCAAGCTGCGGGAACTCCCGTTATAGCATTCAACGGTGGCGGTTTTAAAGAATCGGTGATAGATGGAGCGACGGGAATTTTGGTTGATGACAAAGATGAAGAAACTTTAAAGAAAGCTATTGAGAGGTTTGACGGGATTAAATGGGACAAGAATAAACTTCAAGATCAAGCTAAGAAATTTTCCAAGGAAAGATTTGTTAAAGAGTTTAAGAAATTTGTAGCTAGCAGAATGTAGCAAGGTTTTTTTTGCATACTACCTAATTCGTACTACTTTACATGCCTGAATTACCTGAAGTTGAATCAATAAAATTACAATTACAGAAGTATCTTGTTGGACACACAATACGGAGTGTTGAAATACGTAATACGAAATACGCAATACGTGATACGGATGTGGTTGGCGAAAAAATAAAAGACATTCGACGTTTTGCAAAGGTTTTATCAATTGATCTTTCTAACAGTTATTCGATAGTAGTTCACTTAAAACTTACAGGGCAACTTATTTATCGCGGACCAAATCTTAAGAAGGTTCCTAACCTTTCAAGTAAGGTAGTGGGCGGTCTTCCAGGGAAACACACTCATATAATTTTTAAACTTGACCATGATGGGAAATTTTATTACAACGATGTTAGACTTTTTGGATGGATTAGAGTTATAAGGACAGATGAAATTGAAAAGACTGATTTTATCGGCAAATTGGGACCGGAACCGTTCAAAGACTTGACACTTAATAAGTTCAAAAACATTGCTTCGAAATCTTCACGCTCAATAAAAACTCTTCTTATGGATCAGGAAAAAATTGGAGGGGTTGGTAATATTTATGCCAATGATGCGCTTTGGCTTGCTAGAGTGCACCCTGGAAAACTCAGCAGACAGTTAAGTGATGAAGAGGTTAGAAGACTATATGATGCAATTGAGGAGGTTTTGAGGCAGGGATTAAAGTATGGCGGTGCAAGTGAACTTGCTTATGTTACTCCAGATGGGAGAGAAGGAAATTATCAGGATCATACCCTAGTTTATGATCAGAAAGGCACTCCCTGTAAGAGATGTAAATCAAAGATAAAAAAAATTAAACTCTCAGGAAGAGGAACTTATTTCTGCCCAAAATGCCAAAATTAAATAACTCTCTAGTCTAGTAATAGTCTTTATTTCAAACACTCGCGAATACCGAGGACTCTTAGCCCTCGGTAGTTTATTTTTTCTTGCTAAGAAAACTGAATGGTTTTGTCAAGTACTTCCTAAAAGCAACTGCCAGAGATGTTAGAGCAAATAGGGTAGTGATTGTTTTTAAAACGTTTGATTTATTTTCTTTCTTTGCCATTAATTTTTCACACCCATACTATTCTAGAACTTTTAAAAATTTTTTGTCCAGATCCTTTTCCAGTATAATTGAGTCAGCGTATGCAGATTAAGAGAATCCATTTGTCGAATTTCAGAAATTTTAAGGAAAAAAGTTTTGTTTTTTCAAATAAAACCTCAGTAATTGTTGGCCCTAATGCTAGCGGAAAAACCAATGTTTTGGAAAGTTTATTTTTACTCTCGACAGGAAAAAGTTTCAGAGCCAAAGTTGAGGAGGAAGTGATTTTTTACGAAGAAGAGATAGCCAGAGCAGAGGGTGCGGTTATCGAAAAAGAGAAAGGGGAAAAATTCGGAACAAACTTGGAAGTTATTCTCACAAGGGGAGAAATTACCATCGGGATGAATCCGAGAAAAGTTGAGAAGGTGGCAAGGAAAAGACTTCTTATTAACGGGGTTGGTAAACGCTTAATTGACTTTGCAGGGAAATTTAGAGTAACGCTTTTTGGGCCTTGGGATTTGGGACTTGTAACTGAGTTTCCGGGAAAGAGACGGGATTTTTTGGATATGGTTTTATCACAAACCGATCGAGAGTATCGACGTACAAGTTTATCTTATGTTAAAGGACTAAGGCAAAGAAATAGACTTCTTTTGAAGATTAAGGAAGAAGGAGTTTCAAGAAGTCAGCTTTTATTTTGGGACAAACTTCTTATTAAAAACGGAGATTATATTTCAGGGAAACGTGCAGAGTTTATTGAATTTGCCAATAGTCAGGAAGGGTTGAACAATCAGAAGTTCAGCTTAGAATATGATAAAAGTGCAATTTCAGAAGCCCGTCTGGAACAGTATAAATATGAAGAAGTAGCTGCAACAGCAACCTTGGTCGGACCCCATAGGGATGACTTTATTTTCAGACTAGAAGAAAAAGAGAGTAAGAAAGCAATGGACATTGCAAGGTATGGAAGTAGGGGAGAACAGAGGATGGTGGTTTTGTGGTTGAAATTGGCAGAACTTTCCTTTATTAAAGAAAAGATTGGTGAGTTACCGACGTTGCTTTTGGATGATATCTTTTCTGAGCTTGACCATGAACACAGAAAAATTGTTATGGAGGTTACCAAAAAACAGCAAACGATAATTACGACAGCTGACCCCCATTTCGTTGAAGGGTTAGATAGGATGGAAAGAATAGTTTTAAGCGCTTAATAAATTTATTATTATTAAGTATGACTAGGGAAAGTGTGGAATGGGATAAAATTGTACAGAAGGTTCCTTTGTGGAATATAACTACCGGCAAATTTGCGGGATACAGATTTCGCATAGTAAAGAACCCGCGTAACATTTCTATAGATGAGCTACCCCCTATTGGAGTGGAAGGACCACTTTTAAAGGATCCTCCGTCAAGCGGAATAGAGAGGAGTATACCTAGGGGTGATAGGTAGAAATTAACTTTTTGGATGGTAAATCTTTTCAAATGTTAAAAGTTTTTGAAAAAGAAAATCTTAATAAGCTTTATAAACCAAAAGTTGATTCTTCCAATGAGGATAACGGGCAAGTAACTATTATCGGTGGTTCTAGGTTTTTCCACGGCGCGCCCCTTTTATCTCTCAAAGTTGCTTCAAGAATTGTTGACATGGTTTTTTTCACATCGCCTGAGCCTTCGCTTGGTGGAATTGTAGAACACGTAAAATCAAAACTCCTTTCCTTTATTTGGGTTCCATGGAAAGAAACCGAAAAATACATTGAAAAGTCAGACGCGGTTTTAATCGGGCCAGGCCTGATGCGTTTTGCATCAGAACAGATGACAATGAAGTTAGAACAAGGGAATATTTTGGATGAAGAAGGAAGAAGGACTAGAGAGATTACAAAAAGATTTTTGGAAAAATTTCCTGATAAAAAATGGGTAATTGATGCAGGAAGTTTGCAGGTGATGGATCCTGAGTGGATGCCGGAGGGTGCGATAATTACTCCCAATAAAAAGGAGTTTGAAATACTTTTTGGGAAGGAATTAGAGCTTAGAGGTCAGAGCTTAGATTATATAGATTTGCAACTAACCTCTAAATACAAATGTACAATTGTTTTAAAAGGACTAAAGACAATTGTTTGCTCACCTTCTAAGTGTGTAAATATTCCCGGAGGAAATACTGGTCTTACTAAAGGTGGGACAGGGGATGTTTTGGCGGGATTGACAGTCGCACTTTTAGCAAAAAATGGACCATTTTTAGCAGCCTGTGCTGCCAGTTATATTTCGAAAGCAGCAGCGGACGAGCTTTATCAAAGAGTTGGTCCCAATTACAACGCAGATGATTTGGCAGAAAAAATTCCGGAAATTTTTTGGAAACTAGTAATGCAATAAGGTCGGACCTTATTGCACTCCTGAGGTTTCGAGAATGTAATTTCTTATTTCACCTATTTTTAGAGCAATTGAAAAATGGCCGGTGTTAAAGGTTTTAGTTTTATATCCTTTCCAAAACTTTTGGGCGTCTTTAAAATCAATTAATTCATCATTGCTTCCCAATATGGGGTAAATTTTTTCTTTTGGTTTCTTTTTGAGCACTTTGGGTATTTCAAAACAATTTTTAATTGAAGCATTTCGAGAAAGCTTTTGATAATTATGGATAAGGGGTCTATTTTTCTCTGAAAGGATTATTTCTCCAAAGTTAGGATAGGCAATGATTGGGAAGTAAAAGTTAGCGGTTCCAAAATAAAAATAGTGTAAGCCTGTAACAATTCCTCCCATTGATAATCCAACAACGAATATAGGTTTGTCGGAATTGTCCCTAATAAAGTTTACAATTTCATTAATGGCAATTACAGACGCACAAGTGGTTGTGGCTAAATTCATAAATTTATTGACACACTGACGGATTACTTGTCTTAATGAGTCGTGATTAGCAGCTTTTATTGAAAAAACGTTAAATTTGTCAAGAAAGATGCTGTTAAGGAATACCTTCAATTCAGTGTTCTTGCTGGATGCCAAGCCGTGATGAAAGATTAAAGAAGGTTTTCCAGAATCGTATTTGTTGTGTAAAAAAATTTTTGTAACCCCTCTTGTCTTTTTAAAATTAAATCTAACTTCCCAAGGCTGGTTGGGTATTCTGATAACAGAATAGCTGGTCTTTTTAAGTATATTACTAAAAGAGGGAATTTTTTCTCCGGGATCTTGGTCAATAAGTCCTTTTATTTTATATTTTTCGAAAAACTTGATAGTTTTTTCTTTTTTGATTGAGTTTAAAAGTTTGCTTTCGACCTTCGTCAGAGGATGGGTTTTTTTAATTAATACCATTTCTGGATATTATACAAAAAAAGATGTTGTTTTTTCCGCAGAATTACCGTAATATTTAAGCATGTATTCTCCGAGGTTTATTATTTCCAACAAGATTCTCAAAACTATTGGCCAAATCGAGGCCGCTAAAGAAGTTATTGAAAATGCACCTTTGGTTCCCTATTACGAAAAGCAGTTTCAAACAGAGGCAATTACTAGAACCATTCATCATGGAACCCATATTGAAGGAAATGAGCTAAGTTTGGAACAAACAAAAAAAGTTCTTGAGGGTGAGGAAATTGTAGCCCGGCAGCG
>Ga0155653_105_pt9 | contig 18522 bp, 14 predicted proteins | sample RifCSPlowO2_01_FD_107310 | JGI IMG/M metagenome (GOLD analysis project Ga0155653, IMG submission 107310) | Candidatus Woesebacteria bacterium RIFCSPLOWO2_01_FULL_39_10b
GGCAATTCTTGGGACAATCCCCAATGCAAACGCTTGCCGAATCAGACGATGTTTCATTTGCAGCCCCCGGAGCATCCGCTATTACGGTAAAAGTATCAACTATGAGGCTATCATTAAAAGTTCCCTGTGGAAACATGTGCTGGTATGTTATAACAAAAGGCTCAGTCGGAGAGATGATAGAGGGCGCTGGGGGAGGGAAGGTGTCTACTGTTTGCCCATTTGCAGTGATGTTTATTGCAGACGGACAACCTAGCGTTGGTTGTGTTCTACTTGAGCCGCTGCAGGTAGATTGAAATCTTATGTTGGCTAAAGATCCTTGTTTTGCTGTAATTCTGACTTCATAATTAACTGTTAAAGGTAAATCGCTGTTATCTGCACTTGATGGATTTGCTGTCTTTTCAACGGATATATAATCCGACTTAGTTATATAAGGTTCAAGAACATCCGGGTTATAAGGTACGAGATAGGCGCCTTCATTAATAATAAGAAGGGAAAAAATAACAAAAAAGGTTGTGATTAGAACAAAAATCCCAGTTGCTGTAGCAAAAACCCTAAAAAAATTGGCCAATGCTATTCCGATAAGACCTCCGATAATGGTAAGAGAGGCAGTTACAGCTGCCACAACTCCGCCAAGAGCCATTGCTGATGCCATTAAGCCAAGCCCTCCGATAATTATTAAAGGAATACTTACGGTTAATAATCCAACTCCCAAAAGAGCTAAACTCGCTGCTGCGAGCCCTTTTTTACTTTTGTTGATGAAATTGCGAACCCCTCGGGGAATTATTCGAGCAATAAGATTTTTTATTTTGGAAAAAATGATGTTTGCCAGGAAAATGATTAGAGTAGCAAGACCCCCCGTAGGAACTCCGGCTGCAATACTTGCGGCGCTGACACCAGCTTTGCTGGCTAAATTAATAACTCCTTTTTTAACAGCCTCTCCTGCCAATTTTTTCCCGCCTTTTTTAATAGCTTGACTTGCCAGACCTTCAACCTTTTTCTTGGCAATATCAACCCCTTGTCCAACTATTTCTCTTACAACAGGATTGAAACTTCCTTCTTTTCTTGCAAAAACAATTTGGTTTTCCGAAGACTGAGTTTGGTTGGGAACGGTTTGGAAAGTGACAGTTGGTCTGATCGCAGTTTGTAAATTTTTTGTAAGATTAGGATCCGATTCTTCGAAGGTTGCGATGAGATAAGGAACTCCTAAGAGCGACTCTTTTTCTTTTTCAGAAATAGATGGGGGTATGTTAGCCTCTATTTGCTCTTCCAGTTGACCACTTCTTACTCCCCCAGCGTAGAATCTTAAAGCAGTTGTTAGTTGTTCGCCACTAAAGCCGGAAGGTAAATACGGGCTTATGCCGGAATTAGCGATTGTTGCTCTATTAAGCTCTATAAAACCAGCCTGCTTAACCAGGTCTTGAAAACCCTTTGTTTTTTCTTGAGCTTTGACTGCCCCAGAACCCTTGCCTTTGACAGGATTAATGGTAATTGCGTACTTTTCAGCTTGAGAAGGGGAGGAAACTTTCTGTCTTGCTAATATTTTATCGTAATTTTCTCTAAGATACGGATTTGTTAGTACTTCGCGGGCAAGGTTTAGATCCTGAGCATATTCGGTGATTTTTCTAAACTCTTCTTCAGACATCTTCCCGCTTAAGACTTCGTTTTTGAATTTATCTGGGTGATGTTTTTTCATTTCTTCACTAAAAGCGTTTTCAATTTCGGAAAGAGGGGCGGTTTTATCAACTTTTAATAGTTCATAATAGTCAGGTATCTCTTCTTTTAATTCTGACTGAAGGACTTTTTCTTCCTTTTCAAAAACTTCTTCCATTTCAGGTACAGCAGGAGATTTCACGAGCGAAGTTACTTCCGGTTTTTCCTCTTTTTTCGCAGTGGAAGGTATTTCAAAGAGAACCCCCGGCAGACCCTGATGAAGTATTTTAAGAAGTATTTCGAATGCAACAAACTGTTGGAAAGACAAGTTTTCGAGAGGTCCGGCAAGAAGTCTATTGTCAGGTTGAAGGCCGTTAACCTCTGCGATAAATTTTTTGATCGCCCCAATTGTTTTCAGGGGTTGGGCTTTGATGCTTTGGTAAATTCTATCTGCTTCGAAATATTTGGTGGTACCCATATTTTTTTAACCCAATAAACCCTCCTTTTGTTGTAAAAGTTCCTGCGGCTTGGTGGTTATTAGTTTATGTTCCTCTGGTGAGGCCACAACTGTAATAGGAGCATGGTTATTGCCGGCAAAAAATATTCCCTCGCCGACATTGGCAGCCAGAAGCAGCTGTTTTTCCCCTTGGGATAAATAAAAAATATCGCCTATTTTATCAATTGCAGCCGGTGCTTGTTTGAAAAGAACTCTTAGGGCCGAATTTGTAACTATTGCTTTTCCTATATCCTGGGCTAGAAAATCCTCGACATCCTGGGTTATGGTGGTTAAGCCTAGATAGTATTTTCTGGCGCGTTTAACTATTGACCATAAAAATTGGGCAGTATCAGCATACCTCATCATGTGCCAGGCCTCATCAACAACCAGAAGTCGGGGTTTAAGATCGCGCTTGACCCTTGTCCAGATAAAGTCAAGAATTATGAACATGGCAATTGGTCTTAAAACATCCTCTAATTCCCTTATGGAAAAAACAGTGAAGGGATTACTGATATCTATGTTTGTTTGCTGATCAAATATGCCCACAAACGAGCCTCTGACAAATTTTTCAATTCTGGCTGCTAAATCAAGAGCTTCAGGAAGCTCCGTTCCGACAAGGACCTTATAAAGATCTTCCATTAACGGTGGTTCTTTAGTCTGGGTTTCAGGATTCTGATCAATCCCCTTTGATCTGTAGGTTTCAACCAGGGCCCTGTCCAAAAGAGCTTCTTGACTCGGGGTGATTTGGCCAAGAATTACTTTAAAAAGAGAGTGAAGCGAGAGTATTTTTAGGTGAAGTTGGTTTTCACCTTCATCGCGAATTTGGGGTAGGCCAAAAGGGTTAATTTTAGAAGGCGAGTTAAAAGAAAATGAGATATTTTCTCCTCCGACTGCTTGGGCTAGAGCTTTATATTCCCCTTCAGGGTCGATAACGATAACCTCGGTTCCCAGCATTAACGATCTTAGGGATTCTAATTTAACAAAATAACTTTTACCCGCTCCTGATGTGGCAAAAATACAAAGATTGCTGTTTTCCAAAGAGAATCTATCAAATATGATAAATGATCCATTTTGGGAGTTAATTCCGTATAATATTCCTTCATCGCTTGAAAGCTCAGCGCTGGTTAAGGGAAAAGTAGTGGCCAGAGATGTTGTATCCATGTTTCTGGTTATTGAGATTCTGTCCAATCCGAAGGGGGCGGTTGATAAAAATCCATTGTCCATATCCAGGGCTGTGTGTTTTGCGGAAATAAGGAGTGATCCTAAAGTTGCCTCTACCTGCTTGGTCAAGTGGTTTAGTTGTTCGAGATCAGCAGCTCTTATGGTTATGTAAAAAGCAAATTCAAAGAAGTGTTCTGCTCCTTTTACCAATTCTTGTTGCAAAAGGCGGGCATCCTCAAGTTTTGCCTGGGTAGCTGGATTTATAATTTTTCCCCTTTCCAAGTCAGTTGCCATCTCCGCTTCCATTTCTGCAACTTTATGCATAAGGTCGCTAAGAACGCTTTTTCCCTCGATTGGGTAGATGAAAAAAGAAATATCCAAAGAACTGTTAAAGTTGATTACCTGTTCCAACCAACCCGGAGAGACAAAGCGTGGGTAGCCTGAGACAAAAAGGGTTCTAAGGTAGACATCCTCAATTTTTATATAATCAAAATCCAGTTCGATGTAGTTGGGAGATAGAACATCAATTAAGTCTAAATCTTTGTTTTTAAGAGCCCCAAGAGGATCCTGAAACTTGGGTTTTTCTTCATTTTTATCCCTTAGTTTATTGGTATCATCAGTCTGATCTTGAGCCTGAGTCTTGACTTGTTTGACCTTAAGGTCTTTAAAGGTGGTTTTTAACGATTTAAAGCTGAATTTCATAAGATTTTTAGTTTAATCAAAAACTGATTTTTCTTTAATAGGCACTTCAGGGTTAAAAGTGTTATAAAAAAGCCTTATCAGGTCTTCATTTGAAAGCGGTTTTAATTCTATGTTTAGTCTTCCTGCCTGTCTTATTATATGATCTCTTTTTGGATAAAGAGCTATCTTTGCTTTTCTTACAACGTAGGATTTTGGAAAAGGAAGGGGGTTCTTGGGATTGGTGCGGATACTGGAAATAAGGGATTTTCCCATTCCCAGTTCATAGGGAGTAAAAGGAATTACAATATAGAATTTTTTGCTTAGAACATTTTTCTTCTTTATAGCATCAACAATAAAGTTTTTATAGTCATTCATAATCTGGAAAAGTTTTTCATTTTTTATTTTTTTCTGGGTGATGTCCAAAAAGTTCATATAATTTGAAATGTTTTTCTTTTGCGTTCTGACCACGATCTGAACTGGGAAATTAAACGAATTTAGAAGTCCTGCATATGAAGCGATAACAGCTCTTTGTTCAATTTCGGAAAGAAGTCCAAAATTTAAGGAGGTGGATTCCATAATCTGAGCCGCTCCCCCGTTTTTATAAATGACAATACCGTCTACAACGTCAACAACAGGAAGTAGATCTTGAGTGGTTGAAATCAAGGCTTTATCAGGTGTTTTAAGAAAAGGTATTTGCATAAAAAAAACTTAACAAGCGGTAAACTTATAACTAATGTTTAGTTTTTTCCGCTTGTATTGCAATTGACGGAATGATTTGGCCTTTTGCCTCGAATTTTAATGGATTAAAGGAAAGACCTTCTTTTTCGATTATGATTTCGTATACCCCGTTGTTTAGGGGAGTGACAATCATAAAATGACCGAGTTTATTGGTTTTTAAAGCTCTCACCGCCCGTCCTTCCGAATCCCGGATTTCTAAAATCGCGTTTTCTATTATTTTTCCTTCGGAGTCAAGAACTTGTCCGACAATGACATTTGCCTTAACAGGAGGGATTGGTGGGGCTGCTTCTTGAGAAAACTGAGCCAGAAAACTTTCACTCGGTTTTTGACCCGTCTGCGGAGTTATTTTACCTCCTGTAAGAATCTCTTCTCGGGACTCTGAAGCCTCTTTATAAACGGGTATTTTTTCTTCTTTTCCAGGACGCACTATCACAGGGATTTGAGGAACGACTCCCTTAATTGTTTGATCGATTTCCGCAGTTGTCTGGGAAGGAAGGGGTATTTTAGTTAGCTTTTGGAAATGTTCAGAGACTTTGCTTAAGAATTCCCGCTCTTTCCTTTCCAGTTCTTCAAACTTTGATCCTGCTGAAAGTAAAGACACTCGCTTCTGAAAATCTCCTTCCTCAGTTATCGGTTCTGGTTCTTTAAGAATCTTTTGTTTAATGCCTCCCTCAGGTTGAAAATAACTGGGTTTCGGAAATTGTTTTTTCCAAATAAAGACTGTCGGAGTGTAGATTGATTTGATGAAAAGAACTAGCCATTTTGACAAAGGTCGATCCTGCAGAGGAAAAAAGGCAAAAGCGACCCCGGTTAAAAAAGAAAGGATTATCAAGGGAAATTTAAGGTAGGGGGGCAGATTCGACGAGTAGATTAGAAGGGCAATTAAAGCGCCAGCCGCCACCTGGAAAAATTGCTTTAAAGTCATATCTCCCACAAGCCTAAACTGGTAGGTAGAAATTTCTTGTGGTATTTGATGTTCTTCTTCCATTGTCGGTAAAGGGCTAGACTTGCCTGCGCAAGCAGGGGTAAAAGGTAAAAGTTGATTAATCTAGTCTTTTTCTAACTGCCTTTACGTGATCCGTATATACTTGTCTTGCTTGAGTTTGCAACTTATTAATAATAAAAAAGACGAGTATTACGCCAAAATACTATTTAGAACAAATGCAACCCAAAGTATTTTGGGTATAACAATCTTTTAACTTCAGTTAGTAATATATTCATTCTATCAAGGATTTTCTTATTTATGAAAGCAGGGTCGCGTGAGATTTCATAATAAACTTCTAATTCTGTTAAAGATCCTATTTAGATAGCTAAGAATTTTGCATATTCAGCCGAACTTTCTTTAGAATAACCTTCGTTTTTACCTTTTACCATTTACCCTTTACTCTACTTCGTGAAGCTTATTTTTCAACCCCGACCCTTTTTCATAGAAGTGAATTTAAGAAAATTTTCGGATTATGCCAAGCTTCATTTTTAAAACAGCTTTCTCCAAGGCTTGGGTTTGGTGGTATAATTTGGGATATGACAGAAGTACCACCGGGAGGAGAAGAGCGGGTAGATGAGATATCTTTTGTTGAGGAGGAGTTGATGGAGAGGAGAAGAAGGTTTGGAACCGAAACCTTTGATAGAGTAGCTGAAAAAAATAGACCATGGGAAGTTGTTCATTCCACTCGTAACTTTACAGCCAGGCTAATAAGAGACTGGATAAATAGAGAGCAACCCCCCAATGAGTATAATTCTAGCAATGTTGTGCTTCCTCAAATTGACGATAGGGTTACTGCCTTGAGGGAGAGCCTTCCTTTAGGAGATATCTTACCTACTGAAGAGGATATTAGAGCAAATTTGGTTGCAGGTGAACACTGGCTACCGATTTCACAAGATGAGTTATTGAGCAGTGACCCGGAAGAGTTGAACAAAGATATTGAGGAAGGAAGAATTCGGCATTTAGGTAAAGAAAAAACTGGTTTCTTTTATCGTAGAGTATCAGTTTCTGAGGAAACTGCCGAGAGAAGTAGAGAAGCATTAGCTTCCGCACTTGATATGTCTGCTAAAGAAATCGCGGCTTGGGTGAAAATAATTTCAAAACTAAAGGAACAGGATGACCACTCCGGAGACGCGAAGGCTTATGCATTTGACAGATTTCAGAAGTATTGGAAACTGCGAATGGAGACAGAGAACTATTTCACTGTTTTAAATTCTCCTGAATCAAGGGAAGGATTCGAAAGGTTTGGGGAAAAGATCGAAGCTGCTTTTGAGTCTCTCATTGATGTTGCCGAAGGTCGGGCTTTTGTAAACTTGAGACCCATCCGTTCCGGTGGTACGCAAGTGGTTATTCCCGAAACAAAGGCTATTCCCAACCCCTGGGCCATGGCAAGAAATAAGGGAGCAATTAATCTTGCACTAAGTTATGCTTCAAATAAGTTGGGTTTGACAACCCCGGAACCTGCAGATGCAAAAGGGCGTGCCTTAAGAAGAGCTGAAATTCAAGACAATTTGGATGCAGCCAGAGCAGCCTTAATTCTTTTTGAGCACTGGGATTACGATTCTTGGTACCAACTTGGGATAAGAGGTTTTGAGAGAAATGTTGACCAGATGGAATTAACTCCGGCAGATGTCGAACTACTCGATATCGAGGGTGCTTATAATGACGCGTTCAAGCTTACGTATATTGCGTTGAGGCGAGCTGGTGAATTAAGAGGCGATCCAGGTAATAAGGAGGGCGTAAGACCGCACCCTAGGAAAGCAGGACCTCCGGCTACGGTTGATTGTTTTCCAATTTTATCTGCTCCTGTTCTCGAGTTAGTACCGTGTCAAGTATTGGCATATAACAAGGATAAACCCGATGAACGAGAAATCATTAGGATCTCCGTTTCAAAAGCTGTTTTTGGGAACAGGTTTAATAAAGGAAAATTCGAAGTGGAGAGGGATGGTGGAACTTGGGTTTATGAAAAGAGAAGATTGGGCGACAGGAGAAATTGGGATAGCATATCAGTGATTGATCCCGAAAGAAACGAGTTGATACCTTTAGAGCAGGGGATGCAGATGTGGCCGCTTGATTTAGGCAGAATGTCAAAGGATGAAATAAGAAAAGCTAGGGAAGCGGGGGTTTTTGAACTTGCGCAAGGCGCATCTACTAATGCATTTGAAATTCCTTATGGCTTAGAGATGTATTTTGCCTATCAAATTTATGTAGAGGCGACTAGGGCAGATTATCTGGAGCAGCTTAAGGAGTATACTGGGACGGACAAACTACTTTCGTTAAATAAAGTAATTGATATTACTTTGGGGATGATGGCTGAAGTTTATAATTTAGATAAGGAAACCTCCAGACTCTTGAATGATTATGTGAGAGTTATGCTAATTGCTGGTTTGGGATCAGCAATTATCGAAAGGCAAGCAGCTGAAGATAGCGAATCATATGAAAGGGCTCCACAGGTACCACATGTTGTTAAGTATGGTAAGAAAGATACAAAGATTGTTCTTGAGGATGTGTGTCGTACATATGGATTTTTGACATTTATAAGGGGGGGTGGAAAGATAGAAATGGCACCTCATCAGAAAGCTCTTTTTGATTATATAATTGACAAGAGAGCCGCGCCTAGGCCTGGTCAGTTGAGGAAGTTAATACCTGGCTGGTTTAGCGAGGAGCAGGAAGAAAAGATTGCCTTTATGTACCCTTTGGGTATTAGGTGAGTTGGTATGGTTAATCTCTTCTAGACCAATTTTCGATGCCTTTATAAAGTCTGTGTTTCCAGCCTGTAGTTCTTTGTGCCTTCACTCGCGCTTCTTCCTCAATAATTTGTTTTGCTTTTTTTTGAAGAGGTTTTTTAATCTTATTGATTGTCTGTTGGATAGGTTTTAATGCATCTTTGACTGGTTGACCGAGATTTTCCATCTTTGTGATCGTTGAGTAGAAAGAAATTTAATGAGTTGGAATATTGTGACAAGAAAGCTGTATTTATAAATCGGCTTATTGTATATACTTTCCTCTTCTTGCCCAGCTTTCAGCTCCCCCGACCAATTTTCCTTTCCATCCGGTGTATTTTCCAGCTGCCGCCTGGGCTTGACTTCCAATATAATGTCCTACTTGGGATTGAATAGGGGCTTGTGCTTGGCTTCGAACAAAGTAGGCTGGGCCGAGTGCTTCTCCGATTGCGGCGCCGTAGCCGAACGGTCTTCCCTCAAACAAACTCTTTATTATATCACCAATTTTGGGGATCATTGTCATAATTATCAAACTGACAAAGCAGTAAAGTAAAGGCAGAGCTCCACTTCCGGAAGGTAAAAGCGGTGGCGACCAGCCACCAGTAAAACCGGCAAATTGGCTTTCTAAGTTTATTCCCAAAAATCCTAAAACCATATTTATGAAATCTGCGACAAAGCTTTCGTCAACAACTGTAGCTGCTGCTTGCCACATCGCCAGAAAAAGAAAAATAAAGGAAAGATATAAGAGAGCGCCGGTGGCCGGAAAGATAGCTAAGTTGGCAATCATACTTCTTACCCAGGATCCAAATCCTCCTCTATTGCTAACTGCCCCCAAGGTTATCTGGATTGGGGCGACAATTACCAGTAAGTAAATATTAGCTAAAGCCTTAATAAGCATCCAGGGAATCCTAAAGGCAAGGATAATGACTAAGATAATAACTACAATCATTACAATTATGGCAAAAAGTATCGCAAACGGAGCTAATACGAAATTAACAAGATTTTCAAGGATAAACCCTAATATAGCCATGGAAAAACTGACCATAAATAAAAGTGCATAAAAAATAAGGTAAGTGAAACCACCTCCGGGCAATGCTTGACCTGCCAGAAAGTTATAAATAGTGCGAGCTGATTCGCCTATCGGAAGTGCTCCTTGAGGAAGCCCGAGATCAATAAGCAGGGCAATTAGCCCTATGGTAACGTAAACAAGATCAACCAGAAAACCCGCGATTGCGTAGGAAAAGGTTACCAGAATCAGGGCAATTGCGATTCTGGGAATTGCTGACTGGACGGTAACAGCCGCCTGAGGGGAAAAAAGTCGCATACGAAACATGATGGCAAAGGCAAAAAAGATACTGATCAAAACAAAAAATATGTAGGAAATGTCTCTGGCTCCTTTCCAAAGGGTTTGCAGGGGATTAAGTGCCGTAAATCCCAGTCCCTGAGCCTTGGCCTCGGGGATTAGATGTAAATTCCTTGCCTTTTGCCTTAGATATCCTATGCCAGAGAACGATCTTTCTTCGAAAACTTTAGCCAAAAGGGATTTATCTTTTCCTTGAGCATAAAAATGCCCTTTCCCAGTATCGTAGGCAAAAATATCAGTAATACCTCCCAGAAAGCCTTCCAGTGGTTCAGCGCACTGACTTAAATCTCGACTAAAGAAGCAAACCATCAACTGTCTTCCGGGGAAAAGATTGAGATTAACTGACGCAAAAGAATATAATATCCATTGAACCTGAGCAGCTGTATAGCGCTCGCCGAAGATTTGGGACGAGGGAGAAATATCCGAACTGTAGACTTTAAGGTACCACTCTTCAAAGCTCTGATCGTACCAGTCGCCCTGGGCTTTTGCATAAGGGACAGAAATACTTACAAGAAGAACTAAGGAAATTAATAAAGATAAGAGTAATTTTTTAAACATGACCCTTTTTCTTTTGTTATCTGCTCATTTTAATAATAACATATCGTTAAGTATTAAATGCAAGCTTTAGAAAAGCTTGTCTAATTTTAGCAGTTAAGATCAAGAAGGGGAGGTGGGTGGTTGTTCGGGCTATTCAAAAAAGCACTCGCGCGAAGCCCAGTACTCAGATTGTGGCTCATTTGGACCCGCAATTGCTAAAACTATCTGGTTAGAACCATAGCCGGAATTGGTCAGTTCCTGATCAAGTTGTCGGAGATAATTTCCGTAGTCGTCGGCTCTTGGTCCATCGGAAACGGCCGTTCCCACCCTGATAATAGGAGTCATTCCCCTGTCAAGAGCCCACTTGACTGCTTGAGTTGTTGTTTGTCCGTTAGGCCCGGTGATATCAATTTCCAAGCTATAGCCCATCCCAAAACTGGCAGCATCATTGTAAAAACCCTCACCTCTGGTGTAGAAAACAGCCGAATTGGCCCCTAAGTAAGAACAATTTCTGCCGCAAGTATCCAGTATTCCCTGTAACCCGATGCGGTTCCAAAAGGCACTCCAGGCAGCATCATCAGCCGCATTAAAGGCGTTAAAAATCAAAGCCCCCAGCATTCTTGAGCTGTTCTGAACAGCGTGCATTTCGTTCACCCATCTTTCCCGGCTTCCGCCGTTTTCGGTTATGCCTGTTTCGGTAATAATTACCGGTAGTTCCGTTCCCCCGATCAAAGTACTGCTGAGAAAGTCATTGACAAAATTGGTGACTGTGCCTTCTCTGCCTGATGGCGTCTGCCAGTCGGTATTATAGGCATTTCCTGCGATAGCATAAAGCCTACCTATACTTGTTGCGTTGTTATACCAAAAGTCCGAAATTCTTGCGTCGATTGCATTTGTCATATTCCAGGCGGGGGAGGTAAATCTTATATGGGTTAAGTCGCCTGCGGTTGTAATAACTCCATCCATGTATTCGGCAATTGTCCTGCCAATGCACTCTTCAGAAGGCGAGGGAAGATTGGCTCCCAACTTCGGACATTCATAAGAAGGCTGAGGTTCGCCAAAGCCCTGTGGCCGAAGAGCTGTCTGAATTCCCTTGAGAAAATATTGTTGGATTCCGCCAATATGGGGAAAATAAAGTTCAGGCTGAGTTCTGCCGCTTGCCGGATTGCCTACAGAATCAAGCCAGGGAGATGTGAAAGAAACAGGGCTTGATGCCGGAATGTCACAGATTTCTTTTATCGGTGTGTTGGCGCCAATCTTGGGATAGAATTTTTGAAAAACACCCTTTTCTCCTGCCACCAATCTTGACCAAACCTCATCAGCTTTGGGAGTTTTGGTCTGAGTTTCTAAAGAGGCAAAAACAGCCACATTACATTCTTGGACAAGGCTTGCATCATCAGTCGGTTGGGAACAGGCGCCGCAGATTAGACCCGAATCATTACAGCTTGATGGTTCTTCATCATAGACAAGGGTGCAAGACCCTCTCTCGTTCCAGTTTCTGGGATAACAGCCGTAGCCCGCTAGCATACAGGGCCAGCTAGGATTATAAGGAAGCGATGAGCAGCCATTAGCACAGTAAGTCTGAGTACCACCTTCGATTCCACAATCCAGTTGTCCGTAGTATGTTTCACACATTTGTCCTGAAGAAACCGGTCTACAAGAAGCACCGATACTTTCACAAAACCTTCCTTCTCCTGGGATTGTGAATTGACAGGAAACTTCTGATGTATAGATTAGCTGGCCTGAAAGCTGGTCGGCGTGAAGATTATCTCCCGGGTTAGAGCGAACATCAGTAACGTCACACCACTCAGGCGGTTCAACACTGGTTACCGGAGTAACCAGGGAGCTATCTCTTTCGAAAAATTCACATCTCGGGTTTCCCTCGATATCAAACCTGTTGGCCGGGCAGGGTGCAAAGGTTCTCTGCAGGATGTCAGCCAGTTCCGAGGTTTCCTGCATATGGGCAAAGAAAAGATCAGCCGGATCGGTATTGACGCTTTGATCAATCACTCTAAAATCAGTAACTCTTTCACTTCTATTCGGATGGGGAAAGATGTTGGCTCTCTCAACATCAACAAGTCCAATTCTGTCTTCGGTTGAACTCATGGGGACAGTGAAGTAAAGATTGCCCATATAATCAGGATCGAGAGGATTATTGAAGCAGAAAGTTAAATCTTGCAAAAGGTCAGGCATTAAGTCTCTTATAAAGCCAGGAAGAAAGGAAAAAATGCCAAGACAAAGCCTTCCTCTCCATCTTTGATAGTCTCTGTACCATTTCAAGAAATCATAGTTTCCGTTATCATCAATATACCATTGATCCGGATTTAAACTCCCGGCAGCTTGTTGTCTGGTTGTGTTTTCTTTGGGCGGAATCTGATCTTCATCTGCGTATTGGAAGTAATCCCCGGCTCTTATTTTACTTTTAGTATGGCCTTCATGATAGCATTTGAGAATTTTGCCCCAGATACCGACAGGTTCAAGAGTGGGTGGAACTAAAGATCTGATTACATTTCCGACACAACCAATAATCTGATTATGTCTTATTTGGGCGTCCTCATTAGTTTCACTACTGGACCGATAAGCATCCAAGGTTTCTAATTCGATAATGTCTCTTTGGTTTCTGTGGGAGAGAAGCTTTCTCAAGGGGCCGGAAAAGTTTATCATCGTCTCATTGAATTTATTTTCATCGTCCTTGCTTAAGGCTCCGTACTCAACCGGATTGAATTTGGCACCATTTAAATACCAGCTGACGTACTCATTAACTTTTTGCGGATCAGTTAGACTATCCTCTTCATTTCCCGGCTCACTATTAGTAACCAGTTCAGTATTTCCCATTATGGGCAAGTATGCTCCTTGCAAATCAACCCAAAAATCAACGTTTCTGTCCTGAATTAGAAACCTGCAGGTTTCAGTTCCATCTCCATTATCTGTACAGGAATAGTTTGGGCTGTCAACGGAACACCAGTTGACTTTATCGGCGCATTGAGGATCGTCAGTGTAGAAGTAATCTGCTCCGATTGTACCTCCTGAAATTGTGTACCTTTTTTCAATGCCGAACCCGTCAGTTAAATTAAGAGTATTTCCGCAAAAAAGTGCCAGTTCAGTTGCCTGTTTATTGCAAGGTTCCGCCGGGTAAGGACGATAGGTGTGAAATTCCGGATCATTCTCGTCCTGGCATGACCAACTTCTGTCACGCGGTGAAGGTACGTTAGCACACCAATCAGGAGGAGTAATGCTTGTGTTTTGGGGAGTACAGGAGCTTGCCTGGGGAACATAACCTGCGCAGGCACTGACATTGTTTCCATCGGAATCTGTGATTGTGCTTCCGCAACAGTAAAGATCTGATTGGCAGGTGTGGATATGAGCAACGCGACCTGCGTTGCCTGTGGGATCTCTTTCAACACTATTAAAACCATTGTAGAGAATTGTCTGATTCCAATCTCTGAGTTGTCCGTTAGTCTCATCAGGAAGATCCGGAGTTCCGGGATCCAACGACCATTCTGTTCCCCAGCAGGTTACATCATTGTGGAAAAATTCAGTACCATCTGGTTCAAAACCCCGTCGATAAGAACAGTATGGGACTGTCTCAACCGCACTTCCGCAAATAGGATTGATTCGGCTCCAATAGGTATTTTTCTCGAATTCGCTCTCACAACAAACCTCCACTCCTTGTTCAGTTGTACAGAAAGTTGCAGAGCTTGGAGGAGTACTAGTACATTTGCACCAACCGCCTGCCTCTGGCTGGGGATTGGAACAATAGCAGGCAGCTTTAACAGGAGGTGGAGCAAGAAACCCTTTTAAAACTATGGCCAAAAGAAGGAAATTTAGTAAATATAATACAAGTTTTGCACTTCCCTTAATAAGCATCTCGAACGGTAGCCTGAAGGGACACCTCCGAGGTAAACTCAGTTGGTAAATCCACCACTTCCAAGGAGTATTTCGCCAAGTACCGTATGGTACCTGGCTTCGCACACCTTGGAGGTGATTTAAGCCTTGTCTTGCGCAGGTAGACCTGTCTGCGAAACTTGTGAACATATTAAATTACTTAAAGATTGACTCTCTAGTTATTTAAGACTATATAAGAAGAGTTTAGATGGAAGAAGACTGCGAATCAATATTTATGTTTGCTTATTACTTAATCATACAAATTTTGGAAGCTTAGGGTGAGGATGTTTACACCAAAAAGGGTGTTAACCAGCTGAATTATGGCCCAGGCAGCAAAGACGATAACCAGTCCGATTAAGGCTGCGGTAATTTGTCCCCTGGCTTGTTCTGTCTGGCCCTTGTCTCCGCCGGAGGTAATATATCTTATTCCTCCCCAAACTAGCATGAAGAAAAAGACCAAAGCAGCAATGATAAGAATAAGAACAATTAAACCGCTCACCAGAGAACCAGGCGTGACATTAGTCAAATTACTAAAACCCGATGGAGCGCCTATATTAATGTCTTGGGCAAAAACAGTTGAAATGAGACCTAACATACTTTTCCTTACTGAATGAAATTATGAGGAATAGGCATTCCCCTTGTCAAGAGCCAGTTTGAATTAAAAGGCTAAATTTTTAAATGGCAAAATCGTTAATGTTAAACAAAGTAAGGTCTGTGCCGAATATAATTTCAATAAGAGAAATTATTGCATAAGCCGAAAAAAGGATTCCTATTCCGATTAAACCATTGGTAATCTTTTTTCTGGCAGCCTCAACCTGCATTTTATCTCCTCCTGAGGTAATAAATGAAATCGCTCCCAGCAAAAGTACAAAGAGGAAAATTACCGACCCAACTATAAAAAGAAGACCGATTATTGATGGCAAAAGACGGGAGATAAAAGCTCCTCCTGTTAAGTTTTGAAGGCTGGTATTAAGAGCAGGGTTTACTATTCCTTCTCTGGGCGGGAGCTCTGTTGTACAACATTGTCCTAAATTGCCAGTAGGACAAGTAAAGCCTGCTGGACTGCAACTTCCGATACAAAACTGGGAGCAGCACAGACGTGTTCCTGGGGAACACTGAGCGAATGTCGGTTTGGCTAAAAAAAGAAAAATGATAAAAATAATTGAAAAGGCAACTAATTTTTTGATTATCATTTTTTATCTGGTTATATTGGTGATAAATTCTTCCGGATTGGTTATATAAGGAAATCCGATTAAAGTTCCTACCAAGTCAAGTAAAAATATAGCTGCAATGACGATGGTTAGGCCGATTATGGCATTGATTATTTTTTTCCGGGCGTCCTCAATTGCAGCTTTGTCTCCTCCGGCATTCATCCAGGAATAGGCAGCTAGGATTATCTGGAATAAAAGAAATATTGCAGCCGCCATGGTCATCACGCCGATGGTTGTACTTATAATCCGGTTAAATAATCCCGGTCCTTGTGAAGGATCGCCATTCTCAAATCCCAAAGGCCCGATTCCTCTTAGGTTACCCAGAGGAGTTGATAGTTGAGCGATTTTACTGGATATGTCCATATTGGATTATTCAGGTCCGAAAATTCTGATTTGTAAAATTGCATTGGCATCATCAAAGATTAAAAGTCCGATTATAGAGGCGATAACAAAAGACCCGGCAACGATAAACAGGCCCAGTATGGTTTGCCAGATTTTTGACTGGGCGTCATGGACTTTTTTCGAATCGCCTCCGGCTGAGATAAAAGAGTAGCCGGCAATAACAAAATTAAAAAGGGCGTAGATGGAAGCAATCACGATCAGGGATTTTAAAATAACGTTTAAAAAAAGAGGAAGTCCAGTGATGTTTCCTTCCTGGAATTTACTAACTCCCGGAGGGGGATAGATATGTCCGAACTGGGCTAGTTTTTTCATGGTTGGCTAAGGTGTTGGTGTGGGTACGCCAGATTGAAACTTGGTTGTATTCAGAATATCGATTCCGGTCATATTGCCTATTATATAGGTTATCCAGTAAGCCATTAAAATTATTATAAAACCAATTATAGCAGTAGTTATTATTTCCCTTCCATGGGTAACTTTTTCAGAGTCTCCGGCGGACGTTATCATGGTAAAACCGCCGACTATTATTAAGAAAAGGAAGATCGCTCCGGCAATTACAATTGCATTTGCCAAAAATATTGAAACAAGCTCACCCACACCTCCTACTTCTTGCAGGAAATGAGAATCTGAGTTAAAAAAAGTTTCGCCGATGTTAAAGGCAATTTTTTTCATAGTTATCAATTAGAAAATGTCCTCCACCGCTTCTAAGCCTAAAACCTTTCCCACAAAAACGGTTATCCAATAGGCAAGAAAAATGATTATAAAACCAGCTATTGCGTAGGTTAATCTTTGTTTTGCCGAGGCTAATGACTTGGGATTGCCTCCTGAGGTTAACCATTGGTAACCGGCAAAAACAAGAAAAATAAGAAGTAAAATCCCGGCAATGGGAAAGATAAAAGTAAGTGCCACATTTATTAAATCGCCTATGGTTGTTGAGCTTGTAAAGTTAGGGGTAACCTCGGGAATTAAATTTTCAAAGTCAATTGCCTGGGAAATTTTCATAAGTTAAAAGCCAAATCTGTCCAGACCTAAAATATCAACTCCGATGAACTTCAGAATATAAAGAGAAAAGATCAAAAAGATGAGTCCGGAAAGAGCGGCGGTTAAAAGCTCTTTTCCCGCCTGGAGTCTTTGGGGATTACCGGCTGAGGTTGTGATCAGAAATCCAGCAAAGATGATAAGTAAGAAAGCTATTCCTCCGGCAATTCCTATTATCCAGGTAAGGATAAAACTCAAAAACTCGTTTCGATTGAAAACCGGAATACAGCCTATTGCAGTATTAACTCCCGTTTCTCCGCCAGCGCATTCTACTAAAGTATCTCCCCCTCCCTGAGTTTGAACTACACAGGTGTTAACACCTTGTACTTCTTCACAACTATAACCTTGGCAACAATGGGGGTTCTGGGGGAAACATTGGCTGCCGTTAGGATTGCAGGCGTTGAGACTATAATTTGCACAGGTCGTTAGTGAAAGGGCTCCGCAGTTTGATGTGTCTCCTGGGCCGTTGCAATTCTCATTATAAACTGGATTGCCAGATGGATTAGATTCATTCCCACATTCTGAATTTTCCTGACAACATTGGCCAATGAAAGCATTTACCACTTTCGGTTTTTGAAAATATAAGATGGAAACAGCAAAGATTATAAAAAGTAAAACCCTTTTCACTACTAAAAGTTTAACACAGATAAATAACTTTAGTAAAAGGGTTGTACTGGTATAATTAAAAGAGATACAAGTTTAGCACTTCCCTTAATAAGCATCTCGGACGGTGGCCCGAAGGGACTCCTCGGAGGTGATTTAAGCCTGTCTACTGCAGGTAGACCTGTCTGCGAAACTTGTGAGAGATGAAATTATCAAGTTTCAATTTTCAAGAGAATATGAATTTTCAATTTAGGAAAAAAATATCCCTTTTTCTGATTGTCTTCTTTTCTACTCTTTTTCTCTTTTACTTTTTTTCTCTATTTACTCTAACTTCTGCCGAGCCTAACTGCGAATCCCCTGGTCGCGGAGATATCGACTTTTGCTTGCAGCGGATTGAGGCTGAAATAAATGCTTTAAAACCGGCCCATGAGTACAACAAAAAAGAGTTATCGGGTCTTGAGTCGCAGATTTTAAGCTTAGAAAAAAAAATTGCCGGAGTTTCAAAACAGATTGAAATTACAGAAAAAGATATCGCTAAGCGTGAAGAAGATTTGGCTTATGCAAAAGAGATATTTGAAGAAAAAACCGGAAACCACTATAAGTTCATCAGGCTTTATGACCCCCTTTTGCCGTTTTTATCCTCAGATGATGCTTCCTCTGCTTTCAGAAAAATTGCCTATCGATCTAAAGCAGCCAGTGAAGATATTAGAACGATGGAAAAGTTTGCCAGGGATCTTGCCCAGCTGAAAACTGATAAAGATAATTTGGAAAAGAACAAAGAGAATTTTTCATCCCTTCATGCCCAGGTAGATAAACGCAGGGATTTTTTGGCAGGAGAGGTGAAAAAGACAGAAACCTATCTTTCAACTCTTAGCGCCAAGCAGGAAGAGCTTTTGGCTTTAAAGGCTGGTGGTTTTCAAACCTCGGTTGGTGAAACTCCGCCCACTCTTGAGCCGTGTTCAGGAACGCCCGGAAGCTCAAATTTTTGCGATCCTTCTTTTAGACCGGCATTTGCCGCATTTTCATTCGGTGCGCCCCACAGAACCGGTATGAGC
>Ga0155653_104_pt15 | contig 16427 bp, 16 predicted proteins | sample RifCSPlowO2_01_FD_107310 | JGI IMG/M metagenome (GOLD analysis project Ga0155653, IMG submission 107310) | Candidatus Woesebacteria bacterium RIFCSPLOWO2_01_FULL_39_10b
TACAACCCCCACATCCTCCGTAACTTGCGTTGCAGACTAGAATGCTCCTCAAAGCACAGGTTCCCGCAGCACAGTCACCACACCAACAGTTACCAGGAGCAGGAGTATTGGTAGGTCTGGGAGTCGAGGTCGGACCAGGGCCGGGAGTCCAGGTACATTGACTAACATTACAGTCATTACAAGTATCTAAAGTTGTACAAGCACTTTGATTAGCTTGGTTACATGCTCTCTCACCACAAATTGAGATGATGCCACAATCTCGACATTCTTGAGTAAACGAACATGTTGTATCCCGGAAACCATCACCATTAGCATCAGGGCCGCACAAATCTCCAAGGCTTATACACTGGGAATCATAATAATCTGGTTGACCAGGACAGTCTCCTATATTAGTCCATCTCCCACAGGTGTAAGTTGAACTGCAAGTCTGAGCGTATACAGTGGGAATCTCCAACAAACCAAGCGATTCTTGAACAATTTTAGCAAACGCTTCTAAATACCCTTTCCTATAACTTACCTTCTTTTCAATCCTGAACAAAAGAGCTTCCTTCCGATCACCCAAAATCCGCTCCGTAAGGCGACTTAATTCTTCTTCATTTGCATGTCCAAAATTACTTTTAACCGAAAGCCGATATAACAAACGAAGTACATCCCGAGTCCAGATATGGGATAAATATGCTTCCGAGAAATCTTCATAAACAGCAATATTTCTGTATATTGTATAAACCATAATCGAGTCTCTTTCCTCAAAGTAAGAATTAACACCTCCCAAAATCTCGCCGCCACTTGTTTCAGTTTTATCAAATAGCGAATCTTTTTCTTGAGGGTTCAACTTATTAATATCCGCGAACTTAAAAACTACTTTCTTAGGAGAGAATTCTTTAACATCCACAAGGAGTCGAAATTTATTCCATGTTGTGGAATATTTCACCTCGGTAAGCATCTTATCCAAAAGGACTGTATTCACGCTACCTACACTTATCTGATATTGAGGAATATCTGAAACAAACTCAAACTGGGGAATTGGTACTTCAGAAATAAGATCAGTGGAAGAAACAGTACTGCTCTTTTTTCCTTCATTTCCTTTACTTTGATCTTCTTCAGACCTGAAAAAATATTTTGCGGCTAAATAAGCAAAGGAAAAAACGAATATTAATACTGCAATCAATGACAAACTTTTTAATACTCTTCTTTTTTGGACAGTCAGCATCTCTCTGAAAAAGATTATGAGCAAGAATCACAAAAAGTTCAAGTAGATGAAGTAAAGTAAGTTAGTGGGAATCCGTTTACAATTTAAAAGAAAAAGATCTTAGCCTTGAGGGTAACCTTTGTTGTAAAATCTCACTGCTAAAAGATAAAAATAACCTGGAGGTTCATCAATTTCTCCTCCCGCAAAGATCGGGTAAAAACCTTGATAAAATCTAGTACCTTTAACAACACCTAATTGCATTGAGACATTACCTTTTATGTCTTCTTCAAGCCCCATTGATTGAATTGCATGTATCATAGCCGACATCGTATCCCAGGGAAAAGATTGCGGAGTTGTGAATTTAGAATCTATTTTCACCACAATACGTACAGTGTCGCCATCTATCCGCCATCCGAACTTATTCATTACACTCTGATTGGACATAGTATAATCAGTAGGCAAATTAGACAATTCCGTTTCTCTAGAAACCCGTTCTGATAGGATAATTTCCAACTTTCTCAAAGGGATAACACTCTGCCATTCACTCTTAAAAGTTTCAAAATCACCCGTGTAACCATAGTAAGACTGAGCATGCAGATAAAAAGAATTAAGTACAAATTCCCTAGCTCTTTGTTCATCCTGTACTACTGCTTCGAACCCGACATCAGACAATGTGTCGTGGACAAGGGTTCTCCAAAACACTCCCCCGCCTTCTACACTGAATAATTCTTCACTATTATTAACCGCTTCTTCCCATGCCAATAAAACTTTCTGTTCAGCGGTTAAGGTTGCGGTTGCCTCCGGAGGCTTTGTGGGATCGGGAGGAGTTACAGTTACTTCGGCTGTTGCTGTTTTTTCAGGAGTTTTAGGAGTGGGTGTATCCGGCGGGATCATCCTAGCTAAACCAAATCCACCCCTCCTCCTCCCATCCTCTTTCCAAGGATTCTCCACTTTTCTCACACCAACTGGCTCCCAAGAACCACCATTATTAATCCACCAATTTAAACCCCATTTGTCTTCAACCGCCATCACTTTCATTCCCCCCTTCACCCACTTACCTTCTTCAAACACCATCTCCTCCATTACCGCCACTCTTTTACCTTTCAGACCTTCTTCACCAAAACCTTCAACTTCCTCGTCCTCATTCAACTCCCTAATCTGTGACAATAAAGTCACTCCTGTCACAGTTCCATTCGCTTTCGCCTCAATCAAAGCAGGCAAACCTGATACTTCCTTTCTCAAAGTACTAATACTAATGCCCTCCTCATCTACATTAAAAACTTCCACAAACCCAATCTTTTCTCCTCCCATTTCCTCATCTACCTCTGCGACAAATTGAACAAATCGGGAGTGAGCTTCGCTTCCTAAAACACCGGTAAAAAAATAAGGTGTTTCTTTCTTATCAGGCTCGTCAGAAACTACTGCAATTGGGTTGATGACAATAACTCCTTCCTTACTCAACCTATTACTTAATTCATCAACACCCGGCCAGAAATTTTCTTCCGCAAAAACCACAAGAGTGGGAGTTTGTTCAGCCTGAGTAGCCTTGGCTTCAGCGGTCGCCATTGCTGTTGCAGGAGGCTTTGTGGCCATGCCTGCGATTTCTCTTGCAACATCATCACTTTTTTCTTTATCACAACCCGTCAACACGACTATTGCTAGCCCCAAAGTTACCAACGTTCCTCCTGCGGCAATAAGTGCTTTCTCTTTTCTGGAAAATCTTTTCTTCCCTGAAGATCCTTCCTTTCTAGCTTGAGATCCGGCCTGAGCAATCATTGCGGCGCCAAGTACAAGTGCAGTAACTGCTTCCGTGGGTAATTTTTCAGCTACTACGGGCTTTTCGGTTTCAGGCAAAGTTTGAGAAACAACTTTTTCGGTCGCTTTGTAAACTATACCAGTTCGCTCTCTTCCCTTCTCAGTTCCCTGTACAAGCCATTTCAAAAAAGCAGCATCCAGAGGAATCATTACTCCACCACTAATAGAGGCAATCACTACTTCTTGCTCTTTGACTCCCCCCCCTCCCAAATTTCTTCTCACAGCCACCGGCCCTTCTTTAGAAGCAGTCGGTCCCAACTCAAAGCTATCGCCATTTAATCTTCCTCCACGTTCTAAAAGTCTGGCTCGTGTTTTATTTGCCTGAAAAGAACCTTGATCAAATTTTCTGTCTTTCATCTTTTTTCTTTAAAAAACCCTCCGTTTTGGAGGGTAAATGAACTTTCCCTAATTAAAGGTAAAATTTAAAACAAGGAATGTGAGACTAAATCTCATCCCATAATGGCAGTAAAGTATTTTATTGACTATATTATAACCCCAAAGGTCAATAATTTCCACTCTAAATTGGAACAAAAAGGTGACAGTATAGTTTTTCTTGCATTTGCTATATATACTTTGATTAATGTTTGAGAACTATTTGGCAAGCAAAGAAGATTTAAGTGCAATTAACGAAGCCCTAAGCTACGCTTGGCATCCAAAGATGAATTTTGTCTTTAAAGACAAAGAACTTAGAAAGAGAAGATTCTGTATTAGAGCCCACTAAAAACCCTCATCATTTCGCACGAGTTTTTTCCCGCCTAATTCTCAACAAATACCCGAAGAATTGGCCAACAGTTCTCACCGACCATTCCCGCATCATGCTCCATCTATAAATTTGTATTAATTAGGAGGTTGTGGTGGAGATTCTGGCGGACCAAAATAAGGCCTGCAGAACGGTGCACGGTTTGGCACACACCAAGTTGGTATGATTGTTAATATTTTGAAAGAGGTTGAAGGCCGGAAATTTTTTTACATCTTTCAGATGGGACTCGGGAAGTTAGATTACCTTTTTAGAATTTTGAAAGGTCCAATGAGTGTGAACCAGTGCTAAAAATACACGCATACTCCTATAATAACTACAGGACAGTCTGTTTACCCTCTTCTAACCATTTTAGTCTCATTATCGAATCTCCCAAATTTGGGAAATAAGTTATATCTTTATATTGACTTTCATCTCCTGTTAATTCTGTCCAATCTTGATATTCTAGATTCTTTTTCCAATCCTTTATCAAAATTTTTCCCAGATGACACCCCTGAATTTTAGTATAATTCGAGCAGTGTGCGTAAGTAATAGAGTTTTTCCCAACTTCAACAATAAAAGCAATGTGTTTGCCTGCCAAAAGTCTTATTATGTCTCCCGGCATTGCATCTTTCATCCTAATTTTTCTCGTAAACTCGCCAGAGGATAACTTTTCCGCATTTATTTTCCAGGAAGCTCTCCAAGAAGGAATTTTTGTGTTCTTTAAATATTTATTAGATATACCATTACCGCCTTTTTCCTTATCAAACATGTTCAAAAGATGAAAAACAAACCCTGAACAATCCAAACCTATCCTATTGTCCTCCATAAATTTCTTAAGCTCTCGCCTATTTAATCCGTCCAAGTCTATTTTAAATTTCTTAGCTTTCTTATACGAAGCTGAAACTATTTGTCTAGGGGTTCCTTTACCCGAAAAAGGGCCTCTAATACCTTTGCCTAAATCATTAACCCAATATGGGCATGCAATTTTTGTAGTTCTAAACGGCAACTGGAGATACTTATTAAGTAAAGAAGAAGTTTTAGGAGGTAATATTTGTATAACTTTCTTCATATTCATATTTTACTCCGTTAGAAAACCTCCAATCTTCTAAATTCAAGTCTTCCCGCTCCATACAACTCCTCCCATGGTTCAGTCAAGTTTGGTCTGAATCCAAACTGCGGCAAGCTGTTTTCAATTCTTAGTGATGACACATGGACACCAGTAGGAACCTGTCCAATTACTGATTGGGTAACCCGTAAACCTTCGTTTTCTTTTAGCACTAAAGCCATGTGTGAATATTTTTCTCCTGTAGGACTTTTAATAACTATTATATCCATTGATTGAGTCTCAAAAGGCTGAATAATCCTGGATGCCCCACCAGTAAAACTTTTTATACTGGCTCTATATTCATTCCTCTGTCCAAGGGTGTCTGGCCACTCAACTGAGTCCTCTAACATTTCAGGGTAACCAACTCTATCAAAGGCATATTTCAACGTTTGATACACAAAGCCCGAACAGTCAATTCCTAATCCTGCTACCTTCATGAATTCTACAATTACCTCGGGATCAGCCGCTCTGCCTAAGTCTAAACCCCATTGTTTCGCTATTTCTTCTGCGGCCCATGCTATTTGTTCTGGTGTGCCTTTTCCTCAAAACCAACCAAAGGGAACCTTGTTATTATTGTAAATGTTAAAGACATTTACTATATCTACTTCGGAAAGACCGGCATCCGACATCATTTGTCCGAAAAGAATCGCAATATCGTTAGAGAAAAAAGGAGCAGTCACTTCAAAATTAGCAATTTTTAGTGCTTGATACTGTCTCACTCTTTCCCAAGCAAACGTATTTAAACTATCCCGCTCGACCTCTTTTAATAACCCTCGCTCGATACTCACTACCGTATTATAGGTCTGTAATGCAGTTTTCACAATGCTAATGCGCCTTCGAGGAATCTAAAGTACTAATAATTCAGAGGGTGATTTCAAGAAATTTACTTTATTACAAACTCTAATTCATATTTTCCCATTGCTTCCCTACCTTGTTAAATGCCACCCACATCCACCTGGAAGGTGTCTTAGCTTGACACCTCCCTTATCAGCGCACTGTTTAAGCGTTACTCAAGAATCAGGTGCTTTATTTTATCAAGCCTTCTTGCATAATCAACCTGGTCTGCTACAAATTTTCTAAAAGATTTACGTGAAGAAAATAATTTGAGAACTAAATCCTTATCGCAAATTTCTTTTTTAGACAGTCCTAAGAATTCCGGATAGGACGACCATTCATACTTTTCAAGATTATCTTTCTCGATCACATAAGAAACCGCCGGATTTATATGGATATATCTTGCAACATGTACTAACTGATCATCATCCTCTATATGCACCGCTTTGAAAATACCCTGAAACAAGGCTCCTGTTCTTTTATCATGTCTGGTATTAAAGTAGCGTGTGTAACTGTTGGCAAAATTACTTACAAATCTGGATATACCATTATCAAGCCTCTGTTTTAGAACAAAGTGGAAATGATTCGGCATCAGACAGTAAACTACAATCTCCACGAGTTTATCCGACAGGTTTCTCAATTCAGTATAAAATTTTTCTCTATTCTCCAGGTTTAAAATTAGTGTTTTTGATAAACGTAAAGAAGGGTTCTTAAACCTGTAGTAGTCAAGAGTCAGTACGGCGCGTTCGTATTCTTTTTTACTGGTAAAGACGGGGTGTTTTTCTATCCCTCGGTTAAAAATATGGTAAAGCTCACCGTTGGCAAAAATTGTTTTTCTTACATTCATAACTCAATTAAAGATAGGCTAAAATTTACCAGGTGTCAAGCCAAGACACCTGGAGGGTGGGAGTGACTGGAACATCCACTCAAGACGTTGTTTAGCGCCGAATGATAATTCCAACCTTCCAGCAACTCCCCTTAACCTTGTATGTATGTTTGTCTTTCCAGATCCTTTGATTGTCTTTGTGAAGAAAATGAACTAAGTGTGCTGTCTTGTAAAATCCATAAACTGACATATGGGGCTACACCTCCTTTCCAGAACTAACTATTTTAGCTTAAGAAGTGTAACCGATGTATCTCAGCCTACTCAATGTGTGTGTGCGGGTCTGTGCTAAAATCAACTTGTAATGTTTAAGGATTATCATGCTTCAAAGGACGATTTAGAAGCTATAGAGCAAGCATTAAGTTTTGTGATTCGTCCTAAAATGAGATTTGTTTTCTCGGACATTTCTAAAATTAAAAATACTAAGATTATTTCCTATGACTGTAAACACATTTATGTATGGGGTGTCAATCCTATTAAACTTGAACATAAAATTCCCCACAATCTTACGATTCCCGATGAGTGGCAGAGTGGATGGTGGTCAAATATAGTTTCAAAAGAAATAGAAAAGCTTCTACCAAACGAGACCAAGAAAAAAAATAGATTCGATATTCCAATAATAAGTGGGGGGCTTTTAACTCCTTTTATTTCTCTCCAAAAGACAAAAGATATACTAGAAAATCCCTATATAACAAGAGAATCATATCTCGCAACCATAGTTCACGAATTTGGACATATTTACTGGGATAGCTTCAAACTATGGTGGTTTTCAAATAAAGAGAAAAATATTAATCTTTTAAAAGCAGTTAAAAAGCTGTATCAAAAAAAAGAGGTTGTCCCCAAGATTGATTTATTGTTTCCACAGCACAGAGAGGTCAGCGAGCTCTATGCATTTTGTGCTGAGTATTATGCAAGTACGCTGTTCTGGCCAGACCACCAGAAATCACTCGATAGGTTTGCTGAAAAGCGACTAAACAAATTAATTAATGACGAAAATAAAAAAGATTTAGGAAAAGAAGACTCTGTCCTGGAACCAACAAGGCATCCACATGACTTTGCAATGGTTTTTGGCAAACTTATTCTCAACAAATACCCCCATTCCTGGCCTACACTATTAACTCGTGTATCAGGCCTGTCAATACAACTTTAGTTCGGTCCTGGCGGTTTGGGCGGTCCTGGTGGCCTTGGGTCTCCTCTTGTTGGGCCACAAGGTCTTGGCAGAACAGCAGGAATACATGCGGGTGGACACTGTGGATTACATGGTGGTTTCATAGGATTACAAGGACCATTCCCCGGACCACAAGGAGGATTCACCTCGTCCGCTATTGTAACTAGTGTTATTTCAGCTTCTTCCGCTAACATTTCATGGCTCAATTATCTTTCACCTCCTTTCTACTTCTAATGACCTTATTGTTGATAATTTTCTAATTTTTGAGTAGCAAGAACTTCTTGGATTATCGGTCCTAACGTTTCATCATAATACGGTTTCCCGTTTTCATCCACTCTCCAAACACCCTTTGCCCACTCTCCGTTGTAAGGATTGTATGTACATCTCGGATATGGAGCTGTAAGATATTCTCCTTTGCCCTGATTGACTCCTTCGGAAAGCGGACGGCAGTCAAAACAAACATATCTGTATTCGCAATCCTGACAAACCAAAACATCATCTTTCGTACTTCTCCAAATGGTTTCAAGCTTCTGGCCGACAACAACCTCATGTAGTGAGGCTGAAAGCACATTTCCCACTGCCAAATTCCTTGAAAAAATGCAAGGCAAAACATCGCCATTATCCGTAATTGTTAACTTACCCAGTAGACAACTATGACCTGAAAGATATCTGGAAAGAGTATTTCTGTCTGCAACAAAGTTTGGCGAAGTCATTAGACCGTACTGGACAGCAGACTCCTTGCTTGGCATTATAGTTGGGTTATCTCCTCTTCCTTTTGGTCTTAAGACGTCTGGTTGTCTGTGAGAAAAGCCCATTTCTTCAACATATTGTAGAGTCTCTTTTATTGTTTTTTCGTTAGGGCGCATAAGTACTATTTCTACTCTGGTAGGAATCCCCTCTTCTTTCAAAAGTTTCAGGGCTTCCGTGGTTTTTCTAAAACTTCCAGGTGTTTTTGTAACTGATTCATGGGTTTTTTCATCGCTCGAATATAATGAAACAGCGACACTTAAGCCAAGCTCTTTAATCCTTTGAACCTTTTCTTTCGTAAGCATTGTGGCATTAGTAAAAATCTCGATAAATTCAAATCCTGTGTCTTTTGCGTATTCTGCAAGATCAAATACTGTCTCTCCATTTTCACCTCGATATAACATTGGTTCACCGCCAATAAACTGACATCTTCTGCATCCTAAAGAATATGAATCATTAATCAATTCCTTCCATTTCTCAAAAGAAATTTTCTTAACTTCCTTTTTATCATCAGCAACCTGTTCCATAGGTATAAATCCGCCTGTAGGAATTCCTATAGCCTTTCTGTATGCCGGAGGCATGCTATCTGCATAACAGTGTACACAACTTTCATTGCAATCATCGGAAATTATTTCAAACCAAACAAATTGAAGGGGCGGGTTTTGGAGAAGTTCCGGTAGAGCGGACTTTCTTTCGAATTTTTCTTTAGTCACTAAATCCAACGGCTCTAGTTTTCTTAAGAATTCTGGATTCTCAACGTTACCTGAGAGAATTTCGCAAGCGGATTTGTTAAGAGAATAAACTTTCCCTGAATTTGTATCGTAAATCGCTCCACGAAGTGCTCCTGGAACAAAGAAAACACCAGGTAGAAGTGTATATTCATCGAAACTTAAAAATTCCCGGATACCATGTCTACGCTCTATCATAAATTAGCCGTGATAGTCTTCCATGCCCCTTTAACGAAAATCCCCCTCATTTTGAGGGGGTAATTATACTTGCCCAATTTAGGCAAAGTTTTATTAGAATTTCTTTTATACCTATAAGCATCCAACTTTGTATTTAGTATTTAGTATTAACTTATCTCTTACTCTTACACTTGCTCTTACTTACTTTCTTTATTACAGGCTGTTTTATCACAAAAAGGCAAAAAGGCAAAAAAAGAATGAATGAATTCAAGCGTTGAGCGGGATCTGCTTTCTCATATTGCGAGGAAGTTTGCGGGTTGTATCTCTAAAAAACTCAGTTGCATTAAGTATTTCCATCAAAATCGGGTTGTTGTCTTTTGAAAAATGAATAATAAGGTTTTTTGATTGCTCTGCATAGTCAACCCTGGCTTTTTTACCAGTAAACCAGATCATCATTATATCCTCATCCCTGTCGTATCTTATTTTCATGTTAGTAGTAATATCTTCCAGCTTTGGCTGGATAGAATGTAATTACGATCATTTTACCACGTTCCTTTCTGTGCACAACTCTCAAAACATGATTTTTATCCAATTTTCCTGATGAAATAATTTCTGGGTAATCAGTGGTTCTGTCTATATGTTCAGGATTTAATAAAATTTTGGTAATTTGCTTCTTAGCCAAAATTAACCCAAGTTCTTTTAAATCAGCAAATTTTCTCAAAGCATGTTCTGTAAAAACAACCCCCACTTGTCTATGTTACCAAATTCCCAGATACAAATGTCAAATGTCCACCCGGAAACTATCCTAGGATTAGCACCTTCTGCTTTCTGCTTTTAAGGCAACTATCCCGACCCTGTCAACTTAGAAAATATCTCGGCTCTTTCTTCCCTATCTTTTGACAAAGCCCACTTCCAAGCTCTCCTGTAAACACCTCCTTTCCTCAAACCAGATTCTACAAGAACACCTCTTTCAGCAAACTCACTTCCATATAGATCATTCCAAATACCCACATAATCACTTCCACCCTTGGGGTGGAACATTCACTTTTGACATTTTGAAGCATCAATGAAGACCGTGTGGGCGGTCACTTTCCCGGCAACATCTGAGGCATGGACAACAATAAACTCATCCTTAGGTATTTTGCCGCTTAATTCAGAAGGTGTTGTTATATCAATCGATATTACCTGGTCCAAATCAAGCTCGCTTGCATTTGGTAAATACTGGCTCGTACAGGATAAAACAACCTCATCTTGAGTAAGTGGAAAAGTAGTTAAATCACCACCATCGTCGAAAAAGATTGATCCTGCTTCAATTTTTCTGAATTTTCCTGAAGAAAACTCCTCACTGCCTATCTTAACCTTGGTATCCTTTTCCTGATAACCAATTTCGCCTTTCCTGGGAATTGGAGTGGGAAAACTTTCCTCTTTAGACGGTTTTCCGCCTGAATAAAGCCTAAATAAGAAAACAGTCGCCAAGATTGCTGCAACTACAAAAACCGAAAGCAAAATATTTAAATACTTTTCTTTCATTTTTTAAACTCTTGGTAAATCCATTTTGAGAAATTTTTGGCTTATTGTCAACACGCTTTGCGAAAAGTGCCAAAAGTAAGAGAAGTTTATAAGAACACAACACGAACGCGAGTTTCGCAGACAGGCTTGCCTGCGCAAGACAAGCTTAAATCACCTCTGGATTTACCAACTGATTTCACCTCGGAGGAGTCCCTTCGGGCCATCGTCCGAGGTTGCTATTCGCGATTTCAAGAATTCCCCGATACAAGTATTGGGGATGAATCGAAGCAAAGATAACATCTTTCTTTAGAGATAATACCTCGCAACAAGTTTCGAGGAAGTTGTTATAATGCGAGCGTAAAACCACATGAGTAAGCTTGTGGATATAAGCTCCAAATAAGTCTCGCGTATGCGAGCATTACAAAATACCATCGGGCGTAAGCCAGTGGTAGTTTATTAAGGGAAGTGTGAAACTTGTATAAACTTATTCCTTGGCTTGCATGCCCAAAAGCCATAAAACTGCTTCCTTTTTATATCTTCTGTCACCTCGGGAATTAATACGAATTGCCGGAAGCTTGCCTCGCTTACCCCAGCGTTTTATTGTTAAAGGAGAAACTCGAAGTACATCAGCCACCTCTCTAACAGTCAAAAGGTCGGGCAGATCAGCCAATTTTAACCTTTTCTTCTTCTTAATCTCTGACAGCATGTTCGTCTTACTCTCCGCACTTAAGCCTAACTACTAACATACAACTTATTACTTGTACTTATTTTGATATACTTCTGAGGCTAAGCAAATATCTAACCTACTCACAAAGTATCAAAAGTAAACATTCATGTCAATAGCATTTATGGAAACTTCACTTAACACTTGGCCAAATGGGCTTTATCTAATTAGACTAAAATATACCCGTTCAACTTGAGTTTGTAACTTTCATTAAATAGTTATTAAGTAAAAACATGCCCGACTATAGAGAGAAGATAGCATAGAGGGGGCAGAAAAAAACAAGACTGTAATCTTTCTCATCAATATCATATCCGGCTTTGCAGGTGCGCCTCTTACTGAGTTTAGGATTTGAAAGGGGTGAGTTAGAGATGAAGGCCTTTGCTCTTTTGTTACACTTTTTTGCATTCTGGTTAATAAATCTGCTATACATATATCTGTAATGCCGTCTATCTTCAAAAAACTGCTAAAACTACTTGCTAGTAATATTTTCTTCCTTCTTATCTTCTTTATTCTCCCCTCAACTATCCAAGCTGCTACTTACTATGTAGCAACTGGCGGAAATGATTCAAATCCTGGAACAGTAGCTAATCCTTGGAGAACAATTCAAAAAGCGGCTGATACTCTGGTTGCAGGAGATACAGTTTATATCAGACGCGGTACTTACCGGGAAATAATCATTGCACAAAGATCTGGATCTGCTGGCAGTTACATCACTTATACTGCTTATCCGGGTGATAAGGGTTATGTCATCATTGACGGTACCGGCATTAGTGGCAGTCCTGCCTTAAGTTATGATCGGGGACTGTTTACTATCTATAGCAAACATCATCTGATAATTTCCGACCTAACTTTTCAAAATGTTAATTTGAATGTAACCAGTGATCAGAAACTTCATGGCATTTTTTTACACTCAAACGGTTATCAGACAGATAATCTGGAAACATACGAAATTCACATCATTGGTAACACCATTAACAATGTTTATAACAATAACGACACTTCAGGTGGTTATATTCCTTACCCAGGTGGGATTTGGTTGGAATCACCACTGGCTACTTCTGCCTATCCTAGTAATCCTAGAAAAATCCATGACATTTTTATCAAAAACAACACTACAAATAATACTTATTCCTCAGGTATTGGTATTTGGCGAGGATACAACATCATTGTCGATGGAAATGAAGTGATTAATGCTGTTAACCGCGGTCGCCAGGAATGTATTACTGTCTCAGCGACCGAACTTTTTGAGGTGAAAAATAATATTGTTCGTGATCGGCCAAGGCCAAATCCTGATGGTGGTGGTGAAGGAATTGTCTTAAAAGGCGGTGTCAAAAACGGCAAGGTATTTAAAAATCATGTTTATAATCTGGACGGTGAAGTCAATATTTATCTAGGCAGTCAAGCTAATAATATTGAAATTTATCAAAACAAAGTCTCTGGCGGTGGAGGTATCACCCTGGCTTCTGAGGTGGTTGGATCAACCTTGAATGATATCAAAATCTACAACAACCTGGTTTACAATAATTCATCTACCGGAATATGGGTAGCTTCTTATCAAGCTAATCAATTCAGAAACAACATTAGTATTTTCAACAATACTGTCTATGGCAACAGTACCGGTAGCTGGGGCGCGGGTATGTATGTAAATACTGATAAGATTACCAACCTGATCATCAGAAACAACATTTTCGCTTTTAATACTGGCGCTCAATTTAAAGTCACGGCCAATGCTTTGGCTACCGGTCAAATAACAGCCACAAACAATCTTATCTATGGCGCTAACAGTTGTCTTGATTGTATAAGCGGAAACAGCCCAGTTTTGAGTGATCCTCTTTTTGCTGATCGTCAAAATTACAACTTTCATCTTACTTCTAATTCTCCGGCTATTGATGCTGGCAGTTCTCAAGGTGCGCCTAGCGCTGACTACGATGACAACCCTCGCCAGATAAATGCTATTGACATTGGTGCTTTTGAATATGGAAGCGCCAACCTTACTCCCCCACCAGGTTCATCACCCACTCCCCCAGGTGGTCAGTTACCCACTCCCACACCAGTCAGAGGAACTTATAATTTCCCTTTGGCTCAGCTTTTTGATTTCTCTCCCAGACTTTCTGATTTAGAGAGTGTATTTGAGAATGTGGTGAGAGGAATACTTGGTTTTACTCTGATTATTCTTTTTATCATGATTATTATTGGAGGATATAAATACTTAACGTCAGGTGGTGATCCAAAGTCTTTAGAATCTGCCAAAGCCACTCTAACCTATGCCATAGCCGGTATTATTCTTCTTGCAACCGCTTACCTTATTCTTGTCCTTCTTGAAACCTTTACAGGCGCACCTGTGACTGAGTTTAGAATTGGGGGGTAAGCGCCAGAGTTAAAGTTATAATTGCAGCACGATCAATAAATCTGCTATATGATTTTGCCCCTATATTTAATGGTAATGACGTTCAAATCTGGGCAAGTAATTACTTATTTAACAATATCAATCTAGATATTAGCAGCGATAACAGTATCAATTCTTTTGAATTCGGCTATTTAGTTTCTCATTGGAGAAAAAGTTGCCAGAACCTCTTAAACTGATACCTTGAGTTGACAAAATAATATATTATTTTGTATACTTTATCTACCATGAATAAATACATAACTCGTCTGGCGGAAATTAGATTGAAACAGTGTTTAGAAACTCGAAAAATAATCTTACTTTTAGGTGCCAGACAAGTAGGGAAAACCACTTTGTTCAAAAGAATTCTCGATCCAAACTCCACTCTTTTTTTGAATCTGGATGTCAATCTAGATAGACAGAGACTTCTGGCCGCCTCTACTCTTGCTCCAACTGAGGCTTTAACTAGCTTGGGAAAACCTCAAATACTAGTCATTGATGAGGCTCAAAAACTACCTGAAGCGACACGAATAGTTAAAGGTTGGTTTGATGCCGAGCTACCGTTAAAAATAGTCTTGTCAGGTTCTTCGAGTTTAGACTTACTGGATCAGTCAGCTGAAAGTTTAACTGGGCGCAATATCAAAGTTTTTTTGCCTCCGCTTATTTTTTCTGAGATTCTTATGAACCAATCCTGGTATTCTCCTGTTTTTGGTCTAAAGCAATTATCTCAATTTAAAACTCAAATCGACTCATTAGTTTTATCAAACCTAGTCTACGGCAGCTTTCCAGAGTCAGTGACATCTGCAGATAAAACCCAATATTTATCAAATCTAGTCTCTGATTATCTTCTCAAGGACATCTTCCACTCAGGTTTAATTAAAATTCCCAACTTACTGCAAAAATTATTGGCTCTGTTAGCCCATCAGTCAGGTTCTCTGGTTTCAGTTAACGAACTGGCTAATAATCTTAATCTGTCGCGCAAAACAGTTGATAGATATTTAGATCTACTGGAAAGAACCTTTATTATTTTTAAATTATCTGCTTTTAGCACCAATCCCCGAAAAGAAATCGCCAAAAGGCAAAAAATTTTCTTTTGGGACACCGGTGTTCGGAATGCTCTAATCGGAGAGTTAAATTTTAATCCTCTGCGGTCAGACATTGGACAACTTTGGGAAAATTGGGTAATTGCCGAGGTGGCTAAGAAAAACTTCTTAGAAGGTAATCTAAATAAATTGTATTTTTGGCGTTCTCGTCAAGGAAGCGAGGTAGACTTGGTAATCAAAAAGCCTGTTGGATCTCTGAGTGCCTACGAAATCAAATGGTCATCAACTAAAACTACTACCAGGAAGTTCACCAACCGATACCAGATTCCTGTTGAGATTATCAACAAAGATAATTTTATTACTTATCTTTAGAAACAGAGGATTGCAAGGAGAGAACCTGCAAATCCCCATAGTACAACCTCTAGAAATCATTTAAAGTTAAACTCTCCTTTTTTAACTTGGAAATATTTTTCGCTCCCACTCCAAACATGGCAATCTTAAGTTCCAAACCAAACCGATTGATTAGTCTCTCAACTTCCCTTGTAGAAATCATGGCTGCTTTGGCAAAAGGGGCAGCTATACCTGCCAGATCAGCTCCTAAACATAAAGCTTTTGCAACATCAACTCCTGTTCTTACTCCACCGCTTCCTAAAATAGTTATTGGTTGTTGGTTATTAGTTATTAGTTCAGATTCAAATTTGGAACACATCCTGATAGATTCCGGTGTTGGAATCCCCCACTGACTGAAAAGTTCTCCTAAATCCACCCTTGCCTCGCCGACCGCGTGCCTCTGAAGCCTTTGCGCCGGTGCAAGCCTGGTGAAAACGGACCGTCTTCTCCCTTCAATATAGGCCCAGTTAGTACCGCCCCAACCAGCTGTATCAAACATTCTAACCCCCACCCCATAAAGACGTTTCACAACATCATAAGATAAACCAAAACCGACCTCTTTAATAATCACCGGTACAGTCAATTTCTTAACAATCTTTTCAAGTTTGACAAGAAGTCCGGAAAAATTCCTATCTCCTTCCGGTTGAATTGCCTCCTGCACCGGGTTTAAATGAAACACAAGTGCATCAGCCTCAACCATTTTCACCGCCCTCTCGCATTCTTTTAATCCGTAGCCCTTGTTTAACTGAACCAGTCCCAAGTTTGCAAAAAGCGGAACGCTAGGCGCATATTTCCTAACTGCAAAAGTTTTGACAAGATCCTCAGCCTTTAGCGCAACCCTCTGACTTCCAACGCCGATTGCAATTCTAAACTTTTGTGCAGCCTTGGCTAAGTTTTGATTTATCCTGGCGCCCTCATCAAATCCTCCTGTCATCCCGGAAATGAAAAAAGGAAAATTTACCTTCTTACCAAGAAAGGTTGTTGAAGTATCAA
>Ga0155653_123_pt1 | contig 15165 bp, 10 predicted proteins | sample RifCSPlowO2_01_FD_107310 | JGI IMG/M metagenome (GOLD analysis project Ga0155653, IMG submission 107310) | Candidatus Woesebacteria bacterium RIFCSPLOWO2_01_FULL_39_10b
AAGTTTCGGCGAGGCGAGGAGGCTTTGGCTCGCCGTAGCCCTCAGGCGAAGGCGGTGGTGCCGGAGCCAATGAAGGAATAAACTCTTCCATAACATATCTGACTCGATCAATCCAAGTCAATCTAGGAACTGCTTGGGATGTGTGTGCTTGGGCATATGCAAATCTGGCTTTGGGTAAATTTAAGCCATTACGAAGCAAAACATTATAAATTCCATGTGGACTTAATCTAACACCGAACTTTTCTTGAAAAAGCTCAGAGATTTTATATTTACTAAGTTGGGGATAATAAGAAACTATTGATAATATTTCTTTTTCTAACTCAGGTTTAACTCTCAAATATCTTCGATCAAAACGCGGTTTTTTATCTTCTAAAGCACCTTTGCCTTTCTCCTCCCATCTTTTTTTCCACTTATAAAAAGTCTGTCGGGAAATCCCAAATTCTCTACAAATCTCGGCAATTGGAATCCCTTTTTGGTTGATCGCTTTGTCAATTAAGACTAATCTTTGATTAAAAGACAGAATATTTTTCTGAGAAGGAAAACGAGCTTTTTGCCAAGCTTCGCGGACATTTCTATTATTTAGCCCAGCTCTTTTTAAAACATTATAAACACCATGCACACCAATATTCTCGTTTCCTGGATATTCTAGTAATTTCTTGGCAATTTCATATTTACTTAAATCTGGATTCTTAACTATTATCTCCTTAATTTTTCTAACCGTATCTTCAGAGGCTTTATTGAAAGGCTTTTTGTACTTTTTTCTTTTTCTTTCTAAATTACTAAGGTTTTTATCAAGGTTTTCTGAAGGATTATATTTTTTAGACCAACGGTAAAAGAGGGTTCTCGATATTCCAGCATCTTTACAAACGAATACAATTGAAAATCCTTGCTTATAAACTCTATCGAGCAGATCAAGTTTCTCTCTGGCTGTCAGGGCAGTTCTAGCCATGTTTTGTAAGTGTAAACATAATGCGGGACCAAGATCAATAGGCTTTTAATACTTCGGTCTTAATTCGATTTGACACAAAAGCTCAAAAAACCATCAATTTACTAGAGGGGAAAATTGCTTAGATTAATTTATTCCTCTTGACAATATACCAAAAATAATAAAATATCAGAATAAATATGCAAAATGTGCAGGATTTGCAGGAAAAGAAAACACCCCTTCTCAGTATAGGTGAAGCATCTGAATATTTAGGTATCTCAATAGACACTTTAAGGCGTTGGGAGAAAAAAGGTAAACTAAAAGTTCTCCGCTCTCCTGGAGGACACAGATACTTTAAAAAAGAGAACTTAGATAATGTGTTTGGAACAAAGTACGAAAGAAGCGATCAATCTACTACAAATGATAGTAAATCAAAGTTTTATGAGGTGATTCAAGAAAAGAAAATTATTAACATTTTTCCAGAAATTCCAATAGAAGTGTTCAAACCTTTAGATGAAAAGAAGGTCGCTATTCCCGAAAATAAACCTATTGCTTTAATTTCTCAAGAAAAAAGCTTTAAGGAAGTCGAATACTCCATCACCCCGATCGAAGAATCTCCCACCCTTATACCACCAGTAATTTCTCTGCCAACAAATACTCAAAAGGCCCTATCAGAAGACGCACAAGTCAAAAGTGATTTAGAGCAAAATTTAACCTCCATAAATATTAAAATTGAAGCCAAAAAAATTTATGTAACCTTAGTAATATTAATAGTTAGTTTATTACTGATATTTATATTATTATATATTTTAACTAAACCTCAGATATTATCTCCAATCCCATAAATGATTCTGAAGCTTGCTTGGAAATCAACTTACTCCTTACCTAGGATAATTTTAGCTGATGAAGTGGAATCTGCCAACTCCCCGATAAAACTATAGCTACCTTCTTGCATAACAACTTTAATATCTTCCATAAACTGATCCTTCTTGTTCAAAAAATTTTTATTAATAAATACCTGATTTCCCTGATAATTCCCGTCCGGAGCATTACCGGTTTTTGCCACCTCATAGCCCGAATCAGTCAACTTATCAGCCACTTCCTTTGCCAATCCGGGTATACCTGAACCATTCAAAATCTCCAGACTCCAATCACCCCTCTCGAATTTACTAACCTCGGGTGAAGGAAAAATTTCTAAATCTGTTGTTACAACCTGAGATCTCTTTTTTTCTAAACTTGGATAAAGAGAAATAAATAGTACCAAAACAAAAAAAATTATGATCAAAAAGGCAACTCCGAAGTAAAAAATTTTTTTCCCTGGATTTTCAACAGTCTCTAGTCTTTCCTTCTCATACTCTAAAGGAGAGTCTTTATTAATTATAGGAGGTAAGGGAGCTTTAGTTATCTCTTCAATCTTCAAAGATGCATTGGAATCAACTTGCGGAATCTTTTTATTTAACACTCCTTGACTTTCTATGGATAAAGGGTCATTAATATTAACTTGAGGAATAGAACTAATTTTTTCACTATCTTTATCGTCATCTGAAGGTGATGTATCTACCGATTTTACCTTTTTTGAAGGGGCAGAAAGCATAAAGAAATATTAAAAAGCAAAGTGCCAACTACAATTCTTACTTTTTTTATTTTGGTTTTTAATTCGTCTTTGGCACTTCATCTCTTGTATAACCTGCAATTATCTCTTTTACCATATTGGCAATCTGTTTTGGTTCATATTCACTTTTAACAATATATTTGACAGCGCCAGCTGTTATTCCCCGCTCTGCATCCTGTTGTCCAGCAAGATTGGTCAGAATTACAACTGGAATACTTTTGGTATCTGGATCACTTTTTACCTTTCCCAAAAATTCCAAGCCGTTCATTCTAGGCATCATAATGTCAAGAAGAATAAGTGTTGGTTTATCTTTTCTGACCTTATCCAAAGCCTCTACCCCATCCGTTGCAATATCAATCGCGTATCCTTCGAATGTAAATATTTTTTGATAAAGCCGGCTCATCAGAGGATCATCCTCAACAATCAAAATCTTTGCCATAGACTCTAAACTCCCTCTACCTTTTTACCTTGCTTAGTCAGGTATTTATCTACCATTTTAAGCAATTTCTCTGGAGGAGCTGATGATTTAACAATATAACCATCGGCATTTAATTCAGTTGCCTTCCTTATAGTTTGGTCATCTCCCAAATTGGTAAGCATAATCACAGGAACGCTTGAAACCTCCGGATCTTTTTTCAACTCGGCCAATATTTCTAGTCCATTCATGTCAGGTAGTAAAATATCAAGTAGAATAAGCTCCGGTATCAGAATTTTGGCTCTTTTCAAACCCACCCTACCATTCTCTGCAAATTCCACCTCATATCCGCTAAATTTAAAAAGTCTCTCGTAAACTCGCCTTACGTAAGGATCATCTTCTATAATAAGTAGTATCTTACTCATAAGCTTTAGTTTAAAACTTCAGCACCTCCCTTCGCAAGAGGAAGAGTAAATGCAAACACGGATCCAATTTTAGGTTTTGATTTCACCAAGCGAATTTTACCTCCCATATTTTCTAAAATTAATTTGGAAATGTAAAGCCCCAGACCTGTCCCTTTAGTAGTATCACGAGTATAAAGACTCTCTCCAGCCTGCTGAAACTTTCTGAAAAGAAGTTTTTGATTAGCCAGAGAAATCCCTCTTCCCGTATCTGCTATTGAAATCTCAACTTCGCTACCCTTCTTAGCAATATCGAGAGTTGCACCTCCTTTGACTGAAAATTTGATTGCATTTCCCACTAAATTAATCAAAACCTGCATTACTCTTTCCTTATCAGCAATTACTCTCACTTTCGTTTTCAATCTGGGATTGAAGTTCAGATATAAACCCTTTAATGAAGCACTGAGTTTCAATTCAACTAAGACGTCTTTAATCATACCAATAAGATCAAACGTCTCCTTATTAAACATCATTCTATTCTGCTCAAGACGGCTCAAATCCAAAAAGTCATTAACAATTTCAATAAGTCTTTCGGATGATTCGTGAATATCATTAAACATTCCTTTCAATTCTTTATCTTTAAATTTATTCCAATAGTATTCCTTAATAAGAGACGTATTTCCCCTAATGGCAGTGAGAGGTGTTCTTAATTCATGGGACGCAATTGAGAAAAATTCATCCTTTGATCTTTCCAATATTTTTGCCTCAGTAATATCTTCCACCAGTACTCCGCTCCCAATCACTTCATCCTTTTCCGGCATGATTATCGGTACAGATATGATTCTTAAAATTTTGTTCTCAAAATTCATTTCTTCAATACCATAAGGACTTTTGTCCGTTCGACAGTGGGCACACAAATCCTCTAAACTAATTTTTCCCTGCTTTAAACGATCCCGCAAAGAGTTATAATCCCACTCGAAGTCCTTTCTACCCAAAATTTCTTCCATTGAAGGGTTTAAAATTAGAATATTGTGATCTTTGTCAATGATGAAAAAACCCAAAGGAATGTTATTTATCGAAGCAGTCAAGCGGGCTTTTTCTTCCTGAAGTTGTAACCAGCCTTGACTTATTTTATCTCTTGCCATTCTTAACTGACGTGTTCTCTCCTCAACTTTCCTTTCTATTACCGCCTTAGCTTCCTTTTCCTCTGTGGCGTCATTAAAAACTTTAACCGCGCCAATAATCTCACCCTCGCTGGTGATAAGTGGAGCAGTCACTGAAATCACTGGAAAAATTTTCCCCTTCTTAGTCCGGTAATAATGATCATCATTAAGTTGGGTAATTATTGTTCTGCGCTTAGAAATTGCTTTACTGAAAGAACGCTCCTTAATAGGCGTCACTCCCTGATTTTTCAGGGTGGTTACTATCTCCGACCACCTCTTGCCAATAACTTCTTTTTCTTCAACTTGTAAAAGTTCCTCAGCCACGGGATTAATCATTTCCAAATTATGGTTATTATCAATTACCAGTAAACCCTCGCCCATCGAGGAAATAATAAGTTTAATTCTGTCTCGCTCCTCTTCGAGCTCCTCTTTTAACATTTTTTCATCTTGCAAAAGCTTAACCATCGCCTCCCTTGTTTCCTCAAGCTCCTTATTTTTATTCTCAATTTCCGAAACCTTTACTGACAGATTCCCTCTTGATTTTTCTGTTTCCAATCTTAACTCCTCCAAAGTTGTAAGCATTTGATTAAAACCTTCTGATAATTTTCCCATCTCATCTTTTGACTGATAAGAGATTCTTCCTGAAAAGTTTCTCTCACTTATTATTTTTTTCATATCTTCCTCAATGGAAAAAATGGGGCTTAATATAAATTTATTTAAGAAAGTGTACGATAGAAAAATCAAAACAAGTCCGATTATAAAAAAAAGCATAATAAAATAATTAATACTTACCAAACCCTCTTGAAAAATACTCCTGTTCCCATCCACTTGCAGAATAAAGCTTGAGTTCCCATAAATATCTTTAATTAATCTGAAGCCGGAAATAGCCTCTGAAGTTTGAGCTTTAATCACTGTGGAGTTTGATGTAGAGATATCTTTCACCATTTCTGGAAACTTAGACAAGGCTTCCTCAAATTTAAAAAAGCCTAATGAAATCTCAGCTACCGACCCTAAGTTTTTAATCTCTTTATCAGTCAGAAAACTGCCCATAATTAGGCTCCCGGCTATTGGACCTTTCCCATCGCTTGTCAAAATAGGATAGGAAGAAACTAGAAAAGGTCCTGAAGGCAAACTAATTATTCCAGAAACTTTACTGTCCTTGTCCTTATGGCTAATAAGAGGCTTTCCTTTTTCAAAATGTCCCTCTAAACCCTGAAAGGCAGTTATCTCTTTCTTATTTTCCAAATCAAAGGTCTTCAGGTAAACTTTATTTGCATCTGAATCAAAAAAGGCAATCAGGTTGAGAGAGGCATCAGCAAAGGTTGTGTCTGCCAAATTAGCCGATACAAATTCGTCGTTTACTTCTTGAACGAAACCATAAGCATCATCCAAAAAAGCCCAATCTCTATTCAAAAGACTCAAAGAGGAAAGCTTTGTTTCAAGTACCTTCTCAGCTCTATCTAAATTCCGAAGCACTTGTTCTCTCTCCAAATTTCTAAAGCCCTTAAGAATTATTAGTTGCGAAATCAAAACTACATAGACTAAAGCAACAACAACCACTCCCAAAACAATAACTAGCGTCTTTTTTCTCAGAGACATATCCTTTAATTTAATATATACCCAGTAGCCCAAAATTTGCAATTTGGGAAACTAAATAAGGTCGAATCTTATTTCAAAGTAAACACTGCTTGTAAAAAAAGAAAGTTTATGTATATCCTTAAATAGTGGTTAAAAAATATAAAATATTAATAGTTGAAGACGATATTGATGAACGAAGGATTTATCAAGAAGTTTTTAAAAGTTCTAATTTTGATATCGATTTAGCTACCAATGGTGAGGAGGGACTTGAAAAAGTAAGAGGTGGCGGTTATTCAGTTATTCTACTGGACATCATGATGCCTAAAGTAGATGGAATTACTTTTCTGACTGAACTTCAAAACAATCCTCCTCAAAAAGAAAACGGACCCGTCTTTCTTCTAACCAACCTTTCCAATAATGAGTTAATACAAAAAGCCCTTAATCTAGGAGCAAAAGAATGTCTTCTAAAGACTGATTACACTCCCTCCCAACTGGTTGAAAAAGTTAAAAAATCTCTTCACTTAATTTGAGAAGCGATATGTCTTGAAATTAAATAGGATGGAAGAACACTTAAGATTATCAAAAATACTGTAACCAGGTAGGTCAATTCTATTGATTTTCCAGCTGTCGCCAAAACATTAATTTGAGGTTTACCTACAAATAACATTCCTATGGGAACCTGATCTAAATCCTTCAAGGGAAAGTAGGCGGCAAAATAAGGTACATTTAAAATAGTTACCGATCCTGAATAACTTTCACCGTCCTGCAAAACTGTCTCATTAATTTTCTTGTTTTCCTCTTTAACACCAACCCAGCGGTTCTTTTTATCCTCTGATACTAAAGTTGTGGCGGAAAGTACATTTTCCCCATAAACTGAAGCTTCCAAACCTGTTGTTTCTTTAATTCCATCCATAAAGGCGTTATCTATTGACTTAGCAGTAACTACAACTCCAACAATTTTGTCCTCATTTTTAACAGGAGTTCCCGACCTAATTGAAATTTCCGGGGCTAAAACTAAATCTTTGGAGACAACAGTCGAAACATCCTCTCCTGAAAGTACTCTTTTTACCAAAGAGTCATCAGATAAAGAATCTCCCACCCTTTCTTTATCCTCACCCCTTGCCAAAACTTGACCATTCCCATCAAGAATTACCAAAGAAGAATGTTCCTTTTTAAGAAGAAAATTGCTTGCAATTTTACCAAGGTTTTCCTTTTCTCCTTCGGTTATGGAAGTTATAAGTTCCGAATCTCCAGCAATGACCTTAGCATCAGATAGAAGTTCTCCCTTTCTTGCATCCAAAACATAATTTAGTACTTTAACATCGGTTTCAATTTTATCCAAAGATTCATTTTGTAAATTTTTAAGGAGGAGAGTAGAAAAAGAGACAGATGAAGTCAAAAAGATAAGTAATATTGAAGCAGTAAATATCATAAAAAGCTGGGTTTGAAATCTTTTGAATAAGTATTTAAAAACCCAAAGAGAAAGAATAAATGCACTAACAAAAAGAAGAAGAAGCTCGATAGTCCATAAAGGTCCAAAGGGAGCAAAAAGTTTATAAAGATCAATGTTTCCGGTCTCTCGCAAAAAGGAGTGCAAAGAAATCAAAGAAGATAAACTTAAAACAAAAAATCCCAGAGCACAACGTCTTAAGTGATGTTCAAATCCGAGTGTTGCCCTCCTTAAATACGACAATCCGATAAAAGCAATTAAAATTAAATAAAAGGTGTCCAGATAAATTGCGAGAGGTATAGAAATTAGAAAAAAAGACATTGTTTTCGATTCATGTTTAGGTTGAGCCAAAATCGGATCAGAAAGAAAAGTTAAGATAATTAAAGTTGCTCCTACAATTTTCATTCCTGATAAGATTACGACCAGAAGTTTTTCTTCAACTAACGGAGACTCCAAAATCGAAGTCTCAATAGAGATAGAGTGAATAAGGTAATAAATTGAAAGAAGCAAAAACCCTATAATTCTGGGCAGGAATTTTATTCCTCCCTTTTCGTTCCAAGCGTCAAGGTAAAGCCAAAAAATGGCGAAAAAAGCCAATGAGGTAAATAAATTCACTCCAAAATGAAAATTCTCAAGATAAAATTGTTGCCACATAATAGTAGACTTCTAGTTTAGCAAATTTTTCAATATTTCGTCTCTACCCAATACTCCCAGCTTCACCTCTTTTACAACACCTTTCCTATTCAAAAAGACATGGGTTGGCAACGTTCGTACATTGAAAGGTTCAATAAGTTTTCCATCAGGATCTGCCCAAACAGGCAAATCGTAAGCACCCACCTGACTGAAAATATAAACCTTGGAGTTTGATTCTTGCGGCACAATTACCAATAAGTTAATATTTTCGTTTTTTATCTGACCCAATATCGCGAGTTGACTGGATGCTTGCGGCAACCAAGTATTGATAAAAGTGATAAGTGCTGGCTTTCCTAAAATTGAAGTCGATTTAAAAACTTCTCTTTCCCCCTGCAAAGTAAAATAGGAAATTTCACTTCCTTTTAATCCAGTCTCCGGTACATCCGCTAAAATCCCGCTTAAAATAAAGGTTTGTGGTTTCCTTGCAAAACTTATATCAGGCAAATTGAACTTAATTTTCCCGACTCCCAGCTGTTTTAACTTCTTTAGTTTAAATGAAGAATTTATTGGAAGGCTTTTCCCAAGCTCAAAAATCTCCGATCTTTCTTTTTTATAGCCATTGACTTTAATCTCCAAATAATATTTCCCGGACGGAAGAAACAATTTATATTCCCCATCTTTTCCTGATCTTTGTGGATTTTCTTGACCGAAAGATTTTCCTTCCCAAACAACGAATTTTTGGCTGATAGGCTCGAAAAAATAAACTACTATTTCTGCATTCTCGAGAGATCCGTCATCTGCGTAAATCTTACCATCAGGCAAAACCATAACCGAACCCAGACTCTTCAGAGTTTTATTTTTAGCTCCATCAATTGATCTTGCCTCGATCTGATAAATTCCGGGCTTGGTAAAACTTAAAGTTCCGTTCCAAAGCCCGTTATCCGGATTTTTGACTAAAGAAAAAAGTTTCTCTCCTTCTTTCAATTCAATTTCTCCTTCCGATAAACTTGTTTCCGAAAGAACTTTTTGCCTGGAAACTAAATCTATTGTTATTGCACCGCCTACTGAAGAAAGAGTTATTCTCTGATCCACTCCTGCCAAGACAAGCAAAGAACCGTCAGCCCCGGGAAGTAAAACCTGAGGGCCTATTGAAAAGACAGTTGCACCAACCATCGGGGGAAGTCTGTCTATTACTAAAGTGTATGATTTTGAGGTAGTTTGATTCCCTGAAGGATCAACAACCCTGGCATAAATTTTATAATTTCCATCGGAAGGTCCTGTAGGGGTAAACTCAAAAGTGGCTGTTTTTGCACCTATCGCAGAAAGCTCGTCAACCGGAAGCCAGTTTCTACCATTATCAAGCGAGTATTCTACCTTGCTTACTCCAACATCATCCGACGCCTTACCAAAAATACTTGGTGCCTCGGTAAAAGTACCTTTAAGGTTTGTCGTTATAGAAATTGCTGGAACAGTTACATCTGCTACTGTCTTTGTTACCGTGGTCGTAGTTGTTGTGGTAACTGTGACAGTAGTTGAAGCTTTGGCAGTAACAAAGGTATTATCGCTCGTTTCAGCCATGTTATTATTTGCATCAGTACTTTGTACTTTATAATGGTAAGTAGTATTCGCCGAAAGGCTCGTAATCTCTATTGAATGTGAGGTAACTTGCGAGCTGTCGGTATTGGTCGAACCGTAGCTTGCACTTGTTCCGTACTGCACGGCAGAGTTGGCCTGCTCATTGGTTGTCCAGGTTATTTTAACCGAAGAGTTGCCAATCTCAGAAACTGAAACGCTCGAAATCGCCAGTGAAATTATAGAAACCGAAGTCGAGCCGCTGCAGGTAGCTGCATTCCCTCCACCTGCGGAATCTGAAATCTCAACAGTAAATGCACTGGCAGATACAGCAGAACTTCCAGTTGTTATATTTACAGAAAAACTTTGACTTGAGCTTGCTGAAAGATTTCCATTTTCAAAAATAATCTGACTCGAGGATGCGGATGTGGACCAATCGCTTGCGCTTCCTCCAGTTATTAAATAATCTCCTGAAGGAGCAGTAATCTTTACCCAAATCACATTTCCACCTTGGTCATCGTCATTTGATACTGAAAATGTAAGGGTTGTGGATGTACTCGTACCAACCGCGGTAGGACTGACAGTTGCAGTACAAGCTGATATTGCCCTAACTTCTGGAGTTCTTACTACCAAAAGTAGAAAGGCAAATAAAAATATTAGCCGTAGAAATTTGGCTTTTTTGGCAGGCATTAATTAAATATTACCAGAACTTCTTTCAACTACAAAGCTGTACGAAAACCCCTGCCCCGAAGTTACGCTCCACCGACACGAGGATGTAGACCTCGGGAGGAGGTAAGTATACTTTGGGGACCAAAAACTCGAGTAAGAGGAGTGTATGCATTAGATTGCCCAGTTTCCACCTTTGCCTCTAATATAAGAACCTTTCGCTAATGCTCAAGAACCTTGTCCTTGAGGTTCAAGGATAAAGGAATAAGAAAACCACCAAAACCCTCCCAACCACAAGATTGTGAGAAAAGCGGCAAAATAGTCATGCACAATCATCCCGAAAAGCGAGTTAATGTAGTAAATACCTGTTGCAATGAAGGCCATCCGAAATACATTTATTAAAAGAATCCCAAGAAGCCCAAAAAGAACGCATTTTACCCTTGAAAGATTAGTGTAGTTCCCGCGCAATCCTGCAACCAAGGAAATAACTAATAAAAGAATACTTTGCCAACCCAAGCAATTCCAAGATAAATCAACAGGCATCGCAGCTCCCTCTTTTACCATATAAAATGCTGCTTTGGGATCGGAAGTCACTTTCGCCTCTATCCCCAAAGGCGCAATCGTTGCCGCAACCAATCGAGCTTGCCAAGGTACAATATACTTTTGGATTGGACGGTACCATCCTGCATTGTTTAGAGCTTTTGTCAGAAAAGAGTTGAGGAGTGCAAGCGGCGGTAGAACAATCAAAATTAGTGCAAAACCGGCGAGCAGTGTTTTGAAAGTTTCTTTCTGTTTCATTCTAGCGCTACTGACCACTAATACTATCCATATAGTCGTAGATCATTTTTGATATTTCCCGGATAATTTTCAGTGAAGTCTTTGGATCTGCTGAATTTACCATTATGCACTGTAAATATGGCCGATTGGGATAATATACAATTCCGCAATCGGAGTGGACGCTATATATGCTTTCCTCTATATCGAATATTCCTGTCTTATGAGCCACGATTATGTCATCTGGAATGGGCTCCGGCATCCAATCGGTAAACTCCGACTCACCCAAAATGGACAATATCTCATTGGAATTTTCGTAATTAAGATATGCTGAAAAAAATAAGCTTTTCATAATAGAGCTGTAGTTGCGCGCAGTTAGTGCTTCAGTTTCACCGCTTTCATCTCTAGGAATATCTAAATAGTCAAAAACATCAATAATGGCTTTTTCTACTTCGTCGCCTTGTTCTTCTATTTCCTTATTGACTCTGCGATTGACAACCTTAAAAGCAGTATTATCGGATTTTGTCAATATCAGCTTAATTGCCTCGGTGAACGCAATTTCAGATCTTCCTTCATTCCCTAAGCTCCCATAGCCTCGATCAATATCATCACGGGTTATGGGCAGGATTTCATCTTTTCTTATTTTTCCTTCTTCTTTTAATTTATACGCTTTCATCACTATCGGGACTTTGATTAAGCTGGCTCTGTAAAAAGTTTCTCTTTCGTTGACTCCAATATAAACCCCTGTAGGCAAATATTCAAAATAAATACCATATCTTACATTTCCTTCCACCGCATATCCTTTTAGTTGATTCCGAAGCTTGGTAAAATCAATGATGATGTCGTTAGGATTGTCGACAAATATGCGTTTGGCCAGGAGCGGATATTTTTCAGGAGCTTCCTCTGTCGTAACAGAAATCTTACTATCTTTCTGTGATCTCAAAAACGCAGGTACAATTATGGCTGCCGCTCCAAAACCAAATATGGCACCTATTATAAAAAATCTTTTCATACAGACTGTCTCTTTCTCTTTAACTTACGTATAAACCCAAGTATAAGTGGGAATAAACCAGCCAGCAAGAAACTATTTTCCGGAATAGTAGTAAATTGAGGCACTACGGTATATGTGTCAAGGGTTGTCGCGTCAGATTTGACTACCCTCATGCAATAAGTCGTATCCGCTGTCGCTGAAAAATCAACCAAAGCAAAATCCCATTTACCATCCTGGTTTGAACGGATCGCGTTTTGGCTGTTTGTAAAATTGTTGGCTTCTTCATAAGTCTCACGCACCACTGTATGCGACTCGTGAGTCGGATCATTAGCATTGTCACTTGTAATATTGGCTGCGTCTGCCAAATTCGTATTATTGTAATATCGAACATTTCCCGATGAATCAGACAAATCAGCGTATGTTTCATTGGTAAAACTGGTATCGCACAAATTATCTGCTCCGCGAACGGCAATTTGCATCTTAAAAGTTACACCCGAGCTGGCTACATCCTGACCGTAGTTATCCAAAAGTATTCTCATCCTAAATCCAGTCCCCTGCGCAGGTGCTGTAGCCGCGGTGTTGAGAGCCGCAAGAGGGGTATCAACATCAGGCGGACTTTGATCAAGATTTCCATAAAATCTGTATGCAGATTGTTCGTATTGCGGCGTGGCATACACCCAGGAAATTGAAGTAAATATAAAATCCCAATTTGTTGTGGCATTTCCGGTAGATGTTCCGGCTGCGGTGGTTCTTAATCTCACATTCATCCGGTTGTTGGTCGTATCAATGTGATCCTCGGGGTTACCTATGTATCCCAAAGGAAGTGTTGCTGCCAGGGCAGTAATTGAATCAGTATAGACATAGTTAAAAGTGGCAGTACCTCCCACTTGTGTCCATCCTCCGGTGGCGGTAGTCAGGCCGGCAAAGTCTTTCACTCCCATCTGAACTGTCAAATCAGTAGCCTGGTTTGACCCACCGATAAATCTGCCGGCATAATGGAGTCCCACAACTGCAGCATTAGTAGGTACTGTCACCGGAAAGGAAACATTGCTTGAGGTTGCCTCTTCAACTGTCGTATCAGGCGTTGATTCGTTGTCCATGGCATAGTGGGAGTTGGCTTCGCCTGCTCCTGTACTGGCTGACTCATCCTCTGCCGGGTTGGCAAAGGCATTAGTCGTACCTGTAGGATCAAGATCGCGGGTATTGGTACAGTTGGTGGCGGTGCCTGTGCCAAAGGTGACTTCACAAAGAGAGGAATCTGTATTAGTCGAGCCAATGATCAGATAGGCATAATCAAGCATCAGGTTGGTGGTTGAGTTTAAGTCTCCGTAAAAACGCACCCGCATTTCACCTGAGGAGATGTAATTACTAAGCGTGACATTGTTTTTGGCCCAGGCATTGGTAACATTGTCAGTAGTCGCGCAAGCTACAGCAGTCGTTGAGAGATCTTCCCAGCCTGGAGTAATGAAATTGTAAACTGCAAACTTGTGATCCAAGCCGGCGGTAGCTGCAGAGCAGTCATACTCGGCTTTGAAATAGATAGTGTTGGCTCCGGTATATGTCTCCACATTTTTAAATGAGAGGTAAAAGTCAGGGATTGATCCGGCAGTTCCCGGAACCTGCAGAAAGACGCCGTCTCCGGTTGTCGTTGCCTGCTGGGCAGTGGTGGTATTGCCTACAATATGGGCATTGGCATAGGTACCAGCCGGAGCGCCGGATCCAAGATTGGTAAAACTGGCCGGATGATAGACTGAGTCAATGATGGGCATGATTCTCAGGTAATCAATGTCAATCGCAGTTGCCGACTGGGTAGTTGAAAAATACCTGAATTTGACGACATTACTGCCGCTGACAAAGTTGGTTAAGGGGGTGGAGATAGCTGATCCACCTGTGGTACCGGTCGTGAAGTAACCGTCATAGATATTCCATGTCAGAGCCACCGGAGTCGTCACAGTAGTCAGAGCCACATTGGCATTTGCAGCAGTTTGGGAATTGATGGTCCGCCAGCCTCCTCCCGTACACTGGGCATCAGCAGCATTGTCAACCGAGGTTGTGGATGTCCAATCGCAGATTTGGAGAATCATTGCAATAGCCGCGTCCAGATCCACCTCTGTCTGGATAATCATCTTGTTAGCTCCGTTTAATTGGATTCCGGCAAAGTTTAACTGCACATCATAATTGGTGGCACTGGCTTGGTTGGAACCCAATACACTCCAGTGGAAGTTGTCATCTGTTAAAGTCCCCCTCCAGCTGCCGATGTTGACTCCGGCTGCTGCAGCTGCTGTTGCCGAAGTGATGGTGGTGTCGGAACCGGTGACCAACGTCCCTGAAGTGGGAGTAAATTGATAAATCGCCCGCGCCACCTCCGGTGGTTTGACGATATCGTCAATTGGGGGGGGTGCTTTCAAAAACGTCAGAATATTTGAAAACGAAATAGTCGTAAGCATTAGAAATACTAAACCCACCCGAACCCCCTTCATCAACAATTTCCTTCTTTGCTTCTTACCCCAAATATAAAAGACTATATAAAGAGTGAGTGAAAAGAAAATCATAATGAAGCCACCCGTAAAAAGGTTTCGTTCGTTCGGCTCTTCCATCACCTGAGCCAGCGTTTCACTCGAAAAAACCGTCTTGGGGCCCAAAAGAAAATCAAAATAGGATAATATTGAAAAGCTATCTTCAGTCCTTTGGGTAGTCGCGTAAATTGGCAAATCGGCGACCGATCCTTGTTGAACCTTGCTTCCCGACCAGAATAAAAAGCCACCTAAGACAAAAATCACTAAAAGCAAAATGTTGCCAAGATACTTTTGCCTTCTTGACACAATTCTAAAGTTATCAAATCTACTATTTGCAGTAGAGAGAGAAAGATACTGATTAACTGATGAGCTGATTAACCTATTAACTGCTAACTGGGAGCGAGCGATAGCGGCACGTCCCGGCAGTATTCCCGATATGAATCGGAAGAATCTTCCTCTTGTGAATATA
>Ga0155653_125_pt1 | contig 14395 bp, 10 predicted proteins | sample RifCSPlowO2_01_FD_107310 | JGI IMG/M metagenome (GOLD analysis project Ga0155653, IMG submission 107310) | Candidatus Woesebacteria bacterium RIFCSPLOWO2_01_FULL_39_10b
GCTGAGCCAAAGGGAAATTGTAAGTTCCTCTGACTGGTGTGGGAGTAGGTAACTGACCACCTGGGGGAGTTGGTGATGAACCTGGTGGGGGAGTTACAGACCCTGCCCTGGGTGGGGTGGGACTGGGAGAAGAGGTTACCCGTGAAACTTGGCAGATTATTCCATTCCGATCAGTATCCCTTAAATCAAAATTCTGATAATTGGCATTGAGAAAATCAAGAATAGAAGGGGCAAGAGAACGGGAGTAAGAAGTTACTCCTGAAGCGCTATTAATCATGTAAAGGTTTGTTTCAACCTGAGTTCCATCAATTACTCCTCCGTATTTTGAACCGTGATGCCCAGTGTTATAGCCTCCATTAAAGAACCTGCCTGTGGGGGAGGGGATTTGCTGGCTGGGGGTAGACCGGAAACCCCTTCTTTGTAAGATTGTTCCCAGACTGTTTACCCCCCGAAGCGCTTGGGAAAGGGTAACCCCTTCATTTCTCACCAAACTCCTTAAGCTGGATTCGTTAACACAACTTGCCCCTCCGCAAAGTCCGGTATCAAGATGTAAATCGGAAAATCTTAACTGGCTGGCAACCAGAAGATTGCCCATTTCAACATATTGTTCGTTGGCATTGTTGTGCCAGTTGGTATGGAAGTCAAAATAATGACCCCTACCGCATTGATTAGTAGAGAGACCTTTGGCAAAATCTATTGCGCTGTGAAATTCCCGCCAGGCCTCTTCAGCCAAGGAGCTACCACAGGCAGCGGAACTGATAGGTCGGTTGGCATCCAGCCTGCTTCGGTGAAGATGATTAATGATAATATGAGGCCATCTTCCTGTTGACTGATGGATAAGGTCAGCAACTTCTCTTGTGTATTCCTGACTGCCTATGTCTCGGGCGGTAATAATGCTGCCGCCTCCGCAACTACCCGAAGTTCTGGAAGGTATTTGGGCCGGAGTCAGATAGCCGCCATGGGGTGCAGAAATAATTATAGGCAGATTACCTCTTATATATTCGATATTGCGGTTATTGCCAAAGCAGATAGTTCCCGGGCTTGGGCAGTCGCTAAAGTTGATAGAAGCAGAAACGTTCTTAACAGAAACGGTGGCTAAAATTATTAGTCCGCCGATTAGATAGAAGACTATCTTGCTTATATTTTTAAGTTGATGCTTAATCATAGGGAATACATTCACAGTTTGGGCAATCCGAGGCATCAAGATACATTTCCTCGTTTTCGGCGCAGGTAATATCACAAACTGGACATGCGGGTGGGGGAATTATATTTGGATCAAGCGCTTTACATTCACCTTGGTAAAGAACTTCTACTCCCTCGCACTTGGCCAAACATTCATTGGGGTAGCTGGCGTAATTTTTGCCGCAGACAGGTTGAAATTCCTGAGGGCATTGACACAAATCAGCTGTGGTTGGGATTGCAACAAGAGTTGGTGTTTTCTGGCCAGGACTAGAAGATAGCTCATTTTCTGGTTGGATTAGTTTTAATTTGGAAGCAGTCTGGAAAAGAATAAATACAAAAAGAAATAGAAGCAAGCCCAGAACAAAAATTTTTCTCTTTTTATCTTTTCTTTGTGGGAAACTCGGTTTATTTTCCAATGCGTGAGAAACAGAAGTTTCTTGCAAGGGAGATGTAATTTGGGCTTGGGAAAAATTTTTCTCTTCTTGTTGCTTCACCATTTCAGATTACAAGAATATAAAAAGAGGGTCAAGTAAAGTTAATTAAAATTTTACTTGTTACTTTTCGTTCAGAACTATATAATACTTTATAAATCGTTAGAGATTATAGAATTCCGTATTTGAAATATGGAAAAGATCGGGCGGAATTCTATACAAATTTCCGTTATTTATATTGCGTATTTTAAAGGTGGGAATGTATAGAAAGGTGGTTATGCTAAGTGGAAGCAAAAAGTTCATTAAAGAGTAAAAAGACGTCAAAAACATCAAAAAAATCTTCTGGCAAGTCTTCTCGAGGTGTTTCAACAATGAGTGAACTCCTGGAGCAGTACGGGAGTGCAAGAGGTTTATCAATTGGAGACATGATTGAGGGGGTTATTCTGGAAATAACTTCCAAGAGAGTTGTTTTTGATATTGGGGGAAAAAGCGAGGGGATGGTTGCTGAAAAGGCATTTAAAGAGGCGGAGAACTTTATAAAAACTCTTAAAGTTGGAGATAAACTTCAGGCAAAAGTTTTGGTTCCCGAAACCCAGGAGGGGTTTACCATTCTTTCTTTAAGGCAGGCAAGTAGTGATGCTTCCTGGAAAAAACTGGAAAAACTCAAAAATGATGCAATACCGGTTAAATGCTTCATTAGGGTAGTTAATCCCTCGGGTCTGATAGTTGATTTTGATGGTTTTTCAGGATTTATTCCCAAATCTCAATTGGGAAAAGAGATTTTGAAAGAGACCCAAAATCTTGTCGGGACTAAGATTGAGGCAGTTGTAATAGATTTGGACAGAAAATCAAACAAGATCATTCTATCGGAAAAAGAGGTTTCGGAAAAAGAACAATTGGAATTTGTAAAGAAGGCATTGAAGGTTATTAAGGAGGGAGACATTTTCGTAGGAGAAGTAACCAGCGTTTATGATTTTGGTTGTTTTGTGAAAATTTGTGTTCCATTGAGTAAAAAGAAAAAAGACCCGCTTGCCGGCAGGCAGGTCTTTTTGGAGGGCTTGGTGCATATTTCTGAGTTATCTTGGGATAAGATAGACAGACCATCCAACCTGGTTTCACAAGGAGACAAGGTTAAGGTAAAAGTTATTGGTAAACTGGAATCTCCCGGCAGGCAGGCAGGAAAGCTTGCCCTTTCAATTAAACAGGCTCAAAAGGACCCTTGGCAAAATATTGAGAAAAAATATAAGAAAGATGGCAAAGTATCGGGAAAAGTTGTGAAAATTTCTGGTTTTGGAACCTTTGTTTCTCTGGAACCCGGAGTTGAGGGGCTGATCCATATTACCAAAATTCCTCCGGGAAAAAAGTTGATCATAGGAGAAAAAGTGAATGTTTATATTGAAGAAGTGGATAAGAAGAGTCGAAGAATTTCTCTAGGGTTGGTTCTTACAGAAAAGCCGGTTGGGTATAAGTGAGTTGTTGGTAGTTAGTTATAAGTTGTTAGTTTATAATTTTTCTTGATGGTTAGGTCTTCATTGTATGTTTGTCAGCTATACGCAATCTTAGCATTCGCCTTTTGGGAACTATTAGTTCACGCTTCATGCTGTGATTTGAAAGGGTTGGTATACGAATGGAGGAATAATGGTTAGAAAAAGTTTGCTGTTTGTCTGCCAACAATGTGGATATTCTCAGGTAGGTTGGGCGGGAAAGTGTCCGGAGTGTGGAAGTTGGAATAGTCTAGTAGAGACTGTTCAAGAGCGGGAGGGTAAAAGAGCTGGAGCGCGGGAGAAAAAAACGAAAACAGAACTTATTTCTTTAGCTTCGGTTCCAATAAAATCAACTTTGAGAATTTCGACCAAAATTTCGGAATTCGACAGGGTTTTGGGCGGGGGGTTAGTATGTGGGCAGGTGGTTTTAATCGCCGGAGAGCCGGGGATTGGAAAATCAACACTATTGTTGCAGGCAGCTGACAAATTAGCTACCAGGCAAGACGTACTAGGCAATAGTAAGAAAGGTAAAACTGGTGCCTCCTCTCACACTTCTAGAGTCTTATATGTTTCAGGAGAAGAATCAGTTTCTCAAACAAAACTTCGTGCAGACAGACTTGGTATTAAAAATAAAAACATTGTTCTTTTGGAAGAAACGGATGTAGATAGAGTTTTAGATTCAATTGAACTGATGGAGCGGAGAACTGATCAACGAAAAGAGAAAAAAGAGAGTTCTTCCGTTCAACTGTTCAACAGTTCAACGGTTCTTATTGTCGATTCTATTCAGACAATGACAACTTCGGATTTATCTGGTATGGCAGGGTCAGTTGGGCAAATTAAGGAATGCACCTATCGGTTGGTAAGGCAGGCGAAATCAAAAAACATTCCGATATTCGTCGTTGGGCATGTAACCAAAGAAGGAACAGTGGCAGGACCAGCAGTTCTTATGCATATTGTTGATACGGTTTTATGGTTTGAGGGAGACAAGAGCCTGACTTTCAGACTGCTTCGGGCGGTTAAGAATCGTTTCGGACCAACTGATGAAGTAGGCGTTTTCTCAATGCAAGAGCAGGGGTTGGAGTCGGTAAATGCGCCTGAAAAAGTTTTTTTATCAAAGGGAAGGGGAAATGTTTCCGGGATAGCGGTTGCCTCGATTATGGAAGGTACAAGGCCGATATTAGTGGAAATTCAATCGCTTATTGTTCCCACAAAATTGGCGTTTCCCAGGAGAGTTGCACAAGGAATTGACTCGAAAAGATTTGAGCTTTTACTGGCAGTTTTAACCAGACGTTCTGGTATTCCTCTGTACGAGAATGATTGTTTTCTAAATGTTTCTGGCGGAATTTCAATTAAAAACGATCCTTCGGGGGATTTAGCCATCTGCCTATCTTTGGCATCAGCCTATTTGGATAAACCTCTTCCCGTTAGATCAGTCTCCATTGGTGAAGTTTCCCTTTTGGGGGATATCAGAGAGGTTGTTGCCCAGGAGAAAAGAATTAAAGAGGCAAAAAGGTTAGGGTATAAGACGGTTATCTCCAATAGAGAAGTTGGTTATCTTCAGGAGGCGATAAAGAAATATCTGAAATAAACTGATTGTTTATACACTACTTATCCACATTTTTTCAAGCAGCCGAACAATTTACAAAAGTTAATATGATTTTTCGACGGGTTGAAACTATAGGCAATGGCTCTTCCCGAACTGATTTTATTATAGGTTTTGACAGTGTTGACAAGCGGTGGTAGAATTTCTCTTAAAGAATTTTTTAATTCTTTCGTAGTGCAAAACCGCGCGTATGTTTTTGGTTTCAGGGGACGGGTGGAGTGTAGGGCAGGCGCTCTACCCGTTCCTTGAGATTACAAAATCGCGCGGTTTTTTTAATGAAGTTTTTTTGAAGACAGATTTAGATTAGCAAGAAGGATAGAAAAGGACTTGTCTTCAGGGACGGGTACCGTCTGGTACTCGTCAGGGCAGGCTAAACCTTTTCAAATAAAGGCTGGAAAAAGACAAGTGCTTTTAAAAGACTAGTAATTTTCAGGCAGGATGTCAAGAGCTTGATTTGACAGGGAGTGGTGTAAAATGAATTGTGTATGGAAGAATTAAGCGCAAGTGAATCGAAGCAAAGATGAAGGAAAAAGAGAACGGAGTGTAAGAAAGCTTTTGGCAAGTAGCTAAAAAACAATCATAAATACTTGTTAAGATTGTACCATCGGTACGTACCGGAGGAGGTTGTAGGCGGTAGGTTGTAAGTGATAAGTTGTAGGTTATCAGAATATGGTATAAGTCAAAAGTTTTCTTAATTCACTGCCTTATATTTTTTTATCACCTATCACTTACAACCCATAACAAGTTCACCCCATAGTATTGACTTTCAGCCAATTTTGTGTTATATTTTTCCTCGGCTGGGAATACTAAAGGTATTCCCTTTTTTTGATTTGAAATTTTTTGGTCCAATTTTTTTCATTCCTGCCCAAAGGTTTTGAAAGATTAAGGTCTTCCTAAAGCAGGAAGGCCTTTTTTTGTGCACCTTGTAAAAGTTGGGAAAAGTTGGTTTTTACTTGAGAATTAGTGGTTAGAAATGGGTGATCAAGGAAGAATTAGTATTTGCACTGATTTTTGTTCACTGATCACTAACCACTTTATTTTGCTCTTTGACATACCGCAGAGAAAAAATATTTTAGGCTGCCAATAATTTTTTGCAAGGGCATTAGTTCTCCTTGAATTAGAATTTGGCTGGCCGGAGCATTTTACAAACGAAGTTTGTAAAATAGTTGTAAGTGATAGGTTGTAAGTTGTAAGTTAAATAAATGGGAAAGTCGATTACCAAACTTGATGACATCGACGTTTACAAAGATGCGCTAAATTTGGCAAAGAGTACCTTTCTTCTTTTAGAAGACAAAAGACTCCTGAAAGAATACTGGTTAAAAGACCAAGTTAAACGCGCCAGTCTTTCGGTTGCAGTCAATATTGCAGAGGGATACGGCAGGAACACAAAGCGTGATTTTGCTCAATTTCTTTCTATTTCCTTGGGATCAGTTAATGAGTTAATAACATTTCTCGATTTTATTTCCTTGGAATACAAGATTGACACTTTCGAGTTGAAAGAGAAATATGTTGTTATTTCAAAACGTATTCACTCATTTCGCTCCTATCTGCTTAGATCAAAGTAACCTATAACTTACCACTTACCACTTACAACTATTCTTCGTTTGTAAAATGTTCCGGCTGCCAAGCTAATTTGTTTTTCAAAAAAAAATTCAAGAAAAAAGGAGAATGATGTTCAACAATTTTCGAGCCGGTCGTGTGCTGGCTCTGGTCATTGCAGTTCTTCTGGCGACTTTGGCGGTCGTCAGCATCGTGTTAGCCATGTCGGGGGTTTCGGTTGTTTTGGCCGAGACCCAAAGCCCAGTTTTGTTTCTGAGCGGTCCCGAGGAGGCGGTTGTCGGTACTCTTAAAGAGTACCGGGTAGTGGTTTCTGACAGCCGCCCCGGCCTAATAGTCGCTGTGTATGGAGCTGGTGCCCAGGGAGAGTTCCGGCTTTGGGATATTGAACCGGGTCCGAACAATTCTGCTTCGATAGCAGAAGATGGTGTGTTCGGACTTTGGTTTATTGATGCCTCAGGAGACACTCAAGTCGCTTTAGTCCACGGATCAGCTCTGGAGGGGATTTATCCTTTCCAGGTGGATCTCTATGAGGGGAGCGACCTCTTGGCTTCAGCCGTCATGACCACGACCTGGATCGAGCCATTCTGGGTGACCGCAAGTGTTCCCATCACCCAAAGGATCAACTCCACCGCTTTTCCCCTCATCCGGGGTTACGGCGGCGGAGAAGGCGGTGAAGTGATTTACCGCCTCTATGATCCCAGTCTGGAAGAGGAACCGGAGTGTGAGTCCCGACTTTTCTCTCTTTCGGTGATCACACACACTGGTGGGGGGTGGGTGACCCAGGGGGGACACTGCAGAGAGCCGGCGTATCAGTTTGCTGGTGTGGTCGGTGCGTCTGGCCCAGTCACATTTGTGATCGCCCAGGAGGCGTTAAACCAAAACGCCCCCGTCTACACGGATACATTCACTTGGGAGGCGACGGCCGACAACGGAGTGGGCGAGATACAAATAGTCTCTGGGACTACTGAGTTGGTCTTTGTCCCAGTGACTGGTTCTCTCGACGTGGAGGTTGAGGAGCCTTACCAGCCGGTTGCAGGCCGGAAGGAGAGGGTGGTTTTCCACCTCTCCTACACCCCCGACCGTTCGGCGTGGTGGTCCAGTCATTTAGGTCCTGGAGAATGGGTTGATGTGGATCTCGAGTGCTCAGCAAGCCACGGTCAGGTTGAAACTTTCCCCTGGGGAGTTTGCTTCTGGGACGAAAGTCCTGGGAGCACCGCGAGCTCGGTTGTGATTACTGCCGAGCTGGTTGCACAAACCTCGGGGCAACGTGTGTTGATCTGGAATGCAGGTCTTTCCAAAGTGGTTCCCCGTCTCTCCCAGGAGGGTGAAATAATCCTCGATTTCCAGGAACCTCCTCAGCCTATACGAGCATTGTGGACCGCAGTCGACCTCGCTTTGTTTTCCTCAGATGACCCGGGAGTCTTTACGGACTCTTTGGGTCTTCACTTTACCCCTGGGTGGGGGTGGGCGACGCAGCCTCTTGCCGGTTTGACGCGCTGGCAGGATCGTGGCGAGACTCTCGCCATCACATCCACATGGACCTGTTCCGGGCCGATTAGCTTCGGGCCTTGGGGAGAGGCTTGGGCTCAGGTCTGGAGAGTCGACAACATGTGGGCGTGGCAGGCCGAGTGGGACTCGAGTGTTTTCGAGGACTCGTGCCCAGGCACGTTGAAGCTTGAGTCGTTGCTCGAGGAACGGGGGCCCCAGAGACTATTATTGCTCCAGGAATACAGCTATGAAGCTCAAGTGGGGATCAACAACCTCGTTTCCGGGTCGCTGGTCCTAACGGACTTGCAGTTTGGGGTTATCGACCCGTTGCCGGAGATTCGAATCTTAAGCCCGACAGGAACGGTGCCTATCCTGCCCCCGATCCTGTTCGGCGTGGACATCTACGACTGGGACACCGTCGTGTCGGCTTCGTTGTCTCTCCGAAGAGACGTCCCAGGTGTGGGACTGACGGAGATTTGGAGTGCGGCTCAAGTTCCCACTGGCGTTCTCAGCTTTACGCTCGAGACTCTTCCCTTTGGGACGCTCCTTGTCCCACTAGCCAGATATGAATTTGTCTGGCGAGTCTGGGATGGAGGTTCCGGAGAACCTTGGGACGGCCGAACAGTTCAGGCTACGGGCTACTTCACCGTAGCCGGGGCGGAAGGCTTTTGGGTCTTCTTGCCATTTGTGGCTCGGAACGCCACCCCCCCTAGGCTGACGCCCGGGCCTTCCAGCAACTAAAGCCTCAGCTTGGCAGCCGGGGCTTTTTGTCAGGCTCCGAATGGTGCCTGACTTTGAATTATTTCGGATTTTTTAACCAGGTGCCGTATGGTACCTGGTCTCTGCGGTTGAGGCAGGAGGGTTGAGTCGAGGTTTTTCCTCGAATGAGTTTTATGCTCTCTCAACCTTCCTGCCAAATTTGTTTTTTTGCCTCCTTGCTTCCGAGTCAAACTCGGTTAGGCTTTGGATTCCTGGATAGGGATTCAAAAATCGCAAGGAAAAAATCTCTGTGTTCCCTGTACTTTAAGGGAACCGCCTAGATAGCCAGCCGGTGGCTATGCAGAGATCGTCCGTCAAGCCCAAGGGCTTTGACGAGACAAGCGGATTAAATCCGTCAAGTGAGGCAACCATGCCGCTTGTACGCTTAGCGTATGAGATTGGCTACCAGCCAAACTTGATAGGATTTGTCTAATGATGAATTAAGGAAAAGAGAATAAATGCGATTGCGCATTTATAGATTTAAGCTTTTTAGCTTATTTCACCTCTTTCCCCCACACATTCATCATTAGACCCGCAGCAGTTTGTCGATGTGTATCGGCACTGACGATTCCGAAAGGATGAAACTGCAACTGAACTTTAACAAATAAATATTGACGAAAAACCACACCGATGGTTTAATGTTTGTATGGCATTGACCAAGAACGACCTTATACAGATTAGCAACTTATTAAACAGCCAGTTAGATATTCGTTTTGAAGATCAAAAACAAGAGATCGAAAATCTATTGACTCCATTTAGAAGTGACATGTTCACTAAAATCGATCCAATCCTGAAAGAAGTGGTAACTGCAAGAGAAGAAAGACCATTAATTGAAAATAGAATCGAAGCTTTAGAAAAACTCCATCCGCAAGATACAAGCATTTAAACTGCATGTACCAAGGTAAATGTCTAGCATAGCTGAATGAGGTTTATATCCCATCTTCTTCCCACATTCATGGGAAAACTCCGCACCAATTATTGCTTAAGCAATAAACTGATGACTTATAACTGATAACTAATAAGTCAAAAATATTCGAGCAATAACAATGCGGAAAGTACATTTAAAACTTTGAAGATTGTGATGGGGCCTGAATTTCTCCAGTCATCCGCTTAGCGGATCTGATGAGCCCCTCGATTCGTTACACTCACTCGGGATTATAATCCTGATGAATCTTTTGACAGTGAGCTTAGTCGAACTGCTCAAAGTGAGTCGAAGGACGAAACTGGAATGAAGTTATCATAACTCATAACCCACAACCTATAACTTATAACCTACAACCAATTCATGCTAGTTGACAAAGGCAAAACCGCTATTTAAAATACAATCATTGAATTTGAATTCTTCTTGAGTTTTTTTCAAGAGATCTTCCGATAATTTCCGTGTGAACATAAATGATGTTAACTAAAGATATTAAAACTTCTGAGCCTGTATCCGTGGGAGAGGATGTTTCTTCTCAGTTGGTGGTGGATGAAAGAGTGATTCCCGACTCCAACCTTCCCACAGAATATGTTGAGGGAATTCTGGATATTGCAACCGAGGGGTCCGGACTTTTAAGGCCGAGTTATCAGGCATCTGAAGGGGATATCTATATTTCGTCAAGCCAGATAAGAAGGTTCAACTTAAGAGTTGGTGATAAAGTGGGCGGACAGGCAAGACGACCCAAAGAAAACGAACGTTATTGGGGGTTACTCAAAGTTGAGACCGTAAACGGTGAAGATATTGATCAGCCCAAAGACAGAGTTGAATTTGAGAATCTGGTGGCAATTTATCCTGATAGCCAAATAAAGCTTTCCACAGAAAAAGAGCTTTTAACTACAAGAGTAATTGATCTTATTGCTCCCATTGGATTTGGGCAAAGGGGTTTAATTGTCTCTCCCCCTAAAGCTGGAAAAACTTGGCTGATAAAGGATATTATTGCCGGTATTGCCAAAAATTATCCTGAGAAAAATCAAAAATCAAAAATCAAAAATAAAAAGTCAGTACATTTAATGGCTGTTCTTATAGGCGAACGGCCTGAAGAGGTGACTGATATTGTCAGGCATATGAAGGAGGTAACAGGTGGGATAGGAGAAGTTGCCGCCAGTAATTTTGATGAGGCTCCAGAGAATCAGACGAGGGTGGGGGAGTTGGCGCTTGAGCGGGCGAAAAGATTGGTTGAAAACGGGCAGGAAGTCGTAATTGTACTTGATTCGATAACAAGGATGGCTCGCGCTTATAATCTGGCACTTCCCACCTCAGGAAGAACTTTGACTGGGGGGTTTGATCCTGTTGCACTTTTCCCTGCCAAGAAATTTTTCGGGGCAGCCAGAAAGATTGATGGTGGAGGCTCTTTAACGATTATCGGTACATGTTTGGTTGAGACAGGAAGTAGAATGGATGATCTTATTTATGAGGAATTCAAAGGAACCGGGAATATGGAGCTTCATTTAGTGAGAAAACTAGCTGAGAAAAGAATTTTTCCCGCAATTGATGTTTCGCGCTCGGGAACAAGGCAAGAGGAGCTTCTATATGCAAAAGAAAACCTTGGCAAAGTTCATACTTTAAGACGTATGCTTGAGATGGTCAATGGGGATGAACGGACCGAAACTCTTCTGGAAAGACTGAAAAAGACAAAAGATAATGAAGAGTTTTTGGCCAGCTTGAATACTGCCTAAATGATTTGGTCTTGGAAGTGAGTTTCAAAGTTGCTTCAGAAGTTTACATATGTTATCTTCTTTAGTGCAAGATGGATATAAAAGACTTAGTTTCAGGGTTTTTGAACTCTGTAAGAACCTTCAAGCAAAGACTTCCTGCCAATCTCAAAAAAATTAGGCTTTATTTCGTAAGATTAATTTTCGATTTCAGGGAGTTTTTATTGAGACTTTCCTCCTATCTAATCAAAAACTTTCGTCTGACTTTTTTCCATTTAGAGACAACTAAGGGGATTTTCGTAACCAGTCTTTATAGGCAAAGAGGGAAACATGCTCGGCGTTTAGTTCACTCAGGCATGGCAGGTTTGGCAGCTTTGGGGATAATGATTGCGCCTGTTATTGCTAATGAATTTCCTGGAACTAAAATTGATCCCTGGGAGATCCCTTTGGCTTCATCTATCCTATCAGTTTCAACTGAAGATCCTGAGACACAGACATTAGTTTCTGAAAAATTAAGGGATAAAATTATTGAATATTCAGTTCAAAAAGATGATACTTTAAGTACAATTGCTGAGAAATTTGGAGTGTCAGTGGAGACCATTCTTTGGCAGAATAATTTTGAACCTCAAGATAAAATAAAGCCGGGACAAACTTTAGAAATTTTACCAGTAACAGGTATTTCACACAAGGTTGTTAAAGGGGATACTGTTTATTCAATCGCCAAAAGGTATGATACTTCACCCCAGGCATTAGTTGATTTTCCTTATAACACTTTTATGAATGATGAGACATTCGAGCTTGCAGTGGGACAGGTCATTATTGTTCCTGATGGAATCAGACCCAAGGCCCAAGTTGCTCCAAGAATTAGAAGAATTACACCCGATGCTGGAACTGTGGTTGCATCAGGCGCCTTTGTTTGGCCGGCTTCCGGAACCATATCCCAAAATTTTGTCTGGTATCACAAGGGTCTGGATATAGCCAATAAAGCTGCACCTAATGTGCTTGCTGCAGATAGCGGAAAAGTTGTTATTTCAGGATGGCCTGATGGCTTCGGGTATGGTAATAGAGTTATAATTGATCACGGAAATGGATACAGGACTTTGTATGGACATATGTCGGTGGTTTTTGTTATTTCAGGCCAGAGTGTTGAAAGAGGAGCTGCAATAGGCAAAATGGGTTGTACCGGTCGTTGCACTGGAACACATTTACATTTTGAGGTGATAAAGGATGGAGTTTACCTTAACCCCTTGTCAGTTTTGAAATGAGGTGTTGGGCACGAAGTGGGCCTGTAGTTCAACGGTAGAACGCAGCATTCGCATTGCTGAGATCCGAGTTCGATTCTCGGTGGGTCCACCCAAAATGGTTTCCAAGAGAGAAAAGCATAGTTTTTTTCATTTCGTTTTTACAATTGTCTCTAAGACAATTGTAAAACTAACGGCGTCTATTATTTGGTTAATCTTTACAATTTTTGGAGCTTTTGTTCTTAGTAAAAGAATTTCTCCTTGGGATATTTTGCTGGGATTGCCCATGCTTTTAACTGGGGGAGGATTTATTGTCAATAACTTTACGAGCGTAGTACTTTGTTTAATCCCCAAGTATAACGAACAGGTGTGTATTTACTGTAGAAAAGATAGAGTTTTTAAAGATCATAAAAAGATAAAAGAGATTTTGGGACTTAAGTGAAACACAAGTTCGCAATTTGAACACCACTTTAAGTGTCTAAGTTGCTTCTCGGATGGTGGAAGAATATTGGTTGATATATTTAGACCTCTTGACGAACTTCTTTTTATAAGTAAAAATACTCAAAGAAAAAAATAACTTCAAACACTGCTCTGAGAAGTTTATCGCCTTTGTCATAAGACTTCGGCAAAATCTGCCCTAAAGATTTAAGGATTAACATGCTACTTTGGGCTGTATTCACATTAGGATATCTTTTTGGTGTTTTCGTTACCCTGGCTGTTTTCCTCAAAAAAGATGTTTTGGAGAGTCAGAATGAAATATTTAACTCCGTAAATTCGGAAAATTTTGTTCAAACGGAACCGTGGCAGAAATTTGCTCAACTTATCAAGATTAATAACTTTAAAGGATTAAGAAAAGGTAAAACAGACTATAGCAAAAGACTGAGTGAATTTTCGCAGCGTATTTTTAGTTTTCCGAAAGTATAAACTAACTCCTTCTGAAACTATTCGGAACTATAAGTATTCTTATAGTAAGTAAAATGAAAGAAGTTAGGAGAATCTTATAGTTAGTAAACCATCCAAGAACAGCTTCAGTTATATTCTGTATATAGTATTTAAATAAAATTCTTTGCTTCAGAAAATTATCTTATAATTCTGTATATTGACATCGTTCCCATGGTTGGTAACAATTTAATCATGTCCAGCCCTGCCCAAAACAGAAAATACGCAGTTTTTGAAGTTTTAAAGAAAAAAAGAAAAATAACTTCAGTTGCAGAAGAATTAGGGGTTGCCAGAAAGACAATTTACCAATGGATTAAAAGATATAAAGATTCTCCCTTCAGATATAAGTTAGATGCGTTTAAACCAAGATATATAAAAGGTAATAAACACCCCAAGGCATATAAACACAGATTTAAAAATAAACTTTTAAGACTGATTGTAAAAAATCCTGGTCTTAGTACAACATTATTGGCCGGGAAGTTAGGCGTTGGAAGACATGCGGTTTACAGCTTACTTGAAGAGTTGGATTTGACTTCGAAAGAAAAAAGGATGGCTTTTACCAGACTTTATGTTGGTCCGAAAAGACTTGGTAAAGATATAAAAATATCCATAGTAAGAGGTATTTTGGCGAAAGAAAAAAACATTTCTGAAATTGCACGCGAATATCATCTTTCCCGAAAGGCTATTTATGAATGGTTAGCTAGATATCAAAGGGATGGGAAAGTTGAGGATAAGTATCTGAGAGGGTTTGAACACCCCAAAGCATTTAGGGAGAAGGAAGAGAGATTAATTTTATCCAAAGTAACTAAAGCCCCGGAACTTTCAATAGGCAAGTTAGCCCAAAAGCTTCCTTATTCAATTCACGGCATCTACAATGTCCTGAAAAAGTATGGTTTGACACATGGGGGTGCAAGAATTGCCTACGCAGCTTCTCAGAGAAGCAAGCCTTCTTTTTTACCCAGGTTTTTAGATCGAATTAGACTTGTTTGGGAAGAGTTTATTCCTTCATTGGCTCCGGCACCACCGCCTTCGCCTGAGGGCTACGGCGAGCCAAAGCCTCCTCGCCTCGCCGAAACT
>Ga0155653_112_pt2 | contig 14016 bp, 14 predicted proteins | sample RifCSPlowO2_01_FD_107310 | JGI IMG/M metagenome (GOLD analysis project Ga0155653, IMG submission 107310) | Candidatus Woesebacteria bacterium RIFCSPLOWO2_01_FULL_39_10b
AAGGCCATATAACTGGGAGCTGAGGTGCTACCAAGAATTACGTTTTCCGGAAGTTCCTTCTTAAGTTCATGAAGTAAATCTGCAAATCCCGGCTGATTATCGGTTCCGATGGGTAATGAGGCCAACTCTCTTATCAGGCCTTTACAGTTATATTGAGGGTAAGAGACTCCATAACCGCTTCCACAGCTCCCCGCATAGTGAACTTCGTCAAACACCCTTAAGGCAATTAAAGTTCGGTCACGGGCATAGTCGAAAAGAACATCCTTTCCCCCAACCTCTTGAAAAAGTTCATTCAAAGCACTTTTTTTATCAGCTAAAACCCTTTGATAATCCAATGTATTGACTGAGGAATAATAATTACATTCATTGACATCCCCCAGTGTAACTATTATCCCTATTCCGCCTACCCGTGCACGAGACAGTGTCGCACCCACTCCTGATAAATTCGAAGAAGTTACAATAGCATTGAAACCGTACTGAGAAGCATTTGTAACATCGGCATAAAATGCTCCCCAGACTTTATTTAGCTTAGCTGGGCTAGGAGTTGGGCTTGGAACATTGGGAGAAGATATGGGGGTAATTGAGGAAAGAGGAACATCACTTGTGGCGGACACAGGTGACTGACTACAATGTAAAGAAACTAACCTATTGGCAATCTCCCAATTTGGGGTTAGTGTACTATTGCAGTAAACCACTCCTGACTGAGTCTGTCTAAGAACAAGTATTCGCTCATAAGACGTAAGGTTAACTGTATCCTGTCTTTCAAAACTTCCTGAACAATAAGCGTTAAGAGCTGTTCTTTGTGGGTTAAGCTCAATATTTAATCTCTTACCTAGACAGTATACATAGCCTACCTGCCCAACATTCAAGTTTACTCTCCTTCGCTCTCTAGCTTTGGTGCTAAAGAAAGCCCTCTGATTTATGGCTAAATAAGTCGTCACTAAAACGGCCAGAGCAATAAACATCGTTATTGTAAAATGAACTGTTTGAGAGGGGCTTAAATTTCTTGTCCGCCAACCGGAAAGCAAAGCGTTAATTTTTTCTTTCATGCTTTGTCTAAGACGAAAATTTTTACGGAGTGACGGCTTTAGCCGCATTCACTCGACCGCCTGACCAATAAACTCCCGTTCCGACGATCTTATCGCTGGTTGACTCAATTCTACCTCTGACAGAAGAATTGGATACCCCATAGGGCGAGGCCCAAACCAGGCCCACAACTCCCGAAACCATGGGCGTAGACATAGATGTGCCCGAGGCATACTTATAACAACCAGTTAGGTCGCATTCCGGCTGGGGATTATAGGGACTTGAGTTATCATTCCAAGTAGAAAATATATATTCTCCCGGAGCTGCCACATCCACCCATTTGCTTCCATAACTAGAAAAATAAGCCTTTGTATCCTGATTGTTGGTGGCTGCTACAGCAATCACATTTGTATAGGCTGCAGGATAAGTTTTGGAGGGATTATTTGAATTCCCTGCCGCAGCCACCAAAACGCTCCCTTTATTCCAAGCATAGTTAACTGCTCTTTCCAGAGTCAGAGATTTTTGGGAACCCCCAAGGCTTAAGTTGATAACCTTAGCACCATTATCGCTAGCCCAGACAATTCCGTTGGCAACCCAAGAGTAAGCTCCAGAACCCCTATCGTTGAGCACTTTTCCGTTCATTAGTTCACAACCCGGACATCCCCCAGCCACTCCCATGTTATTATCGGTAAGCGCAGCCACAATTCCTGCCACATGAGTACCATGACCGTAGACATCCTCGTAACCAGAACCAGAGCCGGTAAAGTCTTTAGCATTAACCACTTTTGAAGACAGTTCCTGATGATTTTGAGATATACCGGTATCAAGAACGGCAACTTTTACACCGCCTGGGATAATATCCCAAGCGTCAGGCACATCGATATCCGCATCAATTACCCCTAACACCCCGTTTATTATTTGACCAGTATTTTCAAACCCCCATTGTCTTTGGCTAAAATAGGTATCATTGGGTAAGAAAAACGCCTCTACCTGATAATCAGGCTCTGCATACTCAACCAAAGGGTTTCTGGCTAAAGTAGATATAACTTTTCCTTCCAATATCTTGGGTACACGAAGCACCAAAACATCTAAAACTTCCAACTTATCCAAAACTTGTGCCTTCTGAGCCCTAACCTGCCGAAAACTCTCCTCCTTCGAGGTTCCTTGTTTGAATTTGACCAGTATTTGCCCCGAAACACGATCGCTATTTTGAGCTTGGACAGAAGATGCGCCAACTCGACCTAGAAGAAAAAATAATAGTGAAAGAGAAATCAGCTTTTTCATTTTTTACTAGACTTTCCCACGCAGTCATTATTTCAGGTTCCTAAAAATATGTCAAGAACTTAGAAATGCTAAAAGATATATATGGCAAAGGTTAAGACCGAACGAAAAGTGAGGTTCTGAAAAAGTTTTAAAGATAAGCAAGTATCCCCAATAAACCATGAATTAGAGCCAGGGTTATAGAGATTGCCGCCATTCTCGGATGCCACTTAAAGGGAATTTTATGTATCCCCTTAAAGTTCAAAAAACCAATAAGAGCTGTAAATAAAAAAGAAGACAGGGTTAAAATACCCAAATACATGATCAATGGCTTACCGAATATCGAAAAATAGCTTATATTCCTTAACATTTTTACTCCACAATTATTTTACCTTTCATTGAAGGGTGAAGTCCGCAGATATAATCAAAACTTCCATTTGTGTTAAAGGTTAATTCAAACTTTTCTCCCTGATTTAGATCTGGAGAATTGAAAGTATCAGATTTAATATTATGAGTAACTGAGTCTTGATTTAGCCAGGTAAGCTTGGCTCCTTGTTTAACAGTTAAGGTATCAGGACTAAAAGAGAAATCTTTGATGGTTATAGTACCAGTTTCAACCTCGGTTTGTGGTTGTTGAGTCGGCTTTGGTACCAACTGTTGATTTGGCTGGTATTGTTTTCTTTGTGTAAAGAAAAACAACCCGCCGAAAACTATTAATAAGATAGCTCCAATTGCTATTTTATTAATCATACTCAACACAATAGAGAAATAATTAGACGCCTGTTTCGCCATTTGCAAGCGAAATCAAATTACCACGTTAATGGCGTTTCAACTGGTAAAGAATTTATAAAGGCTTATATTACCTTTTTGTTGATTTTCAAATACAGAAAGGGTACCAGTATTATCAATATGCCTACGATAATAATAGCAACCTAAAAACTTAGGTGCGTAAGTCCTATTCCTTCCTATCCCTGTCGAATAGCAGTCCTAACCGCTTCATCGTAATTCATCCCCAAACATCTAAGTTCACTAATTCTTTTCCGCTTGTCATTATCCCTTTTGCTCTTTCTTCGTCCTCGTTCTTAAACTTTGGTATATCTTTAAGTTTAAGCCAATTTTCTTCCTTCACTTTTCCTTCAACAATCGTCATCATCATATTTATTATTTCAAAAGATCCCCCTAAGAAGGTTTCACCCATTATATATGAAATAAGAGGTGGTTATATCAAGAGGCTTCATGGGTCAATTTGCTCCCCGCACCTTACGACAGTATACAGCAAGGTTTTGATGAGATTTTGAAAGGAGGACTACCGAATAATATCCAAAATGCACAACTTTTACCAGCTAAATAGTCTCGATTTTGTGCTAAAATATGATGACTCGGGGACATAAAATGAAAACAATTTTTTGCGAGTTTCTTGACAGTCAAGACAAAAACGGGACGATTACAATCAAGCCGCTGGGAACGGCAAAAAATGGTGTGAGCAAACCAATGCTTCCTGGTTGGAAAGACGTAGTAACTGAAATTGTGATTGATAAGGCGTATACAGACGGCTTAGATGGCATTGAAGATTATTCGCATGTAATTGTGGTTTATTGGATGGATAAGGAAGAAGAATGTCATCTGAAACACCACCCTCAGGGACGAGAAGAAGTTTCCTTTATAGGTATTTTTGCCTGCCGTTGTCCACAGAGACCAAGCCGCATTGCATTATCAACAGTTGAACTTCTTTCCCGGGAAGGAAATACGATAAAAGTCAAAGGTCTTGATATCGTTAACAGCACGCCTATTCTTGATGTTAAACCCTACACTCCACAATATGACAAGGTTGAAAAAGCCAAGGTTCCCGAGTGGGTAGATAAGCTTGTTTTTTAATAATATGAAACGATACATCATTTCGATTGCTACATTTTCTCTTTTACTCTTTTCTGTAGGAAGAATGTCAGCATGGGCACAAACAACACCCTCAACCGATAATCACACTGTTCAAGAGGAAGCCGAAGGAAAAGAAGTCTGGGAAAACCTACAGGCAAAACAACTTGAGTGTAAAAATCTTACCGATGACAACTTTGAAACACTGGGCGAGTACTTTATGGGGCAAATGCTTGGCAGCTCCCATGAGGCTATGAATACCATGATGGAGAGTATGACGGGTAAAGAAGGAGAAAAACAGATGCATGTTGTCATGGGAAAGAGATTAAGTGGCTGTGATACGTCTGTTCAACTTCCGCAAAATGGAGTTGGTTTCATACCGATGATGTGGATGATGGGTTCGGCAGGCTCACCACAAATGGGAGGAGGTGGAAATTCTATGATGGGTGGCTGGAATGGCTTTGGTATTTTGGGATGGTTACCAATGCTTCTTTTCTGGATACTTCTTATTCTTGGTGTCGTTGCCCTTTTCCGTTATTTTGGTAGCTCGACAAGGAGCAGTGACAAAGGGAAATCACCCTTGGATATTCTTAAAGAGCGTTATGCCAAAGGTGAGATCGATAAAAAAGAGTTTAAGCAGATAAAAAAAGACCTCTCATAACATAAGTTTCTGGGTTATATTAAGAAGCTCTGTGGGTCATTTTGCTCGAGGATCGTAATGTTGATATAACCAGCCAATTAGCCTGTGTATTCAATGTTTTCGAAGATTTCCGATTCATTCAACAATTGAGGGAGGAAATGGATAAGGTACGGCCGGCAATGGTTATTTCAACCTAAAACCCTATTAATCTGACACCAAATACTTCGACAATTTATCGTGTAAATTCTATATAATGAATACATGTATTCGTTCCTGCTCCAGTTTGGTATTGGACTCATAATCCTGTTGTTTTCCACTCAAAAATTGGTTGAGCTAGCTAAGAACATATCCCGCACACTACGCATTTCTCCCCTGATAGTTGGCATTACTATTGTTGCTATTGGCACATCACTGCCTGAACTTGCCGTATCGTTAGTCGCTATCGTTAAAAACGATGTGGGACTGGCGATGGGTAATATCATTGGATCGAACATTGTAAATATATTGATGGTGTTTCCTGTAGGGTTATTCATTGGTAAGTTACGAATTGGTACCACTAAAACTCAGCGTAATGCCCTATTTCTCTTAGGGGCAACTGCGATATTCTACGCAACCCAATCCTTTGGATCGTTCAAACCTACATCGGGGTTGTTTCTCATTAGTTTAGCGGTGGTTATTAGCATAGTTGAGTATATGCTAGGAGTATTTGGGAGAACGCATGAAGATATAAAACAATTTAAGTCAGCCAAATATAAAAAACTGGGTTGGGGTGTGATTGTTAGCGTTATCCTTCTCATTGTTGGAATAATTGGCGGAAGCATATTAGTTGTTAACTCCGTAGAAGCTATTTCTCTCTTAACGGGTATATCTACTACCATTCTAGGACTTACCTTAATAGCAGTAGCTACTTCATTACCCGAACTATTAACGACAATATTTAGTCAAGAAGATCACCAAGAGAAAATGACAGTCGGCAACATTTTGGGAAGTAACATTTACAACCTTTTATTGATTGGCGGAGTTGTATCGTTATTTCCTTCCGCTATATCTATCCAACAAAAGGAATGGATTTGGTTAGCCGTAGTTACACTTGGATTTGTAGCGATTTTACGATACTACAAAGGGCATAAGCCGCCTAAATGGATCGGGATAATATTAATACTCCTTTTCTTAGTGTATTTGTTGGTACAAAAGATATAGATAAAGTGCTGCAAGCAAGGGTTATATTAAGTTACAACAGGGTTATTTAAATCCAAGGCTAAAATGCTTATGCTCGCCTACTGGAACGATTATAGACACGCTAATTGGCAACAAGCGAGTCTTTATTCAGAACAAGTGACCGAGTTGAATACTATATACGCTAGTTAATTCAACCAATCTTATTTTCAAAATCATTATCAAAAGACTGTCGAGTTCGTTCAAGTAGCCTTTGTTGAAGAAAGCTTTCTTCTGATTTGAAGCTTAAAGTTAGGAGATTATTATACATACAATGCTGTAATCGCTCTAAAACTCGATAATTATCAAAACTTATTCCATCTTTCAGCTTAGATATAGTAAGAAGGGTAACTTCGCTCATTATTTTAGCAAAAGCCTCTACTACCGATTCATTAAACATCATTTCATCGCCTTCTTGGTAATCAGAAAAAGGTAATTTATCGCTTGTCTCTAATCCTTTCTTAGCTGACAATTCAATAAGCCGACCTTGTAAGCCCTCTCTGTTCTTTGAAAACATTCTTATTCTAATGGTGTCGCCTTCATAAAGGAAAAACCAGGAATCTATTAATTCTTCTTTTTTCAACGTACTCATTACGGTATCGATTTTAAGCAAAATTACCTTTACTTTTGCTACATTAGATGACTTAAAGTCCAGTTGATACCAATTTTTTAAAGTTATAATTGCCATTATTTTTCTTTACTCTCTTTAACTGCTAATTTCTTAGCTCTTTTATTTTCGTAATGTTCCCGTTCTTCTTCATGCCACGGTTTAAAGCCTAAATACATTTGTTGGGTTATGTCGGAAAGCTCGTCGATTCCCTCGTATCGATTATATTCCTTCGCAAACTTTTTTTGTTCGACCGTACCATTCTCCCAACAGTCAGGTGGCCCGAATTGTGAAAATAATTCAGTACCAGTTAAAATAAGTACCTGATTAAAAGGCTTGCGAGCTTTTCTATTGTTACGGTTTCTTTTAACTAATTCCTTTAGCGATTTAACTTCTGATTTATCAAGATTATGCCTAAAAGTCGAAAAGACTAGAATTGCACCAGGGGTTTGTTGCCCCAGATATTCCATATTTTTAATGCCCTTCTCGTTGAATTTGTCCCAAAAACTTTTACACTCACTAAAGATAGGAATCACAGTAGAACTACTAAACTTAGACCAGCTAAAAAGCATACCTAAATCTACTTCAAATTCGCGAATGCCTTTTTTTAACGTAAAGCTCATCGACGGCGTAACCGCACCATCAAGCAACTTGGAAAAGAAACGTAAAGTAATCAGAACAGAATATCCACCCGACGCTAAATCAGGCAAGCTAAATGGCCCAAAAGTACGATATGCCCATTGCATTTCATTTGTTGGAGAGTGAGTTGGTGGTTTAAACCTCTCTAAACATTTTGGACATTGTAGCTCGTATTTAAGTTCATCAAGGCTATACCAGGAATGCCTTTGACATACTGGGCATTGGATTCGTGTGCCTAACCTAAACATATTAATATCCGTCAATCGTTCAAGATACTTAACGGGGTCACTTTTGAAAGGGTCTTTGCTAATCGCTTTTGAAATCTCGGTAATGAGCTGGTCGTGAAGAATAGGCCCTTCTTTTAATTCCGACGACTTTCTCGCTTCTTCAAGCTCTATTAAAAACTTTTCTACATCTTTTGAAGCGTCATCGTGTTGTTTTGTTTTTAGATTCTTTTCTAAAGCGGTAATTTTGGTAAAGAGAGAAGATAAAAGTCGGTTTTGTCCAGTCAATCTCCCTAATAGGCCCAGCAGTTCTTCGTTTGCTATTGTTTCAATTCCCCAAACACCCCCTAAATGCTTTATAAGTTGCTTCGCTATATAACCTGCGGAAGAAATCTTTGTTTCCCAACCTAAAGATTTAATCCAATCAAGAAAGACAACTTCTGCTTCTGGTAACGGTAAATGAACTGTCCAATCTGAATGTTGCGAAAGATAAACAAGCCCTTTTCGAGATAGACGCCATTCTTTATGCCCGTATCCGCCAATTCGATTGGCAAGCTTGGAATCACCCTGTGGCATTACTTCTGCAATGGCGTTTTTCCCTGCATAGGTACGAAGCTCTATTTCATTTGCAAAACGCGGCTGTCCGTGGCCTCCAAATTTTGATAAAAATTCTGGGGTTAGAGTTTTGAAGTCTATGCTGTCTTGGTCGCCTGGCAAATCCTTTTGTGCATTATCAGCTTCCAAGTCTGCGCCTTCTGCACCATCTTTATCCCTAGCCCAACTATCCCAAATACGTGGATACCAAAATCGAGCTGAAATTTTAGACTGTCCACTTTTGCTATCAGGTTTTATATCTAGGAATTTAAGAAATGCTTGTGCTTTTTCTTCGCTAACCGACCTTCCCTTTTGGACGGTGGCTGTGTAGTAAATTTGTGGGTTATATCTATGTTGACCAAAGCTTTCGTCGATAAATTTCTCACAAAAAGACTTTATTTCAGGAGTATCGGCTACCTGAATGGGAACAGGTATTACTGTTAATCCCAAAGCTCTAAGATTCCAGTAATCAATGACATCTACGACATTACCTGGGTCAAGCAAACAAAGAAGGTGGTCGTCAAATCTGCTACCCCTTCTTCGAGGGTCAATATACAAACCAGTAAGTCTTCTTAGAAATAAAGTTTTTCTATCTAAAAAGGTGTGGTAATTTGTTAGATTACTAACGGGTCTTTTTATATTAAAAGGTTCTTCATATCCTTTTAGAAATTCCTTGTTGAATTTTTCAGGTAAGTCTCCAAATACGCTTGCCAGAAACAACTGACTTCTTGCGGCCAGTTTAGGAATGACTACATCAACAGGTTTTTTTCTAACGAACTTCAACTCTTTTTCATAGAAATGATTAAGAACTTCGTAAATACCTATGCCATAGCCAACGGTTCCATCGTCGGAAATACCAGATAAGATATCTTCCGCCTTTATCTTCTCTCTACCACCGAGGTCGAGTTCTAAATCTTTACACTTGCCTAGTTGGACGACGTAGTCGGGGTCATAAGCATTTAAATAACCACGAAGTATGTCCGCATTATCTTGAAGCTTAAATAGAATGTCTTTGGCTAAAAACTTGGGCTTTCTTTCAAAAAAGGGAATTATTGGATTATAAAAACCGCCCCAAAGAAAAGAATTAATCCTTATTGCCTCTAAAACAGCTACTTTATCGGAAACATTGACTATAAAAGCCAATTTAATGGGTCGAAGTGTTATGTCTAAAGTGCCTGCTCTCATAGGTTAATGAGAGGATTATAACAAAAGGGGGTTAAAAAGGGAAAAGTTTGCCTGCGTCGATTTTTAGAGCTTTTGCCAAGCGCTCTAAGTTAATAAGTGATGGATTACGCTTGCCCCTCTCTATCTGGCCGATATACGTAAAGTGCATACCTGCTAGGTCTGCAAGTCCTTCTTGTGTGAGGCCTTTACCTTCTCTTATTTTTCGAAGGTGTTTTCCAAATTTGGCTCTAATATCTTCCATGTATATATGCTCTCTAAAAGAAGACTATGTATCCAGAGACGATGAGTCCTATTTGTGATATAATGATGACGATAAGTCTCATTAGAGATATACAAATATGGATATATTACTTAAAACACGCTGTACCAAAGGCTTCCTGGTAATCTATGAAGACAGGGTGGCTATCGAACTAAAGGCATTTGGTACTAATAAAACCAATTCCATGCCCTACAGTCGCATTACGGGGGTCGAGGTTAATACAAAAATGGCTAAGATACCGTTACTCTCCAAAGGCGCGGCAACAGTAAAAGTATTCGGTATGGGCGACCAAAAGCTTGAAGCAAACTTCGTAACCGTTGACGACGCTATAAAGGCAGAAGAACTAATCAACGCCCGACTAAAATAATTTGGCTTTCTTCATCTTCACTTTAATGTTGACCCTAAAATCAAAGTTTAACTAGAATTACCGATTGTATTGATAATACGGCCTCTTTAGTATGTTAGTTTCTGCAAAAACACTTCGTTTCGAGGGGTACTTAGCCTGAAATTTCTTTAAAATGGAATTCGGAAAACGAAACAAAAAACTCTTGCCAGAATAACCCTACAAGACGGGCTAAATTACACTATTCTGTCAAAAAATCCGATTCGTTTTCGTAGGTGTCTAGCCTGAAACCTTCAAGGTTTATTTCGTAATATCACTTCTAGCCTATAAATCGTTATAATTGTAAGTATATACGAATAAGAATATGGGTAATGTCAGACACATTTATAACGAAGACTTTTACAAGATAACTGCCGTCTTGCTTTCAAAGAAGTTTTTAGCATTAGAAAATTCAATACTAGCCAGTTATAGCGAAGCTCGGTTTTTAGTCCCCAAAATAGGGTTTAGAAATGAAGACGAATATAGAGAATGGCTTAAAAAGGCTATGGCTTTACCTACCAGCCCAGGTAAAGTTATAGAAGACATTCTTACCCAATTTAACCTAAACCCTAAAAACGAGTACTTTCGTAATTGTGTAACCGCCCATCTATTCTTTCATAAAATGCCCTGGCAAGATTCTATATATCCACAGCAAAACATTACATTGACGACAAGAAATAGTGGTAAAGATAGAGGTCTATGGGTAGAGATTAAGCCCTGGACGAAAAAAGAAGATTATATAGAGCTTTGGGGGACAATTAAGAACCTTCAAAAATCATTAATTGGCTATCGTAATAAAGAAAAGTTTCAAGTAACCTTTGAACGTAACTTTGCGGTTTATCAACTGTACTTAGAAGCAAAAAGGGATTCAAGTGTAAATGGGAATCCTGAAAAGCTATCTATCCCAGATAAAATGGCTACCCTTCCCGATTATGATTCTGTTAAGAAACTCTTTAAGCATATAGACGAGGACGAGGACGGTGATTTCTTTGAAAATTTGCGTTCAATAACAAGCGACTTAAATGAAAAGCTTTCTGGTGTCGATATTTTGTAACGTTTAAACGTGCGCCTTAAACTATTGTGATTAACGAATCCGTATTTGCCAAAATATGGCTAATATGGATAAGAATAAAAATATCTACGCCACATGGCGCACCGACAGTCTTTATCTTTCGGCCTTTCTTCTTGCTAGAGGTCTTACCCTATCCACGATTGAAAAGCTTTCAAATAAAAAGTCCCTGTTTGTTTTTGTTGATTCTCCTAATCGCCAACTTTGGCTAGACCAATACAACTTCTCAACAGAAGATTCTTCAACATGCCTCATTGACCCCAGGAAGTTAGTTTCTGCAATCAAATCGCTGAAAGAAAAGTTATACCAAAACGATTTCTAACTATGACAAGTCAAGAATTAGTCTTAGAACTACAACAGATATTAAAAGAGGAATACGGACTTGACCTACCCTACGAAAAGGTTGTTCGAATAGGCAAATTCATTTTATCGTATTTCGAAACTTTACTGTCTATTGAGACAAATAAGAATAAGAATAAAAATGGCAACTAGACGAATGTTACATAATAAAATTTCGAGGTCTCTACAGGTAAACAGACTGTCCTTAGAGGCTCAACTACTTTTCACCTGGCTAATATCTCATGCAGACGACGAAGGACGGCTTTATGGTGAACCTGAATATATCAAGGGTACAGTAGTGCCATTAAAAGAAGGCTGGACTTTTAAAGATGTTGCGGGTTATTTAGCTGAAATTGAAAAACAGGGTCTGATTTACTACTGGCAAGATAGCGACCGAACTATTATTCAATTTGTAAAATGGCTGGAACACCAAAAAATCAGAAAGGACAGGCTTCAACATTCTCTTTTACCCCCCTATCAAAAGAGATATGACGACCAAACGTCAACCAATCAACAACCAGGTGTCAACCAAAAGACAGCACAAGCGAATATAACAGAAGATAGTAAAGAAGAAATTAAAAAAAGCGAAGCGAACAGTTTAGCCGATGAATCTATAAAATCCATTAGGGCAATTTTAAAAGAAAAAGCGACGCCAGGTTTAATAGAAACTAATATCACCAATCGGCACGAAGCGGCCGCATTTCAAGCATGGAAGGCTCTAGAGCCAGAGAATAAAGAGTCTCTACAGACCACGTACCTTAACGCCATTCGTAGAGGTGTAAAGGCTGAAACCATTTTTCAATGGATGAGTGAAATAAAACAAGACCGCACAATTAAAAACCCAGGCAAGATATTTAACAAAAAGGTCAGCAATTATTGTAAACTAAAAGAAGACGATAAGTCTTAAATAAGTATGAAAAGCGTAACAATAGAACGGGTATCAAGTAAAGAACAAGATGAAACAGGCTATTCTTTGCCAGCGCAACAAAAGCTGTTGGCTAGCTATGCCGCAGGAAAAGGCTTTTCTATTGCCAAGCCGTTTACTATTACAGAATCGGCTAGTGGAAAAAAGCAAAGGGAAATCTTTAACGACGCCTTTGATTATGTGAAGAAAAATAATATAAAAATAATAATTGTCGAAAAAGCAGATAGGTTTACTAGAAACTTTAAGGACTCGGTTGATTTGTGGACGTGGCTAGACGAAGACGAGGAGCGACAACTTCATTCAGTAAAGGATTCGCTCGTCCTACATAAAAATTCTCGTTCCCAGGAAAAACTAAACTGGGATATAAGAATCGTCTTTGCCAAAAATTATGTAGACAACCTATCAGAAGAAGTCAGAAAAGGACAAAAGGAAAAATTAGCCCAGGGTTGGCTACCAACTAGGCCACCAATTGGTTACATTACTGTTGGCGATAAGGGTCACAAAACTCACGTTATAGATGAAAAAACCGCACCATTAGTCAAAAAAATGTTTAAGCTCTACGCCACAAGCGAATACTCGCTTGTGAAGTTGACTAAAATAATGGAGGACGAAGGTTTGCGCAACGCCAATGATAATAAGATAGTTAAAAGCAGAATACACCAATATCTAACAGACCCCTTTTACATTAAACAAAATCGATGGAATGACAAACTTTACCCAGGGAAACAAGACCAACTAATTGATGATGACTTGTTTGAAAAAGTACAAAAAGTATTAAAGAGCAAAACCACACCGAAATATCGAACCCATTTCCACCTCTTTAAATCCCTTATGAAATGTAAAGAGTGTGGTGGCTCTATTACCTGGGAAATCCATAAAGGTATTGTCTATGGCCACTGTAATCACTATAGAAATTGTTCCCAAAAAACATGGTCTGTAGAAAATGAGGTGGAACAACAAATCATTGCAAACTTAGAGAACCTAGAGGTAAAAAGCCCACGCCTAGCCGAGTGGATTAAAAAAGCTTTAAAAGAAAGCCACCAGGACGAAATAGAATACCATTCTTCTTCAATGGGGGAACTAAGCAAAAGGCATGCTATTTATAAAAATCGCCTCGACTGTATTTACGAAGATAAACTAGACGGAAAAATCACGGAATCAGATTACGAAAGAAGGTTTGCAGAATATAGCAAAGAACTTAAACAGCTCGATAAGAAGCTCGGCAGTTTAGGTGAATCAACGGGGTTAGATACTTCGAGGTAAGTAACACCTTCTACGACGTCTCACAGCGCGCAAGAGCCATTTACAAGAAGGCTAAGACGTTAGAAAGTAAACGAAGTCTAATTAAGCTAATCTTTCAAAACTTAACCCTAGATGAAGGCAAGCTTGATTTTGAATATACCGAGGAATATCAACTCTTACACGAAGCCGTAAAGAAGACTAATAGTTCGAAAAAGTTAAAAACTATAGTTAAAACGTTAGAAAATTTCGAACCATCGAAAAAGGCTGATATTACGACCCAAAGTGAGGCTTTTTTGCAAGCCCGTCCTATTCTGCTCCATACTCCAAGTTTTAATATAAATGAGTCTATTGCAAAACTGGTTAAAATAATAGAGGAAATAGGTTCAGTTGAAACTCTCCCAAAGCTATCTTTCTCTTCCTGTTAAAAACATAATAATTGGTTTTGAAAAAACTGTTAATGCAGCGCCGATGCTTAACATATGCTCTGGGGTGGGAACTTGCGTATTGTATACCCCTTTAATTATTGCTGTATCAGCTG
>Ga0155653_122_pt1 | contig 9771 bp, 8 predicted proteins | sample RifCSPlowO2_01_FD_107310 | JGI IMG/M metagenome (GOLD analysis project Ga0155653, IMG submission 107310) | Candidatus Woesebacteria bacterium RIFCSPLOWO2_01_FULL_39_10b
TTTTTAAATAATGGACTTTATCATGCTGTTGAGGGTGGTGGAGCTTATCTTAATGGTCAACCGATTCATGTTACAGAAAGGCCATTTAGTGAATCTGTTATTACTTTCGCCCCTCTTTTAGACGTTCGTAAAGGAAAGGGCGCCACTGAAAGATTGGAGGTTGAGGCTGTTTGGGCAGGAATGAAAGAAATTTCAGAAAGCTCTCGAAGATTCCCTCGGGAATTTCAATCAGGTGGTTTGGAGCTTGCTTGGGTTGGCTCTGGAAAGTTGGACGGTTATGTCTCATCCTGGACCAATCCGTGGGATCTTTCAGCTGGCGCACTTTTGGTTCAAGAAGCAGGCGGTATTGCTACGAATATTTTTGGTGATCCCTGGAGACCCGGTTATTATGGTGTAATTGCGGGAAGCCGGACTGTACATCCAGAAATGTTGGCAATCTTAAATAGACGTAGACTAGCCCTTGAAGAGGCTTAATTAAGAAATATCTGTTGCTTTTTTTATCTATCCTGCTATAACTTCAATTAACTTAAAGTATGGACCTTCATAACAAAAAAGTGTTGATTACTGGTTCATCTCGCGGGATAGGCCGGGCTCTTACAATAAAACTGGTCGGTGAAGGTTGTGAAGTGTGGGGTATTGCGCGAAGAGAAAAACTGCTTAAGAATTTGAAAAGTGAGGTGAATAGTCCGAAAAACTACCTTTATTCAGCGATTGATATTTCCCAAAAAGACTCTTGGGATCAAATTGTTAAATCTCTGAGGCGTAAAAAATATCATCCCGATATTGTAATTTTCAACGCGGCTATTTTCGAAAATGATTTTATAAACGGTTTGGACTTTGAAAAAACCAGAAAGATGATTGAAATAAATTATTTATCGGTAATAAAGGGAATTCAAGCGCTTTTCCCCCTTTTAAAAACAAATTCTCAAGTTATTGCAATTTCTTCGTCTTCTGCCTTAAAGGGCAGTGGAGAAGAAGGCATAGGTTACGCGGCAAGTAAAGCCGCACTTTCAATTGCTTTTGAAAGTTTGTATCTAAAATATAGGAATAAAATACATTTCAAAACCGTGTTTTTCGGTCCTGTAAAGACTGGCATGAGTCCGTTTTCAAGACATACGATTTTATCGCTTTCAGAAGAAGATGCAGTTAGGGCAGTTATTAAATCTATAGAAAGGGGTGATGTTATTAGTTATTATCCTTTGATAATATTTTACGCTTATAAATTAGCAAAGCTTTTACCGTCTTCATATTATTTTAAATTTTTAACATTTATTGATGAGAAAATACATCAGCGGCTGATTGTTGAATCTGACGATTAAAGTTGTTATATTCGAACTATGTTGACAAGGAAGATGATCTCAGTTGTCCCAGTTGCTTATAGGGACGAGGGTAACATTGAAGAGTTATACAAAAGAGTAACAAGGGAATTGAAAAAGATAACTCTCAATTATGAGATAGTTTATGTTAATGATAGAAGCCCCGATAAATCTCAGAGTATACTTGAAAAATTAGCAAAAAAAGACAAAAAACTGACAGTTATTCTTCACAGTCGGAATTTCGGCGCTCAAAATGCTTTTACTACCGGTATGAAACAAGCAATTGGTGAGGCTGTGGTTATTATGGACGGTGATTTGCAAGACCCCCCGGAGCTTATAAAGGTTTTTGTCGAAAAATGGCTGAAAGGGAATGATGTCGTTTATGGTGTTAGAAGAAAGCGGGAAAAAAGCATGGGTTTTCTAATGGAGCAGATTTATCACCTATTCTACGTTATTTTCAATAAATTAAGCTATATTAAAGTCCCTCAGGATGCGGGAGAATTCTCTTTAATGGATAGAAAGGTAGTTGATCATATTAATTCTTTGCCCGAGAAAGATAGATTTATGCGGGGTTTACGAGCTTGGGTTGGTTTCAAGCAAATTGGAGTTTCTTATAAGCGCCCGGAAAGGTTTTCGGGCGCGAGTGTATCAACAACCAGTATGTTTAAGGGTTTATGGTGGGCAAGAAGAGCTATATTTTCATTTTCATATGCACCCCTAGAGTGGGTTTTTTATGCAGCTATTTTGAGTGTTTTCGTAACTTTATTGGCGGCTGTTGTTTATCTCTTAGCCTATTTTATTTATCCTGGCGCACCCAGAGGCTTTATGACTTTACTTATAACAGTACTTTTTATAGGTAGTGTTCAGCTTGTTGTTCTTAGCTTTATTAGCGAATATCTAAGAAGAATTTTTGAAGAAGTAAAATCGAGACCTATTTCTATAACAGAAAAAATAATAAACGATCATCGTAAATCAGCAAGAAATCCAAGAAGAGTTCCAGAGGGTAGTTAAAATTAGTATGCCAAAAAATAAAATCGATTTTAACCCACTAAAAAGCGAGAATGAACATCTAAGAGCTGAGTTTTGGGATAGGTACGCGGATGATTTTGTTTCAATAACGGACGCTTTAAGTAGCAATTCTTTTTTACAAGGAGAGTTGAGACTTTGTAATAAATACCTGAGAAAAGGTAAAAAGGAAGGGAAATTTTTGAAATTGGATGTCTGGAATGAAGTACACCATACCCCACTTCTTGACCATATTTGGAATTACTATGACGCGGTTTATGCTATCGATATAGCACCAAGACTTATTAAAAGAGCAAAAGAGATTTTGAAGAAAAAAAATATTTCTGTTAAGTTTAGCGTTGGCGATATGAGGAAATTATCTTATAAGGACAATTTTTTTGATTATGCATTTACAATAGGTACTATCGAGCATATTCCAGAACCTGTGGATGCCATAAAGGAGATCTATCGGGTTTTAAAACCAGGTGGCAGGGCGGCAATTGGAGTGCCCAATAAGTATGAGTGGTTTGGGAAATCAATTATTTTAGATATTTTAGCAGATACCGGTTTTAAAGAAGACGGTAGGGAAATTAGCTACGGATGGAGCCGGTTAACAGAGGAGGTTGAATCATGTGGTTTTGAGATAATTGAAAAAACGGGTTTGTATTTTATGCCCTGGTTTATCCGTCTTATTGACTGGTATCTTTACCAGACTTCTCCTAAGCTTAAATATGTAATGTATATTCCAGTTCTAATTAGTGATTTTTTGAGCCGTTTTGACTTTTTGAGAAAACACGGCAGCATGCTTGTTGTAGTTCTTGAAAAACCCAGGAAATGATGAGAAACGCTTTAACTTCAAAAGAAGCAATAAAATTGGTAAAGAAATACGGCAGCCCCCTTTTTGTAACTAGGCAAGAGGCAATGCTTGAGAATATTTACAACTACTTTAAATACTTCAAAGCCTATAAGGGAGAATTTTGTCTTTGCTACTCAGCTAAAACAAATCCGATTGTGGCGTTATTAAAGATTTTCAGAGAAGAGAGCGTTTTAGCGGAAGTCTGTTCAATGCTTGACATCGAGTCTTCGACTTTGGCCGGTTATAAAGGCGGCGAAATAATTTTTGACGGTTTAGTCAAGACAAGCGAGGAATTGGATAAAGCTGTAAAATTTGGATTTAGAATTATTAATGTCGAGACTTTTGATGAGGTTAGACAGATAGAGAATATTTGCCAAAAGCATAAAAAAAGGGCAAATATTGGGATACGCTTAACTTTCCCCTCGTTGCGAGTAGGATTAAAATCTTTGTTGGGAATTTCTTACGACAGGTTCGGTCTGGAAGCAGATGGTGCGGAGCTTAAAGAAATTTTAGAATTTGTTCAAAAGAGCAGGTATCTAAAGCTTATTGGCGTACATTGTCATACAGGTTCGAACCAGAAGAGTGCTAAAAGATATTTAGTAGGAATAGACGCACTTACTGACTTAATGGTTAAGTTGAAAAGTGAGTATGGATTTGAGGTGGAAATAATTAATCTTGGGGGAGGTTTGGGTGTTGAAAATATTACTGCCTACAAGGTAACTGATATTGCTCTCAATTCCTTAAAGAGTTTTCTAAAATTGGATATTAATTACAAAAACACTTCTTTAAATTTTGAGAGCCTTGGTAAGGAAATAGTTGACTACTTGGAAAAAAAACTTGAGGAAAAAGGTTTAAAATATCCGACTTTGATGCTTGAGCCAGGTAGAAGTCTGATTGGCAATACTACTGATTTAATTTCCACAGTTATAACTAGAAAAGAAACAAAACATAACAATTGGTTAATTATCGATGCCGGAACCAATCTAATGCCCATACTCACACTTTATTCGGAGTATCATGAAGTTGATGTTTTGACGAAAAACAAGGAAAAAAAAAGGACTTCAATTGCAGGGCCCTTACTTTATTCATCTGATATTGTTTTAACAAATAGAATGCTCAAGCAGGGAAGTAGTAATGATCTGGTAATAATAAGAAACACAGGAGCTTATTTTAGTTGCCAGTCTAATCAATTTTTGCAACCCCGTGCCGCAACTGTTTTAACTAAAGGTAGATCATCAAGAGTAGTTCAACGCAGGGAAACTGTAAAAGATATTTTAGTTAGGGATATTTAAATTAAATGAGAGTATTGGTAACAGGAGCGACCGGTTTTATTGGACAGTATATGGTTAAAAAAATTCACAAGCTATATCAGGTACGCGCTTTGGTCAGGGAAAATAGTGATCTTGACGTTTTAAGTGGACTTAAGCTTGATATGGTTTACGGGGATTTGAATGATTTAAGATCGATTGCGAAAGCGCTTCAGGATGTTCATGTCCTAATCCATTTGGCCGCGCTTCTTCCTGGAAAGTCTTTGAAGAATAAAGATTTTTGGGAAGTGAATGTTGAAGGCACAAGAAATTTACTCAAGTTAGCAGCAAAAACCGGAAAGCTGAAACAATTCATTTACTGCAGTACTTCTTATATTAACTGGGGAAGTAAACTCTTTGCGAATGAAAACTCTCCTCAAGTTCTTGACTCTTTTTATGTTAAGACCAAATACGAAGCTGAAAAGTTGGTTCAGAAATACGGAAAAGTTGGAAAATTTTCTACAACCATTGTTAGACCCGGTTTTGTTTACGGCAACCATAGAACTGGTTTAAGCCCAATTGCTCCCTCAATTAAAAGCGGTAGGTTTTTTTATGTTGGAGGTGGTAATCATTTTTTTGAACTGGTGCACATCGATGATTTGACACGTTTTTTTAAGCTTGTAATTAATAATAAAAAAGCCTTTAACCATGTGTTTATTGTTTCTGAGAAAAATCCTCATACCTTTAAAAAGGTAGTTGGAACGATGGCGAAAGAGTTGGGGTGTCCGCCCCCAAAGTTTTCGATTCCTAGACCGTTTTTTGCCTTTGGAATGAAAATTTTGTTTGCGGTCTCTTCTTACTTACCCATAAAATTCCCCTTTTCCCAAGGAATATATAAAACTCTTGCTGTTGATAGAAAATTTAACGTTAGCAAGGCAGAGAAAGTTTTGGGTTTTCGGACACAAGTTTCGCCTGAAAAAGGTATTAGAAGTATGGTGAAGTGGTATAAAAATTCAAGAGAATGAAAAAGTTTACAGAAAAGTATTCATATATTTTTGAAATTGTATTCCTTTTTATCTGGGGGCTTATTCCTTTGTTGTGGTATAAGCCGGGCTATATTGCTTTGGGGCATGATATGGGTTTTCCTCTTGCTCCTGTAGATCATTTTTTGGACCGACTTTATGTTTGGACTGAGCGTGTCGGTTCTTTCGGTTCAAACCAGGCGGAATCTTTAAGCGGTTTTTTTATTCATGGTCTTGAGGCTTTGTTGTCTAGTTTAGGGTTAAGTTTGTTAAATACTCAAAAAATTACTTTTATTTTCTGGATTTTAGCTCCAGGGATATCAATGTATATTTTTCTACGCTTTCTTTACCCTAAAAAGCACTATTGGATACTGAGGTTGTCTGGAAGTCTATTTTATATGCTTAATCACTTTTTCTTGCAGGCTTGGTTTATAGCTGAGAGAACAAAGTTTTCAGCAGCGGTTTCTTTACCCTTGATAACTCTTTTCACAATAAGCGCCCTTTCTGAGGGACGGTCTTTTCTCATAAATGCATTGTTGGTAGGTTTAACACTATTTTTCTTTAATGCAGGTCCAGGTATACCTTTTTACGCTGGTTTGGGAATTGTGGCTGGTTTTGCAGTTTCCTATTTTACTCTGCTACGGGCAAATAGAAAGAATATATTTAGAAAAATTGTGCGAGCTCTGATTTTTTCTCTGGCAGCATTAATATCATTTATTTTTCTAAATCTTTATTGGATTGTGCCTCTTTTCCTTTATTTCTCTCAGAGCTTTGCCTCCCGGGTTGGAGCGGCAGGGGGTGTAGAGGGGGCGATTTCCTGGAGTCGGGAGATTAGCAAAAACACTAGTTTTACTAATCTTTTTAGATTGCAAGGGATACCTGATTGGTATGATAACTTGGAACATCCGTACTCTAAGACTTTTCTCTATAACCCTTTATTTGTATTTTTAAGTTTTCTTTGGCCGTTTTTGGCATTCTCGTCTTTTTTGTTCTTGCGAAAGACTTCTTCAAACAAAGACAAAGTTTACGTTGTTTTTTTTACTCTTCTTTGTTTAGTTGGAATATTTTTTGCTGCGGGCAGTCATAGGCCAAGTGGTATTATCTATGATTTGCTATTGCTCCGTGTCCCTGGCTTTTCAATCCTCCGAACTCCATTTTATAAGTTCGGAGTTATTGTATGGTTTTCCTATTCCTTTCTCATTGCTTATACACTCTTTCATATAGTCAATAGTTTAAAAAAAGTTCGTATTATATTTAAGATTCAACGTTTTTTAGCTCTGTCAGGGTTTATGCTCTTTATAGCTATATGGTCTTTGTATAATTATCCTTACTTTACTGGAGGATTTTTTCATTGGTCAAAAAGTTACTCCACAATGCTTCAAGTCCCAAACTATTTGTTTGATTTTAAAAAGTGGATTGATGAGACTTCTGGTTCAAGTAAAAGGGTTCTTCTTGCCCCCGATATTGATCCGAATACAAGATATGAAATCTATGATTGGAGATATTTTAGCTTATCTACTATCCCTACAATTCTTACTAACAAATCGGTAGTTGCAAACGACGCCTATTTAAAAGGAAGTGAACAAGAGCTGGTAAGAACGCTCTATGATGATTTGGGATTTAACAAGAACTTTGATATCGCCAAATATTTAGGGATTCACTATATTTTAGTCAGGAAAGATTTTTCGGCTTCCGCGAATGGGTCGTATAGTCCACAAAAAATTATAAATTCGATAGAGGACAATTCAAAATTTGAAAAAATTAAGGAGTTTGAAAAATGGATTGTCTACAAATTTAAAGAACAAGAACCTTACCCACTTTTTTATCTGTCATCCCAAAATAGCTTTCTTGATATTTCTATGGCCGATTTTAACAAAATTGTGGGTAATCCCCAGATAGAACTTCTGGACTCATTTTTTATAACAGAATCTATGCTTAAGTACGAATTACCGCAAAAGTATGTCACTAACAATGTTGTTAAAGGTATTTGTACTTTATGTTTTCCAATTCAGACAGTTGTTGAAACGCCCCGCATGCGCATTTTGCCCAATTCCCGATTCTTGTATTATCTAGAGGCTATTCGGGAAGAAAGAAAAGAGGTTATGTTTCCCAACCCCGAGCAACATATAGACTACCTGCTGGGAAATGTACTAAAAAAACAGGTGCTAATTCAAGGAATACTAAAACAGAAAAAGGAACCTGCTCTTATTATAATTATTCTTGAAGATATTTATGAAAATTTTGCTAAAATAGCTGCTCTAATTTATTCTATTCCTGATCAACAACGACAAAACTTTTACATTAACAGGGTCTCATCCTACTACAAATATAATGACAGAAATCTTATCACCTGGGAGCAGTCGACTGACAGTCAAGATCTTAAGTCAAAGTTTTTGGATTTACAGTGGAGACTTGCCAGTCTATCAATTCCTAGGGAAAAAGAGGAAATTATAGATAAACATTCTTTTGATGTTAACATTCCGTTTCCCGCCGAATATCAAATTATGCTTTATTTCAACAAAAATTTTGTTTCTTCCTATCCTGATTCACAAGTTATTACCATAGATCAAGGTGAAGTTGCAACAAAGGTAACAAAAACAGCCGATGAGTGGATGAGTTTTGGCAAAATTTGGTTTGAAAAAGGGACCCACAAAATTAAGATTCCTTTTGAAGAAACGGTTTTACTTCAACATTCCGTTCCGTCTCAGTTTGATCTGCTTTCTTCCCAAAGTAGTCTCACCTGTCGGGATTTTGAAATGAATGATTTGAGTTCAGATATAAAATATAAAGTGTCATTTCTTTATCGAACTGAAATTGGAGAACCAATAATACGTTTTCTGGTTGAACAAGACGTAGATACCATAAACTTAAACAAACGCCCGACCTACCGTGTCAATTCCCTTTTAAAAAGAGACTCTTCATGGAGCAGGTTTGAGGCAGAATTTCAACCTGATAAATATACACAAAAGTTTAAACTTAAGTTTTGTGTTAATTCGAATAGTATTGAAAATTCTCTGGTAAAGGTCGATGGATTAGAAGTTATTGGAAAAAGCAGACCAGATGTGTTTTTTATTTCTGCAAGTGAGAGAAAAACTCCCTTGTCACAAGAAATAAAGTTTATTCGAATAAACCAAACAAAATACCTTGTATCGATAAAAGGGAACACAAATACATCTTTTCTTAATTTTGGTCAACGGTTTGATGACGGTTGGAAGTTGAGACCAGTTGATATAAAAGACCTGGAGGCAGTGTTTGACGAGAAGTTTATTTTAGGTAGTAGCTATAACACAGAAGAATATGGATTAAATCCCGAGGTAAATCTTCTTGACTTGATTAATCGTAAACGCGATACATCTGAATTAAGCCACTTTCTTAATAATGGATATAACAATTCGTGGGTGTTGGAAGGAAAAGAGACAAACTTTATTGTTGAATATGAACCTCAGATTCTTTTTTACAGAGGGGCGCTAGCAAGCGGAATAAGTTTAGTAATTCTGCCAATTGTAATTTTTGTTCTTTACTTTAGAAGAAAATCCTATGCTGCCAAAAATTGAGAAAAATATCAAAAGAGTTATAAGGAAAAGATCGTTAGAAATCCTCATGCAACTTATTGTTCTCTTTTTTATATTTAATATTGTTACAGAACTTCCCTATGTAAATCTTCTTGTGCAAAATTTTTTCGTAAAGATATTGCTTGTATGGATGGTAGGTATATTTTTTTTTAGAATTAATCACTTTTTGCAGACAAAGGTGATTCTTGCTTTTATTATTACAATGCCGCTTTTTACCTTTCTGGGTTCCCAGAGTTATGAATTCTTGGGGAGTTTATTGTACGTATTATTGTTAACTGCTGTTATTACGTTTATTCTTTCTGAAAAAGATAGTTTTTGAAAGATCATCTTATGAAAGCCATTTTAATTTCATTGATAATTCCTACTAAAAATGCAGGAGAGCATTTGAAACTGTTTTTTAAGTCTTTGACTCTCCAAACCTACAAAAACTTTGAAGTTATTATTAATGATGACTTATCGACTTCTGATGACACACCAAAAGTTATTAAGGACTATTCCAAAAAATTAGAAATAAACTATATCAAAAAAAACAAAATGATGGCTCAAGGTCGAAGGGAAGGAGCGAAAGTTGCAAAAGGAGATGATCTTTACCATCTTGATGCGGACATGTCTTTACACCCCAAGGTTTTGGGAGAGTGTGTTGAAAAAATGAAAAAAGGTTATGACGCCCTTATTATTTCTGAAGTTTCATATGGGGAGGGTTTTTGGGCAAAGGTTAAAGCTTTTGAGAGGTCATTGTATATTGGAGACGAT
>Ga0155653_106_pt2 | contig 9738 bp, 6 predicted proteins | sample RifCSPlowO2_01_FD_107310 | JGI IMG/M metagenome (GOLD analysis project Ga0155653, IMG submission 107310) | Candidatus Woesebacteria bacterium RIFCSPLOWO2_01_FULL_39_10b
CCGCTTGTACGCTTAGCGTATGAGATTGGCTACCAGCCATCGCGTCAAACGCGACACAGAACTTGATGGATCAACGCTGTTGATGAATTGAGAAAAGAGGAGTAAATGCATTCGCGCATTTACAAAAAATAAATTACCATAATTTATTTTCACATCTTCTCCCCTCTCACACATTCATTAACAGCTCCGCACCACTTAGATCTTAAACGTTATACGAGATACGTGATACGGAGTTTGAGATCTAAGCAATGCGGAAGAATATAAACAGAATAACAAAGAACTTTAAATTAAATACAAATTTCGTTAAGGTCTGACCTTAAAAGTCTTAGTTTTAAAAAGGTCAGACCTTAAAATTCAAGATTTCATTAGGGTTGAACCCTTCAAGGGTTCAACCCTTGCACGATAGAAAGGTATTCAGAAATGTGGGTGCGAGACAAAACCTCTAAAGCACACCGCCGCCCTGTGGATATTTACAGGGAAGCGGTGAATTCTCGCACCCACATTTCTGGGTATCTAAAAAAAGAAGAACCAAAGAAGGTGAAACCTATAGGATATTGACTCTTGTTTACTTTTTTGCTAACATTTTCTTGTTAACCGGGGCCGAGTACCGATTGGCTGGTGAAAGTCCAGTCTTTAAGTACCCACCGGTTATTTTTTTGGACAACCTCCATATCTGTTCCGCTTTAACCCTCTTACCAATCTTCAATTTCCCACAGTAAACTTTGTACGCAATGTCGTGTGCTTTCGAACTCTTACCTATACTTCTCCACTCTATATCTACATCAACTTTCAATTTAACCAGAGACTCAATTATTTCAGTATGTCCAGGATATTCAAGATCCACTACAACTTTAGTACTTTTTAACGACTTCAATAACAAAATTAATAAGCTAGAAAAAACATAATCGACAAAAAGTCTTGGGGCGCCTACTTCTCGAAACTTTTCCTGAAGTCTCCTTTTATCCTTCGCCGACAAAATAATAGCGCCGGTTTTGTCATTAGAAAAAGCCAATACCGTTAATTTTGATGTGTCTTCAATCTTTCCAGACTGATCCACTTCAACCTTCATCAAATTATCTTACTATATGTTCTGCTAATTTCTACAAATCACCCGCAAAATATAATTTTATTAAGAGGTTTTGGATTGCCGGACGGCAGTTCAAAAATCGCAAGGAATACTTCTGCACTCGTGTACTTTAACGAGTCGAAGATGACCTGATATCGGTCATGCAGAAGAGTCCGCCTTTGCTCTACGGAGCTTTGGCGAGACGAGCGGAGTCCCGAAGTTGGGATTTCTTGCCTCGAGTCAAAGCAGACTCATCAAGGCGAGGATTCCGGCAACGGGATTAAGACTTACTGCGGTAAGGAAATGATTTTGCGGATGAGGAGTTGACCAAAAGTCAACAAATCTAGAAGCCCAGAGCTTCAAATCCAAAAAAATCAAATCCCCACACCAAAGTAAGTCCCGCAAATGTAAGTTTAGGCCAGAGGCCTACTGATGATTCTTCCAAGTCTGACTTGGTAAGATGAAACTTACAGCACATTAACATATCATTGACCAAAAACCATGAGAGTGGTTTAATGTGGATATGGCAAAAAGAAAAACATCAACTAACAATGAGTTGAGAAGCCTAAGAAGAGGAATAACAATAGATGTTAAGAGACTGTTTGAAGCACAGGATAAACGTATTAAAAAATATCTGACTGCTCAAGAAGTACGCACCTTTGCACAAATGGTAGAGCTAGAAGATAAGTTTGAGAGGCATGTTACAAAGTTAAAAAGCGATTTTGTGGACAAGATTGATCCTATTCTGAAAGAGGTAACAACTTCTCGTGAGGAAAGGCCTATAATTGCCAAAAGACAGACGGACCATGAAGACAGAATCGAAAATTTAGAAAAGATACATCCTCATGGAAAGCATCCGGCTATACTGGATTAATTTCTTGAAAGCTTAACTTCCTCACCTATTCATCGGAAAGCTCCGCAGCAGTTTCCCGATTAAATCGGGACTGATTAGTGCCCAGATAGGCAGAGGGGGTTACAATCCTGAGCTTGTCGAAGGACGAAACTGTTGCAAATTGAAAATATAAATAGTAGGTTAGTAGTTGCTAGATAGTAGACTGTCTGTGTACACTTCCGAGGGATATTAAGTTTATACCTGAGGTATTCAGGGACGTGGGAGTAATAACAAAAACCTCTAAAGCAGCGAGTCCTACTCGCTAGTCGAGTTTGACTCGTACACACCACCGTCTTCTGGTTATTAGAAGAAAGTGGTGCGTTATTGCTCCCACATCCGTGGGTATCTAAAAAAATCATAAGATTTCATTGCAAAAAAGAGTATTCCATGACACGCCCTTGCAGATAGATAGTTTTAAAAGTAAAATCGGATGATTATTTGATTATTAAGGTATGACAGAAGAAAGAAGAATTCCAAGATTAATAGCTCGGGAGCAACTAATAGGGGTTGAACGCTCTCCCGATCTTGTTATATTGCATATACGTGGAGAGGGAGACATTGCACTGTCTTTATCCGAAGAAGAAGTCAGACGGCCCAGACAATACCTTTATACTCCAAAAAAGGAGCTTGTTAAAGTTCCCAAACCAGAAGAAATAAGCTGGCTTCGCGAATTCGAAAGAAGAAAGCTAGAACACTATGTTTTAAGAGGGATAAATAAATTAAGAGGTGAAAATGGTGCGAGCCCCCTAGAACGCATAACCATTCCTGACCCGGCAGCATTTATGGCTTCTTTTTACGCTTCCAACAATCCAGATGAAAGGCTCACTCACCAAATACCATACGAGGCTCTTATTGAATTACCTCTTGATTTACTCGGAAGCTTCGGAATAGAAACAGCTATCACTCCTAAAGATCTTGAAGAAATCGGCATGCAACCAGGCTATGTCGCAGGTTCAATGACCAGAACCTCTCTTGCAAGCAACAAATTGGGCTTCAGTGAGACTCATCAATATGCAAGACACGGCGGGATTAGTGAAGTCTTGGTAAGAGGTGGAAATCTTGATCCTGAATCTGCTGTTGATGCTTTAAGAAATAGCCCACCCCATTTTATGGCAATGACAAATCAAGCTTATAAACACGCAGGTGTTGCTGTATGGCAGGGAGAAACTGGAATAGTTACAGCTGCGGTAGTCTTGGGAAGGGGTCTTAATACTTCTGTTGATTGGCCAAAAAGCAAAAGGTGGACAGGTTATAAATCCTTCGCTCCTTCTTTTGGGAGGACTTAAATACTGTGTTCTCCCTCAGTTTTTTTCCATTCAAAATTCCTTCCAAGTTCAATCAGTACAGAAACTGTTCCCCAAAAAAACCCGCTTTTTAAGCAGGTTTTTGACATTCATCCCAAACAGCTTTACTTCTCCTCTTTCATAGAACTATTCGTTCACGCTTCAAATAGTAATTGATAGGAATTTCGTGTTTTTTGGAGATTAACAACAAATTGACACTCAAAATATGACTGGAGACGGGAAAGTTATCGTTTTGCCTTACGAGCATAGTTATTATTAGCCAGAAACTCATGCCTTAAATCTGGGGGTGTTTTATTAGGAACAAGAAGCAAAAGATTAAAATGAAAAATCCAAAAAAGACTTACCACTTTGCTCCTTTATTCTTCTAATCCTAAATCGACAACTCCTTAGAAAGGAGGTGATCCATCCGCTCCTTCCAGAACGGATACCTTGTTACGACTTAATCCTTATCGCTGGTTTCACCTTACTCCGGAACATCCGAAATTCGGGTGCCCCCAACTTTACTGACTTGACGGGCGGTGTGTACAAGACCCGAGAACGTATTCACCGCGGCTTGGCTGATCCGCGATTACTACCAATTCCGCGTTCATGAGGGCGGGTTTCAGCCCTCAATCCCCACTGAAGAAGCCGTTTTTGAGATTAGCTCCGCGTTACCGCTTGGCAACCCTTTGTCGGCTCCATTGTAGCATGTGTGTCGCCCTGGACATAAGGGCCATGCTGACCTGACGTCGTCCCCACTTCCTCCTTCGATAAACTCAGGATGTCCCGTATGAACAATTTAACATACGGCAGGGGTTGCGCTCGTTACCCCACTGAAGGGAACACCCCACGGCACGAGCTGACGACGGCCATGCAACACCTGTCTCGCCTTCCCCGCCTTACGGCGGGCCCTTTCCCTGTTTCCAGGGCAGGAAAAGGCGGATGTCAAGCCCAGGTAAGGTTCTTCGGTTCATCTCGAATTAAACCACATGCTCCACTGGTTGTGCGGGTCCCCGTCAATTCCTTTGAGTTTTAAGCTTGCGCTCGTACTCCCCAGGCGGCTCGCTTAACGCGTTAGCTTGCGGGACAGAGCTCGCAAAAAATGCATCAGCATTTTTGCGAAAAACGCCAAATCATCCAAAAATCCAAACTTCCAAACAAAACTAAATTAAATAAATTTATAAAACTTTACATTTATATATTGTTTGGAGTTTTCGCAAAGGATACATCCTTTGCGAGCCCTATCCCTAGCGAGCATCGTTTACAGCTAGGACTACAGGGGTCTCTAATCCCTTTCGCTCCCCTAGCTTTCGTCCCTCAGCGTCAAACCAAGCACTATACTGTGCCTGGTCAGGTACCGAATGGTACCTGAAAATCCCCAGCTACCTGCCTTCGCCCTAGGTGTTCCTGTCGATATCAACGGATTTCACCCCTACACCGACAGTTCCGGTAAGCCCCTAGATTTTTCAAGTCCGACAGTATCGCGCCCCTTTCCCCAGTTAAGCTGGGGTCTTTAAAGCACGACTTATCGGACCGCCTACGAACCCTTTACGCCCAATGAATCCGGATAACGCTTGCACCCTCCGTATTACCGCTGCTGCTGGCACGGAGTTAGCCGGTGCTTATTCTCCAAGTACCGTATGGTACCTGGCAAAAGAGGTTTACAACCACTTAGGCCTTCATCCCTCACGCGGCGTCGCAGCGTCAGGCTTTCGCCCATTGCGCACGATTCCCGGTTGCGCCACCCGTAGGTGTATGGCCCGTTTCTCAGTGCCATTCTGGGGGTACACGCTCTCACGCCCCCTACCCGTCATTGCCTTGGTAGGCCGTTACCCTACCAACTAGCTGATAGGCCGCAGGCCGCTCTTCCAGCGAGAAGTTACTCTCTTTGATAGATGGAGACTTAAAAGCAAAATTTCCAAAAAGGATCTTAATTTCACCCTTAAATCTCCACCCACCGTATGGAGAATTACCCCCTCTTTCGAGGAGCTATGCTCCACTAGAAGGTACGTTCCTACGTGTTACTCAGCCGTTCGCGACTGCTCACGCAGAGCGTGGGCAACTTAAAACTTAACACTAAAAACTTAAATTTAAGTCTTCGGTTTTCAGTCTTAAGTCGCCCGTGCTCCGCACGAGCCGTTCCACTTGCATACCTAAAGCACGCCGCTAGCGTTCATCCTGGGCCAGGATCAAACCCTCAAATAAGTCTAGAATTTTCTCAAAGGAAATTCTAGGAACGCCATGAAGTAATTTTTGATCTACTTCATAACCCCGAACTGAAATTATTCTGGTTCAGGGTTTCCAGTCATATTTTGAATGTCAAAGAACTAAAAAACCCACCAGATAGTGGGTTTCGAACTCCAAGTTCTGCCCTGCAGAACCATCTGGTAAATCTTTCAACTCATAACGAAAATCAAGTTAAAGCTTGATTTATCTGTATTATACCAAATAAGTAAATTCGGTCAATGGCAATCTTTCCCTCTTAATGAGGTCGGACCTTATTTGAACACTTGTTGAATACCTTTCTTTTGTCTAAAATTATTTCTTGTATGGAATTTTTACATTTTGACCAAGTTGGACTTGGCTTTGATCTGGCTGAGCTTATTAAAACCATCGGTTACATCGGAATATTTTTTATGGTTTTTGCCGAGAGCGGGCTTTTTTTTGGCTTTTTCTTTCCTGGAGACTCACTTTTATTTACAGCTGGATTTTTAGCTTCGCAAAACCTTCTGGATATCAAAATACTTGTTCCCTTGCTTATCATCGGAGCAATTGGCGGGGATTCAGCAGGTTATTGGCTGGGAGGACATTTAGGACGCTGGTTAATGCAGAAAAAAGAATCATTTTTCTTTAAGAAAAAATATATTGAGCGGGCACACAATTTTTATACAAAACATGGAGGTAAAGCCTTAATTTTTGCACGTTTTGTTCCGGCTGTAAGAACTTTTGTTCCCATCGTTGCCGGTATGGCTGAGATGGAATACAAAAAATTTATAAGCTTCAACGTAATCGGGGGGGTTTTCTGGGCTACGGGAATGAGTTTAGCTGGATATTTCCTGGGAAACATCATACCAGAGGTTGACAAATATCTTCTTCCAATCATCGCTTTAATTATTTTATTATCGGTTCTTCCGGGAATATTTCATCTACGAGGAGAAATCGGAAAATATATTAAAAACAAGAAAGCCATCGCCTTTCTTTTAAAACTAAAGCAAAATTGGTTGGGTTAAATCAGACAACCCTTAAACTGTTTTTAATGACCTCGTCAAACGAGGTTAAACCTTGCTCTGTCTTCTCAAGACCGTCTTTTAAAAGCGTTACAAAAAAATCTTCTTTTCCCAATTTCTCTTTCAGCTCTTCTTCGTTAACGCCACTTTTTAGCAACTCTCTTACTCTCAAAGTAATAGGTAAAACCTCAAATATCCCCATCCTTCCTTTATAACCCAAATTTTGACAAGCACTGCATCCTTTTCCTTTCATCAACTGTTTTGGGGGATGACCTATCACTTTTTGGAAAAAATCAACCTCAACCTGAGTTGGTTGATAACCAATTCTACAATTGAGACAAAGCTTTCTAACCAACCTCTGAGCAATTATTCCGTTTAAAGCTGATTTCAAAAGATAAAGTTCAATCCCCAAATCCAAAAGTCGAATAAAGGCTCCAACTGAATCCTGAGCATGAAGCGTGGATAAAACTAAGATACCGGTTAAACCCGACTCAACCGCAATTTCAGCAGTCTCTCTATCTCTTATTTCACCAACAAAGATAATGTCGGGACTGAGCCGGAGTATTGTCTTTAATCCGTCAGCAAATGTAAAACCGACTTCCTTGGCAACCTGCATTTGATTTACCTTTTCCAATTTAAATTCAATGGGATCTTCAATGGTCATCACGTTATACTCCTCACTTTCATTAAGTTTTGCAATTGTTGAGTAAAGCGTTGTTGTTTTTCCACAACCAGTTGGACCGCAAACCAAAATTAACCCGCTTCTTTTCTTGAGCATGTTTTGAAAATTCTCCAAGGCCACCTTACTAAAACCCAACTCGGTTACACTCATAACAATCGTCTCTTTCTTATGAACACGAATGACTATAAGTTCCCCGCTTGTTGTCTGGGCAATTTCGACTCGTAAATTGACTATCACTCCCTGATAGTCCCTAATTGCATATTGACCTTCCTGAACTTTCCTTTTTTCAGTTGGATCAAGACTGCTTAAAACTTTTATTCTTGAGGTCAGTTGCAAATACGCATCCTGGTTAATCTTTCCTATTTCATACAAAACCCCATCAATCCGAAGTCTTACTTCAACATATTCTTCCCGAGGCTCGAAAAGTATGTCAGATGAAGACAAGTTTATTGATTCAGCAAGAATTTTATCTAAAAACTTTGGGGGGTCGCTACTGTACGCTGAAAATGCCTCGTCAAAAGCCGGAGTTCTTAAAATTTTTTCTTCCTCGCCGGGTAAGCTACTATTATGACTATCTCTCATTTACAATTAATACAGATTAACCGGTTAAAGATAGTTTAGTCAATTATTTGAAAAATTCATGTTCGCATTTTCTCTTTCATTAATGTATAATATTTTAAAGTTTACACTTTTTTTCTTACAAGGCTGTTAGTTTAAAACTTTTCTTCCGAAATGGTTTAAACCATAAACACCTAAAATCTATAGAAGAATGTGTAGAGTTAAAGAATGGGGGTGAAAAAATATGGCAACAAAACTATTTGTCGGAGGATTATCTTGGGACACTACTGACGAAAAACTTAATGAGTTTTTCGCCTCATCTGGGACGGTCGTTTCCGCAACTGTTATCAAGGACAAATTCAGCGGAAGGTCAAAGGGTTTTGGTTTCGTGGAAATGTCAACTAAACCTGAAGCAGAAGAAGCTATGAAGAAAAATGGCGAGACCCTAGACGGGCGCCCAATTACCGTAAATGAAGCCAGACCGCAAGTTCCGAGGGAAAACAATTTCTCCAGAGGAGATTCCAGCAGAGGCAGTGGAGGTAGACAAGGTACTAGAGGAAGATAGGGGTAAGCTAAGCAAAAACTAAAGTTACACACCCTCCGGGTGTGTAACTTTAGAACTACCCTTTCTCAAAAAACTTCCAAAAAAGAAGTATTTTGTAGTATCTAACACCTTCCTTGTTTTACTGGAAGTGTCGGATTTCTGCAGAGAGTAGGATACCTTGGCTTAAGGGCCAAAGTTTTTTTGTGTTTGATTTGAAAAAGTTATTCGCCTTCGCTTCATCCACGGTATTCAAACCGTGTGGTATTTGTGAACTTAAGAATAAAGCGCTACTTTGAATGCTGTAGTAGTTTAGTGGTAAATGTTACGGGTACTTACACCCTACGGGTGAACTAGCTTCACACCCTCCACTTTTTCTCCTTCTTACTGGCTGCAAACCGTACCTTGCCGTGCATAGAATTGTGTATGGGATTTATGGTGAGTACTTCGATTTTGCTCAGTACAAATTTACCGAACCACAGAGTTCGAACCTACTTCATTTCGGATTATATACAAATCCCTATGTTTACGATGTCCTAATTAACCTTTACCCCATTGTTGTTTTTAGGTAAGTGCTTTCAGGAGTGCTTCACGAATGTTTTTTCCACCAAACCAACCGTTGAGGTATATAATCGCATGTTTATTTTTATTCCATTTCTGAAGGTAATACTTATCAATACGTCCACCCTTTTCTAAAAAAATGGCAACAAGCTCGTCTATTGAAAATTTTGTATTTATATTTTAATTGTATCATAATTTGTTATTGTTTGGGTAAGACGATTCGAACTCACTCAGCTAATTTTTCTCTTAAAAGAAATTCAACAATGTCATAGGCTACCTCTCTAGATTTACCTAATGCTGGATAATGGATAAATATCAATACCAGCACAATCATTTAGTACTTACACAACTTACACTAACAACTTACACCCTACGGGTGAACTAGCTTCACACCTTTCACTTTTTCTCCTTCTAACTGGCTGAGCAGGCCGGTCTAGGACCTTTTAGTTCCATCGCTACTAATAAAAATTTTAGAAATTCGGTCGTATTCAACAAGCGATTGAAAATATTTTATCTCAAGGCCTGACAAGTATTCCTTGGGGGGGGTAATTTTCCGAACACATAGATTTCGCGATCTTTTTCTAGCCTTATTCTACAACTTTTTTAACAAAACTGAATCACCCTTAACCAAAGCTTCCTTCTTCGCCTTCGACCATTTCTTAAGTTGGAGTTCTCTTCTCATTGCTTCTTTCCTGATTGAATATTTTTCTGAATAAACAAGGGTAAAAGATGAAAAATAACGGATATATTTTGCTGATTTTGTATTTTTGCTTTTATGTTCCTGTAATCTCTTTTGGAGATTGTTAGTCTGGCCGGTATAGAGGGTATTGGAGGAAGTACGTAGGATATAGACAAAATATCTCATTAGAAAAGTCCTCTCGACTACGCTCGGGACAGGCCGGCGCGGCGCCTTTACACTGAGCGTGCC
>Ga0155653_104_pt1 | contig 8670 bp, 10 predicted proteins | sample RifCSPlowO2_01_FD_107310 | JGI IMG/M metagenome (GOLD analysis project Ga0155653, IMG submission 107310) | Candidatus Woesebacteria bacterium RIFCSPLOWO2_01_FULL_39_10b
AAGTACTCCTCTCACCACATTCTCAAATACACTCTCTAAATCAGAAAGTCTGGGAGAGAAATCAAAAAGCTGAGGCAAAGGGAAATTGTAAGTTCCTCTGACTGGTGTGGGAGTGGGTAACTGACCACCTGGGGGAGTTGGTGATGAACCTGGTGGGGGAGTTGGAAGCACCCGAGTTCCGCAAGCATTCTGAACATCTTGCAAAGTGATTATATTTTCTCCCAGACTTACTCCTCCATTGGCTAAATCGACAATTCTTGATTCAAAAGTACCTGCTGCACCCCGACTCCAAGACCAGGAGGAAACAAAATCTACCCCCGAAGCTCTGCAGGTTCTGACGTAATCTTCCCACCAGAGATAGTTATTGCTCTCATACTGGCTAGTACGGTTGGCCAAAAAGAAAATATATTGGCTGCCCCTTATCCTTCCGGCATTACATTCAAAATGGATTTGAGCATCGGGGTGATTGCCACTATCTCTTCGAGAGCCAAAGCCTAAATAAGCCAGAATACTGTTGTTGCCCAAGGCAGGAAGAGCAGGTCTTTCCCTTGCTCTTAATATATTCATCCTTTCAGCCACTAAAACCATGTATGACGGGGCAGAAGTGCTTCCAATAGCCAAATTATCAGGCAGTCTTTTTTTAACCTGATGTAAAAAATCAGCAAACCCAGCTTGCGTCTCAGTTCCGATAGGTAAACCTCTTAAACTTCTGCTTGTTACAGTGCCGCTTAGCCCGCAAAGCTCGAGTGAATATTCAATTCCTCTACTGCCTCCGCAAGACCCAGCATAATGAACTTCGTCAAAAATTCTTAAAGCAGCTAAAGTTCCGTTATCAACATAGCGTCTCAATCCTTCTGCTCCACCAAGACTGGTGATTAGCTGGTCAAGAGCGCTGTTTACGTCCGAAAGTGCATCGGTATAGTTAAAAACTCTGTCTGAAAGATAATAGTTACATTCAGCAAATGATCCCAGAGTAATGATAACCTGCAGATTGTTCCTTTGGGCATTGTCAAGAACAGATCTTGCATTCTGATGACTGCCTGTAATTATCCCGTTCATACCGTATTGAAGTGACTGATCAATGCTGGCATAAAATGCACCCCAGGGTTTTACCGAAGCCTGGAGTACTTGAGGGAGTCCGGACAATTCAGCGCTTCCAGAAAATCTACTTTTGTTTTGGTTAAATAAAAAAATGCCAGAAGAAATAAAAATTGCCAGGAAAAAAGTAGCTGAGATTAGAAAAGTAAATTTTCTCTTTTTGAGTTCAATTTTAAATTTTTGTAATTTAATTCTCACCTAACTCCTTCTTGAACAACGCTTGATACTTAAATTAGGGTAATTCCCTAAATCAGCCACTAAACTCGATTAATTTCAGCAGTCTTTTGACCTGCTGATCAAACTTAAGACTACGGTAATTATAGCGCCAAACATACTCGGAAAGGAAGAGGACAAGATACTCTCTTCTGACCCCGCCTTTTGAACCCACCCACCCCCGGAGTGGGTTATATAGACACATCGGGAATTACTCAAATATCAATCTTTTAAGTTCTGCCAGTTTCCTTTGGTAACCAACCTGATCAAAATTAAACTTTATAAATCGCTCCTTTTTCCTTCCAAACATTTTCAAAATAAAATCAGTGTTTACAAAATCATATATAAGATCACCTGTATACGTACTGAAAGAACTCCACTTGTATTTTCTTAACCCGTCACGGTCTTTAATAAGATACGAGGTCAAAGGATTTATGTGGATGTAACGATTAAGGTGGATACACTGTTCATCACTCTCAACCCGAACGCTCTTAAATCTTAACTGAAACAGCGAACCTGTAACTTTATACTTTGTGTTAAAGTAACGGGCATAAGCGTTCTGCATATTACCAATGAATTTGGTAATTCCATCATCCAAAACCTGCATAAGTTGAAAGTGATAGTGATTTGGCATCAAAGTAAAGGAAAAAACTTCTACCAATCTCTTACCATTCCTGTACAAGTTCGTTATGAAATCCCTCTTTAAATTTATAGGCAAACGATTGTAATGAGAAAATTTTAGAGGAGGATTTTTAAATCTATAAAAATCAATCAAATGGATCATTCTTTGATAGTCGTATACACTTTTAAATATTGGAAGGCTTGCTACACCTTTGTTAAAGATATGATAAATCTCGTCGTTTACAAGAAGAACATTTCGACGAGGCATGGTAAATCAGTTTAAAAGCATTTATCCCAGAGTGTCAATACACCCCACTCCGGAGGTGGGTCTAGCACAATTGGTAAAAGACGGATTTGAGGTTGTCCACTCTATCGACCAACAAGGGACAATCGTAGGAAGAGAACTGAGAAAGATTAATCTAGAGCATGAGGATGTTCAAATAGCACCTTTAACGGAAGCTCTAATTATTGCAGCAGCAAGGCACCAAAATGTTTTTGAGGTTATAAAGCCAGGACTTAATAGAGGTCAAGTTGTAATAGGAGAACGTTTTAATGATGCGTTTTTTGCATTTCAGTATTCTGGTCGCGGTTTACCAATCAAGATTGTGGAGGACTTGAGCGAGATGGTTGCTGATGGAATTGAGGTAAAGTTGACAATCCTTTTAGATGTAGACCCTGGGATTGCACTGGAAAGGATAAATCTTAGTTCTAGACATAGGATAGAAAAAGAATCTTTAGAGTTTCATAGAAAAGTTAGAGAGGGGTATTTGACACTAGCCGAGAAATATCCAGAGAGAATTAAGATAATGGATGCCAACAAGCCAATTGAAGAGGTTTTTACAGAGGTGTGGGAGGAAGTTAAGAAAGTTATTTATGAATAAAAATCTTAAGATTAAAAGTAACTTATAACTTTGATCATGAAATTAATTTCTTGGAACGTTAATGGGTTGCGTTCAGCAGAACCTCATTTCTTAGAATTTCTTGGGAGTGAGAATCCTGATATTGTCTTACTTCAGGAGATAAAAGCAGATCCTGGACAGTTGTCTTGCAGTTTAACAAACCTTGATAATTACTATGTTTTCTTTAATCCCGCACAGAAGAAAGGCTATGCTGGTGTTGCCGCCTATTCAAGGCTAAAACCTTTAAAGATAGAAAATAGAATTGGGATAGATAGGTTTGATAATGAAGGAAGATTTTTGGAATTAATTTTTCCCAATTTTACTTTAATAAATATTTATATGCCTCACGGAGGAAGACGGAAAGAAAATATGGACTATAAGTTAGCAGTTTATTCTCATTTAGCAAAATTTTTGAGAAGTGGGGGTAATAAGGATATGATATTGGTTGGTGATTTTAATGTTGCCCATAAAGAGATTGACCTGGCGAGGCCTAGGCAGAATAACAAAAATACTATGTTTACCTTGCAGGAAAGAACAAAGATTGATGAGTTAATAGACCTTGGTTTTGTGGACAGTTTTAGGGTGTTAAATCAAGAAGGTGGTTATTATTCTTGGTTTCCATATGGTTTTCGTGCCAGAGAAAGAAATCTGGGGTGGAGGATAGATTATGAATTTGTTTCAAAAAATTTAAAATCAAAAGTGAGAAGTTCATCTATTCTAAAAGAGTTTGGAGGGTCTGACCATTGCCCAGTGTTATTGGAAATAGACCTTTAATTGTTAAAATTATCAAATAATGTCAAGTAAACTTTCTGTTGGGATTATTGGTTTGACCAATGTTGGAAAATCGACACTTTTTAATGCACTTGCTTCTCGTCGTCTGGCAGAAACAGCGCCCCGACCTTTTACAACAATTGATCCTCATGAAGCAATTGTTCCTCTGGCTGATCCGAACCTTGAAAAATTAGCTGTAATTGTAAAGTCATCTATAGGTTCAGATCCCAAGATCATACCTGCAACAGTTACTTTTATCGACATTGCTGGACTTGTTAAAGATGCTCATAAAGGCGAAGGATTGGGAAATAAGTTTCTAGCAAAGATTCGAGAAGTAGATGCACTCATTCATGTTGTAAGGGCATTTGAGGATGAAAAAGTTAGCCATCAACATCCAACCCATAAAGTCGGATCAATTGACCAAATTATAGAGGATATCGGGATTGTAAATTTAGAGCTTGAGTTGGGAGATGTTGGAAAAAAGCCGGTAATTTTTGTTTTAAATGTTGAAGAGGGAAAACTGCAAAAGATTGAATTAATGAATCGGTTCATTAATTCAATCAAGGTCAAATTTGAAGGGAAAGTCATTACAATTTCAGCAAAAATGGAGGAGGAACTTATTGATCTTAATAAGACAGAAAGAATGGAGTATTTAAAAGAGCTTGGTGTAGAAAAAAGTGGTTTGGAAAAGTTAATAGTTTCTGCCTATAAACTTTTGGATCTTTCCACCTTTTATACAATAAAAGGTGGAAAGGAGCTTCATGCCTGGAGTTTGAAGAAAGGGTTGACTGCTTTGGAGGCAGCCGAAAAAGTTCATACAGATTTTGCCAAGAATTTTATTAAAGCTGAGGTTATATCAGTTAACCAGTTATTGGAAACCGGAAGTTGGAAACCGGCTAAAGAAAATGGTCTAATACACCTGGAGGGAAAAGATTATACTGTTCAAGATAAAGATGTCATCGAGTTCAAAGTTTGATCTGGTTAACAAGCTTTTTAAATCTTGTAGGTAAAATTCTTTAATGATATACTCCAACTCGCAAACTTAAGGGTGTGTTGTGTTAAGATGAATATATGAATGCTTACGAACTTACAGTTGTTTTACCGGGAAAGATCACCCCCGCAAAGAAAAAGCAAGTTCTAGAAAAAATTGAAAGCCTTATAAAAACCCTAAAAGGGAAAGTCAAAAAGATTGAAGAGTGGGGGGAAATTGAGCTGGCCTACACAATCAAAAAAAATACAACTGGATTTTTTTTGCACTTTATTTTAGAATTGGAAAGCAAATCAGGAAAAATACTCAATAGTAAATTTAGACTGGAAGAGGATATAATAAGGTATTTGCTAATTAAAGGAGGGGACTTGTGACTCGGAGTTTAAATAAGGTTAGCCTAATAGGAAATCTCACGCGCGATCCGGAGTTAAGATACACTCCCGCAGGAACGGCTGTATGTACATTTGGCCTAGCCACAAATAGACAGTGGACAACAGATACTGGTGAAAAAAAAGAGGATGCGGAATTTCACCGTATTGTTGCCTGGAATAAGCTGGCTGAGCTTTGTGCTCAGCTTCTTCATAAAGGCAGAAAAGTTTACGTTGAAGGAAGACTTCAAACGCGTCGCTGGACTGCTCAGGACGGCACAGACAGGGTGACGACAGAAATCGTTATAAATGACATGATCATTTTGGACTCAAGATACGGAGCCACCCCAGAGGAAGATTTTAACATTCCCGAAAGATCGGAAGAGATTCTTAATGATCCAGTAGAAGGGATTAAAACAAAAAAATCAACTAAAATAGCCGAAATTAAAAAATCTCCTACAGCTCCATCGAGAGTTTCTTTATCTGACACTAAAACCCAAACTTCGCAAAGTACTGACGATTCATCCAAGAAATTCGACGATGGTAAAAAAAGCGATAAAAAGAAAAAGGCAATAAAAGTTTCAGATGAAGAAGAAAGTGAAGACATCCCCTTTTAACTTCAAAAGTTATGCTAAAAAAGAGAGAAAAAATAAAAACTCCAGAAAAATGTTTTTTTTGCGAGGAGGCAAAAACCCCTGATTATAAAGATTATAAAACACTTAAAAAGTGTCTTTCTGATCGGGCAAAAATTCTCTCTGCCGCAAGAACTGGCGTCTGCAGTAAACACCAAAGAGGATTGTCAAAAGAAATTAAAAGAGCCAGAAATTTAGGACTTCTTCCTTTTACCCAATCGATATAATTTTTTTAACCCAAGTCCAATATTTGAATTCTTTACACATCCTTTTCAGAAGTTTAAAATCATTTGTATGCCAAGAAAAATTTCTTTTCCAAAAATCCCCCTTTTACTTATAAGGAAAACCTTCTTCATAACAATCATTCTTAGTTTTACATTTTCTCTGGGCTACATTTATGGATATAAAGGCTTTAGAACTTCTTTTAAAAAATTTCCCGAGGTAACAATCACAAGACAAGTTCCTCCGGAAAAACAAACTCTTGACTTTTCCCTTTTTTGGAGAGTTTGGGATACTCTTCACGCTCAATATTTCGACAAAGACAAAGTAATTCCCTCAGAACTTATTTACGGGGCAATTAAGGGAATGGTGGCGGCAATCGGAGACCCTTACACAGCTTTTTTACCACCCAGTGAAAATAAGATAGTTCAAGAAGATTTGCAGGGGAACTTTGAAGGAGTGGGAATCCAAATAGGTTTTAAAGGTAACCAGCTTGCAGTCATTTCTCCACTACCATCTTCTCCGGCAGAAAGAGTGGATATCAAAGCCGGAGATTTCATTATTGGCATAAGAGATGAATTAAAAGCTCTTGACAGAGGAACGGTGGGAATAACTCTCCCTGAAGCTGTACAGGCAATAAGGGGTCCGGCAAACACCAAAGTCACGTTCATTCTCCTTAGACAAGGGAATGATCAGCCTTTTGAAGTCCAAGTCACCAGGGAAAAAATTAATATCCCCAGCATCGTTCTTGGGTATATTAACACCAATAAATACATTGCCCACTTGAAAATTCTTAAATTTTCAGGAGAAACCATAAATGAGTGGGGCGAGACCGTGATTGCACTTTTGAAAAATTCCGAATTGAAGGGAGTTGTCATCGATGTCAGAAATAATCCCGGAGGTATTTTAGATGATGCAGTGGAACTGGCATCGGACTTTCTAAATGTTGGCGACGTTGTAGTAATTGAGGAAGATGGTAGTGATCAAAGGAGCGAAACCAGAGTTGAAAAACTGGGAAGGTTAAAAAATCTCAAGCTTGTCGTTCTTATTAATCAAGGATCCGCCTCCGCCTCTGAAATACTGGCAGGAACTTTAAGGGACAATAAAAATGTAAAGCTTGTAGGCGAAACAAGCTTCGGAAAAGGAACCATTCAGGAGGCACAACAAATTAATGGTGATAGCGGTCTGCATATAACCACCGCCAGATGGTTAACTCCCAAAGGTTTGTGGGTTAATGACGGAGGCTTGAAACCTGATATAGAAATAGAAGATAATGAAGAAACAGAGCAAGATGAACAGCTTGACAAAGCAATCGAGCTTTTAAATTCAGAATTATAAAATATCGAGGGTTAAAAGCCCTCGGTAATTGCGAATGCTTGAAATAAATTCGAAACAGAAAAAAGAACCTTTAAAGGATGGTGTTTTTGGGTTTATGAGGATTATGAAAGCTTTTGATCGAAAAGTATTTTTGCTTGGTTTGGCGGCAGGAGTTGTCATCCTTGTTTCTGCTCTTGGTGGAGCAGTTGCTGACCGGCTTTTTACAATTAAACCCTTGGATTATTTTGCCAAAAGAAACGCTGACAACCTCGCTAGTGGTACAATTGAGCGAAAGGTATTAACCGAAGAATCGGTAGTGATTGATGTAGCTGAGAAAGTATCTCCATCAGTTGTAACTGTTTCAATCCAAATCCCCAAAAGAAGAATATTAGAATTCAATCCCTTCGGCGGATTTAGATCAAGAATTGAAGGCGGACAACCTCAGGATATCGGAACTGGATTTATTGTTGGCGGAGAGGGGTTAATTGTCACCAATAAGCATGTTGTCTCGGATACTTTAGCCTCCTACAAGGTAGTTACCAATGACGATAAAGAGTTCGAAGTCAAAAAGATCAGTCGTGACCCTTCTAACGATCTGGCAGTTTTGAAAATTGAAGCAAAAGGGTTAAAAGCTTTGGAACTCGGGGATTCAAATAGTCTTAAGGTTGGCCAGTTTGTTATCGCTATTGGTACTGCCTTGGGAGAATTCAGACACACAGTAACAACCGGGGTCATTTCGGGGCTTGGTCGAGGAATAACTGCAGGCTCGGTCTTTGAAGGATATGTTGAACGCCTGGATGATGTGATTCAAACCGATGCCGCAATTAATCCGGGAAATTCAGGCGGACCCCTTCTTAATTCTTTAGGTCAGGTTATCGGAGTCAATGTTGCGGTTGCCCAAGGAGCTGAAAATATCGGCTTTGCCATACCCATCAATATTGTCAAGGAAGCCTTAGAATCATTCGGCAAAACCGGAAGTTTCGCTTCTAAACCTTATCTGGGGGTTGAATATCAGATGATTTCCAAGGATAGCGCAATATTAAATGACGTTGCCCAGGGAGCCTATGTTGTAAATGTTGTTTCAAGATCTCCGGCTGAAACTGCCGGCATTAAGGAGGCAGATATTATCACAAAACTTGATGGCGAAAATGTTAATGAGGAAAAAGGAGGGTTGGCTGAACTAATTTCCAAGAAAAAAGTAGGACAGGTTGTCTCCATAGAGGTTTGGCGGGACGGAGAAACTCTTCAACTCTCCGCAACCCTTTCTGAGTTTAAAGAGTAAAATGAAAAAGGCACTTCTGTCGGTAGTAGTTTTAATCTTAATTTTAATATCAGGATTTATTGGTCTTACCATCGGGAAAAAAACTTCCAAAAAAACCGATACGCAAGAAATCAGATTCAAGCCTCTTGAAAAATACACCATCGAAAATCTTTCCCAAACCGATATCAAACCTGGAAAGCTTGAAATTAAAGATGTAATGGAAGAAGGAGAAAATTACGTTTCTTACCTTTTTCAACTTACCTTTAACCCAAACCTGGATGGA
>Ga0155653_108_pt3 | contig 8147 bp, 8 predicted proteins | sample RifCSPlowO2_01_FD_107310 | JGI IMG/M metagenome (GOLD analysis project Ga0155653, IMG submission 107310) | Candidatus Woesebacteria bacterium RIFCSPLOWO2_01_FULL_39_10b
TACACCCCGGAGGTGTTTTATTGTTTTGCGCAGGTAGACCTGTCTGCGAAACTTGTGTTGAAATCCAGTTATGACCTCGTATTTAGCAATACTTTTTATATCAAACTATAATTTTCTACTATCTTGACATCCGTGAAAAATTAAATTATATTGTTCCAATAATGGCTAAAAAGAAACAGGGAGGAAAATTAAAACAGCAAACTCGTCCAAATCCAAAATATCTGGGAGTAAAGGTGAGTGGTGGAGAAAAAGTAACGGTTGGTTCGGTTTTAGTACGCCAAAGGGGGACAAAATTTGCTCCTGGGAAAAATGTAAAGGTGGGACGAGACCAGACTCTTTTTGCTGTAAAAACGGGAGCTGTAAAATTTGGACAAAGGATGGGAAAGAAACAAGTGTCTGTGGTTTAAATTGGTTTAAGTAAGCGCAGTTTAAAACCTAAGTAATAATTTCCAATTAGATGCTTATAATGCGAGCGTAAAACCACATGCGTAAGCTTGTGGATATAAGCTCCAAATAAGTCTTGTGTATGCGAGCATTACAAAATACCATCGGGCGTAAGCCTGTGGCAGTTTATTAGTATGGTTGAGGAGATAACACAAATAGATGTAAACGAACTTCAGGCAAATCCGCTTCAACCTCGCGGCGTAATTACTCCTGAAAGTTTAGTCGATCTGGTGGATTCAATACGAGAGCATGGGATTTTAGAACCGCTTGTGGTAGCTAAAACCCCTGCGGGTATTCAAATTATTGCAGGGGAGAGAAGATGGAGAGCAGCCAAACTGGCAGGTTTAACTCATGTTCCTGCAATAATACGGGAAACTTCTCCAATCGGCATGCTTGAAATGGCTCTTGTCGAGAATGTGCAAAGAGTTGATTTAAACCCTCTTGACAGAGCCAAGGGCTTTGAGAAGCTCCAAACTGATTTTGGCTTAGCAACAAGTGAGATTGCAGTCAGGATTAGTAAGTCGGTTTCTTATGTCTCGAATTCTTTAAGGCTTTTAACTTTACCTGATGCTCTTAAGGATGGTTTGCTGTCAGGATTAATCTCTGAGGGACATGCAAGAGCCTTGGCAGCCATTGACGACCAACCTTTAATGGTCGAAGCCTATAAAATTATTTTAAGGGAGTCGGGTTCTGTTCGTAGGGCAGAGGAATTGGCAAGAAGGATGAAATATCAGTCGAAACAAGAAGTGAGAGGGATTAAAAAGGATCAATTGAGAATAATATCCGAAGAGACTGATAAAATGCAGGAGGATATGGAGAAAGCTCTTCGTAAAGGCTCTGATGATAAAACTGTCTCTCTCAAGTTAATAAGGACCAGAAGGGAAACTCGAGTGAATATTTTTCTGAAAGGCGGATTGGAAGAAACGGAAGAAAAGCTTCAAAAATTTTACAACGCGATAATTTCTATATAAATTCCACTAAAGACAAATTTTAAAGAGGGGTTATTTTTAGTGTGCGGATCCGTAATTAAAAGAATAAATGACTTTTTCAACTAAACCTGCACTCTGGGGAGGCCAGTAGATAAGCCAAGCCTTGCCAGTAATCTTTTTTAGATTAACATATCCCCAAATTCTCGAGTCTGAAGAGGCCGAGCGGCTATCTCCGAAAACTAAGTAATTGTCATCAGATACTAAAATTTCTTGACCTTCCTTTAAGAACGATCCGGATGAGGTGATTACACTTCTTGAAAGATAAGATTCGTCTAAGATTTTTCCATTTAGGTAAACTCTACCGCCCTCTACTTTGACTTTTTCGCCGGGAAGTCCAATTATTCGTTTTATAAATTCTTCATCGTCAGTTCCAGGCGCAATGAAAACAATAACTTCCCCTCTTTGTGGTTTTCGCACTTTATAAGTTATTTTATCAGTCAGAAGATATTCGCCGTCTGGAAAATTTGGTTGCATTGAGTCACCCTTTATTTTATGAGGTTGCATTACTAAAAGGTAAGTAAACAAAAATATGGCTATGGCAAAGACAACAACTTCTAAAATATCTAAAAAAAATGTTGTTAATTTTCGCGCTAACATCAAGTTATTATATTTAGGCTGATTGCCATTTAACAAGAGTTAATATTTTTTTCAAGGAGAATTTAGAAATTCCTTTTGAAAACAAACTGAAAAATATTATAGACATGATGTTTTCGATATAAATTCTTTCAAAAACATAGAAGAGATGTTAAAATTTATATTTAGATATTTGAAGGATATATTACTTGACCGCTTAGCTCAGCAGGCAAGAGCGCTTCGTTCACATCGAAGAGGTCGGGGGTTCGAGTCCCTCAGCGGTCACCATTTTGGAAATCGAGAAAGTGGAAGGGGCAGCGCTGGCTGCGCCCCCCTTCGCAGTCAGCGCTGCAAAGGGAAAATCCAAATTCGCCGAGAGCCGCCGATTTAACAAAGAGTAGTTTGAGACAAAAGAAATGAAAATAAATCTAATTCTCAGCAATTTGGTAAATTTCGAATAATCTCAGACATCTCAGGTACTTTTGGAATTTTAAATAAGTTCCCTTCCTTAGCATCTTTAATATAAAGCCGAAGAAAATCAAACTTAATATCAGAATACTTTCTTGCGCCTTCCTTAATCGTTGTGTCAAGGTCTTCCCAAACTTTTTTCCAAATTTTTGCATCGTTCAAAGCAGAAAATTTTAATATAGTCTTGCCAAATTTTCTCTCTGGATCTATCTCATAATCTTTAATTTCATTTAACTCGCCCAGGCGAGACTCAGTAAGCTCTGCGTCTAGATTTTTGGGAACTAGACCTAGTTTAGTCAAAATGTAATTCATTAGTAACCGAGATGTTCTTCCATTCCCTTCAACAAAAGGGTGGATATCTCCAAGCATCAAAATAGAAAAAGAGGCGACTACATGAGCATCGTTTCTATTGTCCTTCAAAAGTGAATCGAGACATTCTCCAAAATCTTGCATAATTTTCTTTAGTGGTTCGCCTCCTTGTATCCCAAAAGAAGTATCACTTTTTCCATCAAATATTCTTTGATACACCCCTAACATATTGGATCGTCTGTACTTTCCCTTCATTGCCGGCAGATCTTCAAATCCCTCGTCATCAACTGTTCCAAGTCTATTTAGTATCCTTATTACTTTTTCCATTGGATAACTTTTCTCTGCTAATTTAGGAAGTAATTTAACAGCCTTTTCGTATCTTGCATCTCTATCTGTTTCTCTTATTAGCTTGAACAATGTTTCCGTATCAGCATCTCTCATATAAAATTTCTCAATTTTAATTGTGTCATTAAAAGCAATATGAAAGCAAGTTGAAAGTGAATGAGTTCGGATTTTTTCAAAAACGTTCACTCTAATTGCACTTTAATTTGGTTTCCCAAGTAAAATCTTGGTCCAGAGTGCGGTTGAGCTGTCGGGTGGGGCAAGTAGGGGAGTGGAAGGTCAAACTATAGGGATCATCGCCCGTCCCTGATTGTTTTTGAACTTTTAATCGATAGACTCGATCTGCTGGTGGTATTAATTGACTGTAGTTTATCTCTACCTCTCCACTTTCTCCGCCCCCCACTTCCACTAAAAACCCTACTACTAAAAAGTCATTTACCATCTCTTGATCCACTTCAGTCAATTGAAGTAGCATCTGGTTAATTCTCACTGAGTCTAATTGTGCCACTTTAGGCAAATAAACCCGCAAATAATTCTTATACCCACCCCCCCAAAACTTAGGCGGCTCCGGCTTGACCGGATTGTTGTTTTTATAATTGATGGTTAATCTTTCCTGTAATCCTCCTATCTCCGTCAGAGTTACTTCCTGGTTAATCCGCCGTTCCAGGCAGCAATTGGTTTTATTTACCCCCAAATTCGCCTCCACTATCATTAAATAGTCTCCCTCGTTGTATACAAGTTTGCCGTCCCAATTAAGCCGCCGCATTGCTTGAGTTATCTGGTTATCTTTTACCCAGACTAAAATATGTTTCCGCCGCAAACTGTCTCTTATGGCTTTGACTACCTTAATCTGCGTCCGCCAATCCGCGGCCTTGACTTTTTCCGTTAACTGTTTGGCTACTAACGACAAAAAATCCCGTTTCTGGGTTGACCCCGGGAAAAAATCCACCTCGCTGTGAGCTTCGGCTTTAGCGAACAAATTCTCGGCCGTTACTGTTTCTTGATAATCAGCCAAGTATATCGGTCCCACCGCCAGCATCAGGTCTTGGGCCACAAATAAATTCACCGCCACTACTCCGTCCGCTTCCGGTTCTTTACCCTGCTCAAAAAACCACTCAATTACCGGTGCGGCCTGGCTAAAATCGGCCTCCCAATTGCTGTCTCGCAGCAACCAGCCATTGGAATTAAGGTATTGCTTAATCGGCGCCGGCGGCTCCACATACCCCGGCAATTGCCCGTCGGGGACGTAAATATCTTCCACCTTAACGCTATCTAAATAACCGTCGGTAAAGCTGACCCTCGCGTACGATCCCAAAAAACCGCCCGTGGGTCGCAACTCCATATTATTTTGCAGCAATACCAAATATTCTTTATGTTCTGCCTCGGCTACTAACTTGGCTAGCCAGGGTACCCCCAACCACCGGCTGCTGGCCGCTATCGTCTCCCGCCGCTCTCCGCGTAATACCCTGTCTGCTATCTCCCGGGCACTGGCGATGATCTTCAGCCCCACCACCCCTAGGGTTATACCGATTACTACTAGCCCAATAACTACTTTTCTCACTTCAGCGCCAACTGCATCACTTCATCCATGTGCTCCACGAAATGAAAACTAATTTCTTTTCTCACTTTTACCGGCACTTCCACCAAATCTTTCTTATTAGCCTTGGGCAGAATTACCGCTTTGATTCCGGCCCGGCTGGCGGCAATAATTTTTTCCTTAACTCCGCCGATTTCCAGCACCCGGCCTCGCAGCGTCACCTCTCCCGTCATTGCCAGGTTACTTTTGACCGGTCTTTTGGTTAACGCCGATACCAGCGCCGTAGTCATGGTTATCCCCGCCGACGGTCCGTCTTTAGGCACAGCTCCTTCCGGAATATGAATGTGCACATCAGTGTGTTGATAAAAATCCGCCTTCAATTGTAACTGCGACCACCGGCTTCTCACATAAGAAATCGCCGCCTTGGCCGACTCTTTCATTACTTCACCCAACTGCCCCGTCAAAGTCAGCTTCCCCGTCCCCGGCATCACACTGGCTTCCACAAAAATAATGTCTCCCCCCGCTTGAGTCCAGGCTAAACCGGTGACCAAACCTACCTCATCATGTGTTTCTGCCAGAGTTTGGGAAAACCGCTGTGGCCCTAAGTATTTATTCAGCGACCTGGGAGTTATCTTCGCTACCTTGACTTTACCATCGGCAATTTTCTTGGCTACTTTGCGGAAAATTTTGGCAATCTCCCGTTCCAAATTTCTTACCCCCGCTTCTCGGGTGTACCGTTTAATCAAAGTTTTCAGGGTGGCATCAGAAATCACCAATTGATCTTTACTCACAGCGTTAGCGTTGAGCATTTTCCTGACCAAATACTTTCTGGCAATCTTCCCCTTCTCTTCTTCGGTGTAACCGGAAAATCGAATTACTTCCAATCGATCCCGCAATGCCGGCGGAATCGTGTCCAAGATATTAGCCGTGGTAATAAACATCACTTCCGACAAATCAAACGCTACCTCCAAATAATGATCGGAAAATTCTTTGTTCTGTTCCGGATCCAGGGCTTCGAGCAGCGCCGCTGACGGGTCACCCCTGAAATCATTACCGATCTTATCAATTTCATCCAGCATAAACACTGGGTTTTTAGTCCCCACGTTTTTTATTCCCTGAATTATTCTCCCTGGCATCGCCCCCACGTAAGTCCGCCGATGGCCCCGGATTTCCGCCTCATCCCGAATACCTCCCAAAGATACCCGGATAAACTTTCGCCCCAAAGCCCGGGCAATCGACCGACCGATCGAAGTTTTTCCCACTCCGGGCGGACCGACGAAACATAAAATCGTCGGCACCACTGAATCATCACCCGACTTATCATTCTTAGTCTGTTTTTGCTTCCCCTTCAATTTCATTACCGCCAAATATTCCAAAATTCTTTCTTTGACTTCCTCCAAACCATAGTGATCGTTATTTAAGACCTGCTCTGCCGCTGCCACCGATACATTGTTCGGCGTCCTGGCACTCCAAGGCATCTCAATCATTGTATCCAGCCACCCTCTGATGTAACCCGCTTCCGGATTGTGAGGTGACATCTTCCCCAATCTGGCTAATTCTTTAGTCGCTTTTTTCTGTGCCTCCACCGGCATGGCCGCTTTAGTAATCTTGAGTTTAAGCTCCTGGATGTCTTTATCTTCATCATCCATTTCCCCCAATTCTTTTTTGATGGTCCTCATCCTTTCCCGCAATACCGTCTCCCGCATATTTTTGTCAAACTTCTTTTGGGTTTTACTGGCAATGTTATGCTCCAGCTCCAACACTTTAATTTCATGCGCCAAGTAATCGCCGATTTTTTCTAATCGCTCCCTGACATTAATCTGCTCCAACAACTGTTGTTTTTGGTCGGTACCAATATCCAGGGCCGTCCCCACCTGATCCGCCAGTTCCGCCGCTTCTACTCCCGACATCAATTTCATGAAACTTAAAAACTCCACCGACTTACCCAAGTTAACTGCTCGGTGAAACTCGCCGGTTAAATGTTTTACCAAAGCTTGCATCTCATCGGAATTTTCTTGAATTTCCGGCATCGGTGTCACCTCTGCCAGCATGTACGGATCTTCCACTTTCAAATAATCTATCTTTACCCGGCCTACGCCTCGCACTAACGCGTTGATTTCTCGATCGGTCTTCAGGGTTCGTTCAATCGTGCACAGGGTACCCACTCGGTAAAAATCCGTTTCTTGCGGTTCGTCTACTTTAGAATTTTTCTGGGTGGCGAATACAATTTGCCGGTTACTCCGAAACGCCGCTTCCACTCCCGCTACCGACTTGGGTCGGCCAAAAGTCAATACCGCTTCGGTATGGGGAAACACCACCCCTTCTCTTATCGCCACCAATGGTAACAGCATTCTCCGATTTGTTCCCGGTAATAATATTGCCACAATTTAGCAATTTATCAGACTGACTGCTAAAAGTCAATTCACCGGCGTCTTACCATGCACTACTACTCGGGCACCCGGATTATCTGTTGTCGCTCGCAGAGCGTTAGTTTCCGCATCCATCGCCGGTCCCGCCCAATAAAATAATTTCTCGGCATGCGGTATGGCCACGTTCACGCACCCATGACTCATCGGTGTCCCAAAATTGTTATGCCAATAAGTTCCATGAATCCCAAATCCCTGATAAAAATACATGGTGTAGGGCACATTAGGCAAGTAGTAATAGGTCCCCGTGCCCTTAACACCCCCTTCCATCTTGGTATATTTGAATTTGCTCCAGATTCTATACTCACCCGTAGGCGTTTTGACGAATTTGCCCGAAGACATGGGAAAATCGTATACCACCCGATCGCCTTCATGAGCCTTGATCCGCTGGTTAGTCAGGTCCACCTCAATCCATTTTTCTTCACCGGTGGCTTCTCCCAACACTGTAGCCAGCGCTGTTGCCGCCGGCAATTCTTGTGACAAAGGAGTTATCTGTTGACCGTTCCACCAAGCTATCGAGTCAGCTGCAAATCCGCCCGCTTCTGCCTGTGACCGGGGCTGCTGGCCGCAGGCAGCAGGTAGTATCGCCGCCTCCGGCTTTACCGAGGCCTTAAACACCCCTGCCGCCAGTATTAAACTCGCCCCGATGATACCTATCCTAATCCATTTATGTCCGCCTGCCTGTTTCACTCTTACCACATACTACCACTACCACTCCCATAATTGGATCGGGGATTTTCTTCTTTAGGTCTGGCCACGTTAACTACTAAGGGTCGACCCTGTACGTCTTTGCCGTTAAACATCTCCACAGCTTTAGCCGCTTCGGCGTCACTGGCAAACTCGACAAACCCAAACCCCTTAGACCTACCCGTGGCTCGATCGGAAATTACCACTACATCCGCAATCGATCCCGCTTCGGCGAACAATTCGCGCAGCTGGTCGGAAGTTAGCGTGTAGGGTAAATTACCCACATACAATTTCTTGCCATTACTCATGCTTATCACCTCCTTACTGTTTTAAGGATTGGTTTTCGCCCTAGACAGTCCCTCGAATCTGAAG
>Ga0155653_106_pt3 | contig 8038 bp, 9 predicted proteins | sample RifCSPlowO2_01_FD_107310 | JGI IMG/M metagenome (GOLD analysis project Ga0155653, IMG submission 107310) | Candidatus Woesebacteria bacterium RIFCSPLOWO2_01_FULL_39_10b
AACTACCTAGCAACTGGGACTGTTTCCTTGTACACTTCGAACAGTTCCTCATCCATTTCTCCAAATTCATCCCAAATCGAAGCGTATAACCAAGCCGATGAACCTTCACTCTGTGCAGCTTTTAGTGCGGCCTTAACAAATTCCCTACGCTGTGGATTTTTTTCTTTGGATGCAAATTCTCCTATAACTATTGGTTTTTTATAACGCTTCGTTTTTCTAATGTACATCTTAATGTTATCTGCAATCCCTAATGGACTCTCTGTTTCATCATAGGTATGTACCTGAACTATATCGTTCAAGAGATGATTAAATAATGAATCCCATATTTCTCCACCCCAGAGTGAACCGGTTAAAAGATGATCTTGATCGATCTTTTTTATATGCTCGGCCATATCATCAAACCATTCCATGGTAACCTTCTCTGCATTTTCACCGTGGGGCTTTCCCAGATAGTTCATTTCATTCATAGGCTCCCAGGCGAATAAATTATCGTATTTCTTGAAATTACTAATTAAGAAATTCACCCTTTCTTTCTCATATTTTCTGAGCTCCGTTAAACCAAAAAAATCTTTGGGGTCAGAAAATTTTGTGCTATAAATTTGTTTATTCCACATCCCCGGATCCCATGGAGGACAGAATCCTGCATAATCAAACAGACAAAGAATTATATAAATTTTTAATTGTCTGGCTATCTCAAAAACATTCTTCACCGGCTCTAACAACTTACTGTTATATTTGCCCAATTCTTGCTCTATACCATTTTCAAAATATCCTGGAATAACCATCCTCAGCGAATTAATTCCAGACTGATACATTTTTTGCAGATATTCTTCTGGCGTTCGCTGATCTTTATTATGATCTTTGTAGTAAATTGTAAAGCGATTGATGCCATGAGGATAAAAAATACTATCTCCGATGTACAAGTTAAGCGGATTTTCTAGTTTTACTCTAATATTAGACATACTTTTTTAAGTAAAGGTAAGTCATTTTTATTAAACTTTGGTTCACCTTTATACTCAAGTATACAAAATTACTACGCATTTGAGAACCAAACAAAATGCCATTGCTTATCGACATCAAAATTTGTATAGTGTTATTGGACTCAACTTTTACCGATTGCTATTTTTAATGGCGTATTCGGACAATTCGAGCAATCGGGTTGAGTCCACCGGATACGCCATTTGAGATTTTAAAGAACTTTTTATAAATCTCGAATAGCCGCACTGGTTGAACCCAACCCGAATCGCTTCAGATTGTCCAATGTGGCCATTAAAAAAGCGGTTGGATATATTGGGTTCAGTAACAAATATAACAAATTTGAAGAATTTTTTCCAAAAAGAAATGTCGTGGATTTTTCTCTTATCTTAATTCTATCGGCTTAAAAACTATACCTCTCCATTTCATGGAAGTTACTAGATTATAAACTTTTTCTGAAACAAGATTTACTTGCACAGAAGAAAATCCAGACCCGAACCACTCATTGGTTTTTACAAAATCTGGCACATTATTAAAAATTTTTTTATCAAAGGTCATCATGTGAGTTCTAGGATATAAGAATTTTATTCTATAACAAAAAGTATTTCCCTGTTTCGGAACTAAACCTGTATTTTTTAGTGTTCTTTCGTATTCTTCATTATTAAGTTTGCAGGTTACTTGCTCATCTTCTGTGGGAATATATCCTTTGGGTAGTATTGTTTTTATTTCAAGTTGATATAAATTGCTGATTGGTTTTTCTGACTTGTCAAGAATCGGGTGACTATATGTAACTCCACTTATACTATTTTTTTCAAACATTTCTTTTGCCTCAGGACGAATAAAAATTGCATCAAAAGCCCAATGTAATCCTAGTAGTTTATAGTTTTTTGTTTTTATATCAGCTTTTAGTCTGAAAGGCTTGTTTTGAATAAGTCCAATACCGCAGGACGGGCAATATTTTTCCAAATTATATGTCGCTTCTCTATAACCTAAATTACCTTCAGGTTGAGGATATACGCTTTCACTAACATTAATTTGAAACCACGACGAATTATCAAAATCTTCTTTTGAATATTCTAACCCTTCAATATGTGATATATCTTTATTTTTAATTTTATTTTGTATTTCAAACCATCTTCCATCGCTATCATCTATGTAACATTGAACTAAACGAGCCAACTTGGATTCTGTTATTTCTAATTTAATGCCAATACCATTAAGATAGCTTTCAATCTCCTCGTTTTTATTAAAAGATAACCTGTGAATTATTTTCATATGATGGAATAAAATCTATACAGTATTTATTTTATCAATTTTTTGGTCTAATTAAAAACGTTCGCTTTGCAATCGTAAAATCACGCGTGCAAAAAATAGTTAACACACTAACACACCCGAGAGGTGGAATAGCCTTTCGGTCTGAGCTCAAGGTCGAAGACTTGACACCTAGGGTTTTCCTCTTAATGAGCTGATTCTTTTTACCTTTCGACTCTGGTTCGATACTTCAATTACTCAGTACTCACCATCGCTTAGAGACCTTCTCTTCGCTTCGGGCTATAGCACTGAGTGAGTGAAGCGAATCGAAGTGCTGACCGTTTACAAAAAATGGAATAACCCACGTTTGACATGGTCGAACTTCAATGTGTTAGCTCGGCCTTCGGCCTCGCTTGCTCCGGTGCGGCGCCCCCACCCGCCGCGCCTCCGCTATTTTTTGCGCGCGCGATTTAATTTTTAATACTCAACTGAAAAGCAATAGGATAGTGATCAGAGGATTGGTCAAATACGCCCCCCTTCATCACTTTAAAGTTTATTGTTTGAATTTCGTTTGTATGGAAAGCGTAATCAATCCTTAAAATAGCATCTTCTATTTTCGCAGGAAACAATTTACTTGGAGCGGTTGGCTCACCGCTCTTATCTGCGTCTTGCAAGCCAAATTCTTTCAATATTTTTGTTACTTCTCCACGTCTCATTTCATTCAAAACAGGTGCCATATTTTTATATAATTGAGGGTTACTCGCAGCAAATTTATTGATAAGTGGTTCTGCTCTTACTATATCTTCTGTATCGAGAGTATTTAGGTCTCCCATTATGATAGTTGGTTTATCATTCTCGACAAATTTTAATAACGACTGTACTTGACCAATTCTTACGTCTTCGCTTAAATCATCCAAATAAACCGAGAATATATCTACTTTCTCATTGTTTAAACGGATTGTTGTTCTTACAGCATCTCTTGTTCCTAGATTGACAGTTTCAAAATGCTCAACCGGTAAATTGGTCAAGACGGTTATTCCGTTATTATGCCCCTTTTTCTTTAAGCGACTGTCATTAAGGTTAATACAATATGCTTTTTTGTAGCCAAAGAGCGAAGCTATTTGACTATTTTTGTATAAATTATCCCACCTGAAGGTATCTATAAGTCCAATAAAATCGGCGTCAATAATACCTACCGCTTTGATTAATAGTTTCAGTCTATCTGGTGTTGTTAAATCAAAACTATAAGAGCTGAAACCTCCACTCAATATGTTATACGACGCGACTTTCATAAACTGATTATAACAATTTCCTTAAAATAAAAGAAGATTATGACTGTATTCTACTTGTAAAATTTGGTATAGTGATAATGGACTCGACAATATAGGAAATCGCTTTTTTTAATGGCGCAATCGGACAACGGAAAGCGATTTCTTGTTGAGTCCACCGGTTGCGCCATTTGAGTTAATTTAAAAAAAGTTCTTTAAATTTTTGCGTTTTTTCCTTCGACTACGCTCAGGATTATAATCTTTTCAGAAGTTTTAAGTTACCATCTATCAGAGCTTCCTTCCTGGCTTTGGTCCATTTTTTTATTTGCCATTCTCTTTTCATCGCCAGTTGTAAGGTTGGATATTCCTCATAGTAAACAAGTTTCACAGGTTTTTTTGGTCTTAAATATTTTGCTGATTTATTTTTATCAAAATTATGTTCATTAATCCGTCTTTGAAGATTATTGGTTTGACCGCAATAAAGTGAGTTATCAGAATAACGAAGAATATAAAAATAATACATCTATTTATTTATGCCTTTCGACTCGTTTCACTCGCTCAAGGCCTTCGACTCACCGCGTTAATAGGCTACAGCCCTGAGCGAACGAAGTGAGTCGAAGGGCTGCGGGGCCAGGATTTGAACCTGAATTAGTGGATCCAAAGTCCACCGTCCTACCATTAGACGACCCCGCAATAGATCAGTGACCTCGGGAGGGATCGAACCTCCAACCATCAGCTTAAAAGGCTGTTGCTCTACCATTGAGCTACGAGGCCCCAAATCCTCATATTTTAACATTCTGACTACTTTATTGCGAGGGCTGATAATGTGGAAATAAAATTTGGTGTATATTTAATTTATGAGGAAAACTTTTACACTACTGGTTTTTGCACTTTTATTAACATTTACTCCTCAAAACGTAAAAGCAAAAGATTATTCGATAACCGAAGCAAATTTCTTGGTTCAATTAAATAAAGACTGCTCTGCAGATATTACAGAAACTAGAACATACAACTTTGACGGAAGTTTTTCTTGGGCTGATCAGTGGATACCTCTAAAAGCCAAGTGTAAAGGCTGCCAGAACTACGTTATAAAGGATTTTTCTTTAAATGAAGGTGGAAATAAATATTTAGAGTCCCAATCAGGAAATGAGGACAGCTATTCGATTTCGCAATCCGAGGATAAATTTTACGTTAAGTGGTATTACAGTACCTATAATGAGAATAAAATTTTTAGACTAAATTATAAAATCCAAAATGCCCTAACCAACCATTCAGATATTACTGAGTTTTACTGGCAGTTAATTGGAAATGAATGGAGTAAGGGAACGGAAAAAGTGACCGCCACCATCCTTCTGCCAACCTCCGTGCCAGATAATCAAATATGGGCGTTCGGCCACGGACCTTTAAATGGAAAGGTTGATATTTTCTCAAATTCCCAAGTTGAATTTAGCGCAACCAATTTAGCTGCAGGAAAATTTTTCGAAGTCAGGGTTTTATTCCCAAAACAAACTAGCGCAACCTTTGCCCAAAACGGGACAAAAAACTTAAAATTGATTTTATCCGAAGAAAAAGCATTTGCGTTCAAAACCAAATTTTGGGGAGTATTTCTTTGGGTAGTTATTTTAATTTTAAGCATAATCCCTTTATGGAGAGTGATTCATTGGATTCGCAGATGGAAGATAGTAGGAGATGACGCTCCTCTACCCCAAGTCAACCTATCAGGAAAACTTCACGAACCGCCAAGTGATTTAGAACCGGCTCTGGTTGAAACTCTTTATAATTCAACTTTTCTTAAACCAACGGGAAAATCAGTCGTTGCTACAATTCTTAATTTGGTCAGAAAAAAGGTATTAACAATTGAAAAGAAAAAAGGATCGGGAATATTTAAAAAGACCGATTACGATTTGGTCTTAAATGATTTTGAGTATAACAAAAAACCTGATTTATCAGAATTCGAAAAAGAACTCATCGAGTTTTTGTATGACTTTTCCAAAAATAATAAGCGAATTCCCTTTTCTGATATTAAGAAAGCTTCCCGAAAATCTCCTTATACAACACAAAAATTCTGGCAGAATTGGCAAAAAAACTGCCTTAATAAATTAATTGAGGGCGGATATTTAGAACCTGAAAGTAAACTTGCGAGAGAAAAGTTAGGAATCGAAGTAGGAATATTTTTGATTGCTTTGATTTTAATTTCCTCATTTGGATTCAGTTTAATAAAGTGGCAAAATATCACTGTCCTTGTAATCCCCTTAGTTGTTTCAATAATTTCGTTTATAATTCTCGCAATTATTGCACCCCATATGGTTAAAAGAAGCAAAGATGGAAATTGGGAGTTGGCTTCATGGAAAGCCTTCAGGACTTTCTTGAAAGACTATTCTGTTACCAAAAATTACCCCATCGATTCAGTTACTCTTTGGGAGAAATATTTAGTCTATGGAACTGCTTTGGGAATATCAGCTAAGGCTTTATCTGAACTCCCAGTTAATTTTAACCAGGCTTATACTCAATCTAACTTGTATGCGATGGGGGTTGGTGGTAAAGGTTATAGCGGATCTTCACTTGCTCAGGTTTCCTCACCCCTATCCCAGTTAAGTTCCAGCCTATCGGCTCTTTCTTCGTCCTTCTCATCTTATGGAGCCCACGGAACCGGAGGATCAGGCGGATTTTCTGGTGGGGGTGGTGGAGGCGGTGGGGGTGGTGGAGGCGGAGCCGGTTAAAAATTATTACTCCCTTATCCCAAAAAAATCTTGAGCTTTTTACCCAAACTTGATTCGAACTTTTTTAGCTTCAAGTGAACCAAGTCAGTCCAAAATGGAACTTACTGCTTGCTCATCTCGAGAAAGTATATCACACGATGAGGCAATTTCAGATTGAAGTGCCAAATTACCAATATATTTTTGCAGGATAATTTTATAGAGGAAAAGTCTAGAGCCTAGACTTTTCAGTTACTTCGTTTTAGCAACTAATTCACTAGTTGCTCTGTAAAGTTGTCGTCTAACCTTCCTAGCCTCCTCTGTACGTACAGGAATTGGTTGCCCATCTCGAGTATAATTTACTCCAATTACATCAGGGTTATCATGCCACGGAATACTTACCCGACGACCACTTCCAGTTACATCTGCTCCTGAACCACACATAACCGCAAAACTTATATCAGCTTTCGGTAAAACACCTATTTCTCGTAATGACTTCATAATCTGCTCTCTGGTTGCTCCGCTTGCAATCAAGTCATCAATAAACATAATTCGAGGACGCTTACCGTTTATTCTTTTTCCTTGGCGGTTAACCTCTGCTGTGCTTGCTTCCATTATGCGCGCTAATGCTTCTGATGTAACATCTAATCCAAGCGAGGTACTCAAACGAGCAAAGTGCATCTTGCCATCAAGGGTTGGAAATCTTTGTTCTTGAACCTTGCCCCACATGCTGTGAACTGCAAGAGCGTATATCCTCGCACCTCTATCACAACCCACCACAACATCAGGTTGAGTTCTATCGATGAATCCTACGACTGGAACAGCCATGACAGGCAAATCTTTGATTGTGATTGTTCCTGTGGTTGGTGGAGGAACAATAAGAGTTGAACTTTCAGCGTGCCATAATACTTCTATACTCCGTCTTTGTTCAGTTTGAGGAACTTCTGTAAATTGATTTCTTTGTGGTGAATAAGAAAGACGTGATAATTCTGTAGCAAGAAGTCCAGTATTCCTTTCGAAATCTCGCTGGTCTATTGAGAACTGTTGTTCAAAAAAAGACTCCCTTCTAGGTCGATATTCAAATGATGGCATTCTTTCCATATTTATATTTATGTTGATGTATGGCTGAAATTATACCAAAAAACCGAACTAATTGCAACTATAGGGTACTAATATCCTTATGATTTCGGGTATTAGTTTTTGTTACAATGTAGAGGTTAGACTCTAACCAATTTGCATGGATAAGCCGAATGAATTAGATAATCAGCCGAAAGTATCAAATGACCCCGCTACGAGGCTTCCAGAAGCTACAAAAGGCAAGATACAAGAGCTTCTTGATAATCCAGAGATAGCTCACAAACGACAGGTAAAACACCAAGAGGTTATGAAAATGAATACTTTTAACCTCAAGCATGGAGCTTTCTCGAAATACCATCCAACGCCATGATACTTACAAGATTATCTAGAATTTCTAGACAATGTTACTTTTGAAAATAGGAATGATGTGAGGGAAGCAATAATGAAGCTAATTAGAAGTAACCTAAAACGAGTCGCACTGGCTGAGCATTTTGAACTAACCAATGGAAACATAGACCCACAATTATCAAAGCTGATACGAGATACTTTTGTACAACTTCACTGCATTTACCAGATACCCAGTATGTTAGTACCGCCTGAACCTGAACCCATCAATTTAGCAGGATTGAATAATGAACAACTTGAAGCGATTGACCAGCTTGTCGTTAGTTTAGGGGTATTATGTGAGCCCGATGAATTAGAGTACGCAATTCCTTCATGATATTTTATTACACCATAGTGTTTCATATAGCTCCAAAGGCGTTGCAATTA
>Ga0155653_102_pt5 | contig 7825 bp, 4 predicted proteins | sample RifCSPlowO2_01_FD_107310 | JGI IMG/M metagenome (GOLD analysis project Ga0155653, IMG submission 107310) | Candidatus Woesebacteria bacterium RIFCSPLOWO2_01_FULL_39_10b
CGGCTGATGAGGATGATGTGGTTATTTTTTCAGCTGACCCTGCCCCTCCAGGAACAAGAGCAAATGTCGACTTTGTGGTTGATAAATTAATTGAATCTAAAGCTGAAGTTCATTATTACGATATACAAGAAGACCTGCATGTCTCGGGACATGGGAGCCAGGAGGATATAAAGATGCTTTTTGCCCTTTTAAAACCGAAATGTTTTATTCCAATAGGCGGGACAATAAGGCATATGCGAGCTTACAAAGACTTGGCTGTGCAGATGGGAGCGGATCAAAGTCAGGTTTTTGAACTGATGTCAGGGAACGTTATCGAATTCAGCGGAGGCGGCTCGAGATTAGCAGGTAGGATTCCAGTAAAACACGTTTTGGTTGACGGACTAGGGATTGGGGATGTGGGTAAAGTAGTTTTACGGGATAGACAGATTTTAGCCCAAGACGGAATAGCTATTGTCCTGATTCAGATTGATGGTTTGAAAGGCAGATTAATTACTAAACCTGAAATAATAAGTAGAGGCTTTGTTTTTCAGGGCGAAAGCGGTCATTTGCTTAAGAAAGCTGCCAATGTTTTAAAGTCTGAACTTGCAAAAAGAAAAAAAATCGATAAGCGAAGTGCAAGAAATATTGCAATTGACTACCTGGAGAAATACTTCTTCGAAACAACCGGTCGTCGCCCCATGATCTTACCGGTTATTATTGAGGTGTGAGTTACTTCATAATTTTGATATAAATTGGTATATTAGTTTTATGAGGGTTTTCTTATTATCCCTAAACTATCTTTTTAGTCTGGTGTCAAAAAAAGTACTGGAATTGACCATAGGATTATTATAGGCTATAATTTGCTACTATGACGGAAAAACCAGTTAATCAAGGAGGGGGCCAGGAAGGGTCAGCTCCAACAGAGTTTGAGTTAAGGAGAGCAGAACCTGGGTAGCTGAGAGAAGGTGCACAGTATTATGAACTTACTAGAGAACCTTTAGAAAAAGGCGAAAGTCCTCATTATGAGTTATTTTGGTGGGATGGAGAAAACGTTTATTCGGAACGTTTTTTTGCAAGAGGAATATCTAAACCTAAAAGAAATCCTTCAAACGAAGGTGAAGCAACTAATTTAGGAGAAGTTCAAGCACTAATATATGAAAAGATCCAAGAGAAATGTTTGTGGAGAGAGATTCCCTTTGCTGAAATTGTTAGAGATATTCCTGTTGTTAGAGGAGATGATGGTAGCCTTGCCATTGAAGAGAGAACTGGACTGGTGAAGGGAGATTTCCCTGAAGAAGGGGGGAGTTTTCTAGCGAGGGTGGATGTTGGTGGTGAAGTTCCAGATGTTTCTGCAAAACCAGCTGAGCCTGCCGAAGATGAAACTGAAACACATCTTACTCAGCAACCAATGCAATTGGAATTAGATAAAGGGGAATTGAGATTGTCTAGTGCTTTAGAACGTGCACAAAAAAATTTAGAAGCAGCTAGAGATATGAAGGCAAGAAAAGCAGGTGATGAGAATACCTTTCTTGTCAAGTTGTTTGAAGGGGAAGTTGAGAAAGCAGAAACGGCATTAAAGGATTATCGTGATAAGAAACACGCAACCGCAGCTGGAGATGTGCAAGAGCCCGAAAGCGCTCAGGCAGGCCACGGTGTAAGTCAGCCGGAAGGACCTGCTTCTCAACCTTCGGATTCTAAAGGGGAAACCCCTGGTGCAAGGTTAAAGAAGATAGTGGGTGGTCCGAGAGTGCCTGTTAAAAAGAAACCAGATATTGAAATTCCACCAGAAGCTGAAATTCCAGGGACAGAGGGAATAACCGATTCGGATTGGGCCGGCGAGGAGCACGCTACTAAACCTGAGATTCCAGAAAGACTTAGGAAAGCTCAAGGGATTTTCGGTGGAAAATCAGGAAGGGCTTCTGGGCAGGAAATTGCCGCTAAATCTGGAGGAAGACAAGAAAAAACGGATAGAATTGAGTGGGATGAGTCGGGTGGCGAAAGAGTGACTTTGACTCAATATGTCCGGGGAAATATACATTCTTTATTTTCTTCTGCAGCGGAAAAAGTAGGAGAAAAAGCAAGAAGTGTTAGTTTTCGTCGCCGAAGGAAAGCAATTGAAACAGATGAAGATTTGGGCAATTTCTTATTTAAAATAAGAGGGAAGCAGATTGGCAGAGCTTCTAAAGAGGGGAAGAATATTCCTGTTGCTTTAGGGTCGGGTGTGGCTGTAGGTTTAGCTAAAAGGGTTGCAAAGGCAGAGGTTCTTAGAAGTGGCTTGACTGTTTCCGAAGCGGCGCCGGGTTTAGCAGCTGGTGCTAGTTTGTTAAGAGATACACTGACAGCAACAGCGGCCGCGTTTTCAAAAGATAAAGGTGTGATTGCTGCGCTTTCTGCCAGGTACGTAACAGAAAAACCCGGGTCAAAGAAGGTTGAAAAAGCTTGGGGAGATGAGGGGGAAAAGAAGAAGGGCAGGTTAAAGAAGGCCGGGGGTGCAGTTCTGAGGGGAGCTTCTACATTGGGCTGGTATTCAAAAGCTGTCGAGCGCCATCTTGTGAAAAGTCTTACGGAAACGAAGCTTAAGGGAGGGTCTTCTCCGGAAATAGTATTAAACATTTTTAATGAGAAACTTCTGGAGTTAAAAGGAATTGACGTGAAAGTTGGTGGATTTCTTGCTGATGAAGATCTTTTAAGAAATGAACTTAGAACTTCGTTATCTGGTGTTTTCTCTGGGCAAGGAGAGGGTGAGGAGTCTGATTTTACTCGAAGTTTAGTAGATACCTACGGCTTCTTGACAGATGCTAAGACGAAAAATGCTTACCGTGGGTTAGAGGAGAAATTGTCAGGATTTTCTGGTTCTAGCTCTAATGAAACAGTTGCTAATTTTGAGGCGTTAAGAGTCGGTTTGGAGGGGGTCCTGTACGAAGAATTGAGGGCAGTGAGAGATGCTGATCCTTCTAAATTTAATGAATATGTTGATAAGTTATCAAGACATGAATGGGGCGGTTTAAGGCAAGCAAAGTATGCTGGCGCAATTATGCTGACGGGTGCGGGAATGGCTGCAGTTAAGGCATTCACCGGTGTAAAGGCGGCTGAATTGCTAAGAAGTTTGCCTGATATTCTTCCAAAAAGACCTCCCGCACATGGAGTTACCCGTCCAAGAGTAAGTGTTGGTAGAGGTAGAGTAGATGTTACTAAACCCACTGAAACTCCTACAGTAACACCTTCTGTGGCTCCGACAGAAGCTACTGTGCAAGTTCAAGGAGAAAGTTTGCAAATTCCTACCAGGCCGACTGGGACTCCAACTGCTACTTCCTATGCAACGGAGACGGCAAGACCGACTCTTGAAGATACTCATACACCAACACCAAGTCCTTCACTTAGACCTACTGAGACACCAACGCCAACTCAAGCGGCTGAAACTACCATGCCGACACCTGAAGTTACACCCATTCCTGAGGCAACACCAATCCCCCGCCCCACCGGGGTTGTTGAAGAGGCTCAGGAACTTCCTGTGGATTCCACCCCCCAACCTTCGGTGCAAGAGCCAGGTATTGTGGGAGCGGAGGAGGAGATAATAGAGATGGGAGAAGTTAAACCTGATGTTTCTGAAACGGCGGAAAAGTTGGCTGGAGAAGGGGTGGAGAAAGTTGCGACGCCGGGTATTGGTGAGGCAGTATCGGCTGAAACCGGTGCGCAAGCGGAAAATTTCTTTGACCAGTTTACTAGTGAGGGGGAGGCCCCCTGGGCTACCGGAGCTAAAGCCGGAGAACAGCTAGCAAAGGAAATTGATATGGGTGGTTTACCGGAATCCTGGATGCATGGAGGTATTGAAGTTCCCCGCTCCGGCGCTTTTGGAAATTTTTTTGGGCACATTTCCAGTGAGGTTGGACCAATTGATGGAAATCTGGCAAAAAGAATGGCAGGAGAATTACGAGATGCTCTTTTGCTTGATCAGAAAGATCCTATGGCTATGGCAAGATTAATAAGTGAACCACTTCGTGTTGCTTCTTCCCCCGAGCAGCTTAGGGAAGTTTTGTTATCGATGAATTATATGGATGCTCAAAAAGCTGCCTATTATATTTATGCTCAAGGACTTATTTCTGAAGAAAATGTAGAAGCGAGAAAAATTTTAATTGAGTATTTTACTGCAGCGTAAAGGTGGAATTTAAAGTTAAATAATTTGTATGACTTGTTTGACTTTATTAAAGGTAACATCTAATAATTAATGTTATGAATGGTGACTCCAAAAAAGTGAAGTTCGAGGACTTGGATTTATTCAGTCTTTTGAGGCTTGAACATTTATCTCCTGAAAAAAAGGCTGAAAGAATTGCTGAGATACAAGCTATTGTCATGAATAACTTTTTTTTAGATGACTTGGCAAAGCTCTTGTCTGAGGAAGATATGAAGAAGTTTGATAATTTAGCGAAAGATCCAGCAAAATCAGGCGAGTTGGAGGAGTTTTTACGGAGTAAAGTACCGGAACTTGACAGAATAATTTTTGAAAAAATGCTGACTGCAAAAAGGGAAATTGTAAGGCAAAATATAAAAACAAGGTTGGATATTAACGAGAAAGAATCCGGTGATCGTGATGTTCAAACCAATAAGCAGCGAATGGATGCGCTTGCCCAAGAAAAAGAAAAACTTGAGAAAATACTTTCTTCTATTGAAACCGATGACTGGGAAACAGCTTCAAACTTGATTGTCACACTCTGATTTGGAAGTTTCCGAAACTTTAAGAGGCTACTGTTTTAAGTTCATCTGCTACCTTTTGCATTTCGCTTTCGTCTAACTGTTTTAATAGTTCATCAGTAAATTCATCAGCCTTGTTTTCAAGCATTAAGTCTAGATCTTCCCGTAATTCTTTTTTTTCATCGTCCCTTAAATTATTAACAAAATTTTCTATTTCCTGTCTTAATTTTCTTAAAAACTCAACTTTATTTTTCTTTAAAGCAAACGTGGCTACTACTCCAATCGCCTGAATTCCAAGTCCTGTTTCAAGGATCTTTTTTAAAATTTGTTTGTCGTTATTTGTTTTTTGACTCTTGTTCAATTTTTCCCCACCTCCATTCTTAATAATCATTCTCTTTATTCTTCCTCTTCTCCGAACAGCCCTTTTAAAAATTCACTCACATGTTTTTTCAAAGCTCGTCTAGACGAAGAGGTGTCTGCAGGTTTTTTAACTTTATCCCTAACCGATCCTACGAATTTCTTCGAAACGTCTGAACTTTTGCCAAATAACTCTTTCGCCCCCACACTTATTTTTTGTTCCAATTCACTCCCAGTTCTTCTTATAGTATCGCCGTACCTTTTTACAAGGTCTTCAGATACTTCTGTTAATAAAGCCGTACTTCTTCCCACAACGAAGAGGATTCCAGCCAGTTCCTGATGGCCGGTTCCAAGAGAGACGCCTGCGCCTATTTCAGCCAATTGAGCTGTATCAACGGCAGCTTTAGCAAATCTACCTTCTGCACTTCTTGCTGAGAGGAATGTTGGGAGTAGAAGTTTTGCTGCAACAGCAGAAACAAGTGCTGGGACTCTTACAGGAAATCTTTCGTCTTCGATCCTTCTTGATTTTTTCTCGCCTTTTTTCTCCCTTCTTCTTACAATGGTTTCCGATAAAAGGGACGTAAATCTCGCCGCTAAATACATTGCGGGTCCAAGTTCTCGGCCTGTTGTTGTTTGTTGTATAGCTGCAATTTCAGCCACGGCACTTACGTGTTGTAAAAGTGCATATCCAGGATATCTTTTAGTATCAACTCCAACTCCTGTAGCTAAGGTTGGACCCAAAGCTTTGAAAGCTATCCCAGTGAGTTTTCCCACCAACTGAGGCGCCGGTGGTTCTCTATCCAATACGCTTCTCTCCGGCTGGGGTGTTTCTGAAACCTCTGTCATAGAGCATATATTAACTTTAGTTATCTAGTTTATCAATAAGTGATGGTCTGATTTCTTGGAAACTTTATACTTTTAGCCTATTTTAGGTATAATGAAACGTATGGCGAGAAGGAAGAAAAGAAGATTGAAAGATAAAAGGGCTTTCAGAATTAAATTGAAGAGGGGAACTATCTTTTCGGTGATTCAGATCGTCTTTTTTTCTTTGGCGGGACTTGTACTAATTTCCTTTTCCAGACAGGGAGTTATTCTAATTAAGCTTAACGATCTTTTAGTCCGTTTTCTTTCCTGGAGTGCAATTTTTTTGCCCTTTTTATTTATTAGCTTTGGACTTTTGGTATCCAAGTTTAAAACCCCCTTTAGTCAAGCAAATATCATTGTCGGGAGTAGCCTTTTTTTTGTTTCGATTATGACTCTGACTCGAGCAGGAATAATAGGAAGGTCGGCTTGGGAAGGAGTTGCAACTTTAGTAACCTCAGCCGGTGCGTTTATTGTTTTGACTGGAACTACACTTGTTGGTCTTATAGTCCTTTTTAATACTTCAATTGACCAGGTTATCGGTTTTATTATAAAGGTTTATCGCGGCTATATCGTAAGTGGTAAGCTGGTCAAGGATAAGTTTGCTCCAGGAAAAAAGAAAATGAAGGTGATTGGTGATGTTTCAGGTTCAAAGCAAGCTCCTTCTGCAAAGATTATCCGAAAACCATTTGTTCCTGCAAAAACTGATGAAGAACCACTGGCTCAAAGATTGGTAAGTAATGTTCCGGGAGAGGAAAGAGTTTGGAAGTATCCTGATTTGGATATTTTTACCGACACAGGTTCAGGAAAGGTAGACAGGGGAGACATTAAAGGAAATGCAGCTATCATTGAACAAACTTTAGAATCCTTCGGCATAACAGCCAGGGTTGTCGAAGTAAACTTGGGTCCTGCTGTCACTCAATACGCAATTGAGGTTGCGTTAGGCACAAAACTTTCAAAGATAACCGCTTTGGAAAGAGACCTGGCTTTAGCTTTGGCAGCACCAACAGGAACGATAAGAATTGAGGCGCCAATTCCCGGGCGTTCTTTGGTTGGAATAGAACTTCCCAATAAGTCTCCTGAATTTGTTCCCTTGAAAAAGATTTTGCAGGCTGAGGTTATGCAAAATCACCAGTCCAAGTTGGCAGTTTCCCTGGGGTTGGATGTCTCAGGCAATTCACTGGTTGCGGATTTAACTAAGATGCCTCATGTTTTAATTGCGGGACAAACAGGATCAGGAAAATCTGTTTGTATAAATACTTTCCTTGCGTCTATCCTTTTTCGAGCCTCTCCAACAGAGGTGAAACTTATCCTTGTAGATCCCAAAAGAGTGGAGTTAACCGGTTACAACGGAATCCCCCATTTATTAGCACCTGTTATTGTCGAGCCTGAAAAAGTAATTTCGGCCCTGAGATGGATACTTTCTGAAATGGACAGAAGATATAAGCTTTTTTCTCAGGCAGGTGCCAGAAATATTGACAGCTATAATGAAATGAGTGGCTTTCAGGCACTTCCCTATATAGTTTTAATTATTGATGAACTGGCTGATGTTATGTTATTTTCTCCGGTTGAGGTGGAGGATGCTGTGACCAGAATAGCTCAGATGAGCAGAGCGGTTGGGATACATATGATTTTATCAACCCAACGGCCCTCAGTTGACGTGATAACAGGGCTTATAAAAGCAAACATCCCCTGTAGAATTGCCTTTGCGGTTGCTTCTCAGGTTGATTCTCGGGTGATACTTGATGGACAGGGAGCTGAAAAGCTTTTGGGAAGAGGTGATATGCTTTACCTCCCTCCTGAACAAGCTAAGCCTGTTAGGGTTCAGGGCGCATATATTTCCGACAAGGACATGAATTCTCTGGTTGCCTTTCTAAAAAACCAGGGTGTTTCCCCACAATACACTGAGGAGGTTGTTTCAATGCCAAAGGCAGGAAGC
>Ga0155653_111_pt1 | contig 5940 bp, 5 predicted proteins | sample RifCSPlowO2_01_FD_107310 | JGI IMG/M metagenome (GOLD analysis project Ga0155653, IMG submission 107310) | Candidatus Woesebacteria bacterium RIFCSPLOWO2_01_FULL_39_10b
TGTTGTCAACGATGCAGGAATAGTATTTTCCAGCAAGCCTTTTGCCTTGGTAATTATGAGTAAAGGGGTGGTTGAGAAAGAAGCGGACAAAGTTTTTCCAGAGATTGCTCATATGGTGTACGAAATTGAGTCTGAATAGATTTTGTCGTCACGATTAAGTTATCCTTTTTATTTTTTCCTGGAGTCTGTCCTTATCAGGTGGGATAACATCATCCCACCCCGAGTAGAAACCACCAGAAAATATTGGATCTTCGTCATCGATTCTGAATGTGTAGATTTCCGAAGAAACGCCAACGTTGGGATAGAAACGTCTTGCAGTGAATTCCTTTTCTTTTCTAGCTAGCACTTCGTAAAATTGTATATTTGATTGATTCCAACCTCTTCCTAGCGGTTGTGTTACTAACACATCATACTTTTTAAGTTTTCTGCGCAGCTTCAGTTCAAAGTGTCTTGCTTCCGGTGACATGTTTTATAAGTTTAAATGTGTTAAAAGAATTTTATTACAAACCCTTAAGCCTGAATTATGTACATATCTTATAATAATTTAATTAACTTGTCAATAATAAGTAGTGTTGGGAAGGGGGCAGGGTTGATAACTTTTTTGCTTAACTACCTCAATATACCCCGTTTTTTTCTTTTATCAACGACTTCGATTTTAGCGGCTTCTGGGAGTATTTGACCTGTATCATCTGCCCCGCCATTGTTTTCAACTTGCTCTTTATCTGTTTCTTTTTCTTTCTCTTCTTCTTTTTTAAACCATTCAGGATTGCAAGTCTTTTCGGGTTTATTCTCACTTAGGAACCACTCCATCCTGACAGGACAACCTTCGCAGGCTAAACTTCCTGTAAATTGACAGATGGGAAGCTGGACAAGTCCTTCGGGAACTCTCCAATTATGATTAGGTTCGGAAGCAAGAAGATTGCTCATGATTTTATGGAATATCGGGGTGGCTCCAGTTACGCCTGAAGCAATTCGAGCCATTTCGGAATTATCGTTATTGCCAACCCAAACAGACACAAGATAATTCTGGTTATAGCCGATTGCCAGATTATCACGAAGGTTATTGCTTGTTCCGGTTTTGACAGCAACTTGGGGATGGCCTGGAATTACAAGAAGTGAGTTGGCTCCGAATGAGGGTGCCCGAGCTTTATTGTCCGACAGAATATCGGTCAAAATAAAGGCAACTTTTGGATCAAGAACACGCATCCCCTGACAAGTATCGGGAAGATCTTTCGTCTTTCTAGCTGACTCAGTGGCTGAAGCAGAAGCCAAGAGGGGTTGTTTTTCTTCTTTTAGGCAGTCAAATTCTTGCAAAACTTTTCCTTTTTGGTTTTCAACCCTAAGAATAGAAATTATATCCGGTCTTTTTCCATAATTGGCAACAGTTGCGTAAACCCGAGCCAGATCTAGTAATTTGACTTCCCCACCCCCCAGTGTTAATGAAAAGCCGTAGTCTCTCGGGTCTTGCCAGGTAGTTATACCCATTTTACGCCCCTGTTCAATCATTTTTTCTACCCCGTATGAAGCCATTACTCTTACTGCAGGAATGTTTCTTGACTCAGCCAAGGCATTTCGCAAAGTCAACTTTCCTCGGTAGCCTCCTTCATAATTTCTGGGAATATAAGGGGGCTGGTTATCACTAAGTAAAGTTATGGGAGAGTCATTGACAATGGTTGCGGCTGTAAATCCATTGGAAAGAGCATAAGCATAATTGACAATCTTAATTGATGATCCTGGCTGCCTGGGCATAATAACTACATTTACGTTCCCTTGAGCTTTTAAGTCAAAATAGTCCTTGCTCCCAACCATAGCTAAAATTTCACCGGTTTGCGGCCTTAGAACTAGTACTGCACCATTGGTGACATTTAACTTTGAAAGCCTTTCGACTTCTTCTCTAACAACCTCTTCTGCCAGTTTTTGGATGTTGTAATCAAGTGTGGTTGACACATTTAATCCTCCTTTTTCTACAATCTCTTTACCGTATCTTTCTTCAAGGATTTCTCTAACAAACATGACAAAATGGGGAGCCAAAATATCAATCTTATTTTTGGCAAAAGTTATGATTTCATTTTCAGCTTCTTCTTTTTGTTTTGGAGTTATAAAACCGTTTGATTCCATAAGTCCAAGAACTTCCTTTTGTCTGATGATAGAACTGTCGGGGTTTGTACCAAAGGGAGAAAATTTTGTTGGACTTTTGGGAAGTCCAGCCAAAAGGGCTGCCTCAGCCAGATTCAAGTTTTTAGCATCTTTGGCAAAATAAAGCCTTGAGGCTTCTTGAATTCCGTAGGCGGTACCTCCGTATGATACTTCGTTAAGGTACATTTCCAAAATTTCATCTTTAGTGAAGGAAAGTTCTACTTCCACGGCCAAACTTATCTCCTTTATTTTTCTTAGAACAGTTTTTTCAGAAGATAAAAGTGCGTTTTTTACCAATTGTTGAGTGATGGTAGATCCCCCTGTTAATTCACCTTTTTTAATATTTCGGACAAGTGCTCTTATAATCCCTTTGGTTGAGAAACCTGGGTGAGAGTAAAATTTGGCATCCTCAATTGCCAAAGTTGCCAGTCTTGCTTGTATGGGAATTTTTTCAAGGGGAATGAGAGTCCTGTTTTTGTCTTTATAAATTGTATAGAGTAGAATTCCGTTTCTATCGTAGATCTTTGTCGATGCTTCTGGATTTCTTGTGGTCAATTCTTTCGGAGAGGGTAGATCTTTTAAAATTATCTGCCAGAAAAGAAAAACGCTTATCGTCCCCGAAAAAGTAAGCGTTAAAAAAAAGAAAGATAAAGTCTTTAATCTGAAGATCTTTGGAGGTTTGATTTTTGAGAAAATTGATTCTGCTATAGCAATATGTAAACGAATCTTGTTAACCAGAAGTTTAGACTTTGTCTTAAGCGCATAGGTTTTATTTTTTACCTCTTTTATTGCCTGGATGAAAAGTACGGCTTTTTTATTCAAACTTCGTGAGCGCCCTGCTATGGTTTTGATTGAGTAATTTTTCAGATAATCTACCCAGTTTTTCGAGGCTTGATAGATTATCCCTGTCTTAAATGATTTTTCCTTTTTAACTAACCTTAGAGAAAAAGAGACTTTACTTGATAATGTTTTGATGTATCGATACATCAAAACTAAGTTTGAGCCGGAAAGAAAGCTAAAACTGTGACGGATAAGGTGACCTGTAATATGCAAAACCAAAAGAAAAAGAATAAAAGAATGAGAAAGAAAAAGAAAAGCCGGTCTGCCAACAAAAAGAAGCAGTTCTGGAATAAATTTAGAACTACTTTTGACTAGTTTCGAGGCAGGCGTTGCATAATTTTTTTTTCCGGAGGGAAGATTCACTTCAGCCTATATTTTATCATTATAGTAAATAGGAGAATATAGTGTTTGAGTGAGGAAAATTTTTTAGATCGATTATCAGATATAATTGCTTTATGGCCATAGTTGTTGTAATGCTTGAGTTAACTAAATCCGATTTTTCAGAAAGCGAGAGAAGATTATGAGGGTTATATCAAGATTACGGTTGATATTGAAAAAGTGATTGCTGTTCTAGGTGGAGAATATAATGTTGACGCTAGGAGAGTTCTTTTAGAAAAAGGTTGTAAACAAGATAATATTTTGGGGTGGCGGGCTGAATTTGGAGACAGGAAATTTTGAAACCAGTGCTATTATAAATTTGCGGAGAGACAATGACTCGACCGAAATTCTTGATCCGGAAAGAAGAAAAAAATTTCTTAAAATTGCTAAAAGAGTATGTCAGAGAAAGATAAACTTTTAAATTGTTATCAAGACCTGCAACGAGTGGCTGTTTCTTACTATTCTAATCCAAGAGGAAGGGTTCACTTTCTGTTCCTGAGTCACGCACTTGAAATTTTGAGAGAACTTAAAGACACAAGGTCAAAAGGGTTGATAAAAAAGGTTAAGGAAATTAACAATGATTTAAAAAAGGGGACGAAAAGTAAGCTAAAACTGGTTGTTGAGATTTTAACTACAGGAATTCTTCTAAAACCTTAAAGAAAATTTGTTCCCTGTTACAGGTAAGTATGATTAAAGCGGGTATTTAATTGAAGCTGAGTGGCTGGCAATTGGGCAGTCAAGGCAGATCAAGGTTCCGAGAGAGTCCAGAAGAAAGGGGTGATTTTGGGTTTCAGTCAACTCAGTCGGAAGTTCAGGGTGGGCCAGCGCACCAGTTGTTTTATCAATTTGGACATCTTTCCTTCCTGTTTCAATTGAGGCGCCCACTTTATTTTTTAGGAAATATTCAAATTTGGTGGCACAGCCGGCTTCTCCCGAAGTTTCTGAAGGCAGATTTCCAAAGGTTGCACAAACATTTGCTCCGATAATGCCTGCGGGCTGTTTTGGCCAGGCATGACCATCATCCTCTTTATCGTAATAGCCTTCTTCTACCTTATCTAAAACTTGTTTCATAATTCTGTTCCAGATGGGAGAGGCGCCCGAAACTCCTGAGACAGCTCCGCTCATGGGAGAGTTGTCATTGTTGCCTACCCAAGTTACAACCAAAGCATAAGCTGTGTAGCCAATTGTCCAGTTATCTCTTAAATCATTTGTTGTTCCAGTTTTAACCGACACTTCCGGATGTCCTCGGACATTTAAATATGAACTTTCGCCAAAAGCGGTAGCTCTGGCGTTGTTGTCATGAAGGATATGGGAGATTAGAAATGTTATTTCGGGTTCCAGGATTCTGTCTCCGGAAAGCTTAATTTCATTAAGGTTTGTTTCTTCCAGGGTCTTGCCTTTCCAATCAGTAACTTTAAGAATTGATATTAGGGGTTGTTTTATTCCCTGATTGGCGAAAATTCCAAAGGAAGTTGCTAAATCGGCCGGTTTTACTTCTCCACCACCCAGAGTTAAGGAGAGTCCGTAATTTGATGAGTTTTCCCAAGTTGTAATTCCCATTTTCTTTGCAAATTCAACGAAATTTTCAATTCCATTTAATGCTAAAACTCTGACTGCCGGGATATTATAGGAATTTCCCAAAGCGAACCTTGCTTGCACCGCCCCATGGAAATTACCATCATAGTTTTTGGGACAATAAGGGGCTTGCCCTAGAACGTTAAAGCAGCTTGCGACGTCAGCTAAAGGAGTGGAGGGGGTGATTTTCTGGTCTCTGAAAGCTAAAGCATAATTTAAGGGTTTTATAGAAGAACCTGGTTGACGTTTTGCAAATATGATATTTACCTTTCCGTCTTCATCTTCGGCAAAGTAGTTTTTACTTCCAACCATGGACAGAACTTCTCCGGTTGCTGGTTTGCTAATAAGCGCAGCTCCATTTCCAACATTGTATTTTTTTAATTTTGCAACTTCGGTTGCAACTTCTTTTTCTGCAAATTCCTGCAGGTCTAAATCAAGGGTAGTTGTTACTCTTAACCCTCCCTGTTCGACAAGAATGTCGCCGTACTTTTCAGCTAGTTGGTCTTTTACCCAAAGAGCAAAATGAGGCGCCTTTAATTTTTCTGGCTTTGTGTACTTAAGGTCCTCAAGAACAATTTTTTCTTTTTCTTCAGGACTGACATATCCATCTTCTTGCATCCGTCTTAAAACCGTTTCCTGACGGTTTTTGGCTAGTTCAGGGTGTGCGCCAAACGGAGAATATCTGGTTGGTGCTGCAGGTAATCCAGCGAGTAGTGCTGCTTCGGAACGGGTAAGATCTTTGGCATTTTTACCAAAATAAAGCTCGCTAGCTGCTCCTATTCCGTAAGCAGTGGAACCGTATGGTATTTGATTTAAGTACATGCTTAAAATTTGCTCTTTCGAGTAAATTGTTTCAACGATGAGTGTTAGAACAAATTCTCTTAACTTTCTTCTGATTGTTCGCTCAGGAGTCAAAAGAGAATTTTTAATAAGCTGTTGGGTTAGGGTGGAACCACCTTCTAGTTTTTTTTTGAAGATGGTTTTGTATGCTGCTCGCAAGATTCCGGTATA
>Ga0155653_118_pt3 | contig 5094 bp, 4 predicted proteins | sample RifCSPlowO2_01_FD_107310 | JGI IMG/M metagenome (GOLD analysis project Ga0155653, IMG submission 107310) | Candidatus Woesebacteria bacterium RIFCSPLOWO2_01_FULL_39_10b
GCGGATTACAATTCCTTTGCCATAAACCCAAACAAGCGTATTGGCAGTTCCAAGATCAATCCCCACATCATGAGAGAATATTCCGAAAATTCCATTTAACGGAAATTTGGGAATTTTAAGATAAAATTTTTGGATACCTGAGATTATTTTTTTCACTCTAGTTTGTTTCCCAGTATAACTTTTTGAGAAAATCTTGCAAACAGTAAAAATCTTTTAAATGACCTAATTTTGTTGTAAATTTTATATGAAGTGGAAAAATTTAACCAAAGGGGATTGTCGAGTCTATTTTACCTTCTTTTCTTTCTAGTACCTTTGCTTCTTTATCCGTACACTTCGGAAATTTTTGAATTTAACAAAATGGTTGCTGTTTATATTTTTACCCTTTTAATTACCTTTAGCTGGCTAACGAAAATAATAATTTACAAAAAAATTATCTTTAAAAGAACACTGCTTGATATACCCCTAATAATTTTTTTCCTAACTCAACTGCTTTCCACTTTGGTTTCTATTGATAGAAGAACGTCTTTCCTCGGATATTACTCGCGCTTTCATGGCGGGCTTTTATCAACATTTTGCTACTCTCTCCTTTATTGGGCGTATGTGTCTAACCTGGGTCGTAAAGAGGTAGTCAGATCTGTCTATTTTCTTTTATCCTCAGCTTTTCTCGTCTCTATCTATTCGGTCTTTCAACATTTTGGAATCGATAAAAATGTTTGGGTTCAGGATGTTCAAAGCAGAGTTTTTTCAACCCTGGGGCAGCCCAATTGGTTAGCCGCCTGGTTGGTTGCGCTCATACCAGTACAATGGGCGTTTTATGTTAGCTCAAAGCCTAAAAGAAAAGATGAAAAATTCAGTTTTAGAAATTATTACCTTTACAACTGGAGCAACTTCTTTGAGCGACCACTTCTTTCTTATTTTTTCTTCGCAACACTTTTGTATACCAAATCAAGATCAGGAATATTAGCTTTTATCACCGCTTTCATCCTCTTCTGGGGATACTCGTTTTGGCTATACAAAGACAACTTAAAACCCTTTTCATTAAAGTTTATAAGATTAACAGTCTTTTTTTTAATACTCGCTTTCTATATCGGAACTCCGTGGACAATAGGCTTGGAAATGAGATTAGGCCAGAAAGCAAACGACCTATCACAAGTAACCGGTAACCAACCACCGACAACTCTTTCCGCCCCAGCTCTTGAAGTAGGAGGAACAGAATCAGTAGAAATCAGAAAAATTGTATGGAGAGGAGCGATTGATGTTTGGAAAAATTATCCTGTGTTAGGAAGCGGAGTGGAAACATTCGCTTTCTCCTATTATAAATTTCGTCCAGTTGAGCATAATTTAACTTCAGAGTGGGATTACCTTTATAACAAGGCACATAACGAATACCTGAACTTTCTCGCAACCACTGGTTCTTTTGGATTACTAACATATCTTTTGCTGATAGTTGTAATTTTATATCAGTTTCGAGAAAAAGCCACCCTTTCAGGGAGGGGACGAATCGAACCTGATATGTTATCCTCTTTTAGAAGGAAACTCCGCGCTATCAGCGCGGGGAGGATGTCATTAACACTTGTCAAATCACTAATCACTAATCGCCAATTGCCAATTAATCCTAAAAATTCAAAATCAGAAAATTCCAAAGACTATTCATTGTTCACTATTCATTGTTCACTGTTTGCTGGTTTTACCAGTATCCTAATCACCAATTTTTTTGGTTTTTCTGTTGTGCCTGTCGCAATCCTTTTTTTCCTTTATCCTGCTTTAAGTGTGGGTTTGCAAAATGAGAGTAAAAAAGTGCTAAAGTCCAAGTTTGGAAATTTATCAGCGATTCAAAAACTAGGAATCATTATTTCAGGTTCTATCACTTTCTTTTTCTTATACTCTATCGGTAAATATTGGTATGCAGATATCCTTTTTGCCAAAGGTAAAACGCAATCCGATTCATCAAACTATTCTCTGGCTGTTGGAAATCTACAAAAGGCAACAAAATTATCTCCAAATGAGGCAATTTATTGGAATGAACTGTCTCAGGCTGAGATAGAAGAAGCAGTTAAATTGACTGAAGATGGAGATAAGGTTATAGCTAAAAGATTAGCTCTAAAAGCTATTTCAGATTCAGATAAGGCCATTTCCTTATCTTCTTTCAATGTAAACCTAAAAAGAGACAGGGCGTCGATGTTTATCAAACTATCCGTTTTCGAATCACCTTACTTAATTCTAGCAAGAAAAACTCTTGAAGAAGCCGTAAGTTTGGCTCCGACTGATGCAAAGCTTTTTTACAATCTCTCCCTTTCTTATTTGAGAACTGGGGATACTGAAAAAGCCCTCCAGATTTTGCAGAAGACGATTAAAATGAAACCTGATTATAAAAATGCTTACTATGCGCTGGGTCTTATTTATATCGACGAAAAAAAATATGGCCTTGCAAGGGAACAATTTGAGTATATATTAGAACATCTTGATCCGAACGATCAAGATGTTATACGAGAGCTCAACGAACTTCTCCCTTAATTCCTCCAATTTTAGTCAGCTTAAGTTAAATTAAATTAGGCAAATGCGCTTAAGCACGTGATATAATTTCAAAAAATGATTAGACAGGTTTTAAAAACAACCGAACCCAGATTGCGTGATAAATCAAAGCCAGTTAAAAAAATCGACAAAAAAATAAAGTTGCTTGTCCGCGATCTTAAAAATACTCTTTCAGCTCAAAGTAATCCCGAGGGTATTGGATTGGCGGCGCCGCAGATTGGAAAAAATCTAAAGGTTTTTATTATTAAACCAGCCAAGGACATTAAAACTATAATCAATCCCAAAATAGTAGAAATCTCTGCAAAGAAATTTTCCAAAAAGAAAAAAAAGGAAAAGATAATGGAAGGTTGTCTTTCTTTACCACATTTTTACGGGCCTTTAAAACGTCCGCCTAAGATAAAAATTGAATATTTAGATGAGGATGGAAATAAGAAGATAGATACTTTCGAAGGACTTGAAGCTCAGATAATACAGCACGAAATTGATCATTTAGAAGGAGTACTTTTTATAGACAGACTTTTAGAGCAAAAAGAGAAATTGTATGAATATGTCGATGGCGAATGGGAAGAGGTTGATCTTATAATTTGATCTTTAATCTTATGAAGATAGTTTTTTTTGGAACGCCTGACTATGTAATTCCTATACTGGAGACTCTTCATAAAAAATTTAAGAGTCGTGCGGAAAAATCCCCAATTGTTGCGGTGGTTACTCAAGCGCCAAAACTAGTAGGTAGAAAAAAGGTACTTTCATACTCCCCAGTAGATAAATGGGCTTATGAGAAAGGAATCACAAAATATTCTAAAGCGGTCGATTTGCTTCAAGACCCGGTCTTGAGAGCCAACCATGATCGGGTCTTAGGAATTCTAGCTGCTTATGGGGAGATATTATCAAAAGAAGTAATTGATTTTTTTCCCAAAGGCATTATTAATCTACACCCATCGCTTCTTCCAAAATTTAGAGGCGCATCGCCTGTACAAGCCACCATATTGTTTGAGGAAAAAGATACAGGACTTACCTTTGTGAAAATTGATGCTTCTTTAGATAAAGGACAATTTATATCGAAGTTAAAAGAAGAAGTAAAAGACAGTGATACAGCAGGAAGTTTGAGAGAAAGATTATTTTCAAGAGCAAGTGAAGTATTACCATCTTTATTAAATGCGTTCATGGCTGGAAAAATTAAACCAAAACAACTTAGCCACTATCCGGGAACCTTTACTTGGGAGATTAAAAAAGAAGATGCTTTCATTCCTCCCCAATATTTAAACTATGCCTTGAATGGAGAAAACATAGAAGATGAATGGAGGATTCCATTTATAAATAATTTCTCTATTCAACCTACTTCTCGTCTTCTTGAGCGCTTTATTCGATCTATGCAGCCATGGCCTGTTGCCTGGACCCTTCTTCGTTTAAGTTTATCAGGGCAAACTAAACGACTGAAAATTTTGAAAGCACACCTTGAAGAACCAGTGCCTAATACCCACCACCTAGTGCCTGATTTAGTCCAATTAGAAGGAAAAGACCCGGTTACCTGGAGACAATTTCTGGAAGGTTATCCTAATTGTATATTGGAGTAAGATTTTACAGATCCAAACTTTCTTATTCTCTTAATACACTTTGTACAAAGCTTCACTTTCCTTTTTTCACCAGAAACTATAATAGTCTTCTTCTGAAGATTGGGTTTAAAAAGTCGCGGAGTCGCTGTTACCCTGTCTTTCCAACGCTTTCCTGCAACACCTCTTTTGTGTTTTTTACTGCTACCAATTTTCGTTTTTTTACCGCAAATGTCGCAGACGTAGGACATATTTAAAATTACAGATTAAAATTTAAAACTTTTGAGTTTTTACTTCTTTATGCCCATTTTACTCCATTTTGTATCTAACGAATAACAAAAATGGGCGCATATCTGCTTACGCAGACAAGCCTATTTGCGCGAGCAAGCCTTCAAAACTTACAATTCCAAGTAAGATGAGTATATAATTATACTAATAAGAAAGTGATTTGGCAAAGACGAATTTGATTATGTCGATTATCGCCTGGATATTAGCTTTTGTATTTGCGATTACTGTCCATGAAGCTGCGCACGCCTGGATGGCAGATCGTTTGGGTGATCCCACAGCCAGAATAATGGGGAGGTTATCTCTTAACCCCTTGGTTCATTATGACCCTGTTGGTACAAGTATGCTATTAATTCTTGTGTTGATGCGGGCCATCGGAATTCCAGTTATTCCGTTTGGTTGGGCAAAGCCAGTTCACTTTGACCCTTATAATTTAAAAAGACCGAGACGTGACTCCGCACTAATTTCTCTTGCTGGCCCTGCCTCAAATCTGCTTGTAGCAGTTCTTCTTTCAATTGTAGTAAGACTTTTCTCAAGTCCCTTTCCGTTTACCTTTTTGGCCGATCTTCTGGTTCCCACAATCATGCTCTCTGTGACTTTAGCATTTTTCAATCTCATTCCCATCCACCCCTTGGATGGTGGTAAAATTTTTATAGGTTTTCTTCCAGAAAAGGAAGCTCGGGAAGCAGACAATTTTCTCAATCGATACGGAATAATTATCCTTTTT
>Ga0155653_102_pt2 | contig 5070 bp, 5 predicted proteins | sample RifCSPlowO2_01_FD_107310 | JGI IMG/M metagenome (GOLD analysis project Ga0155653, IMG submission 107310) | Candidatus Woesebacteria bacterium RIFCSPLOWO2_01_FULL_39_10b
CCAAATTTTAAAAACTTTCTCTTGCCATTCTCCTTGGACAAACTCCGAATATTCAAGAGGTGAGAACATCTGAGACTTTGCTTGCGAAATCGTCGAAGCTACCATTCCTGCTTTGCCTACTTCATCATTCATTCCCAAACTAGCAAGCGCGTCTTTTACAATTTCTTTTTGGTCGTTTTTATCGTAGATTACAAAGTTTTGTGCAATGTCTGTATACCTGCCATCGATTCTTAAAACTCTAACACAAAAAGAGTGAAACGTTCCGGAAAAAGCTGGAGATAGTTTTATTAACCTTAATACACGCTCTTTCATTTCACCAGCAGCCTTATTGGTGAAAGTAAGAAGCAGGGTATTTTCTGACCTTACTTTTTTTTGAGCAATAAGCCAGGCAAGTCTATGGGTAAGAACCTTGGTTTTCCCACTTCCCGCTCCGGCAAGTACCAGAAGTGGACCTCCTTCATAAGTTACAGCTTTTCTTTGATCACTATTTAAACCTAAAAGCAGCTTGTCTAAACTTCTCACGTTTATTAAAATATCCTAATGCCCAAATACTTTAATTTTTTTCAATCAATATTTTGGGCACATACCCATACTTTTAAAACTTGCAATTTTAAGTAAGATGGGTATAAACTTGCCCACTCCCTAGTTTCTTCTTGGGCAACAATTGATTTTACCCGCAATTTGGGTATCATTCTAGCATGCAGAAATTAGATCATTACGAAAGCACTTTAGGTAATAAATCGCGAGAAACGTTTGTCAAAAAGATTAATAGATATTTGGTTAATATTATTGGACATAAAAAAAGAATTACTCTCTCAAGAGTTAAAAGAAAAATATTAAGACACGTTTGGCTGGTTAGATTTTTGATTTTGGGATCAGTAGTCTTAACAGCATATTTACTTTTAGTTTCGGCTGGGTTAGTTTTGAGAAATACGGGAGCGAGTCGTTATCTTGGTTTAGTCTATGACTTTATCACTTTACCGTCAGGAAAAATTAAAGTTATTGGTAATCGTACGAACATTTTAATTTTAGGCAAAGGAGGTGCGGGGCACGATGCGCCAGACTTAACTGACACAATTATTTTTGCCTCGTTTGATCAAGATAGCTCTTCAATAAGTCTAATTTCTCTTCCCCGTGACATCTGGCTTCCTGATCTTCGTGCAAAATTAAACAGCGTTTATTATTGGGGAAATCAAAGACAGGTTGGTGGAGGGCTGGTGCTGGCAAAGTCAGTTGTGGAGGAGATTGTCGGCCAGCCTGTTCAATATGCGGTTATCTTTGACTTTGAAGCTTTCAAAAAAGTTATCGATACATTGAGTGGAATTGAAGTGGAAGTTGAAAATAGCTTTGCTGACAAAAAATATCCAATTGCTGGGCGCGAAAATGATTTGTGTGGCGGTGACTCCGAGTACAAATGCCGCTATGAAACTCTTCGCTTTACTCAGGGAAAGCGATTTATGGATGGAGAAACTGCTCTAAAATTTGTTCGCTCTCGAAATGCCGAGGGAGATGAGGGGACAGACCTCGCACGCGAGAAAAGACAGCAAAAAGTGGTTGCTGCAATTAAGGATAAAGTTTTATCACGAGAAATTTTGCTTCGTCCTAAAAAATGGTTTGAATTGCGAGATGTTGCATTAAGATATGTTGAAACTGATCTTGACAATTCTGCTCTTGCAATTTTGGCCCGACGTTTCTACCAATCCCGCGACAATATAAATTCGCAGGTATTTCCCGAAGATCTTTTAGAAAACCCTCAAAAATCTCCGAAGTATGACAACTTATATGTTTTTATAGCGAAAGGGGGAAGTTGGAGCGAAGTGCAGAAATGGATAGAAAGCAACCTCAAGTAAAAAGCCGGTCTTAGCGTTTCTTTAATTATACTCTAGTTTTTCAAGTTTTCTAAAACTTCTTTTGGGGTTTTTACTAAAAGAGCAGGGATTTTTTGGAATTCGCGATCGTAGGTCACTAAAACTGTATTTGCAGGAATTTGAGTTGCAATAAGACAGTCTGGTAATTTGACTTTTGTTTTTTTGTGAATTTCTAAAGACTTTCTAAAATCAGTTTTTTCTATAATAGTTAAGTTACGTAGTTTAAGAATTTTTTCGACATCTTTGATGATTTGAGTATTTTTTATTTTGTAATAGGACCTTAGGGTGAATGCTGTTTCCAGTAAGACAATGGTTGAGGTATATGGAATAAGTCTTCCACTTTCAATTTTTCTGAGAAGCACCGCACTTTCCTCAGCTTGCTTATTATCACTTACGAGAACCCTGAGAAAGATATTGGTATCGAGGAATATTTTTTTCACAGATTGGAGTAGTTAATGTAATCTCGGATATTATCAAGGTCAATTTTTTTTGTCGGCCTTAGGTGCTTATATTTTCCGATTAGGCTAAGCACCTCGCTCTTTCTAGGTTTCAGGATTATTTTATCTCCCTCAGTGTGTATGTCGACCTTCCCCGGATTCCTCCAGCCAATTAACTCCCTGATGCTTTTGGGAACATGAATTTGCCATTGGCGTGTTGCTGTTATTGTCATTGTCATATTATTGATAATATATTGCTATTGTTAGTTTGTCAATTTGTAGACTTTTTATGTTTTTGAGAGTGAATTAAGTATATATAAACTCCTCCTACTCGGGTTTGCCCGCCCGAAGTTGCTACATCGTTGCAGGTGGGCAACCCTCGCAGGAGATTTTGTACCCAAAATAGCTATTTTAGTTGCAGATTAAAGTATTTTGGGTACAAATTATTTACTTGAGCGAGTAGGGGTATTTTTGTTAACATGGGTGGGAATGAAAAAAAAGATTCTGGCGATATTATTTTTCGTTGGATTAGTTTTCATTGCCTTGGTGATATATTTATCTGACTTGGTAATTTTGGTAAATTGGCCATTATGTACTCCCCCGAGAATTCAGGATACCTATTATCCTAAGGCTGGCATGGAAGCTGAGGAGGTAACTGACAAGTTAGTTGAGAGAGGCTGGGCAATTTACAATTACAGTGATTGGTCGGATTATTACAATAATTATATTAATTTTAGTCAAACTAAAAGTAGTCTTCCGGGAAAGCACCACGTTTATCTAAGAAAAAAAATTAAAGATGTGGAGGTCAACTTGAATTATAAAGTGACCACAACTGAGGAAGGGAAAGAATTGTTATTGGTACCATCAGAAATTGGATTCTATTCTGATGGAATTAGGCTAAGGGTATCTGCTGTTGAGATTAATAATGAGGTAGTGAGGGATGTTAACTTAGCGACTGGACTTAATATGGGGGAAAAGACCATTTCGACTATTCACATTTGGAGAGATTGTGATTGAGGCGGGGCGGAAAGTTACTTTGTTAACCTATATACTTTTGTGTTTCCTGAAGAAAATGCAACTGACCCAAGTTGGGAGAATTTAGATTCGTTAAGAGTTGGGTATTTTTGGCGTTCGAGTTCGCCAATTATTACGTATTCGACTTTGTATTTTTTAAGTAAAGATTTAGTCAGGTTAAAGTCGCTTGAAGTATAAATTATTTCTATATCTGTTACTCTTTTTTGAGGGAAAGAGGAATCTCCTCGCCAAAGCCATTCGTGGACAAACCAGCCGCTTATTGTCGGAAGTCCGGTATATGCCGAAATTAAGTTAAACTCGGTGTATGAATCTCCATTTGCTTCTAAGATGACCGGCTGACCCTTAATGTTTTTTCTGATCCAGATAATTGTGCTATAAATTTCGGGGTGCGTTTCTTTAACCCATATTTCTCCATTTAATCCCTTGTAGGTTTTTAGATCACCGTAGTAGGATTTTATCGCAAAGTAGGGGTAAATAAGGACTAGCGTGAATGAAATTGCAAATACGCCTGTGACTATAAACTTCCAAAGATTTTTTGATGCCTTTAAAGCTCTTACTGCAATATAGCCTGCCGATAAATAAAACATTACAAAAGCTTGATAAGTAAGTTTAAACATAGTGTTGGCTCGGTAATGCGAAGCGATGTAAATATCTTTTACATAAATAATTTCTGGAATGACGATGAGTGTCCAGGAAGAGATAAGAAGCGCGACGATGAAAAGATCATTTTTTTGGATAGATTTCAGTTTAAGTTTAAGAGTTGTAAGTGAAAATATTAGGGTTAAAATAATAGGAAAACCCCAGAGGATTGCCAGTTGCCGTAGCAGTGAGTGAGTGTGAACAAACTTTACTCCTTGGGCAATTGACTCAAAGTTGGCAATGAAAGGCAGTGCGGTAAGGATTGCAATGACGATAATTGGGATAATTTGGCTTGCCGTTGAAACGACTGTTTTTAAGTCGAATTTGTAGACTTGAAAATTAAAAAGAAAAACGACAAAACCGGTTGTCAGTAAATAATTTCCAAAATCCCAAGCGCTGGTCATAAACATAACTCCTAGCAAAAATCCAAGAGGGAGTAAATTTAACATCTTTAATTTAGTAAGTATCTCGGGTATCAAGGATATTAAAGCTAACACAGACTTTTTTCCTAGCCTTTTTCCTACCTGTGATACTTGTGCTACTTGTGATAGCTTCTTTGTGTTTTTAGTGGTGACATAATTTAAAAGTAAGGCAATATACAAAAGAACGAAGGGTAAATTAATAAGGTGTGCGTGGAGATCAGAAACAACGAATGAGTAATGGGGAAATTCGTGAATGGTTTTGTCTTCAACGTCAGGATTATAGCCAATAAACCTTGTTGCATCAGGATACCAATATTTATCACGGCCTTGTTTAAGAACGTAAATTGGCGTGTGGAAGTTACCACCAAGGGTTAGAAGTATTGCAGATATTAAGCCTGCCAAGATTACTTTTCGTTTTTCAAATTTTGGTTTGATTTGTCTTGCCAGAGTTGATGCGATAGAAAAAGCTGATGTAAGAGTAAGTCCAAAGATTGAGGCAATCATGAGGTTATAGGTAATATATGAAGGAATCTGGGTAATCTTGGTTATTATTGCGGTGAAGTAATGCCCGAACCAGTAATAATTAATGGTACTTCCAGAAAACCATATATCAGCTGGGGGAAGATATTTTGTCCGGAGTGCCGAGTTGATAAAGCCAAAGTCCATAAA
>Ga0155653_114_pt1 | contig 5004 bp, 3 predicted proteins | sample RifCSPlowO2_01_FD_107310 | JGI IMG/M metagenome (GOLD analysis project Ga0155653, IMG submission 107310) | Candidatus Woesebacteria bacterium RIFCSPLOWO2_01_FULL_39_10b
TACCTAATCCTAATCCTTATTCAAGAAACAACCGGAACAAACATTACCAATTTTAGGTTGGTGGTGCCATAAAACCACTAATTGACAAGCAAACTTAGCTTTGTTAGTTTTAATTAAATGAGTTCTAGAAAATCTAAAAAACTATCAGCAGTAAAATTAAGGTTGCCTCGTTTTTTTTACTTTTCGTTTTTGTCAATTCTTTTCTTGCTGGCAACTTTGGCATTAACCACTAAATTTCTCCAGAAAGGTCAAGATATTAAGGTTAGTAAGGCATCTTTTGATCCGGCAAATAATTTTTTTATCAATCTTAATATCAATGGGCTTTGCACAAATTGTGGACATATGGATAAGGGAGGTAACAGATTATTCGTTATTGACGAAGGAGATACAAGTAAAGGAGTATTGTACGCTGATATTCCCAACGGTATACAAAGCGTAAAGAACCCGGCTAATTGGCACAATGTAACTGATAATGTAGGAGTAAACACAACCGGCAAGGGTAAAGTAGCAGCCGCAAATAATGAATTATTCTGGGTTTTTTATAGTGGTAAATCCCTTATTCCTAACGGCTATTTTTTCGATCTTTTCCGTTTTCAGGCGTCGGCAGGCAACTGGTCTAAAACAAGACAGACATTTAATCCTGACGACTCTAATGACTATACTAAAACGGCCACTGCCATTTCCAACAAAGATCAAAACGGATATATATATGTAGCTACTCGTTGGGGAAGAAGTCCAAATTACGAACATAGAATTTACAGAATCAACACAGGAAACCCTTCTGCTCCAGCAGAAGTAGCCTTTACCTCAAGCACACCTAATTTCCCTTCTGGAGTTTCTAGCATAAGTAGTTTAGTTGCATATCAAAACTATCTTTTCATGCTGACTTATATCAACGATGAATATACTGGAGGATTCATAACCACTGTTAACACTAATAACTTTAGCATTTTTGCAAATTATGAACCAACAACTGCGGATAACAAAAGGCGTGTCCAAGACATAAGTATCGATACCCAGCACCAACCCCACCGTCTTTGGATAGCTTATACAGAATTCTTATACCGTTTCGATAATCTTGATCATGGCGGAGCCTGCTGGCGATCCTTGCAAAACATCGGTTCTCCCGCTGACTGGACTTGTTTTAAAGCCAGAGTAATAAATGATTACGGAGATTGTCCGACATGTTTTTCCAACATTCAGCTTATTAGTGCCAATCATTCGTATCAAAATCAATATTATGATACTGCGGTTTGGCTGAGTACAGATGATAGAGATAATATCCTGGAAACAAATGAGGGGGTTGAATTTTGCAGAAGAGGAGGTACTAATCAGGATTGTAAATTACCCAATGATAATACCTGGAGTAATTCCCGATTTATAACAAATTCATTCTATAGCATAAATCCTTTATCAGAAGCAGTACTTTTTGCAACTAATGGAAATGGAATAAAACTTTATGATCCAACACCAGCAGCAACAAACACACCTATCCCCTCTCCAACTCCCACAGGAAAACCCAATGGCAGCGCTTGTAACGGCGACTCCGAATGTTCATCCAAAAAATGCGGTGTGGACAGTGATAATGATAAACACTTGAGTTCAACTATTGTCAAAGGTACCTGCCAAAGCTATCTAAAGGATGATTGCGATGATATCAATGTCAACGTTTACCCAGGATCGCTTTATTGGGCCTCAACCCCAAGAAGCAACGGAAGTTTTGACTATAATTGTGATAAAATTATTAGCAAAAGATACAATTGCGCAACTAATTTAAGTTCCACTTCCTGTAGTGTAACCAAGCCGGTAGGAAAAACCGGATATGTAGGACTCATTGCCGATTGTGGAGTTAATGCTCGGGTTCGCAGATGTTCTTCCTGGACAACCTCTTCCTGTAGCGGAGGCATACAATCTAAAGCTGGTCTTTGCTATTCTGGAAATGATCCTTGCCCTATAACTGATGCTAAAAATGTACTTTACTTCAGGATAATAGAAGAAAGCTTAACCCAACAGTGTAGGTAGTTTTTCTTAAGGTTGAGGAGGCACAATTTTCATCATTTCACCAATTGACAATCGAACTTGCTTTTGTTAGTTTTGATTGACTGAGGGAACCTATGGGCATTCTTAAGAAGCTGTCAAAGAAAGACCCTTTGTTAATTCAAAGTATATTGACACTCGTCCTTTTATCGCTTTTTTCTTTAATATCAGTTACTTCAGTAGTAAAACCTAAAAAAACCAAATCCACTAAGGCGAATGTAAATAGTGCCAATTTCATCAATCTTTTTTCTTCCTCCCCCTGTTCCAACTGCGGACACATGGATAAAAACGGAAACAGGCTCTTTATAGTCAATGAAAAACCTCGAAAAGCTCTACACTTCGCAGATGTTTCAAGTGGCGTTGTCAATTATCAAAACTGGACTTGGGAAACTGCGCTAGATCTAATCGATTCAGTATCTACCGATCCGGCGTTTTCTTTGACAGAAATTTCTGTAGCCAATGACAATTTGGTCTGGATTTCAATGCCTGAGCTGAGTTCAGGATATTTTGATTTTTTCAGAATTTCATACTCGGCAGGTACCTGGAGTAAAAATGTTCAAAATTTCAATTACTTGCCTGGTGATTTAAACGATTCCAATAAAAAAATTACGGCCCTTTCTAATATAGACAGAAACGGCAATATTTGGATTGCCACCCGCTGGTCACCCACTAACATCAATCATAATGTAATTGATATTTATAAGCTTAATTCCAATGATCCAATCCTTGCTCCTGAACGGGTGACATTTGCTTTCCCAACAACTGCCGCTATAGATCAGCTGGTGACAACCTACATTAATAATAATGAGTATTTATTTGTGGTTACCGGAGAAGGCTTGATGACAATTGATCTTGCTAGTCTTACAGTTCTCCACTACGAACTTGAAAATATAGAAGACGCAGTTAAAGAGGTAAGTATAGATTATGTAAATAGTAGAATTTGGGTAGCCTATAACGGGCTTCATAATAACGGTGAGGGGACCTGCTGGAAAACATTTAATAATGTCCGAAATCAAATGGCTACCTGGAGTTGCTTTCCTGACGGAGCGCTTCCACTCACCTATCAGCACAGAGGAATTAGCCACATCAGCGCCGATAATAAGTCCAGCGATGCCACTAAGTCAAATATTGTCTGGGTGGGCATTAAAGACGGCTTCACCAGCGATGATGTTAGTTACGACGGCCCGGCATATTGTTATTATTGGCGAGGTTATGCATGTGCCAGAAGATCCAGTCAATTTGCCAATTGGCCGAAATACGAAGTAAATGATTTTTACAAGATAGATACAGATTCTGATTCAATTCTAATAAGCAGGCGTTCTGGAGGACTTGATTTGTATTATGACGTAAGTATCTTACCCACCCCAACTCCCACTTCCATTCCGAGTCCCACCCCCCAACCCCTAAAAATAGTCTTCACATCAAATCGCGATGGAAACCTAGAAATTTATACGATGAATGCCGATGCTTCTGGTCAAAAACGCCTAACCAATAATTCTATTGAGGATTTTGAACCTGAATTTTCTTATGACCGTTTAAAGATAGTCTTTACTTCCAAAAGGGACGGCAGTTACGAAATCTATACTATGAATGTCGATGGAACAGGAGAGGTAAGGTTGACTAATAACTTGGCTTGGGATAGAAATCCCAGCTTTTCATCGGATGGAACAAAAATTGTCTTTTATTCAACCAGAGACGGCGATGGCGAAATTTATGTTATGAATGTGGATGGAACAGGACAAACAAAGCTGACTAACAATAGTGCGAAGGATCATCTTCCTTCTTTTTCTCCGGACGGAAAAAAGATCCTCTTCGTTTCCCAAAAAGATGATCCCAACGGCGAAATTTATGTTATGAACATCGATGGAACAGGAGAGGTAAGGTTAGCAAACAGCGGCTCAATCGACACCAACCCCAGCTTTTCTCCAGATGGAGAACGAATCGTTTTCGAGTCAAATCGCGATGGAGACTTGGAAATTTTCAGAATGCTCAAAGACGGCAGAAATCTGACTCAATTAACCAAAAATACCAGTCCTGATTATAAACCTATGTATTTGCCTACTGGTCAAAAAATTTTCTTTATCTCCAAAAGAGACGCTAACGAAGAAATATATTCCATGAACACCGACTCAACAGCTCAAACCAATCTAACAAAAAACTCAGCCTCAGATAACTCAATATCTTTCTACCCAGACGGAGCCAGGTTTGTTTTTATGTCCAATCGGGACGGCGATGAAGAAATCTTCAGAATGTTAGAGACTGGAGCTAACTTGACCCAACTTACTAAAAATACCAGTTCTGACTCCAACCCCAAATATCCGCCCAGATAATTTTCTTTACACAAAAATACCCCGGCAATGTGGTATTTTCGCATGGAGTTGCCCCCATACTATCGTTCCCGCTGATCCGTTTAACTTCTGAGTTCGGAATGGAGCCCCGCAAAGCGGGGCAAATCAGGTATGTCCGGATCGCTATCGTCACCGGGGTATTTTTAAGTAACCAATATGAAATCTTTATGGTTTTACTACCACGTCAGATGTGGAGTACTTTAAGGGAAAAGGAAAGTCTTAATTTAGGTCGATTCGCAAAGGTAAGCTTAAAGCCTTACGGCTCTTCCACTGCCTTTCGATTAACCCTGTCTTCTTCAGGAGACCTTACACCTTGTCCAAGGACAAGGCACGAGTCCTAATCTTGGGGTGGGCTTCCCACTTATATGCTTTCAGCGGTTATCCCTAAAGAATATAGCTACCCGGCAATGCCGTTGACACGACAACCGGCGCACCAGAGATTCTCCCCTCCTGGTCCTCTCGTACTGAGGAGAGCTCCCCTCAAGACTCGAACGCTTCCACCGGATAGAGTCCGAACTGTCTCGCGACGTTCTGAACCCAGCTCACGTAGCGTTTTAATGGGCGAACAGACCAACCCTTGGGACCTTCTCCAGCCCCAGGATACGCTGAGCCGACATCG
>Ga0155653_105_pt7 | contig 4761 bp, 5 predicted proteins | sample RifCSPlowO2_01_FD_107310 | JGI IMG/M metagenome (GOLD analysis project Ga0155653, IMG submission 107310) | Candidatus Woesebacteria bacterium RIFCSPLOWO2_01_FULL_39_10b
CCCTGCGGGCATGCTTCTCCTAGTTTCAAATAGACAGAAAGCTTCAAACATAGTCTTTGCCTTCTTGATCATCATCTTTGCCATTGTCGACTATAACTACTTCACCCATCCAGATAAACTCCCCTTTAAAGAGTATGCCAGCTTTATAAAACAAAATAAAAGAGAAGGAGATTTCTTAATTAATTGGAATTCTAAATCCCATCACCTTTGGGAAACAAAATATTACGGAATTCCAGCACCTATTTATATTTCTGAAGGAGCTGGTAATCTTCCCTTCTTTGTTGGCACGGCCCTGATGGAAGAAAAAGATATTATCAGAAAAATTCCAGATTCAGCAAAAAGAGTTGGAGTGATAACCAGTGGACCTATTGATGAAATTTCACTACCCGGATATACTGAAGTTGAGGTTAAAACTTTCGAAAGATTAAAATTTATCTTATATGAAAAAGGGTAAGAGTGTTCTTGATATTTTCAACGTCCCAATCTGGCTTTTTGTCTTACTTCTAACTGTCTTTGTTTTAAGAATTCCCTCTTTTTTCGAACCCTATTCATACGGGGATGAAATGATTTATCTTACTTTAGGTGAGGCAGTCAGACAGGGCGTACCACTCTATAAGGGAATTTATGATAATAAACCTCCGCTTCTTTATCTAATAGCCTTTATCTCAGGAAATCTCTTCTGGTTTAAAGCAATTCTTGCTCTTTGGCATTTAATTACGGTTTTTATCTTTTTCAAACTTACAGAATTTCTATTTTTGGGAAAGAAAAATTCTCAATTAATTGCAACAACCATCTTTGCACTCTTTACCACTTTACCCCTTCTTGAAGGAAACATAGTAAACGCGGAGCTTTTTATGATTCTTCCTACAATTGCGGCTTTCTATATCCTTTTGACAAAAACTCCCAGTTCCAAAAACTTAGTTTTTTCGGGTGTACTTTTTTCCATTGCAACTCTTTTTAAAATACCTGCAGCATTTGATCTAGCTGCAATTGTTTTTTTCTGGCTTATCTCAGCCAAAAAACTGAACAAGAAAAATTTGAAGAAAATTTCCCTTAGTATTTTTTATTTATCTGCCGGTTTCATAACACCTATACTTTTAACCTTTATCTGGTACTTCTTGAAAGGGGCATTAACTGAGTATCTTTTTGCAGCCTTTTTCCAAAACATTGGCTATCTATCTAGTTGGAGACCCGTAGGTTCTCAAGAACCATTCTTTCTAAAAAATGCCCCGCTTTTTACCAGGGCATTAATAGTGCTCTTACTGCTTTCAGCTCTTTATTGGAAGAAAAAAGTTGTTTCTCCAAATTTTTCCTTTATTTGTGCTTGGCTTTTTTTCTCACTTTTTGCCGTAACACTCTCTGAACGTCCCTACCCTCACTACCTTATCCAATCAGTTGCCCCCATCTCACTTCTTAGTAGCATCCTTTTTACCTTTACAAATCTGGAGCAAGTTCTTGCCATAATGCCCCTGACTATTGCCGTTTTTGCACCTTTTTACTTCAAGTTCTGGTATTACCCTACACTTCCTTATTATATTCGCTTTGCTAAATTTATTTCCAAAAATATTTCTCAGGAAGAATATTTCTCAAACTACGCTAGCCATATCCCAAGAAATTATAAAATAGCAACCTTTTTAAAATCGTCTTCCCAACCTGATGAGAAGATTTTTGTCTGGGGAGATACTTCCAACATCTATGCGTTAAGTCAACGTCTACCACCAGTAAAATATGTTGCAGATTATCACATCAAGGACTTTTCTAATGAGGAGGAGACAATTAAGGCCTTAAGATCTAATCCTCCCTCGTTTATAATAATCCTTCCGGATGCTTCTCCTTTTCCTCAACTTAATAATTTTTTAATTTCAAATTACGGACTGGTTGAAACTATAGACAGTGCCAAAATATGGAAACTCCTCAATTCCCAAGTCCGTTCTTTGCTAACCTCATAATTCCAGCCAGCCTAAGGCACCCAAAATTTGCTAAAATTATGTAAAATCAATAATTTAAAATTAGGTATTCAATTTATAGAAAATTAAAAGGTGCTTAAGCTATGGTTAATAAAAGTTCTTTTTTTAAACAAAAAATTAAAACTTCCAAAATTTACAAACCGAGAAAAGAAGATTTAGAAAAAATTCCTCTGGCCAAAATGGCTTACTTTTCCTTAATCTTATCTATCTTAAACATACTCATTGTCCTAGTTTCACAAAATAACCTGCCGCCAGAAGTACCGTTATTTTATGGGTTGGCAAGAGGACAAGAACAACTTGCAAGCGCAATCAAACTTACTCTCCCAGCGATTATTTCAATTTTTATTATTATCATAAATTTTATCCTTACCACCTTTACAAAAAATAGATTTTTACAACAGGCACTTATTTTAACAGGTTTTGCCGTCAGTTTCCTTTCACTTATTACGATAGTTAAAACAATATTGCTTGTGGGAAGCTTTTAGAAAGGTCAAAAAGATGAATAACTTTCCCAAACTCATAATATTCCCGGCCTTTGTTTCAGCTTTTATCTCTTTTTTTTCTACACCTTTGGTAATAAAGATTGCTAAGAAATTCGGCCTGATTGATGATCCCAAAAAACATAAACATCCCAAGGTAATTCATACTTATCCAACTCCCAGAGCCGGAGGACTTGCAGCCTATTTTGGAGTCTTGGTTGCCTCTTTAATTTTTCTTCCCCTAGACAAACATCTACTGGGAATACTTCTGGGCGCAAGTATTATAACTCTTGTCGGAATTTCAGATGATAAACTCGATTTAAATCCTTATTTAAGACTTCTTATCCAATTTACGGCTGCCTCTATTCCTATTGCCGCAGGAATCGGCATATCTTTTATTACCAATCCTTTTAACGGAATTGTTGACCTTTCTCAGCCTCAAATAAATTTTTATCTTCTGGGTGAAGCCCGGAGTATCTGGCTTGTTTCTGATATATTCGCCCTTTTTTGGATTGTCTTTATGATGAATATCCTCAACATGGGAGCCAAAGGAGTTGATGGGCAACTTCCCGGGATCGTTGTCGTCGCTGCGGTAACAATTGCAGCTCTTTCATCAAAATTTTCAGCGGATATTACTCAATGGCAAGTAATAATTCTTGCCTCTATTACGGCCGGAGCCTACCTTGGTTTTTTACCGTGGAATTTCTATCCTCAAAAAATTATGCCTGGTTTTTCTGGGTCAAGCCTGGCAGGATATCTTTTAGCAATTTTATCTATTCTTTCAACCACAAAGGTGGGAATATTAATGGTAGTATTGAGCGTTCCAATAGTTGATACAGGTTATACTATAATAAGACGAGTGTTTTCGGGAAAATCACCTGTCTGGGGCGATAGGGGGCATCTGCACCACAAACTTCTCGATGCGGGATTCAGCAAAAGACAAGTTTCATCCTTTTACTGGTTAGTTAGTGCCTTTCTAGGAATAATTGCTCTTAATTTGAATACGTCTTACAAGTTATATACAATTCTAGGAGTAATCGTCTTTGTTGGTGGATTACTTTTATGGCTAACTTATCGGCCAAAATCTTAAACTCTAAAATGCAATTGTTACTTGAACTGATAAAAGTGGCCAGACCCATTCATTGGATAAAAAACCTGGCGCTTTTTGCGGCTTTGATTTTCACTGGAAAACTTTTTGAAAGCACTCATTTTAGCAAAACTCTCTTTGCATTTATTTCCTTTAATCTGGCGACTTCAGCTGCCTACATCTTTAACGACCTTCTTGACGCAAAGGAAGATCGACTCCATCCTATCAAAAGATTCCGTCCCATCGCCTCTAGGAAACTACCCACTTTTTTTGCATTAGTGGCTATATTTGCTTTTATCTCTTCTTCACTTTTTATAGCAGATAAGCTTAACTCACTTTTTTTCCTGACAGTATCGGGGTACCTTTTTCTTCAAACTTTTTACAGTCTGGGTTTAAAAAATATACCCATAATTGACATATTGATTATTGCCGCTGGATTTATAATCCGGGTTTACGCAGGTGCATTTGTAATTAATGCCCATCTTTCTGTCTGGTTTTTGCTTTGTGTTATATCTGTGGCTCTTTTCTTGGCCTCGGGCAAAAGAAGGGCCGAACTCGGAAGTATTTCTTCAGCCAAGGGAATAACCAGAAAAAGTCTTTCCAAATATACAGACACCCTTCTTGACTCTTACGTTACCATGTTTGCCAATGCTACCTGGATGAGCTGGGCCTTGTTTACCTTTTTTGAATCTCCTCCTGCCTCCATTCCTGTTTGGATATTTTTAGCAGAAATATCAAGAACAACAACTATAAGTAAACTCTTAATGTCAACCATCCCATTGGTCATTTTCGGAATAATGAGGTATCAGGCGTTAATTTTTGAAAATCGAAGCGAAGCGCCTGAAAAGCTCCTTCTTACTGATAAAGCCTTAGTTTCCTCAGTCATTCTTTGGACAGGGCTAGTTATCTGGATACTTTACGGAGGAGTAGCACATACAACTTACTAGTAAATACTTAAGTATATTCAAACTTCATCAACCCGACGGGTTAATTTGTTTAAACAACCTGTTACCTCCTTTTAAATCAAAAGAAAAATTAAGCTCCATTTAAGAAACTACGGGATATCTAGTATAATCTCTAATATGAAAACGGCTTGGATATATTCTAAAAAAATGGAGGCACAAAGAATAATAAATTGTGCTTCCCATATCGCCGGCGGATTTTTTGCCGAAAACAACTTTGTTGTCGTTCCTTATGGCTTGAAAATTATCGATCCCAACGTGGTAAT
>Ga0155653_116_pt2 | contig 4673 bp, 2 predicted proteins | sample RifCSPlowO2_01_FD_107310 | JGI IMG/M metagenome (GOLD analysis project Ga0155653, IMG submission 107310) | Candidatus Woesebacteria bacterium RIFCSPLOWO2_01_FULL_39_10b
ATTGCAGGACTTGGTGCAGTTGTAGGTGATATGTTAATTTTTCGTCTGATTAAAGATAATCTGACTTACGAGATTGAGGACGTTTATAACCATATAGATAGAAAAAAACATCTAAAGAAATTGCTTCATTCTAAGTATTTCAGTTGGAGCCTCCCTGTCTTTGGAGCCATTATCATCGCATCCCCATTACCAGACGAAATGGGAATTAGTCTTATGAGTATCTCAAAAATGAATACTTTAAAATTTATCTTAATTTCCTACATCTTAAACTCTATTGGAATCTTTTTAATCGTATCGGCTTCGGTTGTCGTAAAACCGTAGTTGAAATTGTAAAAAACCAAAGATTCCTATGTTTCCAAATGAACCAGGACTATCTAACGAAGAAGTAAAAAGGAGACAACTCCAATATGGAGCTAATGTTTTGCCGGAAAAACCACAACCAAGCCATTTTTCTCTCATACTTCAACAACTAAGAAACCCCTTCGTGTACGTACTTCTTGTTGCTACCCTAGTTACGTCCATAATCGGCCATTTTTCAGATGCCTTAATTATTTTTCTGGCCGTATTTATTAACACCATCTTAGGGTTTATTCAAGAAAGCAGAGCTAATAATGCCCTTTATGCACTCAAGCACTACGTTACAAGTAAAGCAACCGTTATCAGAAATGGGCAGAGGATATCAATAAATACCTCGGATATTGTGCCTGGGGACCTTGTGGTACTGGATCAAGGAACCAAAATCCCTGCTGACGGAAAACTTACTTTCGCCAACCGTTTGTATATAGATGAAGCAGTGCTTACCGGTGAGAGCTTGCCAGTTAATAAGAGTAAAGACGACATTGTATTTATGGGTACGGTAGTTTCTTCAGGACAAGCAACTTTTTTGGTTGAAGCAATAGGAGCGACAACCAAGATGGGAGCAATTGCCCTGCAAATACAAGAAAAAGAAGAAGATACTCCGCTTCAAAGGCAACTTAAAGCGTTTAGTAAGCAGTTGGTATCAATAATTTGCGCATTAACAATAGTGGTTTTTATTCTTGGCCTTTTATACAAGTTCAGTTTAGTTGAAATATTCATCACTTCCGTAGCTTTGGCAGTATCAAGTATTCCCGAAGGTCTTTTGGTTTCTCTTACGGTAGTGCTAGCTATTGGGATGCAAAAGATAGTAAAACATCGTGGTCTAGTAAGGAAATTATCAGCGGCTGAGACCTTGGGTGGGGTGACTGTAATTTGCGTGGACAAAACCGGTACATTAACACAAGGCAAGATGGAAGTTGTCGATTATTTGGGAGACAAAAAACAACTTGCCCAGCAGGTGCTTTTGGCCAATGACTTGGACGACCCAATTGTTATTTCTGCCTTTGAATGGGGTAGGCTAATTATTAGCGACTTTGTTTCCGAGCATCCACGTCTAGACAGCATCCCCTTCTCTTCAAAAGAACGATTTTTTATGAGTCTTCATGAGTGGTCGGAAAAGAATAATATTCTTTTTGTTAATGGTGCCCCGGAACTGTTGCTTGGATGGACTACTCTTTCGGAAGTAGAAAAAAAGGCGGTTAATCAAAACATTGATGACCTAACTAAACAAGGGAAAAGATTGATAGGATTCGCAAAAAAAGAAGTATCACTAGGAAAAAACAGCTTGAAAACTGACGACGCCAAAGCAGGACTTACTTGGGTAGGAATCTTGGCCTTTTCAGACCCTGTTCGATCTGGGGTCGAAGAATCACTAAGACTGGCTCACGATGCTGGTATTAGGACAATGGTGATAACTGGAGACTATCCAACAACGGCTGAATTTGTTCTTACAGAGCTTGGTATGGGGGTTAAAAAAGATGAAGTTCTACTTGGAAACGAGCTTGAAAAACTAACTGTTGAAGAATTGGCCCAGAAAGTAAAATCATTTAAACTCTTTGCCAGGACTACGCCTGATCAGAAATTAATGATTGTTGAGGCCTTAAAAAGAAATGGTGAAATTGTTGCCATGATGGGTGACGGAGTTAATGATGCACCAGCTCTACACAAAGCCGATATAGGCATTGTTGTTAATGAGGCAACAGATGTCGCTAAGGAGTCAGCAGATCTTGTTCTGCTTGACTCTAATTTTGCAACCATTATTGGAGCTATCGAAGAAGGAAGAACGATGTTTGACAACATTAGAAAGATCATTCTATACCTCATGAGTGATGCCTTTGCTGAAATCCTTGTGGTAGTTGGAGGCATAACGATGGGACTACCCCTACCAATTACGGCTGCGCAGATATTATGGATAAATTTGATTTCTGATGGTTTCCCTGGTCTTGCACTGACTATTGACCCCAAAAGATCCAATATTATGAAAGAGATGCCTCGACCTCCACAGGAGAAGTTGGTGAATAGGTGGATGATAGTCCTCATCAGTCTTGTGAGTTTAACCGCAGGACTAATTGCACTTTCTTCATTCGTTATCGTCTACAAAATGACAAATGATATCGTTACGGCTCGCTCAGCTGCCTTTATTACTCTTGGCCTCAACTCCTTAGCTTACGTTTTTTCTGTTAGATCTCTTATGACCCCGTTTTGGGAAAATCATCTATTTGAAAACAAGTGGCTAGTGGCAGCAGTTGCCGCCGGACTTGGTCTGCAAGTGGTGCCGTTTATGACACCATCTTTACGACAATTCTTCGGACTAAGTGGGCTTGGCTCAATGTACTGGATGTTAGCGATCGGTTTATCTATCCTGATGTTTTTTGTGATCGAAGTGTTTAAAATGGGATATAAGCTAAATATGGTAAAAAAATGGATAGAATAAATATGATCCATTTTTCCGTAGCACCTGTGGCTTCATCCAAAATGGTGAGCTCAGATGGATTCGAACAATTCGATGCTAGATTAGCAAGCAGTATTGGGCTTTTCAGCGCAGGCCAACGGGTCGCGCTGAACCTTGCGATATATGTGAGCTCAGATGGATTCGAACCATCGACCTTTTCCTTAAGAGGGAATTGCTCTACCGCTGAGCTATGAGCCCATAGCTGAAGCTATTTTACCACATCCGTAGACCACCTTGCCCAAATGCCTGTGGAAAGAAGACGGTCTCCGGAAGTTTCCTTAAGTGCTAGTTCCCCGTTTTCGACACTTCCGCCAAGATCACCAAATATGCCTTGCAAAGTGTTCGCCAAAGTAGTTGAGGAACTACTTATGGCGTAAGCGTTTACCTGAACAAATAAAGGATTGCCACTTATAATGTTCCGGCAATTTTCTAAAAGTTTGGCAAAATCCCGATTAAAATCCCACGATGTTCCTGTTGGGCCATGTCCATACACTGGTGGGTCCATTAAAATCACGTCGTATTTGTTTCCCCGTTTAACTTCTCTCTCGGTAAATTTTAAAACATCATCAACTATCCATCTTACCGGTGCATCCTGCATTCCGTTTAACTCTCTGTTTTCATTTGCCCAAGTAACGGCAGGACGGCTAGCATCAACATGTGTTACTTTTGCTCCTGTCTTGGCTGCAAAAAGAGTAGCAATCCCGGTATAAGCAAAAAGGTTAAGAACTTTAATTTCACGCTTTTCACTTTCGATTTTTTTATATATGTAATCCCACTGAACAGACTGTTCGGGGAAAATACCAGTATGTTTAAATGGCGTAAGTCTGGCCAAAAACTTAATATCGTTGTGATTTATTACCCATTTATCAGGAATGGGTATATTTTTTATCCACTTAGCTTGTCCTCCATTAGGGGGATTATCGAACCTAGCATCTGCCTTTTCCCAATCAGATTCCGAAAGTGATTTTTTCCACAAAACCTCAGGGTCTGGTCTATCAAGCACGTAGTCACCGAACTTTTCAAGCCTACGTCCGTCTCCCGTATCTATTAATTCATAATTCATATTAAGCAATGTTCACGCTACGCGATGTTCACGCTACGCGATATTCACGCTACGCGATAAAGCGTATCTGCATTCCTTCTATAACCTTTGTATCTTTGGAAACCTCTTGTCCTTGAAAAACTGCATTATTACCCCAAATTCTGACCAGTTTTTTGGTCTCGGCAAATTCAGAACCAATTTTAAGCGCAACGTCTCTTAATGTTTCGCCCTCTTTCATAATTATTGGGTTATCAAAACCGGGTTCTTCAAGAGGTTTAACTAAGTATACAGTAACAAATTTAAGCTCCGTCCAAATACGATTAATTAGATCTTTAATTCCAATTTGCCTGTCCGCACTTATTCCAACAAAATCTCCGTCTATCATGTTTTTGTAGCTTGGTAACTCATCGATTTTATTAATTACAAATATAGCAGGTACATAAACCCTATTTGAGGAGAAAGAATCAAAAAGTCTGTCTATAGTTAGTTTTTCTTTTAATGTTACTACTCCGTTTTTAATACCATATTCTCGGGCGATTTTTTTGATGGACTCCTTGTCCATAACCTGTAGAAAGTTGGTATGAACTTCCAGTCCTCCACTTATTTTTTTCTCAATTTGAACATTAGGCGGAGTTTGATTTAACCTAATACCTGCGGCAGTTAGTTCACTAACCATATTTGCAAAAGCTCCGACTCGTTTTACATCAGTCATTATTAATAACAGATCCGCTCCACGCGCGACAGACAAAACCTCGCGACCCTTGCCTTTACCCTCCGACGCTTTCGCGATAAGCCCTGGAATATCTAATATCTGAATATAGG
>Ga0155653_124_pt4 | contig 3264 bp, 1 predicted proteins | sample RifCSPlowO2_01_FD_107310 | JGI IMG/M metagenome (GOLD analysis project Ga0155653, IMG submission 107310) | Candidatus Woesebacteria bacterium RIFCSPLOWO2_01_FULL_39_10b
GCCCATACCGGTGGCTTCAAATAGGCGCATGTTATTGGCAAATTTGCCGGCGGCGTCGATATGTCGGTTAATGACGATTTTGGATTGGGCGAGGATTCGATACATATTATTCCCCCAAATTTCCCCGTGGAGGTTATGCCTTAACGGTGAATCAGAGCATAATGAGTTTGATTCCCGCCCCCAAACATGAATGGGGATTTGGGCAGCAACTTTTTCAAGCAACTCGGTACCCTTTTGGTGTTGGGGAGTAAAGCTGCCGATAAAAGTCACATTATAGATTCTGGCAGTGGGTTTAATGCCATTAAGGACTGAGGGATCAAAGCCAATGGGAAGAAATTCGCCAAAAACCCCGAGACTTTTTAGTTTGCTAACAAAATGCGGAAATGAAGTATAGATGACATCATAATGTTTGAGGTAGTCTTTGTTTGGCAGCTGACTAGCTATTTGGCCGGCCAGAATTGTAGTGTGTTGCTTAAGCTGACGGAGACAACTAGGACTCAAATAGGAGAGGTGCTGTAGATAAATTACATCCGGTGAAAAATGTTTAACTTGTGCCAATACTATTGTTTCAAGATCAACGATTGGATTTATAAGCTTATTGTGAGTAGTTATCCGAAACTCTAGCTTAGCAAGCTGAAGCAAGGGATAACGATAGTCATTGTTTTGCGCTGCCCAGGAACCCTGGGAGAAAATGTCATTTACAATATACTCTTGGGCGGTGTGCCCAAGTTTCCGAAAGTTTTTTGAGTAGAAGTCGGCAGTGCCAAAGTTTTGAGACAGAAGAAGCTTGTGCTGTTGGCCAAAAGGGACCCCTTGTTTAGCGGATTGAGATAGCCAGAAATAGTTTAGGAAACCTTGGTAGTAAGTATCAAGAATAAGAATTTTCACTCTAAATGTCGATAGTAATTATTAGGTTCCGGTGCGAGTTTGGTTGTTGATGATGCAGTTGGTGATCTATTTTTTCACTCGCTCCGCTCCAGGTAACACTTATTGCTGCCTTTTCAAACTCTTTTAGCTGTCTGATAAGGATCAGAATTTGGTCCAAAGAAAGGAGTTGAGGAATATGGGAGTTAAAATTCGGTGATGTAGAGTCGTGCTCGAGGATGATGAGGCGCCGGGCGTGGGTGGTAGCCTGTTTAAGGGCCGATTGGAATTTAGCCACCGATACCCCGTTGCCTAATAGTATGTGAAAAACCGAAGTTTGGTAAGAAATAAACCGCCGGGAACCGAGATAAGTGCCTATATTGATAGTTTTAAAGTGTTCCTTAAATCCCCAGGTACCTTGGGGTTTGTGAATTACTTCAATTGCCTTCCCAATAACAAGTGGCACAAGTGTTTGGTATAGCCATAGATGGGAGTCAGATCTTTGCTGCAGCAGCTCAGTAGAGGAAAATAAGTTGCCGGATGAATCCATCAGCATAAAATGCGTTTTGATTTTTCTAATAAAAGATCGAAAGCCGACAATGCTGGCGGTCCATTGCTGGCGAAAAGATGAAGATAGGTCCATAGTGTTTGCAAGCAAATCTATATCGTGGCTATTCTTGTCGCTAAAAGTGCCATACAACCAATCGTCCTCTCCAATATTGCTGGTGTAAATGAGACCATCTGATTTGAGAAAATCGAATATCCGTCGATCGTCAAGACCGATCTGTAAAATGTTAATTTTAGGGAGACTTTTCTTAATCAAATTGTAATTTTTTGCAATACCCTGATGGGTATAGATGACGTTTATTTGAGGTCCCGGCTTGAAAATTTCTTTATTAAGCAAGGCCAGTGACTCACACATGGAATTATTTTTTATAGAAAGCGCTGGTATCTCATCCCCCAATAATGAAAATCGGGCACGGGCAAGTTTGCCGATGGTGGCATCAAATATCTCTTTGTCATCGACTTTCTGTCGGTTCTTGTTGAGGATCGATGGATCGTAACTCTGCTGGAGAAAAGAAATTGGATTTTTATGATAAGTGCGTGAAAAGAAGGCGCTTAGAAAGGCGTTAAAACTGGATGAAGATTTGATCAATTGAAATAGAACTTTGGTGTACCTGACCTGATAAGGATTAACATCAAAAAGAAGAATATGTTTAGGTCTAATGATCGGGATTAGGTTAAGAAAATAATAACTACCGATGACGGATGCAAAGTTTTGGTGATTTAGTTTGCTTTTAGGATAGTCTGCCAGCGCATTAAGACTGTACAAAGGATCGCAGTTAAAAAGATAAACAGGGATATCTTCCGTAACAGATTTTTGGCTTGGAAGTTTGTTGGCCAAATCGACCGGTTGATATTGCTTGGGTTTTTGGTACACGGCAATGAGGTTAAGGTTTGCGTCAAGGGTAACTGATTTTTTCTCAAGATTAAAAAAAGAAAGTAATTGGTGCAAATTTTCTCGATTAAAAAAGTACCGGGATTGACAGTGGTCGAAAACATGGTAATTGAAGATATCTAGCCTGGTATTAAAAATATACTTAAGCGGATAATTAATGGGCTTTGCTGGTATGGTTTTGTTGCGAGCAAGTTGCGTGATCAATGAGTTTGAATCTGGTAACTTAATGGTAAGCGTTGAACCTTTTTTCATGATCCTAACGACTTGATATATAAAGTCATGAATCTCTTGTCTTGAGGAGAGCTGATTTATAAAGTTGTCGATAATAACCTGGTCAATCGATTCGTTGGGGAAAAATATTTTTGTTGCCAGGCTAAGTTTAATATCAGAGTGAGAGGAATAACTTACACTAATATAGTTGCTTTTTCTGTAGTCGGCACCAAAAATAAGTCTGATCTTCTTGTCAGCTTGCCTATTAAAATAGTAGTGCTTCAAAAAATTTAGAAGAGAGTGTTTTTCGAGAACAAACAATACGAGGAATCGTTTAACCGCGGATGGTATAAGCATATTTAGTAGTTGATAGACTTTTTGTTGCATAGAAGTGACCAGATGTTTAGTCTCTAAAGAGACTTTATTCGCTGAAAGTTTTTGTTTAGAGAATGATATCTTCTAATATCCCTTTCGGAGGGGGATGATAAGAAATAATTATGAAGAGATTCATGATGGCTGGGATTGATAATCAGATTTTGTAAATAGACAAGATATTGGGCTTGAGGTGGTGTTATTTTTCCCTTTAGTATGAAATTTATTTTGGCCATAAGCATATCCTTAAGGTTGTATGCCTGTGTTGCAAGGAAAGGCAGAATGTGTTTTGTGGCAAAGTCATGTGCATAAACGTCGTAAAGTTTATTAAAATCCCCACTCGCAAGATACCGTTGCAG
>Ga0155653_104_pt14 | contig 3164 bp, 1 predicted proteins | sample RifCSPlowO2_01_FD_107310 | JGI IMG/M metagenome (GOLD analysis project Ga0155653, IMG submission 107310) | Candidatus Woesebacteria bacterium RIFCSPLOWO2_01_FULL_39_10b
ATTGCGTATTTTATGAGGTTGTAAGGCAGAACCGCACCTAATTTCTGTTCGTTGAGCAGCCTGGTCAGAGGTTCAACTGTCTCTTCTGTTTCACGGGTAATATCTGCCCGAGGAGCGGACGTTGGTTCAACTTTTTTTGCCTTTTCCAATATGGTGGAAGAAGCGGTTGCTTCTTCCTGTGAAATCTCTTCAGGCTCTTGAAGTGTATTTTTTTGAGCCAAGATTGGCAACACTTCAAAGAAAAAAAGAAAAAAGAAAAAAAAAGTTGTTGACAAAAAAATAATTTTCTTCATAGTCTATTCTGGAAGATTTCGGACCTTCCGGAACTTACCCAGAAACTTGATTGATAATCAATTATATAACCCAGGAAGTCAAGTATCCATATTTAGGGAGAGGCTTCAACGTCGTTTTGTCGGATAAAATATTCAAGTCCTACTAGATTAACAATATAGAAAGTAATGGCTGAGTCAGAGACGGTCAGAGTATAAGGTCATTATAAGCATCGGCTTGACCGTCGGGGTTACACACAACTATAGCATCTATATCAAATTGAGTAAGCATCAAGTAAGTCTATTCATCAAACTGCTAACCATAAGGCTGGTCGCCAAGATACTGAATGTGCACATCAAGACCCTACGGTGCCAGTTCCCTAAAGCGAGCGTGTCTTTCCCCTAAGCTGGCAGGAAAGTTCATAAGAAGATCAGGCGCAAACTTAAAGGTTTCTGCCGGAGTTATGGCGTTATTGGGAAGATCCCTGTCCATAACCAAAGTTCCCTGGCTAACCACTGATCCGCGCAGCAAAAGCGTCAAATCAGATCCTTGTACATCGGTGGTCAGAAAGTCTCTTTGGGCAAAATATAACCCTTCCATTTCAGTTACACTCTCATCAACGGTTATATTCCCGTCGGTAATCAAAAGCAGTAAACCCGTCCCATCAGTCAGATTAATATTTTTATCGATTTTAACACTACCTCCTTGAACAAAGACAACTACTTTTCTTGAGCCGATATTCAAAGAAGCGTCTCCATCAGTCAAAGTTAAATCAGAGGGATTAGAATATTGATAGTAGTAATAGCCGCTTCCGGAAGGATATTCTGTTCCTCCGGATAATAAATTACTTTCAGTAACTGTCGGGCCAAGGCTAGCCAAACTTACACTGGTAGGAATTTTATCCCGTAAAAATTGATAGGTGTATGTATCCCCTCCGTAATCAGATCCTTCCACCACCCATCCCGGCCGAGAAGGTCCGTTTCCTGCTCCCCAGGAAACGTTTCCTCCTCTTCCAGCTGAGGGAATTCCGGCTGCCTCTTCAGGGGTGCCGGATGTATTTTTAACAAGATATGGATCACAGGGTGGCGAATTCAGAGGGCAGCCTCCGGCAATTTGGGAAATTACATCGCCTCCGGATAATACATCCCCGTTTTCCACCTGGAACCAGGGCGGAGGATTAATTACGCTAACCTGAGACGAATCATCACATATCGGACGACCTTCCATTACCATACTTGCATTAATAGTAGCATCCGGAGGACTTACTCCCTCGCCGTAAACATCCGTTCGGTAAGGCGAACTCCCATCGCTTCCCGGATTAACACTGGCAATTGATGTATTGCTTGAGGAAAAGTTAACTCTGTCAATGGCAATATTTGTAGGTTTATCAATATTGGTTGCCCAAAGCTGGTCAGTGGTCATTAGTTCAATTACCGTGTTTGCCGGCAATAAGTTAAAGGTACACCAGGCGCAACTATTCCAAAGGCCACCAGTATAACCCCAATTTGAGGTTGTACAAACTCCTCTGGTTCTGACCCGACCATAATAAGTTCTGTTGGAAGTTAAGCCCCAGGTGGTGTAATTACACATTCCATCACTACACTGAAAAAAGGCTGAACTTTGCCACCAGGAATTATATACATAAGGAGCTGAGAAACTGGGTTCATTATCCACCTGTAACTGATACTCGGAAACAAATCGCCCACCGTCAGCATCCCAAACCCTGGGCCATTGCCAATTTATCCACCAATTACCGGTTTCCCTATTACAACCCCAATCAGGCGGATCTCGGGGGCGAGGCTGGCTGCAGATTCCAGGAGTCGGAGTGGCTGTGGGGGGTACCGCTGTTGGCCGAGGCGTGTTGGTGGGTGCACCCGGAGTATTGGTTGGTCCTCCGGGAGTATTAGTCGGAGGTGGTGGTGCAGTAATTGTCAAGATAGAACTATCCGAACAAACAGCCACCTCAGAGATACCTGAATTCATTATCACTTGAGCCGAGACAGTTGTAGTTCCTCCCGCTAAATGAGTTGCTGTCGTCGTATAAGGAACACTACTTTTACTACTGGAAGTAAGCGTGGCCACAGAAATATTTGATGAGTTAAAATTAACCCGACTGACTGTTCCTCCCACAACATCAGTCACTGTGGCCAAGAAACTGGTCAAACCAGGAACTCCACCACTCGGCGTCGAAGGGGTCAATACCACTGTACAATTCAACCCAGGCGGAGGCGTGGGGGTATTTGAAGGTCTGGTTGTGGGAGTATTAGTCGGAGGGACAGGAGTATTTGAAGGTCTTGTTGTCGGGGTATTAGTTGGTCCTCCAGGAGTATTAGTCGGTCCAATTGTGGGAGTACTTGTAGCCCTAACAGTCATAGCCAAACTGTTCGAGCATCTAATCACCCCACCCATATAGGCACTAGCAGCAATAGTGCTAGATCCAGCTCCCACACCAGTCACAGTAGTTGAGTAAGGAGATGATGGATCAGAAAAAGGACTTACAGTTGCAACTGAAGTATTCGATGATGAAAAATTAACCCTATCAACTGTTCCATTACTAAAGGAAACTGAGGCATTTATTGTCCCACTGCTTCCTTGATTAATGGTATTTCCCGGAGGAACTGGCGGTGCCCAACTTAAAGTTAAAGTACAACTTGGGACAGGAGCCGGAGTTGGGGTACGGGTTGGAGTAGGAGTTGGGGTACGGGTTGGAGTAGGAGTGTTTGCAATACATAAACATTCACACCATGGAGTCTGACAAAAACCACCAAATCCGCTCATCCAGTAGCTCTGCCATTGACAACCAGATCCAGAATTTCCACCATAACATCTTGCTGGATTACTCCAAGTTCCCCCTGTACAACTGCTTACAGAATTGCAATAGTTGTTAATTGCTG
>Ga0155653_115_pt1 | contig 2064 bp, 2 predicted proteins | sample RifCSPlowO2_01_FD_107310 | JGI IMG/M metagenome (GOLD analysis project Ga0155653, IMG submission 107310) | Candidatus Woesebacteria bacterium RIFCSPLOWO2_01_FULL_39_10b
TAACTTCTTCTCTAGCTCGTCCCAGGTAACTAAAATTGGGACGGCGACGAAGGGGGAAGAATAAGTGCCCGAAATGGTTCCGATTAGAAGCGCCACAGCAAACCATTTGATTGTTTCCCCACCAAGTAAGATTAAGGCAACAAGCATAAAAATTATGGTGAGGGAATTATTTATTGACCTGACCATGGTTTCGCTTATGGCTTTATTTGCCAAAATGTAAATACCCTCTTTATTTTTCTTTTGGTTCTCCCTAATCCTGTCAAAAACAACAATTGTGTCATGAACCGAAAAGGAAAGTGTGGTAAGCATTGCTGTAACAAACAAAAAGTCTATTTCCGCTCCAAAGAAATGCCCCAGAATTGTAAATGACCCCAAAAGAACTAAACTGTCATGAAGTGTTGCCAGAGTTGCCGAAATTCCAAACTTAAAACTTTTAAACTGAATCGCAATCCAAAGCAAGATTAGTCCAGCCGAAAGGGCAAGGGCGTAAAGAGTTTTTTTGATAAGTTCTGGCCCAATTGCCGGCCCGACTTTTTCAAATTTTAACTCAACCGCTCCTTGGTTTTTTAGTATATCTCTCTCCTCTTCATTCTTAACAACTTTTACTGACCCGTCCGGAAGTTTATACTCAGCGACCACTCCTCCGGTAAAGTCAATTCCCTTCTCAAAACCCCAACTAAAATAACCAAAAATCCCTGACCCAATTACAATTAGGGAAATTGCTAAATATAAAAGCCGATATCGCATCCACAAAATCATATTTTGGTCATTCGCTCATTTTTGCTTAACAAACATTCTCAATAAATTTCTTGACACAAAAATCCCCGTAAATAGTGAAATTATAATTCCAAGTGCTAGAGTTATTGCAAATCCCCTGACGGGACCCGAGATATTTAAAAATTTCCAGTCTAATGGATTTGCCAGGATAAAGGCGGTAACCAAAGTTGCAACATTGGCATCCCTTATAGAATCCCAGGCCCTCCCAAATGACACCTCCAAAGCATCAGGAATTAGCCGTTTTAATTTCTCCTCTTTAAATCTTTCAAAAATCAAAATATTTGAATCAACCGCCATTCCGATTGAAAGCATAAATCCTGCAATTCCCGGAAGAGTCAGTGTAACGGGAATAATTTTATAAAGTGCAAGGGTAATCGTTGCAAAAATGGCGAGTCCCACCACCGCAATAAGTCCCAAGGTTCGATAAGAGGCTATCATAAAAAGAGAAACCATAACAATTCCCACCAGTCCGGCCAAAATACTTTGCTTAACCGAGGATTCACCAAGAGTTGCGCCAACTGTTCGTTCCTCAACCAGGGAAACAGGAACAGGAAGAGCACCCGCATTAAGTTGGACCGCTACTTGTTTTGCCTCCTCAAGAGTATAGTTTCCTGTAATTTGGGCTGCCCCTCCAAGTATCTCCTCTTGAACAACTGGTTGTTGAATTATCTCATTATCCAAGATTATCGGCAGTTGTTTCCCAACGTTTCTTTTGGTAATTGCAGCAAATTTTTCTCCACCCTCTTTGGTAAATTGAATTGAAATCGAAGGCTTACCCGTATTCCTGTCAAAAACGACCTCAGCAGATGAAAGGTCTGCACCTGTCAGATTTGCCGGCATTAAAACAGCAGAGGGAGAGGATTCTTTAACTTCCGCAAATGAAAGCTGGGCAGTTTTACCTATCAAATATACGGCTTGTTTTGTATCAGAAACTCCCGGAAGCTCGACAATAATTCTATCCTTTCTCTCAAATTCCGAAGTTACTACAGAGGGTTCAGCAATTCCAAAAAAATTAACCCTTCTTTCAATTACATCCCTTACTCCTTGGATTGCAGTTATTCTTCTTTCGGCCGGGATTTTTGAAGTATCCGCTTCAAACACAAGATGGCTTCCGCCCGCCAAATCAAAACCAAGTTTTAAATCAAACTTCAAGGCTATATAAGCCGCGACAAGAGTAAGCAAAAAAATGAAGCTAACCGACCAAATCTTCCTCATCACCAATAATCATAACACGGCTGCCGGCTAAAATTCCCAACAGGAACGGGTCACGCCTTTTCTTTCTGAAAT
>Ga0155653_124_pt1 | contig 1379 bp, 1 predicted proteins | sample RifCSPlowO2_01_FD_107310 | JGI IMG/M metagenome (GOLD analysis project Ga0155653, IMG submission 107310) | Candidatus Woesebacteria bacterium RIFCSPLOWO2_01_FULL_39_10b
TCGGGATGGATCCGTTCCAGGGCAATAAGTCTATTGATTTTGTAAAACTTTAACTTTTGTCTAAGGGCCTGGATTAGAAGATCCCAGTCCATAGTGTAGTTCAGACTAGTGTCTAGGTTTAAGTGCTTAAAACTTTGAAAACGGAAAAATGTAGCCGGTTGTGAAAAGATAGGAAGACGAAAAATTTGCCTTAACATTGGCAACCGAATTGGCCCTTGAGAAATTTTATTTACCGAATAAATTGGATACTGTAGACGTCGACCCTTTTCGTTAATGGCTGCGGCGTTACCCAGAAGAACATCGATGGGTTTTGAAGCCAACGTCATTTTGACGAGATTCAAAGTAGAGGGTGAGGCCCATAAATCATCAGAGTTTAGCCACGAAACGATATCGCCCGATGCTTGTCGGAAAGCCCGCTTCAAGGCAAAAGTCTGACCACGGTCACTCCTTGACCAGGAAATAACTTCTAGCTTGCGACAAAGAGGCCTAATTTTCTTTAATTGCAGATCACTTTTATATTTCTGAATGATCGGCCAAGACATATCTGTCGAGCCACCGTCCGCAATAATGTGCTGGATAGTAAAGTCTCCTCTCTGTCGCCAAATACTATCGATTGTTTTAGCCAAATACCTATCCTGGTTAAATGATGGGGTAACAATCGTAAAATCAAATTTGGGAGTCATGAAGTGAATTGGGGAAAGCGGGCTTTTAATTCATTTAATAGATCGTTGCTAGAGATATTGGTTACGTTGAAACGAGGGATTAAGGTAGGATACAACTGTGGGTTTGCCAAAAATGGTTGCGTCGTAAATCCCAGCCGAAAATGTTTTCTGACAATTGTTTGAGTGGAAGAGTTAAAATCTTCCAAACCGCCGAAAGGATAAGCAAAATAGTGAACGGGACGATCCAGCCACTTTTTTAGCAGTGACTGACTAAATAATATTTGTTCTTCCTGAAGTTTGTGGGGAAGTGCGGCCAAACATGAGTGGTAGTGCGTGTGTGCTCCTATAGAAAAAAACTTATTTTTTGAAATTTTTTGTAACCCCCTAATTGTGACTGGGGGGAGCGCCCCCTTCTTATCCTTGTCACAAAGCGTCCAATACGGATTGATATTGCGTTTGTATTTCCCGACAAGACCTAATTTGTCAATCCTATCCCACCAGAAGCTTTCCCCGGAAATAACCGGATATGTGTTGACGAAAAATAATGCCGGAATGTATTCCTTAGCGAGAATTTTTGCGGCTACGGTAAAGTTATTCTCGTAGCCGTCATCGAAAGTTACCAGTATCGACTTTTTTAACTCGATCCGTTTTCTCAGGGCATGGTAAAGGTCGTCGGGGCCGATAAACCGAAAATGATTTTTAAGCATTTTAATATGC
>Ga0155653_101_pt1 | contig 1285 bp, 3 predicted proteins | sample RifCSPlowO2_01_FD_107310 | JGI IMG/M metagenome (GOLD analysis project Ga0155653, IMG submission 107310) | Candidatus Woesebacteria bacterium RIFCSPLOWO2_01_FULL_39_10b
CGATTGGGGTAAACACAAAGATGACCTAAGTGATGTGGAAGGTTTAATTGGAGCTCAAAATGTTGATTGGGGTAAATTACTTGAAAGGTCAAGGTTGCTTGGAATGGAAGCGCGGTTAAAAGAAAAGGTCACTTCGCTGGGTCATGAAGTCAAAGTAGGATTCTAAAAACTTTTTTCAACATGGATAATACATTTAGTCATGAAATTGTTTTAGTTGGCCAGTTTTGAAACAGCTTCTGTAAAAGAGTTTCTAGCCAGTAAGAAATTTTGACTCCCTTAAAATTGCGAGGTTTTGAGAATTAGCTAGGTTTAATATTACTTCATGATAGAAATTTTTCGCAGGGAAAGGAAGGTGGGAGTAGTTGTACATTTGCCGAGATTTCCTGGAGTTGGGAGAATGAGAAAAAGAATGGAAGAATTGGAAAGCCTTATAAAGGCTGAGATAATTGAACAGCCAGCTTGTAGAAGAGATGGTAGAAACGTGCGGGTAAAAAATCTTTCTGAAACACGCTTTGGAGTGAGTCCGGGCGGCCCGAATGAACAGGAGAGAGAAGGTTGAAGTGGATGGTTTAACTTTTACCTCAAGGATATATTTCAAAACTGTCTATGGGTGCCGGTTTTTGGGTTAGTGCTTTAATCAATATTTTTTTGAGCAAGGGATCCCGCAATTTGAACTGATCTTGGTCGATTTGTTTTTTGTCTACCCACTTACAGTCAGACAATTCAGTTTTGTCAATTTTTAGATCGTTTTGCTTGAGCGGAACGGAATAGAATAGAGTGATCACTGAAACTTTGCCGTTTGAATGAAGTTTTATTCCTGCCTGGACCAACCCTCTAATTTTTATGTCTAAATTGGTTTCTTCCTTAACCTCCCGTAAGGCAGCGTCAATCATACTTTCACCGTCTTTAACCCTTCCTCCCGGAGGACCCCATTTTCCAGGGTGTCTGGCGGTTTTGGCCTGTTGCAGTAATAAAGTTTTATTATCCTTGACTACGCACGCACCTGACATCAATACAATATTCATGACTTGTCTTGATTATATCGTGTCGCCTTGAAAAAGTTAAAATATATTTGACTTCGGAGATTTTTGATTAGATGATATAATTTACACTTATGACCAGAAAGACTAAGCTGACACTCCCGGAGGATACAAAGGTTCCGGATCATATTGCAATAATCCCGGATGGGAATCGTCGCTGGGCGCGAGCTCGGGGACTACATACTCTAGAAGGCCATAGAGTTGGTTTTAAGAGAGCCGTTGAATTGTCGCAGGCTGCAAGAGAT
>Ga0155653_116_pt1 | contig 1078 bp, 1 predicted proteins | sample RifCSPlowO2_01_FD_107310 | JGI IMG/M metagenome (GOLD analysis project Ga0155653, IMG submission 107310) | Candidatus Woesebacteria bacterium RIFCSPLOWO2_01_FULL_39_10b
AATGATTGCTTCTAATCCAAATGTTTTTGAAAACATTGACGGGTGGGTTTCACACTCCTACCCAAACCCCGCCTTTTCGGGAAAGGAAACTGACAGTGGCAAAGGCACAATTAGATCATTTGAATGGGAGACGTCAACATTAAAGTCGCTTGGAATAAACAAAGAGCTACCAATTTTTATAACAGAAACGGGGTGGTCTAATCAAAATCTGAGCGAAAGCATGATAGGAGAAAAATTGAGCCATGCTTTTACTAATGTTTGGACAGATTCAAGGATTGTTGCGGTAACCCCCTTTATTCTCAACTACCCACAGCCCCCTTTCGGTGTTTTTTCTTGGACCAAAAGTGATGGAAGTTTTTACAGCTTCTATGACAAGGTTCGGGACCTTGCAAAAATAAAAGGCGAGCCAAAACAAATTGAAAAAGGAACAATTTTAGGTGCATTTGCACAACCTATTATTCCAACGGAGTCAGATTATGTGGGGTTGATATTGGCCAGAAATACGGGACAATCTATTTGGAATCAAAATGAAGTTTCCATAGGAAGCGATTTTGTAGATATACCTCTGAAAAGCACGTCTTTTTTAGAAATAGAACCAGGCAAACTTGGGTTAATATTATTCAAAGCGGCAGCCCCTGAAAATACAGGTATTTACACCCGTTCATTATTCTTGAGGGGAAGTGATAAGGAGCGTATAACCAATAGTTTCCCTATCGAGGCGTACTTAATTAAACTCGACAAAGTGCAAATCTCCAGCTTTTTTGATCCAATATTAAAATATTTCCAAAATAGTGAGCCATACGGGTCTGGAACCCTTTAGTCCCATAACCGCTAACTTTTGTAGTGTATCACGTCAAGGCTAAATGAGACAAATGAGACACTATAAAAAAGGTGTCTCAAATGCTAATGATGTAGTTTGATATAGATATTTACTTAGCAAGATATAAACTTTGTTTTGATGGCTAACATATCACTATAACTATTGCTGATGAGGTCTTTTTGGTCATTTTCCCGTATACTTAATTTATGATGGCTACAAATCATAAAACTCACTGGAAATACAAGAACTTAACAGCAG